>Ga0126377_10004195_pt1 | contig 10441 bp, 7 predicted proteins | sample PanSoiMetPlot_22_FD_92647 | JGI IMG/M metagenome (GOLD analysis project Ga0126377, IMG submission 92647) | Tropical forest soil microbial communities from Panama - MetaG Plot_22 | ecosystem: Environmental > Terrestrial > Soil > Tropical forest > Bulk soil | place: Panama | collected 2016-02-17 | reverse complement strand
TCTCTGCGATTCCTCTGTTTTCTCTGAGCCTCTGCGGTGAATGATTTTTTTCGATTATTTCGTAATCCTTCTTTATTTCATAATCGCGATATCGATCACGCCACACCGATCCGAAACATGTCCTGGTAAAGCGCACGCAACTTATCACTTACTCCGGCATTGGCTAAAGAGAGGTCGGCGGTGATTTCATCTCGGCGATTGAGGATCACCATCAGTTTTTCACGCACGTTATTATCCTGCGTATCTTGTGTATATTGTCGCAACCCATCGAAGAACTGGGTCGAACGCTCTCTCGCCTCACCGAAGTTTTTCTCCTGCGTCATGATCATCAGCATTCCTAATTGGTTATTGAGCTCAGCCAACCTTAACTTATCGCGCGAAAAAGCCTGTTGTTTTTGGAATTCGCTCGCCTGGCCTACCAGCGCTTTTTCCTGCTGTTGCAATCGATGGTTCAAGGACTGAGTCGTCAGTCTTGCCGGGACAAATCCGATAAGGAATGCTGCAATAATCAATGCCCCGGCGATCATCCAGATTGTCTTGTGTGAAATTTCCATCGTTAGCCGCCTTTCGAATAAATAATCAGGTTCGGCTCGGGCTTCACTCATTATTTTATATCCAGATTGCGGGCAGAAAGAAACGCTCATCTCAGTGGCGGCAACTAGCCAACATGTATGAGAAGCGATATATCTTAGTTTTCCCCATTCTCATTCAATAGTTGCATAACCGCATCGGCCCATCCCGACGGACCAATGCGCTCCGTCAGTCTCATCCCGGAGAACTGAGCGGTCAGACCGGGATCATGATTGCCTGAAGGGCGTTTGACGACGATCGGCAGTTCTACGCTGCTGAGCATCGGCAGATCGTTTGGACTGTCGCCGATTCCGACTGTCGTGATCGGTCCATAAGCACGGTAGAACATCTCATTAAGAATTTTCACGGAAAGCCCCTTATCGAATTTCCCCTGCAGATGGTAATAACGCCCGCCGGCTGAAAAACGCAGACCTGCCTGTCTGATTTTCTGGAGGAACATGCGGATATCCTCCAGCGTGGCATTCGAGAAGCGGAATGGCTCACTATACTTGCGATCTTTGGCGCGCTGCGCTTCGGCAAGAGTCAAGCCGCATTCCAGCGCGATCTCCTTGATCGTCAGGTCACTGAAACCGATGATACCGAGGCCGGGAAATTCAGCGCGACAGAGACGGAAGAGGGCGATAATCTTCGCATATGGATCACCTATCTCGATCACTTCATTCCCCTCGGAGAGAACGATTCCTTCGATGGCAAAGGGAAAGTACCCTACAGGCACATAGATTGCCCCACCATTTTCGACGATGAATGGATCGGTTACTTCCGCAGCTTTCCGGATATGCTCGATCTCGGCGCGCGTTTTACTCGAACAGAAGACGACCGGAATCCCTCTCTCCTGGGCTGCCCGCAGCGCGGGCAACGAATCAAAAAAGGAATAATTTCTTTCATCGAGAAAAGCCCCATCCAGATCGGTGTAAATAATTGTTCTGCTATTTTGTCTATTTTTTCTCATCGCTATTTATTGTCTTCTTCGACTGCTGCCTTCAACTCTTCCAGGAAATGAGGGAATGCGGATGCGACCCGATTCCAATTGGGAATGAGGGGAATACCGAGCGGGTCTTCGAAGAATCTCTCGCCGGCAATTTTGATTCCATGTGCGAAGGTATTTACTGCCGTCTCCTCGGCATGACGATCGAATTCCAATCCGTTAAGCAATGCATCGCCCTGATAGCGATTGATCGTATCTTCGGCCATCCGGACATAGGCCGCCTGCAAAGTCTTGAGCCTTCCTTGCCCCAGTTCGACGCCTTGTGCGGCGAGTGTGCGGAAAAGGGTTTTACTCACATCGATGCACATCTTCAATAATCCCTTTTCGGGATCGCCGGGTGACAGACACTGGTGCTTGTGTTCGTAGTTATCGGCGATGTCCACCTGGCAGACACGCTTGATCGATGTATTGCGCCGGACCTCGGCGAGGACGCCGATCTCGAGTCCCCAATCGCTCGGAATGCGATTGGCCCGCGCCAGATCAGATTGCATGCAGAATTCGCCCGCCAACGGATAGCGGAAGCTGTCGAGATAACGCAGGAACTCAGTCTGGCCGACGATCTCGAGCATCGACCGGATAAGCGGGGCAATTAACAATCGCGTCGCACGACCATACATCCGGTCGGTCACCCGGGCGTAAAATCCTTTGCTGAATTCGTAGTCGGTATTCGGGTTGGCTACCGGGTAAATCAATCTGGCGAGGAGTTCGCGTGAATAATTCAAGATGTCGCAATCGTGCTGGACGATCACCTGGCTGCGCTGGCAGGCCAATAGATAGCCATACGCCATCCAGCAGGAACGGCCCTTCCCATCGCCGCCGACGCGCATTCCGGCGTCTTCTAGCTTGTCGCATAAAGCGTTGATCCGTGGCCCGGTATTCCACACAATTGTCGGGCGCTGCGCCAGTGCGGCGAAAAACTCCTTCGCTCGTTTGAATTCATGCGGATTGGTGCCGCCCATAGTGACGACCGTTTGCTCGAGATACTTAACCTTCTTCAATTCCTCTATGATGGCGGGCAGCGCAGAACCCTCGACCTCCGAATAGAGGGCGGGGAGCACGAGCGCAATCGGCCGCTGTCTCGCGAAACTCAGCAACTGATCTTCGAGATGCTCCAATTTTGGCTTACCCAGCCGATGAAACGTCGCAACCAATCCGGTTTGGCAAAAGTCGCTCATTGTACCCCCATTCCTTATCAAAATTTCGGCAAGCTATTACATTCATAGATTGGGGGCAATAATTGTGCCGTTCTTTTCGTTTGTTTCGCACATTGTTATTTATCCGAGTATTGTTGAATAAGGAGAGTCGATGGCAGAGTTATGTGGTGAAATGCGACACCTGAGTGGCATACTTACTCATCATTTTTAACTCATGAAGCGCCACTCTCGGGATTAGGCAGGAGCAAGGTAAAGAAATTTACCAACTAGTTGAGCAAGCGACTGATGTTGACCGTTATTACGTCTCCGCTTTTGCTCTCGTACATTGAGACCCAGAATTTTTCTTCCGGGAGATCCACTCGCGCTAATTTCGACCCATCCGTTCTTTGCTCGATTTCAGTATCTCCCACGACATCGACCCACTTCGGAGATTTATTCGACTTGAAGAAGTAAAGCTGAATCACCTTAACGCTATCATTTTCGTAATGGGCCGTAAGTCGATCATCACCTCCGAGCTTGAATCTGTCTTTGCCCGATTCCGATATTTCGGGTTTGCCAAGTGCATCGCGCACATCGTCACGTTTCATCCCAAGCCTGATGCCGCGAAATTCGCGCATGACCTTAATATTGTTAGGGGAAACTGTAGCGATAGTTTCCTGGCCAACAGTTTCGGTTGTTGCTTTTTGCTGCCCCTGTAGTTGCGCCACTGTTACTAACAGCGTGATGAAAATTGATAGCAGTAGTTTCATGGACCAAACCTCCCACTTCAATCTGGATATTCGGGCGCGCAAAATATAGCAGTCAGCGGTAAAACCCCTGGTAACTCAGTCCCTCATCGACTAGCCCTGATAAGGCGAAATTGTCGCATACTGATCGCACCCTCTCAGGGCCGAAGAAATGAGCTATTCCAGGGGCTTTGCCGCTGACTGCTGTATTGGCGCACCGTTGATGTTCCTTTCGAAGCTAGCATTTCCTGTAAATTCAAATTCTGTGCCAGAGACCTGATGTACCATTAAAACCCTATTTCTATTGCGGATTTTATGTTCGGTTGAGGAATACCAAATCCTATGGTGTGGCTTTTTGGGACTTTCACCGCTGAGGCACAGAGATCACAAAGATAACACAGAGAAAAAATGAATGCATCTCTTTCTCTCTGTGTATTCTCAGTAATCTCTGCGCCTCAGCGGTGAAGGGCTTCTGGCACGTACATTGCAGTTTCAATTGGTGGATTAGGTTTCGATATAACTAGATGAAAAGAGAATCGAATGGCACATGATGGAATGAAGATACTAATTGAGTACGACGGATCGAAAGATGCCGAAAGTGTGCTCGAGGACCTGCAAAATGCCGGCTTGCCAGGAGAGGCAAGGGCTAAAATTGTTTCCATCATTGAGCCGATCATTATGGCGGGGATGCCGGAAGCTGCTTTGATCGGCACCTGCGCGAAGGTTACCGAATATGAGATTCGGCAATCGAGCATCGCGATCAAAGAGGCTTGTGATCGGTTGCACGAGGTTCTTCCCGATTGGGAGATGGACTATGCATCTTATCTGGGAAATACTGAAGAGGAGATTATCGAACTGGCGCGCGCATGGAATCCCGATCTGGTGGTCATCAGACCGTCGAACCATGGTGAGTTTTCGCGACTGATTTTCGGCAGTCCGTCGCGGAGTATTGTTGAGAAGTCTTCCTGTTCGGTGAGGATTGCGCGCCCGGCAGATAAACGGGAGAGAGCAGGGCTTCGCCTGCTGATCGGTTTTGACGGCTCGGCGGCGGCTGTCCGTGAGGTTGCTTCACGCTGCTGGCCGAGTGGTACACAAGTTCGTCTGGTCGCCGGATTTAAAACGCCTGGCTTTTTACGGCCGGACCTGTTCGATCCTGACAGTCTGGATAAAATGGTTGGAATACTTAGTGCTGCAGGGTTGGAGGCTTCCACGGTCCTGAGAGAAGGGAAACTGAAACAGGTGATACTGAACGAGGCCACGAAGTTTGGCGCAGATTGCATCTTTCTCGGTAATGATGAGTGCGGAGAGTTGAGCCGGCTGTTGCTGAGCAGCACCACGACGGCTATTGCATTAAGGGCAAACTGCACAGTCGAGGTGGTTCGTGAAAAAGCAAAGCGCCTGATGGCGACCGATGCCCGCGCCGGATTGATGGCGGCGAAGAGGTCCTTGAATGAGGCGGTCAGATGAATATCAGACCAGTTCCATCATCGCCAAAGGTAAACGTGAAAAGACTTCGGCCAGCGGTAGCCCATATCCGTTCTGCTGTTCCTTCAATCTCAGCACTTCACCGGTGATTACATTCCGGTAACTGCAGAACCTCAGATTCTTTTCCAGCTCGATGAATGTTTCATTCCACGTTTCTCTCCCGATCGGTAACCTTTCCGGCACTCCGAGCCGCGTGAAGAAACGCCCCGCTGCCACGATGATGGACTTGTTTTTGAGATTGCGCGAGAAGACGATGACGTGATTCTTCCGGCTGCCGGAGACGCGAAGCGGTTGATAATCGCCGGTGGCGAACAACTCCTGTCGCGCCCGGCGAAAATTCAGCGCGCGCTCCATCAGATACATCTTAATACACCCGTCTTCCAGCCGTTCGAGCATGCGCTCGACGAAGTCGAGCAAATTGCCTCGCTCCGCGGCACGAATTTCAGCCAGCAACCTCTTTCTCTCGGAAAAATTCACCGGACGGCGGTTGTCAGGGTCGACCAGACTGAAATCCCAGATTTCCGTCCCTTGATAAAAATCGGGTATGCCGGGCAGAGTAATCTTCAGCAAAGTTTGTGAGAGAGAATTAAATATGCCCGCGCGGGCGATCGTTTGCTGAAAGCCGATGAAATCATTCATGAAGCGATTCGCGGTTTCAAGTTCCAGAATCCCCCGGATGAATAGACGGACGCCGCGTTCGTATGCTTCATTCGGACTGATCCAGCTGGAATGGACTTTGGCCTCTCTGATGGCTTTGATGATGTACTCTTCGATTCGCTCGGCAAACTCATCCAGCCCATCCACGATCGATGGACCGAGCGGCCATGCCCCGGCGAGCGTCTGGTATACCAGGTATTCATCATTGGCGTCGGGCGCTTCTGTGCCGTTGAGCTGCGTCCTGTAATCCTGGTTCATCCGTCGCCAGCGCAAAATGTTACGATACCAGTGGGCAGGCATTTCGGAGAGCACATTCAAACGCGCGCGCACATCCTCGCTGCGTTTGCTGTCATGTGTTGATGTAGCTGAAAGTCCGTGGGGGCGCTCGCCTATCCGTTGTTGATTCTTTTCGTGGAAAACCTCTGATGTAATCCCGAACCGCGCCGGCTCTCCTCCCACTTCATTGAGCGAGGCGAGCGGGAAGTAACGATAGAATGCAGTGTCCTCCATTCCTTTCGCCATCACGGGCCCGGTCAATTGCTGGAAACGCAGGACGAAATTACGCCTTTCAGCGAGCTGTTCCTCGGTCAGTCCTTCCGGATCTTCGAGCAGCAGCAGTGATCCGATAAAATCGAAGAGCGAACGGCTGATTGCAGGATTATGGTGCCTGGCCTCACTGAGTGCGCGTCGAATATGCCGTAGATCCTCTTCATTCACCTCTGTCTGATCAGTACTCGTATAGGTCCGATAGATTGGAAAACAGGCGATCAGTTCACCGAGTGCGTACTGCAGGCTGTTGAGCGTGAAATCGCGTGAATACCGAAGCTGCTCTGAAATCCGATCAAGCTTGCACGCCAGTACATGTAGCTCACTTGACATCGCAACACGCAAAATCAGTTTCTTGCATTTGTATATGAGATCGGAAAAGTTAACCGCGTTCCCGGTGAATTGTTGATAAAGGCGTAGAAAGGCAGGTTTGTTCGCCGTATCGATGAAAACTCCGTTGAGCAAATTCATGAAGCCATAGCCGGTTGTGCCATGAACCGACCAGTCAGGTCGCAGCTGCTCGTCATGACCGAGAATCTTTTCCACAACAATGAATATTTCCGAATTCGATGCAGCGGGTTGTGGGAGTTGTGGATAGGGCGATTCAGCATGCGCCGCGGCAGTGATTGAATCATTCGCCGAGGAACGGCAGGCCGCCCGGAGCCCTTCCAGGTATTGCAGAGGATCGAACAAACCGTCGACGTGGTCAATGCGCAACCCCGTCACCTGGTCCTCCTTGATCAGTCGAAAAATCAGGCTGTGAGCCGCGGCAAAGACCTCCGGCTTCTCCACTCGAATGGCTGCCAGTTCATTTATATCGAAGAAGCGCCGGTAGTTGATTTCATCCGCCGCCACGCGCCAATAGCTGAGACGATAAGTCTGATCGGCAAGCAGTCGCTCCAGCCGGTTGAAGCTCCGCGGGTTGCCTCGTTCGCCGTTAATTTCTGCGATCACTCGATGCAAAGCTCTCCCCACTTCCTTGCACTCGTCGACGAGTTTATCGAGCCGCCGCTTGATGACTTCCTTCTCGCGGTGCCGTTCTTTGATCCTCGCCTCGTCCGTCTCCGACCGCGATGGCAAATAATGGAGCGCCGTGATGATACTTTCCAGTTCGATCAGGTCATGATGCGTTCCCATATTTCTACTGCGCAATTGCTCTAACAAGGGTTCGAGAATCTGCGTGTATGTCCGCGGTGCAATCGGCAGACGGGTCTCGTAATATCTGATTACGAAGGCGCCGCGATCGTATTCGAGGATGAGTTCCTGATTCTCGAGCGCGCGTCCATATTGCTCACCCAACATCGGCAGCAAGACTTTTTCAGCGAGGTCCGGCTTAGGCGGGAACCAATCGATATCAAAGAACCGCGCATAGGGCGAGCTGGGGCCATTTTCCAGCACATCATTCCACCATCGATTTGCTCCATATGCGATGCACATATGGTTCGGAACCACATCCAGAATCAGCCCCATGTTCCGTTCCCTCAGCAGCCTGGCGAATTGAGAAAACGCTGCTTCATCGCCGATTTCCGGATTGAGCCGGGAGTGATCTGTAATATCGTATCCATGCAGACTGCCGACGCGGGCGACCAGCAGCGGTGATGAGTAACAATCACTGATTCCGAGATCGTGAAGATATTCGATCAGACCGGCTGCCTGCTTGTAAGTGAACTGATGGTTAAATTGCAGACGATAAGTCGAGCTCGGCACCCTCATCGTTTCTTCCTCGCAAAATGTTGGCATAATACTGGACCTTTGTTCTCAGGGTTCAACTTGACATCTCTCATAAAACCGCCGAATTATTAACAACAGGTTGATACCCGTGATGGTCTTAGAGATTGGAAGATGGTGAGGTTCAAGTTATGTGCCACAGGACATACGATGTGATGGGTCAATCAGTTAGTGAAATCGGCCTCTTTGAGATGCTGCATCGGCTTACCGAAGCTGTGGCATTCTGCAACATTGAGGGAAGATTTCAGTTATCAGTTATCAGTTTTCCTGGTTATTAGCAACATTTCTAACTAAAAACTGAGATCAATATTCTTAGAGTGTGGCAAGAAAATTGCGAAGAAAATTACAAAATGAATTAAGAGGACAAGATGCAGCAGGTTTCGATGAGACTGCTGGTGCGGCATCGATCGGAAGAATGCGCACAGGGACGAAGCTGATCATTTTTCTGACGGTCGCAGTTGGGATTGTCATGTTATTCGGCGGATATTTCATGCTTCGTCAGCGCGAAGCAATTCTGGAAACTGCCATGCGAAATGAGGTGCGCGCACACGCTGCGACCCTGAAGATCGCGCTCGAGGACGCATACCGCAGCGGACGAATGAGCGATGTCCAGCGATTGATCAACCGCTTAAGCGAGAATCCTAAGGTATACAGCGTGACCCTTTTCGATGAAACAGGGCGATCAATGATGTCGTCCAACCCGCTTGCAGCTGATGAAGTTCGCAACCCGCCACAGGTGCGACAGGTCCTGGCCACCGTTCAGCCCGCGGAGATTGATTCAAATGAAGACCTCTTTTCGTTAATCATTCCAATCCGCATCGGCCAGTCCCAGCGCGGCGCATTTGAAATTACCCAACCGCGGTCTTTTATCAGAGCCGATTTCGCCCGCGCGCGTCGCGATATTGCTCTGGTCACCCTCGCGCTCTTTGCCGCCATCATTTTAGTCGTGCTGGCTGTTATGCGGCGCAGCCTTTTGCGGCCGATCAACAATATACTGGGCGGGGCTTTCGCGATCGGACGTGGCGATCTCGCCTACCGGGTGATCGTCCCCGCAGATGGCGGTGAACTCTCGCAGTTAGCCAGTGAGTTCAATCGCATGGCTGACCGACTGGCTGAGCAAAGGCGAGCCGCATCACGCGACGCCGAAGAGCGACTGGAACTCGAACGCGAGCTTCGTCATAAAGAGCGTCTCGCCTCGGTCGGACGATTGGCGGCGGGCATCGCGCATGAAATGGGCGCCCCATTGAATGTCATCAGAGGTCGGGCTGAAATGTTGCAGCAACGTCCTGATATGCCGGAAGAAAAGCGCGATCGCAACCTCAATATCATCAATGCGCAGGCGGATGGAATTGCCCGTATCGTGCGGCAGTTGCTGACTCTCGCGCGCCCATTCAACCTGAAACGAGAAGACCTCGAGGCGACGCAATTGATTTCCGAGATTCGCGAGTTAATCGAACCTGAGGCCGCCAAAGCCGGTGTACGAATCGAGGTCGTGGCTGAAGAACGGGTGAGGGTTGATGGCGACCGTGATCTGTTGCATCAGGTATTGCTGAACATTTGCCTCAATGGGCTGCAGGCAATGGAGATGGGGGGGAATCTGCGAATCGAAATTCTCCCTGAAACAACCATCAGAAATGATCGTCACTTCGTGGCTTTGCGGATTACTGACACCGGGCCGGGAATCGCTCCTGATAATATCAATAATATCTTCGACCCGTTCTTTACGACCAAGGACGTAGGCCAGGGCTCGGGTCTCGGATTAGCCGTTTCGCATCGCATCGTCGAAGAACATAACGGCTGGATTGAAGTCGAGAATGATCGAAAGGGTGGCGCGGTCTTTACCGTCTATTTGCCGAAGACAGGGTTAGATGCTAGATGTTAGATGCTGGATGCTAGTCAGAGGATCTTCTGACTAGCATCCAGCATCTAACATCTAGCATCTACAATCCGGGAGTCTACCATATGAGTGCGCGCTTATTGATCGCTGAAGACAACACGGATATGCGGGAGTTTCTCCAGGAAATTCTCGAAGACGCGGGGTACGATACGGTGCCGGTGAATGACGGGCGTGAGGCTATTGCTTTTATTGAGCGCGCCGGGCAGATGATTGACCTGGTGATCACCGATGTGCAGATGCCCGGCGTGAAAGGCGATGAACTCCTGGCCATTATGCGGGCGCGCCGTCCCGAAACCCCGGTGATCGTCATTACCGCATTCGGTTCAGTCGAACAGGCAGTTGAGATGGTCAAGAATGGAGCTTTTCAGTATCTGACAAAACCATTTCCATCAGGCGATCTTCTACGCCTGATTACCGAAGCGCTCGAACTCAGCGCTCCACATCGCGAACAGGCGCGGTTGCGTCGTGAATCTCCCAGCACTCCGGCGAAGATCATCGGGGCATCGCAGCCCATGCGCCAATTGTTCGATTTAATATCTGTCGCGTCGCGAAATACCAGCACTGTCTTAATCACCGGCGAATCGGGCACGGGCAAGGAACTGGTGGGACGGGCTATTCATGAAATGTCTGAGTGCAAAGGGGGATTCGTCCCGGTCAACTGTGCGGCGATTCC
>Ga0126377_10004193_pt1 | contig 10442 bp, 5 predicted proteins | sample PanSoiMetPlot_22_FD_92647 | JGI IMG/M metagenome (GOLD analysis project Ga0126377, IMG submission 92647) | Tropical forest soil microbial communities from Panama - MetaG Plot_22 | ecosystem: Environmental > Terrestrial > Soil > Tropical forest > Bulk soil | place: Panama | collected 2016-02-17 | reverse complement strand
CCGGTCTGCTCTTCGATCTCGATCAATTCGCGAATACGCGCCGAGTAGACTTCGATTCCACGATTGTTCAAACTCTTCGCGCCGTAAGAAAGCCCAACCGTGAAGTAGCCAGGACTATCCTGGCTTCGTCTCAGAAAGGCGAGCACTGTGGCGCCCTCTTCGTAATGCGGCGGAGCCGGGCAAACCATATCAGTCTCATAGCAAACATCCACGTTCTCGCTTCCCTCCCCCCCTTTCAATACAGATAAAATATTGAGTCGAGCAATACCTGTATTGAAGCCATCTTCGCCCTTGACGAGTGTAACCCGCTCAACTCTGGCCGTGACGATCAAGTCGCTTCCGCGTGTCAGCATTCGCAATGTTTGCGGAGGAATCGGATAAGCGCCGACTTCTGAAAAACACAAGATCATTAACAGGGCGAGAACAAATGACAATCCGGCTATTCGCATAGTTCACATCCTCGATCCTGATCGAAAGCGAGACTTCTGACTAAATTGAAACGGGCCGTAATATGAATCTGCAGCGCGTAAAAGCGCTTACACAAATGCGCTCCATCAGAAATCGTTCCGTAGTAATTTGCCAGCTAATTCCAGCGGCGGAGTTGGGAACCGCTTGGACTCGTCGGCTGTGGCTTTTGAACGGCTGTCGGATTACGTTCTTGCGGAAAAATATTAGACGGCTTTGCCACCAGGCTAGAACCTTCTCCACCAATTCCCCATGCGCATCGGTCAAACGGTGATGTCTTCCCTGAAATAAGTAAAACTACCAATAAGAAAATAGGCGCCTCCGCATGAGGGGATCCGACCCTGAATTCCGGTAGAGGGAGTGTAGCAACCTGGTCTCGCTCGGACATCCGAGCGCGCCAGAAATTTGACCACGCTGGTCGTAGCCCGCCCAGTCTGGCCATGACACGGAGACTGGCAAAAGGTTTTCGCTCTTCGCCAGCCTCTTCCGCATCGTGCTCGGAAAAATCGATCCCTGGCGGTCGAGGAAGGCAGCGGCTGGTACGATCACGAGTTCGGGTGGCCGGACCAGGGCGAGCGCGAGCGTTTCGTCGAGCAGGATATCGCCTGGAACTGGATTTCGGCGCAGCTAGACAACGGCTGCGAGATCACGGCCTATGACCTCTTTGACGTCGGGCATGATGGGCGGGGTTGCGTCCAAAGGCGAGGACATCTCATGCGGCAAGGTGACGATGCCGGTGGCCAAGGCCATGTCACGGCTGCCTAAAGAAGAAAGACGCGCTCTCTGGGAAACGATCTCTTCGAGGCCGGCCGATCCAGGCGTGATAGCCGGAGTCATTGCTCAACTCGAATCCTGCTGCGCCATCAGCACATGTGAAGAGCAGGCGCGCGAGTTGGTGGAATCGGCATGGCGCAGGCTCGATCCACTCCTACGTGATTCCCACGTCAAACTCACGCTGCGCGCCTTCGGCTGGTACGTGCTCGAACGAACTTACTGAGAAGAGGTGTTGAATGATGACTGGCGCACGCAATTCGCAAATCCTGTTCAATCCGAGGCCCGCGAGCATAGGGTTGGAAAGACCGACTGTCGGCGAAGCGAAGAGGCTGATCGAGGAGAAGCGTGAGAAGGCCTGGGTCGAGATGGCGCTCAGGTACGGGCGAACATTTCGCTATCAGGGGTGGTTCGTGACATGCGATCCACAACTGGTCGAAATACTGCTCACGCGCAAAGCTCATACCGAGCGGCGCGCCCCCGCTTACAAAGCGTTGGCGCGGCTTATTCCCGGCGCGCCGGGGCCGCTTTTTATGGACGGCGCCGAATGGTTGCATCAGACCAAAACGCTTCTGCCCGCTTTTCACACGTCACACGTTGACAGCCTCGCGCAAATGATTCACGGGACGGCCCTGAATTACGCCTCACGGTGGCGGGAGGGAGAGCGAATCGATGATCTTTTCACGGAGATCACGAGACTCGGCGTGGATGTCGCGCTGCGAGCCGGATTGGGGCTCGACCCACAGTCGCTTCTGGCAAGCCGACTTGGCAAGGAGCTGATGAGCTACAAGTCACTTACGATGCATTCAACGGCGCGGCTGGACGAGTTCGGTTTCTCAATTGGGCAGTTGCGCGCGCTGCCACAATTCGTCGTCAGGCTTTGGGACTTGAAATCGCACATGAAGCGCATTGGCGCGCTCATCCGTTCCATTCTCGAAGAGAGGCGCATCGAGGGCGAGAAGGGGTGGATCTGGATAATGCAAGAGGCGGGCTTCTCTGAACTGGAGATCACGAATACAGTCAACCACCTGTACGGCGCTTACAACGCGAGCGATTTCAGCATCACTTGCGCGCTTTACGAGCTCAGCCGCCGGCCGGAATGGGCAGAGACTCTGCGTCAGGAATTCGCCAATGTACTGGGCGACAGGCCACATCCTGTCAAAGAGGACTTCCATCGCCTCGTCAACACGACCTGCTTCATGAAAGAGGTATTTCGCAGATACCCGGCGGCGATGGGCGTGATGCGACAAACGGGCGCCCCGATTGAAGCGGGCGGCGTCCGGCTGCCCGCGGGCGCGAATGTCATCATCCTGCTCTACGCGCTTCATCATCATCCTGATTTCTGGGAGGAGCCGGAAACGTTCAATCCACTGCGATGGCGGTCTGCGCCCGCGCCGCACGCGCCATACTCCTTCCTCCCTTTCCTCACGGGCGCGCGGCAATGCCTGGGCCGGCGGCTGGCAGAGATGAATTTTGTCATCGTCCTGCAGTCCTTCCTGCGGCGCTTCGACATCGAGGTCCTCGACTGGAGCGCGCGAATGAACCCTTATCTGATCCCACGGTTCGATCGAGACATCCCCTGCGTGATTCGACCGAGAAAAGAGGAATGAATATGCAAACCTTTGTATTGCCCAACGGGCTGAAAATTTACGCGCAGTCCGAGATCGGGGCTTCCGCCCTCTATCACGAGATTTTCAACAGTAAGACTTACCTGCAGCACGGCATCGAAGTGTCTGACGGCGACTGCGTCTTCGACGTCGGGGCGAACGTCGGACTCTTCTCGATCTTCCTCTCTCAATCATACGGCGGGTTGAGGCTATTCGCCTTTGAGCCTATTCGGCAAACGTTTTCGCTCCTGGAGAAGAATGTGGGCCTTCACCTGAACGGCTCACAGGCGAAGCTCTTTAATTTCGGCTTGTCGAGCCGGAGCGGGACGGCGCTGTTTGAGTACGACAGGTTCTTGAGCCCTGCCGCGACAATGTATCCGAAGGAAGTGAACGGCTGCGTGCGACCGGACGCGGGAATTCGCGATTGGGCGAAAGCCGGCGCGGTGGATCTGCGCAGAATCTCCAAGCTCTCGGACCAGCAGGCCTATCTTTTGCTGAAAGCCCTATCCATGCCGGTTCTAGGCTGGCTGGTTGCGGCGGTCATGATCGCTCTCCTCCTCGGCTCGATCGCGCGCAAAAAGATCTTCCTCGAGCGGCCTGAATGCCAGTTGAGAACCGTGTCGGAAGTGATCAGAGAACACAACATTGAGTCCATTGATCTGATGAAGATAGATGTTGAGGGGAGCGAACTGGACGTGATCCGCGGGATCGATCCGGGGGATTGGCCGAAGATCAGGCAGTTCGTGGTCGAGGCGCACGACATAGACGGGCGCGTCGAGACGATGAGATCCATCTTTGAGAATCATGGTTACCGGACGGTCGTGGATCAATGCGAGTGGGAGACGCTCAAACTGATCAATAATTTCACGATTTTCGCGATAAGATGATTAGATCGAATTGCGGTTCGATATACGGCGAACTGTCAGTTCGCCGTTGGCTTCATTGATCAAACCCTTTGGAATTCCGATACGCGAGTAGCGGGAGCAACGGCGAACTGACAGTTCGCCGTACATCGAACTGCAAACCTATCTAAGCCGTCGATCATACCCGGGAACGCCGAAGATGAGCGGCCCTTTCTTTAGACCTATATGCAATTCATTTCATCGTTAGACAATTTGTCTCCTTTCTTGATCTGGGGCTTGTTCCCGAGACTTTTGGGCGTGGTTTACTTCATTGCCATCGCTTCGTTGTTTCATCAAGTGACGCCGATAGCTGGCAGCCGAGGCATGGCGCCCATCAAGCCTCAACTGCAAAAGATTCGCGCGGACTACCCCGGTTTCAGGCGTTTCCTTTACTTCCCGACGCTCCTCTGGCTTAAGGCCGACGACTGGTTTTTACGTTTGCTGCTGGCGACTGGCGTCGTCGCGTCGTTATGGGTGGTTTATGGCGGCCCGGGGGCGAAGCCGTCCCTATTGCTCTGCTGGCTGATTTACCTGTCGTTCAACTACGCCCTCAGTCTATTCTACCCGTGGGACTGCCTCCTGCTGGAGGCCGGCTTTCTGGCTTTGTTCCTGCCGCCATTAAACGCATTGCCCGATTTATCCGCCGCCGCTCTTCCGCTGCCCGCCGTAGGCTGGGCTTACCGCTGGCTTCTTTTCCGCCTTGTGCTGGGCTTCGGGAAATACAAGTTTCTGAAGACGAACGCCAAAGAGATGGGTTATCTGAAGCCATTCCTGGCCAGCATGCCGCTTCCGAACCCTCTGGGCTGGTATGCCCATCGTCTCCCTGACTGGTTTCACAAACTCGGTCTCGTGTTCTTGTTCCTGATCGAAATTCCGATACCCTTTCTGATCTTTGTCGGAGGCGACGCCCGCATTGTCGCCGCTTTGGCGATAGTCTCGTTAATGGTCGTCATCCAACTGACAGGGAATTGGGGCCATTTCAACGTTCTGGCCATTGTCCTATGCGTTACCCTGTTGGATTCTCAGGCCTCGATCTTCGATCAGGGGCTGTCGGGACTTTTTTATCCGTGGGATAACCTCGTCACTCACGTGGTTATGCTGATCCTTTTTATCGGCGGGCTGGTTCACTTTCCGTTCAACAGTTGGTGCGCTCAAGGCTGGGTCTACTGGCCCTCTTTTTTGAAAGTTCAGTCCGCCTGGGTCCGCGGGATTCTCGGCTTCTACCGCGCCCTGGCGCCGTTCCGCATCATACATCCTTACGGAGTCTTCCCACCCAGCAGCGGGCCGTCCGTGAAATGGGTTCCGATCATTGAAGGAACGCAAGACGGAAAGGAGTGGAAGGAATATCACTACCGCTTCATGCCGAGCAGCGCCTCATCGCCTCCGGTCTTCGTCGCGCCGTATCACCCCCGGCTGGATCACGGCATCTTTTATGAGTCATTCGGCACGGACACATCCAACTTCCTGGCGTCCACATTCGGGGTCGGTAATCCATACCATTTTTCTCGTTCTTCGCCCATGGATCGATTGGTTCAGCGATTGCTTGAAGGCGATTCGCCCGTGGTGAAGCTGTTCAGCCACAACCCCTTCCCGGACAGCCCGCCCGTGGCCGTGCGCGTCAATTTATACGCTTTCTGGCCCACCTCCCATGAAGAGCGAATGCGCACGGGAGCGTGGTGGCGGCGAAAATATTCCGGCCCGCATCTGCCGCCGGTCGGTCTAAATAACAGGGTCTGGGAGGAATGGCTCCCCGTTCCTGAACTGTTTCATTGGGACGACCTGATCTGGAAGCGGCGCTCGCCCAAGATGAAGGTACTGACGGAGCGGGCGCGGGCCGAGGTTCATCCCGAGTCAATCGTGGCGGACGCGCCGGCTGGCGTTACAGAAGAAGACATTCGCATTTTCTGGAGCCGCTTTGTCGCCTGCGCGGCGCCGGAGGAGAAACTCGACTGGCGGAACTTACCGTCAGTCGTTCAGCGAGCCAGGGAAAGCTTTACGCCGGATCAACTGCGGGTCTTCGAAAAAATCCTGGGGAGATTCAGCCTGATCCTGCTCGCCAGGCTCGAACCTTATTACTTCGGTAAGCAGGAGCCTCAGATCAAGGTCGAGACTCTTTTCCACCTCGGCATGTTGATTCATCACATCATCGGCGAGGGAAAAGAGACCTACGAGGCTGTTTTCGCCGCCCCTGCGAGAGCCGCCACTTTCACAAGCGAGATGAAAACCGAGACCGGATTGTTCTTTACCGGCATCTTCTGGCTGGAGAAGCTAGCCTTTCACGCTAGCAAGAATCGCCTACTGCTAAAATTTTATGAGTTCGGATACGAGCCGGGTTTGTCGGGATTTCTGACCCTGATTCCATTTCTCAGGGAACAGCTCGGGGACCCTTACGAAGAACACTTTCCAATTTTTGCCCGAAGGATCACGGACGGTGGATGGTTCACTGTAGAGGAGTCCGCATAGATGGCCCAATGTCGTCAAAAGTCCTCAGCGCTCTAGCGCCTCTCGCATCGGGAATGTATTATGCGCGCATGGCCGCTGGGTACGGAACGGACGGTCAGGACCTCACTTTCAGCTAAATAACCACACCGTCTGATATTTTATCGGCGGCGAATCAGGAGGCACATCTATGTTGAAGAAAGGCTTCTCTTGCTCGTTCTTCTTGCTGTCGCTATCGCTCACCATCGCCCTCGGGCAGAGCGACCGCGGCACGATCACGGGGACCATTCAGGACCCTAACGGCGCGCTACTTCCCAACGCGACCGTCGTTGCAATCAACGCCGGCTCGAAGACGGAATACAAAACGCAGAGCACCGAAACCGGCAATTACACCCTGGCTTCCATCCCGGCGGGCGTTTACAACCTGCGGGTCGAGGCCGCGGGCTTCCGCTCATATGTCCAGAGCGGCATCACCGTGCAGGTGGCGCAAACCGCGCGCGTCGACGTGACTTTGCAGATCGGCGGCGCGAGCGAGACGGTGCAGGTCACCGCCGACGCGTCGTTGCTCAGAACCGAGTCGGTCGAGCAGAGCACGGTGCTCAACGGCGACAAGGTTAATCAACTGCCGCTCAATTTCGCCAACAACGGCGTGCGCAACCCGCTTTCGTTTTTGACACTCGCGCCCGGGGCATCGATCAGCGGATGGAACGACGTCCGCGTCAATGGGAGCCCGCGCGGGACTTTCCGCGTCATCTTTGAAGGACAGGACACGACCAGCGCGCTCGACCCGCGCCTCTTCAACGAACTTCAACCGACTCTGGACGCGATCGAGGAGTTCACCGTCCAGGCGAGTAATTTTTCCGCCGAGTTCGGGCAGGTCGGCGGCGGCCTGCTCAATTTCACCGCGCGTTCTGGGACGAATCGCTTCGGCGGAACGGTTTTTGACTACATTAACAACGAGGCTTTGAACGCGGCGCCGACCTTCAGCCCGATAGACGCCAACGGAAATAAAACGAAGTCCAAGATTCGCCAGCACGATTTTGGCGGGACCTTCGGCGGCCCTGTCTGGATCCCCAAGCTTTACAACGGGCGGGATAAAACATTCTTCTTTTTCTCTTCCGAGGTCTATCACCAGAAAGAGAATCAATTCCCCGGCTTCGGCACAATCCCCAGGACAGCCTACCGCAACGGGGATTTCAGCAGCCTGCTGACTGGACGCGTGTTAGGAGTAGACCCGCTCGGGCGCAATATCATGGAAGGGGCGATTTACGACCCGGCGACGACACGAACGGTGAATGGTCAGATCCTGCGTGACCCGTTCCCGGGCAATATCATTCCGACCTCGCGCTTCGACCCGGTTGCGGTCAAGATCCAAAACCTTTTCCCGGCGGTCGCGCAACAATACGCCAACCTGCTCAACAATAACTTCGAGCGCAGGTTCAATTACCGCCGCATAGAGCAGATCTACAGTTGGAAGATGGACCACAGCCTGTCGCAGAACGCCAAGATTTCTATGTATTTCGGCATGCAGCGGACGCACAAAGACAACGGTCAGGACGGTCTGGCTGACCCAATCTCGAAGCGTCGAGACCAGCCGATCACCAGCAAGACGATCCGCTTCAATTATGACCATACTATACGGCCGACGCTGCTCAATCACTTCGGCATAGGATATCAGCGGTATTACAACCCGGACACGACTCCCATCACCGATTACGACTCGGCCAGCGAGCTCGGCCTGCGCGGAGCTGTGGTCAAGGGCTTCCCGCGTATCCTCGCCCTGGGCGTGATGGACGACCTGGGGCCGACCAACTACCAGCTTTATACGGCTGACAAGCCCACGGTCGTAGAAAGTATGACCTGGACGCATGGCGCTCACACGACCAAGTTCGGGGGCGAGTTCCGCATCGACAGCTTCAACAATCTGGCCAATAACGGCGCGACAGGCAGCTACACCTTCGGCGCCGCGCAGACCGCGCTACCGTACCTGCAAACGACGTCAACCGGCGGCGGCGGGATCGGGTCGAGCTATGCCAGCTTCCTGCTGGGCCTGGTGAGCAGCGCCACCATCAATAACCCGACCTCGGTCGGATTCCGTCGTTCCACCTGGGGAGGCTTCATTCAGGATGACTGGAAAATCCGCCCGCGCCTGACGCTCAACCTTGGGTTAAGGTATGACTACCAGAATCCGCTGCGGGAATTGCACAACCGACTGTCGATGTTCGATCCGGAAATCGCTAACCCGGCGGCGGGCGGATTGAAGGGCGCGACAAAATTCATAGGCGAGGGCCAGGGGCGCTGCGACTGCGACTACTCGAATGTCTATCCCTACGGCTTCGGCCCGCGGCTAGGCGCCGCCTGGTCGATCAATGAAAAAACCGTCCTGCGGCTGGGCTGGGGAATCACCTATGGCCAGTTGAGCGGTTTCAGCTACATTGGGGCGGGCCAATCGCTAGGCTTCGGCTTCAACACGATTAACTTCAGCACGCCGTCCTTCGGCGACCCCGCGTTTCAATTCAGCAACGGGCTGGTGTACAACCCGACGGATTTGTACGCGCAAAGAATCGACGCGGGCATCCGACCGACACCTGGGCAGTTTAACAACCCGCCCGCGCTGCTCGACCGCAACGCCGGGCGGCCGCCGCGAATGAACAACTGGAGCGTCAATCTGCAACGCGAGATCGGCCGGAACCTGATCGTTGAAGCCGCCTACGTCGGGAATCGCGGCGCCTGGTTTGAAGCCAACGGTTTATACGATATCAATGCGCTGACGCCGGCGCGGTTGAAATCCTTCGGCTTCGATGTGACCAGCGCCGCCGACCGAACGTTGTTAATCTCTCGTCTGGATTCGGCAGCGGCCAGAGCCGATGCGCGCGTCAAAATCCCTTACGCCGGATACCCGCTCTCGACGACGGTCGCGCAATCGCTCAGGCCCTTCCCGCAGTTCGGCTCGGTCGGGCTCGACCTCGCGCCTCTAGGGAACACCTGGTACGACTCGCTACAGGCGAAAGTGACCAAGCGTTTTTCAAAGGGGTTGGATTTCACCGTCGCCTACACATTCTCGAAGAACCTGGCGACGGTCACGGAACAGGGCGGCGGCACCGTCCGTGTCAACGACGTGTTCAACCGCGCGTCTCTCAAGACGTTTTCGCCTAACGACCGGCCACATGTGCTGGTCACGAACTTCCGGTATGAGGTGCCGAATTTCGGTTTCATCAACCGGAACAGAATGACCCGGACGCTGCTCGGTGGCTGGACGATCAGCGGCATCCTGCGTTATGCGAGCGGCGAGCCGATCCCGGTTCCGGGCGCGCAGAACAACCTTTCCCAACTGCTATTTCGCAGCGCTTTGGCCAACCGCGTTCCAGGCCAGCCGCTGTTCACAAAAGATTTGAACTGCGGCTGTATCGATCCGAGCAAGGACTTCGTACTCAACCCGGCGGCCTGGAGCGACCCCGCTCCGGGGACCTACGGTGTGGGCGCCCCTTACTACTCGGATTATCGTTTCGCGCGTGTCTACGACGAAAGTCTTAGCTTCGGCAAGGTGACGAGAATTCGGGAGCGGATGACCTTCGAGTTCCGCGCCGAGTTCTTCAACGTCTTCAACCGCGTTCGTCTGAGCGGTCCTGCGAACGACAACGCGCTGGCCACGCAGCTGCGTGGCGCCAACGGTCTGGCCATCTCGGGGTTCGGTAGGATTGACAATCGCAGCACGTCCAGCGCGCCGCGCAGCGGCCAGATCGCCCTGCGAATACGGTTCTGAAAACGCAAAATCCTGTCCACAGAGGCCACAGAGGCCACAGAGGTATTCAGAATTGACCACTCTCTGTGCCCTCTGTGATCTCTGTGGCTTATTTCCCTTATCGCTTTGTAATGACGCTGTTCATCCTGCTCAAGCTGTTCTGGGCTCTTAACACCGTCTGGTTCGAAACGATTCCCGCGGCAAAAAGCGGCGTCACCTTCATTCACGACAACGCGATCTCGCCAAACCGCTATCAACCCGAATCGATGGGGCCCGGGGTAGCCATCTTCGATTATGACAACGATGGCTGGATGGACTTGTACTTCGTGAACAGCGGCCCCTGCGATTTCTTTCATCCCGAACGCCCCTTGCGCAACGCTCTTTACCACAACAATCGCGACGGGACATTCACCGACATCACCGAAAAAGCGAAAGTGGGCGGGCGCGATTTCGGGCTCGGTGTCGCGGCGGCGGATTATAACGGGGACGGCTGGACCGATCTGTTCGTGACTACCT
>Ga0126377_10004192_pt1 | contig 10443 bp, 7 predicted proteins | sample PanSoiMetPlot_22_FD_92647 | JGI IMG/M metagenome (GOLD analysis project Ga0126377, IMG submission 92647) | Tropical forest soil microbial communities from Panama - MetaG Plot_22 | ecosystem: Environmental > Terrestrial > Soil > Tropical forest > Bulk soil | place: Panama | collected 2016-02-17 | reverse complement strand
GAGTGGTCAGCCGCGGAGAGCTGCTGCAACATGTGTGGGACGATCCGCGGAACTCTTATTCAAATATCATCGACGTGTACGCCGGTCGTCTGCGTCGCAAGCTCGACGCCGTTGACGATGCGCCGCTCTTCAAGACGATTCGCGGAGTCGGATTCATGCTCGAAGCGCCGACCGCCCAACCGGCCACGCCGAAGCGTCGGCGCGTCGACAGGCGCGAATCGCCGCGCGGCCGGCGCTAGCAACGAAGGAGCTATCACGTGCTTCGCTGGCCGGCCACGCTGCGGTGGCGACTGACGGTATGGTACACCGCGCTTCTCGCTCTCCCGCTCATCGTGCTGGCGATTGGATTCTATGGCCTGTTTGCCAGAACGCTGGCGAGCCACACGGATCGCTTCATCGATGATGCCTTGACGGCTTTTTCGCGCGAGCTCGTCGCTGAGCGCCGTGCAGCTTTGAGTGCGGAACGTGCCATTCACACCACTGTCGAAGAGGTGCGGTTCCGCGACCTACATGTCGCGGTGCTCGATAGTGGCAATCGAGTCGTCGCGATGACTCCGATTCCCGCCTCCGAGAGCAACGGTGGAGCAACCGAGCAGACAGCCTTCGATCGGTGGATCGGACACGCACTGCCACATGCGCGATTGCGGACCGCAGCGGTCGATGTGGACGGCCGGTCTGGGCACTTTCGTGTTCTGGTCGTGCCCGTGTCGTTGGACGGAGAGGCATTCGGGCTCACCGGCACCTATTCGACTGCGGACACCGAAGCGATTCTTGCACGTATGCGCAACGTCCTTGGGATCATCCTTCCACTGCTTCTTGTCTGCGCGGCCGGCGGTGGATACTTCATGGCGACGCGGAGTCTTGCACCCCTGGCGGCGATGACCGCCCGAGCGGCCGACATCACTGCGACGAACCTGCGCGAGCGGCTTCCCGTCTCGGGGGGTGAGGAGCTAGCCGGGCTTGCACTGGTGATCAATGAGCTGCTCGGGCGCCTCGAAAACTCGTTTACTCGGCAGCGTCGGTTCATGGCGGATGCCTCCCACGAACTTCGAACACCGACCGCGATCCTGCGAACCGAGGCCGATGTGACGCTCGCGCAGGCGCACCGAGCGGAGGGCGAATACCGTGCGTCGTTGACGGTGATTCGCGATGCCGCTCAACGACTCACGCGCATCGTCGAAGACCTCTTCGCGCTTGCCCGTGTCGACGCCGAGAACGTTGGCGCTGCGCGCCGCGAACGCCTGTATCTCGAGGAGCTCGTGGACGACTCGATTCGCCTGGCGCGCCCGCTCGCCGACGCCCATCGGGTTCACGTTTCCGTGGCCGAGGCGGTCGAGGCACCGGTCGACGGAGACGCCGACCTGTTGGGGCGATTGATGCTCAACCTCCTCGACAACGCGATCAAACATTCTCCGGACGGAGGCCTTGTACAAGTTCTCATGAAGAGAAGCAACGGGGCCATCGACGTCGGAATCGTGGACCAGGGGCAGGGGATTCCTGAGTGTGAGCGAGATCGCATCTTCGAGCGGTTCGTGCGGCTCTCGGATACTACGAGGGGACTGGGCGACTCGCCGGAGGATGGCGTTGGGCTCGGTCTCGCCATCGCTCGCCGAATTGCGGAAGCTCACGGCGGCTCACTCGTCGTCGCTGAATCACGACCTGGTCACACCGAATTTCGCCTCACGCTGCCCGCGGCGTAGCCAGGGACCCTTCTGGTCGGCGTCGTACGTCGTCAGGACGGCGCGGGCATGCACTGTGCTGGTCAATGGCCGACGCATCAATTCGTCCCTCATGTCGGGTGTCGCGCACCGGGATGATGAGGTCGTAGCAGCGTTGAGCCCGACGAGTTTCAGTGTGTCAAGGAAATGCTCATTATAATTGTTGGTCGCGGACCACTCGCCAAGCCCATCGCCGGGTTAGCGAAACGTGCTGGTCATATTGTGCGATGGTCCGAGCAGGCGCCTGCCACGCCGCCCATTGACGAATCATTCGGTCTGGCAATTCTCGTCGGCTCGAGAAGCAGTGTCGAGGCGGATCTCGCCAACGTCGCCGCCGAACGTTTGCAGGGTCTCGTCGTCGTCGACGCGATCGTGCCGACTCAGGACACCCGCGACGACTCCTCGCCGGAAACGGTCTGGTCGATGGAAGCCGAGTCAGCATGGATTGCTCAGAGGTTCCCCGAGGCGCGCATCGTTCGAGCGTTCGCGAGCGTTCCGGCGCAAGCGTTCGCCGATCTCCTCAATCGTCCCGCATCGGATGCGCCGAGACTCGCGGTGCCGTTCGCTGGTGACGATCACGACGCCAAGGCGCGCGTTGGAGAGTTCATGCGCGATCTCGGAGTCGAGCCCTACGACCTGGGCGCGCTCGACAGCGCTGACGTGTTGGAGCCTGGCGGAGCGTTGTGGGGGAAGGCATTGAGTCAGGTCGAGCTGCTCGAGGCGGTGGGACGGTTATCTGGCGACGGGTGATGTGCTGTCCGTCAAGGACCCACTCCCAATGCCATGGCTCGACTCGTATCGGTGAACGTCGGCCTTCCGCGCGACATCGATTGGAGAGGTCGCACGGTGCATACCGGGATTTGGAAGAACCCGGTACGCGGCCGCTGCCATGCGGCGCGACTGCATCTTGAAGGCGACGGGCAGGGCGACCTGGCCGGACACGGCGGAGAGCAGCGGGCCGTGTTCGTTTACCAGATAGAATCCTACCGGTACTGGCAGGAGCAGCTGAAGCGGAGCGATTTCGTCCACGGGCAGTTCAGCGAGAACTTCACAATCGAAGCGCTGCCGGACGATGCGGTGTCTATCGGCGACCGGTATCAGATCGGCAGCGCGCTATTCGAGGTTACTCAACCTCGCGTCACGTGTTATCGCGTCGGCATTCGGATGAACGAGCCTCGAATGCCCGCGTTGCTGACAGCCAGCGGGCGGCCGGGGTTCTATTTCCGCGTTCTGCAGGAGGGCGAGGTCAGCGCGGGCGACGAGATCGTGAAGGTGGGCCAGGCGGAAGACCACATGACGGTCGCCGAGGTCAACGCGCTCCTGTACTCTCCCAATCACCCGCGAGACGCGCTCGAGCGCGCGCTACGAATCAAAGCGCTCTCACCCGGATGGCGTTCGTCGTTCGAGGCTTTGCTCAAGAGTCAAACGACGGACACTGCGACTGGAAACGCTGGCCTCACGCTCGAACCAGCAGCCCATCCCGCAGCACCCGGATTCCGACCGCTCGCCGTCGCGGCGGTCAACCATGACTCTGCGGACGTGCTCTCACTGATCCTGAAGAGCCAGAACGGCCAGCCGCTGCCCAAGCCTCTCCCAGGACAGTACGTGGTCTTGCGTCTTACGCCGACGCCCGGCGGTCAGCGTGTCTTTCGCAGCTACTCGCTTTCGGGTCCGCTGTCGACAGAGCGTTATCGGATCAGCGTGAAGATCGAACCGCACGGGTTGGCAGGTCACTATCTGCGCGACCATGTCCGCGTGGGCGATGCCCTCGATGTCAGCGCGCCGCGCGGCAGTTTTGTACTTCAGTCTGGTGAGAGGCCAGTGGTCCTGCTGAGCGCGGGCATCGGCGAGACGCCGGTTCTCGCAATGCTGCACGCGCTTGCGGCAGCACACTCGACGCGCGAGATCATGTGGCTACACGCCACTCATGATGGCCGGCATCACCCGTTCGCTGCCGAGGTCCGCAACCTCATGCCGTCGCTCACGCACGGCTATAGCTTCGTCGCTTACAGCAGACCGGACTCGCGAGATCGCATGGGTGAGACGTTCGATGTTAGCGGTCACTTCTCGCGGTCGGTCTTCGAGAGAGTCGGCATCGCACAAGAAGCGGAGGTCTACCTGTGCGGGCCGACTCGTTTCATGGCGGACATGAAGGAGGCGCTCGCGAGCATGGGGCTCGCGCCAGAACGGATTCACGTTGAGCTCTTCGATGGAAGCGAGTCCATTACGCCCGGAGTTGTTGGTGCGGCGACGCGAGCGCCGCACGAACCTGCGGATGATGCCGACACGGGTCCGCTGATATCGTTTGCGCGCAGCGGCATCGCCGCACACTGGAAGTCGTCAGCCTATCAGAGCGTTCTGGAGCTTGCTGAGGCCTGCGATGTTCCGGTGCGATGGTCGTGCAGGACCGGCGTCTGTCACACGTGCGAGAGCGGTCTGGTGTCCGGCGATGTCAGCTACCGACCAGAGCCACTCGAACCACCCGCCGACGGAAACGTTCTGGTGTGCTGCTCACAGCCAACTGGAGACATTGTGGTGGATCTGTAGCATGGCGCGACGAATGCGGTGCGCCACGCAGTCGAAACGCGCGAAGGGATTCCATGAGTAGTGTCACGTATCGAAAGGTGGATGTCGACGGCATCGGAGTCTTCTATCGTGAGGCCGGGCGGCGCGAAGCGCCAACGATTCTGCTCTTGCACGGGTTTCCCACAGCCAGCCACATGTTCCGCGATCTCATCCCGGAGCTCGCGGACCGCTTTCACCTGGTCGCGCCCGATCTGCCCGGGTTTGGGCAGTCCGACATGCCGGCCCGGAGTGGCTTCAGCTGGACGTTCGAGAACATCGCGAGCGTGATCGATCGTTTTACCGAGGTGATCGGCATCGATCGTTTCGCGGCGTACGTGTTCGATTACGGTGCACCCGTCGGCTTCCGTCTCGCGGTTCGCCATCCGGACCGGATCACCGCGATCATCTCGCAGAACGGGAATGCCTACGAGGAAGGGCTGAGCGACGGCTGGGACCCGATTCGCGCCTATTGGAAGCAGCCCTCGGCCTCCAATCGCAATGCGCTACGCAAATTCCTCGCGCCTGAGACGACGCGTTGGCAGTACACGCAGGGCGTGCCCGACGCGACTGTGGTTTCTCCCGACGGCTACTCGCTGGACAACTTCTATTTGGCCCGCCCCGGCGCCGACGACATTCAGCTGGATCTACTGGGCGACTACAAGAGCAACGTCGCAGAATACCCGAAGTTCCAGGAGTACTTCCGCACTCGCAAACCGCGCCTCTTGGCGGCATGGGGTAAGAATGATCCGTTCTTCCTGCCTGCCGGTGCGGAGGCCTTCAAGCGCGACATTCCGGGAGCGAGCATCCAATTCTTCGACACCGGCCACTTCGCGCTCGAGACCCACGCGAAGGAGATCGGAGCAAGGATCGGCGACTTCCTGGCCGGCGATTGACGCTGATGGATCGAGCTGGGCACGCCCTCAGGGAGAGACCTCGTAGATGCGGAGCATTGGTCGGCCACCGACATTCTCGAGCGGTACATAGACGCGATGCGTGCGGGGATCGACGGACACGGTATGAGCATGCGGCGCCCGTATCTCGCCGAGCGATTCGAGCTTCGTTCCGTTGAGCCAAAATGCCGAAAGGACACTGGCTTTGAGCCCAACTGCCGAGAAGACGCCACCCTCCGTCGCAACGTAGAGCCGGCGCCACTCGGGGTCCCAGGCCAGCACGTCTGGCGAACCGCCGACTCGGTATTGGCCGATCAGGCGCATCGTGCGAAGGTCGAACACTTGCAGTAGCGCGTTTCCCTCCGAGCTCACGAACGCAAGCCGGTCCGGCTCGTCGAGCGCAAATCCATGTGGATGATTGGATCCCGGGAGATCATAGCGCTGAACGATCTTTTCGGTGACGGGATCGATGGCGACGAGTTGATTGCGAGTTTGCACAGCGACGAGAATGCAGTGCGACACGGAATCGTATTGCGTGTTACCGGCTTCGCCGCCGAGCGGAATCGTCGAGCGTTTCGTGCCTGTTGTCGCGTCGATGACGACATCCGCGTCGCCCGCTTCATCGGAAACGAAAACTTTGTCAGCGTGCGAGGCGAAGGCGATGCCATCCGGGAATCGAATGCCGCCAACCCGCCCGGAGACCTTGAGTGTTCTGTCATCGACGATTGCCACCTCATGTGATCCGGCGGCGGAGATGTACACCTGATGGTGCGACGGAACGACGCGGACGCCGGTCGCTCGCGGAACATCCATGATCTCCGTGATCACGCGACCACTGTCGGCGTCGAACACGATTGTGCGCCCGGCATTCATGTGGTTCATATAGATCCGTCCCGTCGACGGATCTACGCTCTGGTAGTCGAACCGATTCGCTGGTCCCGGCAGTTGGACTTCGCGAACAAGCTTGAGTCCAGAAGCCGGCGCCGGCCGTGAAGCCGCAGTCGGTGCCTGCCAAGAGGCGGGAGTCAGTGACGTTGGTGTTGCGATGCACGCCGGTCCCTGGGCTGCCGCACGGGCGGTCGTCAGCACGCCAACAACGATGAATCCCGCTCGCGTGAGTCTCACGGCGTTTTCGAGTTTTCCCGGCGTAACAGGGTCCCGTCCGAGGAAGTCAAACAACGACAAGCAGGTTCAATTATGATGATACTATGGCGACGCCCCATAGCGAAGCCGCCCATTCGCGTCGCTCGAGGATATTCGAGTTCCTGGGGCTCACGCCGGAAATCGTTGCCGTATCCACCAGCATGTTCTTGTTGGGATGCGGCGAGAACCTCTGGCGTCGTTTCCTGCCGAAATATCTCCAGTCCCTCGGCGCACCCATCACGGCGATCGGCGCGTTCGGCACTGCCGAGGATTTTCTCGACGGCGTCTATCAGTATCCGGGCGGATGGGTCACCGACCGTTACGGCCGCCGCTTCGCGCTGATTCTGTTCATCTCGCTCGCGGCGCTTGGCTACGTCGTCTACGGGATGCTCCCCAAGTGGCAGTTCGCGTTCATCGGGTTGGCACTGGTCATGGCGTGGACGAGCATGGCGAGTCCGACGTTGTTTGCTGTTGTCGGGGATGCGTTGCCACCTGCGAAGCGAACGATGGGGTTCACGGTGCAGTCGATCCTGCGACGAGTTCCCATCGTCCTGGCGCCGACGGTCGGCGGTCTCGCCATCGCGGCGGTCGGGATTCGCGCTGGTGTGCGGATCGGGCTCGGAATCTCCGTGGTCATGGCGGCAGTCACGCTTGTTGTCGTATCGCGCATTCGGATTCCGGTCGTCAGAGACGCGACGCTGGTGACCGTTCGCCACGTCTGGGGCTCATTCCCAACATCGCTGCGCTGGCTTCTCGTGTCGGACGTCTTCATCCGAACGTGCGACGGATTGGTGGATGTGTTTCTCGTGATCTACGCGATCAACGTCGTTGGCATCGGTGCGCCAGCGTTCGGCCTGCTCATCGCGATTCAGGCACTCACGACGATAATCGTTCAGATCCCGGCGGCGAGCGTTGCGCATCGAACGGGGAAGAAGCCGTTTGTGACGGCGACGTTCATTGCGTTCGCGTTGTTTCCGCTCGGGATTGTTGTGGCACGGGACTTCGCGGCACTGGTCGCCGCATTCATCGTCGGCGGACTGCGCGAGCTAGGCGAGCCCGCGCGTAAGGCACTGATCGTCGATTTCGCAGCACCAACGCTTCGCGGCCGAGTCGTCGGCTTGTATTACCTGTGTCGGAGCCTGGCGATTGCGCCAGCCGCGTTCGTCGGCGGTCTGCTCTGGCATGAGAGTCCCGCCTTACCATTCTACGTCGCGGCGGCTATCGGAGCGGCGGGAGTGATTGCGTTCGTTCTCACCGTAAGGGAATGAGGTAGCCCCTCTTGACTATCTACAGAACGCCCTCTATCCTAGTGTCCTATTGATTATCTAGAGGACGCATGGCTGAGCAAAAGCTTGACCTCCTCGCGGGCACCCTCGACCTGATCGTCCTCAAGCTGCTCAGAGCCGGGCCCGCCAACGGCTGGGACCTCACGCAATCCATTCAGGCGATTTCTCGCGGAATCCTCGACGTGAACTACGGTTCGCTGTATCCGGCGCTCCGTCGCCTGGAGGCGAATGGCTGGATCAAAGGACGCTGGGGGATGTCCGAGAGCAATCGGCGAGCGCGGTTCTATGATCTCACCTCGGCTGGCACAAAGCAGCTCGACGCCGAGCGACGTTCGTGGAAGCGCTTCCAAACTGCCTTGGGTCTGATCCTCGAGTCCAACTGATGATCGCGCGAATTCGTACGCGTCTCCGCGCCCTCGTGCAGCGTCGTGCGACTGACGATGACCTGGCCGAAGAAATCCGGTATCACGTCGAGCGCGAAGTGGAACGGAACATGGGGAAGGGAATGTCTGCCAATGACGCTCGCGACGCGGCACGCCGAGCGTTCGGCAACGTGACGATCGCCACCGAGCGATCGCGCGAGGCGTGGCGCTGGCAAACGCTCGAGGAGCTTCGGCAGGACGTGCGTCACGCGCAGCGACTAATGAGACGCGATCCGGGATTCACCTTCACTGCGCTGGCCACGCTGGCACTCGGCATCGGCCTCAACACGGCAATTTTCTCTGTCGCCTACGGCGTACTCTGGCGTCCACTGCCGTATCCCAACGCCGATCGCCTCGTGATGATCCCGTCAGCGCAGCAGACGGAGACGGGCGTCAAGACATTGGACACCTGGCCGCCGTTTTCGTACGCGGCGCTGCGCCTGCGCGTCACTACGTTCGATCATCTCGCAGCCTACAACTCGACGAGCGTACAACTGACCGGACGTGGCGAGCCGCTGGAGCTCGCTGCGCTCGATGTGAGTCCGAGTTTCTTTGCGACGCTGGGCATCAATCCCGTGCGTGGCCGAGCATTCCTCGACGGTCCAGCGGCGCTGGAGGACGATCAAAGCGCGATCGTCAGCGACCGATTGTGGCGGACGTCGCTGAACGCGGATCCCGCGATCGTCGGACAAGTTCTCACGATTGATGGTATCGGTCGCACAATAGTCGGCGTGCTTCCGTCGGGCTTCAGCTTCAAGCCGGTTGTCCGGAGCGGCGCGCTCGAAGAACCGGATGTCTATTTCCCAAATCGCTGGCTCGGTGATAGCGGCGAGGGCGCGTTTCTCTTTCTGCTGGGCCGCTTGAAGCCAGGCGTAACGCGGGAACGCGCCGAAGCGGAATTGATGCCGCTCGTCAACGATCCATCGATCGCGCCCGTCGGCGCGCTCGCGATGGCCGGTGCGTTCGCGCCGAACGCCCGCATTGTCGCGCGCGCGGTGGGGTTGCAAGCGTACGGGACACAGTCCGTGCGCGCGCTGCCGCTGATCCTTCTTGGGGCGGTGTCGTTCGTGTTATTGATCGCCTGCGTCAATGTCGCGAACCTGCAGATGGCGCGCCTCACCGCGCGCCGCGGTGAACTGTCTGTGCGAATGGCGCTTGGCGCGGGACGTCGGCGGATCGTGCGTCAGTTACTGACGGAAGCCGTCGTATTGTCGTTGCTCGGCGCGTTACTCGGCGTGATGCTCGCGCAGGTGGTACTTCAACTCACGCTGCCGCTCGTGCCGCAATCCTTGCTTCCGCGCGTCGGCGCGATCGTAATCGATGCGCGGGTGATGGCGTTCTGCCTCGGTTTGTCGGTCGTTTCGAGTGTGCTGATTGGGCTCGTGCCGGCGCTACGCGTCAGCGGGGCGGCGTTTGGCGAGCGTCTAGCGCTGCACGCCGGCGAAGCGCGCGCGACGGGCGACCATCAGGGCGAGCGACTGCGAACGCTGTTGGTCGCCGCGCAGATCGCAATGACGCTCGTCCTGCTGATAGGCGCAGGACTGCTGATTCACAGCTTCGTGCGTCTCACGTCGGTGTCGACCGGCTTCGAGTCGAGCGGGAGTGACGGCGTTGTGCAGACCGTCAGGGTGACGCTGCCCGAGCAGCTCTACGAACCCGATCGCGTCCATGTGTTCACACGCGGTGTGCTCGATCGCATCCAGTACCTGCCAGGTGTGAAGTCCGCGAGCCTGATCAACTCTGCGCCATTCGGCAGGATGTTCATCCGCGACGAATTTGGCATCGAGGGTCAGCCGAAGCCGACGCTCGACGCCGGTAGGCCCGCGGTCGATACGGGCTATTTCAAGACAATGGGAATTCCGCTGCTGGCGGGACGCGAGTTCATCGCGCAGGACAGAGCGGGCGCGCCGAAAGTAGCGATCGTCAGCGAGCGAATCGTGCGCGAGTATTTCCCGGGCGGCCCGAGTCAGGCACTCGGGCGGCGCGTGCGCTTGGGCGATCACGCTGATTGGCTGACGGTGGTGGGCGTCGTCGCCGATATCCGCCAGATGGGGCTCGATCGCCCAGTGCAGCCAATGATCTACGTGCCGTTCCAGCAGGAGAATAGCGGCTTGGTGCGGTTCGTGACCTTCGTCGCGCGCACGGCCACACCTGCCAGCGTCGTCGAAGGCATCTGCGCGGAAATTCGGCGCGCCGCGCCCGATCTGCCGATTCTCGGCACAGCGACGATGGACGAAGCGGTAGCGGCATCAGTGGCGCAGCCGCGTTTCCGGATGTTGCTGTTGCTGCTATTCGCGATGGCTGCGACGCTGATCGCGACCTGCGGCATTTACGGATTGATGGCCTACGCGGTGACGCAACGTCGCCACGAGATCGGCGTGCGTATGGCGCTGGGCGCCGAACGACGCGACGTGCTGCG
>Ga0126377_10004191_pt1 | contig 10444 bp, 9 predicted proteins | sample PanSoiMetPlot_22_FD_92647 | JGI IMG/M metagenome (GOLD analysis project Ga0126377, IMG submission 92647) | Tropical forest soil microbial communities from Panama - MetaG Plot_22 | ecosystem: Environmental > Terrestrial > Soil > Tropical forest > Bulk soil | place: Panama | collected 2016-02-17 | reverse complement strand
CGGTCGCGATGACCGTGATGCGAACCTCGTCGCCGATGTTGGGATCGATGACCGAGCCGAAGATGATGTTGGCGTCCTCGTGGGCCGCCATCTGGATCAGGCTCGAGGCCTCGTTCACCTCGTGGAGGCCCAGGTCGGGCCCGCCGGTGATGTTGATGAGGATGCCGGTCGCGCCCTCGATGTTGACGTCCTCGAGGAGCGGCGACGAGATGGCCATCTCGGCCGCCTCGGCGGCGCGGCGCTTGCCGGTGCCGACGCCGCTGCCCATCAGCGCGCGGCCCTGCTTGCTCATGATGGTCCGCACGTCGGCGAAATCGACGTTGATGAGGCCGGGCACGGTCATGAGATCGCTGATGCCCTGCACCGCGTTGAGCAGCACCTCGTCCGCCTTGCGGAAGGCGTCGATCATGCTGGTGTTGGCGCCCACCACCTCGAGCAGGCGGTTGTTGGGGATGACGATGAGCGTGTCGACCGCCTCCTCCAGGCGGGCGATGCCCTCCTCGCCCTGGCGCGCGCGCCGGCGGCCCTCGAAGCCGAACGGCTTGGTCACCACGCCGACGGTCAGCGCGCCGGCCTCGCGCGCGATCTGCGCGATGACCGGGGCCGCGCCGGTGCCGGTGCCTCCCCCCATGCCGCCGGTGACGAACACCATGTCGGCGCCGGCGATGGTCTCGGCGATGATCTGGACGCTCTCCTCGGCGCTCTTGCGCCCCACCTCGGGGTTGGCGCCCGCCCCGAGCCCCTTGGTCAGGTGATCGCCCAGCTGGATCTTGATCGCGGCCATGTTGGCCTGCAGGGCCTGGAGGTCGGTGTTCGCGGCCACGAACTCGACGCCGTCCAGGTTGCCGGCAATCATGGTGTTGACGGCGTTGCCGCCGCCACCACCGACGCCGAAGACCAGAATCTTGGCGTGAGAGAGCTCTTCGAATTCGAGTAGCGCCATTGGCCTTTCCTCCCTACTCAGCCGTTATCGACGACGGCGGACGCGATGGGCAAATTTTTGACAAAGTGAATCCGCGCCCACGCGGGGGGCGGGGTCAGAACATCTCGCCGAACCAGCTGCGCACGCGGCGGAACATGCCCGCCTCGCGCACCGGCGCGGCCTCGCGCTGGATCATCTCGGTGCCGCGCGCGCCGTAGAGCACCAGGCCGACGCCGGTCGAGTACTCGGGCGATCGAACGACGTCGACCAGGCCGCCGATGCCGCGCGGCGCGCCGCGCCGGGCCGGCAGGCCCAGCACCGACTCGACCAGCTCCGGCATGCCGGGCAGGAGCGTGCTGCCGCCGGTCATGACCACGCCGGCGGCGATGCTCTCGAGGTAGCCGCTGCGCCCGATCTCGCGCTTCACGTGCTCGAAGACCTCCTCGAGCCGCATGCGCACGATCTCGACCAGCACGCGGCGCGACAGGCGGCGCGGCTGGCGCCCGCCGACCGACGGCACCTCCATGGTCTCGTCGGGCTCGATCGTGTCCGGCGTGGCGCAGCCGTACTTCCTCTTGATCTTCTCGGCCGACTCGAGCGGCGTGCGCAGGCCGACCGCGATGTCGCCGGTCAGGTGGCTGCCGCCCAGCGGCAGGACCGCGGTGTGGACGATCGCGCCCTCGCTGAAGATGACGATGTCGGTGGTGCCGCCGCCGATGTCGATGAGCGCGACCCCGAGCTCCTTCTCGTCGTCCTCGACCACCGCCTCGGCCGAGGCCAGGGGCTCGAGCACGATGTCGGCCACCTGCAGCCCGCAGCGGTTGGCGCACTTCACCACGTTCTGGGCGCTGGTCACCGAGGTGGTGGCGATGTGGACCTTGGCCTCGAGCCTCACGCCCGACATGCCGAGCGGATCGCGCACGCCGTCCTGCTCGTCGATGATGTACTGCTGGGGCAGGACGTGGAGGACCTCGCGGTCCATCGGGATGGCGACCGCCTTGGCCGCCTCGATGACCCGCTGCACGTCGGCGTCGCGCACCTCCTTGTCCTTGACCGCCACGATGCCGTGGGAGTTGAGGCCGCGGATGTGGCCGCCGGCGATGCCGGCGTAGACGGTGGAGATGTCGCAGCCGGCCATGTGCTCCGCCTCGCGGATGGCCTGCTGGATGTCGTGCACGGTGGCGTCGATGTTGATGACCACGCCCTTGCGCAGGCCGCGCGAGCGCGCGGTCCCGATGCCGATGACGTCGATCCCCTCCTCCGTCACCTCGCCCACGATCGCGGCGATCTTCGTGGTGCCGATGTCGAGCCCGACGACGATCTCGTCCTTCTTCACTCTGGCCATTGGCTACCTCGGGTCGACGCTCCCGGCCGACCGATGTCCCGTTGGTTTGGCGCCTTGTGCCAAGCGCTGTTCTGCTGGTCTGGCAAACGCGACGGTGGCGCGCACCGGCTGACCGCCGCGGTCGAGATGGATCGCGGACAGGGCCGAGCGCTCGGCCGGCGACAGCGCGGCCCAGGCGGCGTCGAACACCGCCAGGCGGCGGCCGAGCTCGGGCGGCCCGTCCGGGCGGCCCAGGCGCAGCGCGATGACCGGGCGGCGCGTGTAGAGGGTGATGCCGCGGTGGTCGTCGTCGTCGTGCACCTCGCCCAGCGGCGGACGGCGCGGGTCGGCGGCGTAGGCGGCGGCGGCGGCCAGCGCGTCGCGGATGCGCGCCTGCGCCTCGTCGGGCTGGCGGCGGTAGGAGTCGCGGTCGATGCCGGTCACGACCGGGAGCCCGGCGGCCTCGCCGCGCGCCAGGTCGGCGCGCTTGAACACGCGCCCGGCGCGGTCGGCCAGGTAGAGGCCGTCGAGGTCCACCACCGCGGCCGGCCGGTGCTCGTCGACCTCGACCAGGAGCTGATCGGGCAGACGGCGGCTGACCGACACGTCCGCCACCCACGGCTCGGCGCGCAGCCGGCGCTCGATGGCGTCGAGCGGCAGGCGGAAGAGGTTCTCGCCCATCGCCGGGCGCAGCGCGCGCTCGACGTCGGTCGCCTCCAGCTCGCGCGCGCCGCGCAGCTCGACGCCGGCCAGCGCGAAGCGCGGCGAGTCGGTCAGCCAGTCGTAGCCCAGCCACGCGGCGACGGCGGCGGCCGCGACGGCGGCGACGGCGATCGCGCCGGGCAGCGCGGATCGAAAGCCGCTGCGGCACAGCGCGCGCACGTGATCGCGATCCGGCAGCCGGTGGAGCAGCGGAACCGGATGCTTCCGGTTCGCGGCGCTCCGCCTGCTGGCGCGAGAGCGAGTCGCGGGCGCAGAGGGCGTCACCTTCCTTGCTTAGGCATGGCTCGCGGTGCGGGGCAATTTTTCAGACCTGGCGCGCGTCGCTGCGAGACAGGCGTTCAGGTGCATCTCAGCGCGGCGGCAGCACCCCGTGGCGGCGCAGCAGCTCCTCGGCCAGCGGGCGCCGCATCGTCGCGATCGCGTCGGCCGACGTGCCGCGCACGAAGAGCGCATAGGTCCACACCGCGCCGCCACGGTCGACCGAGCCGACCAGCCAGCCGATCGAATGCCGGTCCTGGCGGCACTGCCCGGTCTTGCCGTGGAAGACCCAGCCGTCGCCGCGCTCGAGCTCGATGAGCCTGAGCACCAGCGCCGCGTGGGCGGCCGTCACGGGCAGCTCGCCGGCGCGCAGCCGGCGCATGAAGTCGACCTGCTCGAGGGGGCTTATCGCCAGCGGGCCGAGCAGCCAGAAGCCGTCGATGGCCCCGGAGATGTCGCGGTTGCCGTAGCCGAGCTTGGCGACCCAGCGCGACATGCGCTCGCGGCCGATGCGGCGCGCGACCTCCTGGTAGAACCACACCACCGAGAACTTCATGGCGGAGGCCAGGTCCTGGTCGCGGTTCCACTCCGGCCTCCCGCGATCCACACCATCCCAGCGCTGCGAGAAGTGCTCGTCGGGGATGACGCCGGTCTCGAGGCCCACGAGCGTGTTGGCGATCTTGAACGTCGAGCACGGGAAGAAGCGGCGCCTGGCCAGCCGCCGGTTCACCACGGTGAGCTTGCCGCTCGCCGTCTCGAGCAGCGCGAACGCGCCCTCCACGCCGCGCGCGCGGAAGGGATCGTCGGGCCGATCGGCATTCGCGCCGCCCGCGCACACGAGAAGGAGCAGCGCCGCGACCCCGCCCGCCCGGCGAGCACCGTGCCTCATGGGCTCGGTCGTATCACGGGCGGGATGGATCCGCGCGGCGCCGCGGAGGCGCGCGGAGATTCGACGACGCGTGAGGAATGGAAACCTCGCGGCCGGCCTGCAGGTCGCCGCTGATCGGCGCCGCGCTCCACGTGCCGTCCGCCTCGATCGGCGAGTCCATCGGGTCGCCGGGCAGGATCGGCGCGCACGACCAGTCGCCGGCGTACGCGAACGGCGCCGTCTCGACGCCGGCCATCACCTCGATCGCGAGCCAGAACGGCGCCGCCTCGGGCGGCTGCTCGCCGACCAGGCGCAGCTCGACGCCGCCGCCGCCGGCGGTGAGGGTGGCCGGGCCGCCGACAAAAGCGCTGAACTCGAAGCGCGGCGCATCCCCGTCGAAGGTGCGCCGGAACACCTCGCCGACGGCGACACCCGAGAACCCGCCGGCTCCGTCGCCGGCGAGGTCGATGAAGTCGAGGCCGATCGTGCACTCGACCCGGTCGCCCCCGCCCCGCGCCGCCCCCTCGGCGCTGCCGGTCACGCGCAGCGCCGACGGCGGCGCCGTCGCGTCCGCGCCGCCGGAGTCCGCGGCCGCGTCGACCGCCGCGTCGACCGTGGTGCCGGCGTCGCCCGCGCCCGCGTCCGCCGCCAGGTCGTCGCCGCAGCCGGCCGCACACGCGACCAGCATCACCAGGTGGTACCGCCCGCCAGCCGGTGGGCGCGATGACATGGCGAATGCTGGACCGCCCCTCCCCGCCCGGGCAAGCGCCGCCGCGCTGTCAGCCGCCAACAGGGTCGCGACCGCCGCGGCGCCCGGCCCTTTCCTCGACGCGCCGTGGCGACGGAGCTCCGCCCGTCCCCCCGGCCGCCGCCCGTCACTCGAACGAGCCGAGGGCCGCCTTCACGCTCTCGTTGTTCCCGCACTCACTGGCGCCTGCCATGGACGTGCCGAGCTTCTGGGCGGCCGGCTTCACCTTCGGCTCACACTTCGCGTTGTACTCCTTCTTCTTGGCCTCGTCCTTGTCCTCCTTCTTGGCCCAGGTCAGGAAGTCGCGGTTGTCGTCCACCACCTTCTGGAGCGCGGCGCCCATGCCGTCGCAGTTGGACTTGTTGCCGTCGACGGCGGCCGTCATCGACACGATCACGGCGGCCATCTTGTCGCAGGCCTCGTCGATCGTGTAGGAACCGGCGGCGGGAGCGGCCTCGCTCGGTGCCGCGGCCGACGGCTGGGCGGAGCTGCCTGCCGGGGCGGCGCCCGGGCTGGAGGAGGCGGGGTCCTTGCTCTCCTTGTTGCAGGCTGCGGCGGGTGCCAGGACGAGGATGGCGGCGGGGAGGGTGACGAACAGTCGATTCATGAGTCGATGGCCTTTCTCGGTTCGGTTCGCAGATCAGACGCCCGCCATGGCCAGGATGCGCTCGCACAGCTCGGCGTAGCCGATGCCGCGGTAGGCGGCGATCTTGGGGATCAGGCTGTGGCCGGTCATGCCCGGCAGCGTGTTGACCTCTAGCACGTAGGGCGCGCCCGACGGGGTGACGCGCAGGTCGACGCGCGAGTAGCCGGTGCAGCCGAGAGCGCGGTGCGCCGCCAGGGCGGCGGCCTCGACTCTGTCGAGCGCGGCCGCCTCGAGCGGCGCCGGCACCAGGTACTGCGTGTCGTCGCGCTTGTACTTGGCCTCGTAGTCGTAGAAGCCGTGCGACGGGCGCACCTCGACGGTGCCGAGCACCTCCTCGCCCAGGATGCCGGCGCACACCTCGGCGCCGGCGATGTAGGGCTCGATGATCGTCGGGCCGCGGTGGCGGCGGGCCAGCGCGACGGCCGGCATCAGGTCCTCGCGCTCGAACACGATCGACACGCCCACCGACGAGCCCTCGAGCGCCGGCTTGACCGCGACCGGCAGGTCGACGTCGGCGAGCTCGCGCTCGCCGGCATGCGGCGGGATGATGCGCCACGGCGGGGTCGGCACATTCGAATGATCGAAGATGCGCTTGGACGCGACCTTGTCCATGGCCAGCGCGCTGGCCATGATGCGCGACCCGGTGTACGGGATGTTCATGCAGGTGAGCAGCCCCTGCACCGCGCCGTCCTCGCCGAACGTGCCGTGCAGCGCGTTCCACACCACGACCACGTCGTTCTCGACGAGCTCGCCGGGCAGCGAGGCGCCCTCCGCCCAGTCGATGCCGACCACGTCGTGGCCGCGGCCGCGCAGCGCGGCCACCACGCCGGCGCCCGACTCGAGCGACACCTCGCGCTCGCTGGACTGCCCGCCCATGATCACGCCGACGCGGCCGTGGATGATCGCGTGAATCCGTTCAGTCGTCACCGATGACCTTCCATTCGAGGTCGAGCTCGACGCCGTGGACCTCCGCGACCCGCGCGCGCGCGATGCGGATGAGCTCGAACATGTCGGCGGCCGTGGCGCCGCCCGTGTTGACGAACCAGTTGGCGTGGACCGGCGAGCACTCGGCGCCGCCCACCCGCGTGCCCTTGAGCCCGGCCGCCTCGATGAGGCGCCCGGCGAAGTCGCCGGCCGGGTTCTTGAACACCGAGCCGGCGTTCGACACGCGCTGGGGCTCGCGCTCGCGGCGGCGGTCGCGCAGGCCGCGCACCTCCTCCTCGATCTCGGCGCGCGGGCGCGGGCGCAGCGCCAGGCGCCCCTCGACCACCACCTCGTCGGGCGGCAGCGCCGAGCCGCGATAGACGAAGCCGCAGGCGGCCGCCTCGCGCCTGACCAGCTCGCCGTCGGCCAGGCGCACCGACGCCACCTGGGTGGTGACGTCCTTGAACTCGCCGAGGTAGGTGCCGGCGTTCATGATGAGGCCGCCGCCCACCGAGCCGGGCACCCCGCCCAGGAACTCGAGGCCGCCCAGCTCCCAGCCGGTCGCGCTGGCCAGGAGCTTGCCGGTCGAGACACCCGCCTCCACGCGCACCGCCGTCGGGCCCAGGCGCTCGAGCCCGCGCAGCTGGCGGGTGGCGACCGCGACGCCGCGGATGCCGCCGTCGCGCACGAGCAGGTTGGAGCCTCCCCCCACCGCGACCATCGGGATGCGGCGCGCCGCGCACGCCGTCACCACGGCGCGGAGCTCGTCGATGGCGGCCGGCGCGAACCAGGCGTCGGCCGGGCCGCCGATCCGCAGCGTGGTGTGGCGGCTCATCGGCTCGTCGAACGCCACGTGGGCCCCGGCCAGGCCGGCCAGGAGCGCGCGGTCGTCGTCGGCGAGCAGCGATGGGGGCGGTGCGGGCGCGGGCGCGGACACGGACTCCTCGACTCTGACTCTGCCTCCGGCCCGGCTCAACGCCGCGCCAGGTTCTTGATCACCGCCGGCTCGCGCGTCGCCTCCAGGAGCTCGATCACCTCGTTGCAGGTGAGCTGGATGTCGCCGGCGCCCAGCGTGATGAGCATGTCGCCGCGCTCCAGGAGCTGGCCGAGAGTGGGGGCGAGGTCCTCGCGGCGCGGGATGTACCTGACGCTGGGGTGGCCGCTCTTCTCGATCGCCCTGGCCAGCGCGGCCGAGGTGGCGCCGGCGATCGGCTCCTCGCCGGCGGCGAACACGTCGCACAGGAGCAGCACGTCGCAGTCGGCGAAGGCGCGGCTGAACTCGTCGAACTGGTCGCGCGTGCGCGTGTAGCGGTGGGGCTGGAAGGCGGCGACGATGCGCCGGCCCGGGAAGCCGACCCGCGCGCCCGACAGGGTCGCCCGCACCTCGGCCGGGTGGTGGCCGAAGTCGTCGACGATCGTGATGCCGCCGACCTCGCCGCGGATGGTGAAGCGGCGCTGGATGCCCTCGAACTCGCCGAGGCCCCGGGCGATGGTGGCGAACGGGACCTTGAGGTGCTCGCACACGGCCAGGACGGCCAGCGAGTTGAGCACGTTGTGCACGCCGGGCAGCGAGATGGTGATCTCGCCCAGCTCCTCGTCGCGGCGCCAGGCCACGAATCTGGTGCGGAGGCCCTCGTAGCGCACGTGGCGGGCGCGGTAGTGGGCCTGGTTGCCCAGCCCGTAGGTCACGAAGCGCTTGTTGACGTCGGGCAGGATCGACTGCACGACGGCGTTGTCCGCGCACAGGACGGCGAGGCCGTAGAACGGCACGCGGTTGATGAAGTCGACGAACGCGCGCTTGATGTTGTCGAGGGTGGCGTAGTGATCGAGGTGCTCGGCGTCCATGTTGGTCACCACCGCGACGGTGGGCGCCAGCTTGAGGAACGAGCCGTCCGACTCGTCGGCCTCGGCCACCAGATACTCCGACTTGCCCCAGCGCGCGTTGGCCAGGCCGAGCGAGTTGACCCGCCCGCCGATGACCGCGGTGGGGTCCAGCCCGGCCGCCATCATGACCGCGGCGATCATCGTCGTGGTCGTGGTCTTGCCGTGTGCGCCGGCCACCGCGATGCCGAACTTCATGCGCATGAGCTCGCCCAGCATCTCGGCGCGCGGGACCACCGGGATGAGGCGCGCCCGCGCCGCCTCGACCTCCGGGTTGTAGCCCCTGATGGCCGACGACACGACCACGACGTCGGCCTTGCCCAGGTTGGCCGCGCGGTGGCCGTAGCTCACCACGCAGCCGGCCGCCTCCAGGTGGCGCGTGATCTCGCTGGGCGCGACGTCGGAGCCGGTCACGGCGTAGCCCATGTTGGCCAGCACCTCGGCGATCCCGCACATGCCCATGCCGCCGATGCCGACGAAGTGGACCACCGTGTCCTTCTTGCGGAACATGTCGGCTTCTCTTCCAGCTACCTGTGCGCGGGCCCGCCGGAGCTGCACCAGTCGAGGATCGCGGCCGCGGCCCCGGGCTTTCCGAGCGCCTTCATAGCAGATCCCATGTGGGCGAGGCGCTCGCGGTGGGCGGCCAGATCGGCCACCGCGTCGGCCAGCACCTCCGGCGAGAGCTCCGATTGCCTGAACATGAGCGCCGCTCCGGCGTCCGCCATCTCGCGCGCATTGATCTCCTGGTGATTATCCGCCGCGAACGGATACGGCACCAGGATGGCCGGGCGGCCCACCACGCCGAGCTCGGCCACCGTGGTCGCCCCCGCCCGCGCGATGACCAGGTCGGCGCGCCGGTACTCGGCGGCCATGTCCTTGATGAAGGGGCGCAGGTCCGCGCTCGCGCCCGCCGCCTGGTAGCGGGCGCGCGTGGCCTCGAGGTGGGCCTCGCCGGTCTGGTGGACGACATCGACGCCCACGCCGCGCGCGCTCAGGAGGCCCGCCGCGTCGGCCACGATCTGGTTGAGCGCGGCGGCCCCCTGCGAGCCGCCGAACGCGAACAGGCGCAGCGGCTCCGCGGCGCCCGCGGACCCCGACGCCGGCCCCGACGATGCGGACGCCGACGCCGAGGCCGACGCCGGCGACGACGCCTGCAGCGCCAGCAGGATGTCGCGCCGGATCGGGTTCCCGGTCATGAGGATCTTGCCCGGCTTGAAGAAGCGGCGGGTCTCGGCGAAGGCGAGGAACACGGCGTGCACGAAGCGGCCGAGGATCTTGTTGGCCAGCCCGGGCAGCGAGTTCTGCTCGAGGATGGCGGTCTTCACCCCCATGAGGCGCGCCATCAGCACGACCGGCCCCGACGCGTAGCCGCCCACGCCCACCACCACGTCGGGATCGAAGTCGCGCACCACCCGCCGCGCCTGCCACAGGGCGCGCGGCAGGCGCACCAGGCCGCGCAGCGCGCCGGTCGCGCCGACGGTCTTGAGGCCGGACACCTCGATGAGGACCAGCTCCCACCCCAGCTCGGGCAGGACGCGCGCCTCGATGCCGCGCGCGGTGCCGACGAAGCGCACCGCCGACGCCGGGTCGCGGCTGCGCAGCTCCTCCGCCAGGGCCACACCGGGGAACAGGTGCCCGCCCGTGCCGCCTCCGGCGATGATCAGGCGCATGTCGCGGCCTTCATGGGAGATACCCTGCGCGGTCGACCCGGCGCCGTCCATATCATTATATGAACGGGGCGCCGCGGGCCTTTCATCCCACGCCGGCGCTGGCGCGGGTGCAGGCGACCACCGCGCGGCGCTTGCGGCGGCGGGCGCCGATGAGGTTCACCAGCTCGCGGCGGCGCACAGCGCTCGGCGGCCCGGCGCGCCCCACGTTGAGCACGATGCCGGCCAGGTACATCGACATGATGAGCGAGCTGCCGCCGTAGCTGACGAACGGCAAGGTGATGCCCTTGGCGGGAAGCACGCCGAGCACCACGCCGAAGTTGACCAGCGCTTGCAGCGCGAAGCCGAGCGTGATGCCGAAGGCGAGGTAGGCGCCGAACGGCTCGCGCGCGGCCAGCGCGGCGCGGCCGCCGCGCCACACGACGATCGCGAACAGGGCCAGCACCAGGAGCAGGCCGACGAAGCCGAGCTCCTCGCCGAGCG
>Ga0126377_10004190_pt1 | contig 10444 bp, 5 predicted proteins | sample PanSoiMetPlot_22_FD_92647 | JGI IMG/M metagenome (GOLD analysis project Ga0126377, IMG submission 92647) | Tropical forest soil microbial communities from Panama - MetaG Plot_22 | ecosystem: Environmental > Terrestrial > Soil > Tropical forest > Bulk soil | place: Panama | collected 2016-02-17 | reverse complement strand
TAGGTCAAAGAATTGGCGACAACCGATTCGCCAGGTATTTGCCCAGGCAAATCAGCGTCAGCGTCGGAGACACCTTGGCGTTTTCGGGCATCACCGAGCCGTCGCAGACATGTAGATTGCTGTATTCCGTCTGCAAGGTGTCGTCTATATGCTCTTTGATTCTAATTACGCCGCCGATATGCGACGCGGCGAGATGCGATTTGAAGATGTGCTTGCCGCCGGCGTTTTGTATGATTTGCCGAGCCATCTCGGCGCCTTTATCCAACTTTTTGAGATCTTCTTTCTTCAATTGCTTGTAGTAACGTCCGTCCTCCTGAAGACCTCCGCCTAAACCTTCCTTGACCATCACCCCAACGCCTATGGCTCTCGAGTGAAAAAACGCGCGGATAAATCTACGGCTACCAAGCATGAGCATCCGGTAGAAGGTGCGCGCAAAATTCGCGTCGCCCACATCAATGTCGTCCTCCAATTTCGCTACCATACTTCCAACAAAATTCTCCCCCGCTTTCAGCCCGGGCGCCATGCCGAACACCGCAAAACCAGGATGGCAGTAGAACCCGTTGTTTGTAACATTTTTAATCCCGCTATCTTTAAGAATGATCGGCGAGGCCGCGGCGCCTGCGGCGAGAATGATCCTTGTTCCGAAGGCCTGACAGACTTCAAATCCCTCTTTCCCTTTTTGGAGTTTGTACTCCACACCGATCGCCCGGTTCTTTTCAACGAGCACTTTGAGAACTCTGGCTCGATTTATCAACGTCGCCCCCTCCCCGACCGCATCATTCAGATAGCTTCTCGCATTCCATTTCGCCTCGTAGGTATAGCCGGAAGCGCACTTGGATAGATCAACCAGCATCGTAACCTTTTTCCAGGGGTATCCCAGCTCCAGCGCGCTTTTCCGTATTCTTTTCGCCTGAGCGCCCAGAAGCTCATCGGGCAATACCGCCAGCGGCAATTCCCTTTTCGCTTCTTCGAGCTCTCTGGAGAGATCGATTCCCAGGGACAGAAAGGTCTCCAATGGAGGATAATCCGCCACCGCGAAATAGACAGCTGTTGTGCCTCCTGTCGTGAACGCCCTCGACGTTTCGAGGTTGTCGCTCACTGAAACATTATCGACAATAGAAGCCAGCCCGACGCCTTCTTTTAAGGGCGTGTCGGCCCCCCGTTCGAGAATAAGCACTCTTTTTTTTCTTTTGCTTAATTCTCTGGCGACAGTGGCGCCGGCAGGCCCGGACCCTACAATGATCGCATCGAATTCGTTGTTGTTAGTCCGTTTATCCAAAGCGAACCTCCAATGGCGATTAGACAGACAGGACGCACTCAGTTTATTTCTGTTGCTCTGGAGTCCATGAAGCTGGCAAAAATGAATCAATGACGATTCCACGCCCATCCTTCTGCGCTAACTCATAGACGAGTTGGGCGACCGCAAGATCGAGTATCCCTAATCCGAAGGGGCTGAAGACGGCGAGACTGTGATCATTACTCCTTGCCGGAGCCGCCCCTTGTAGAATGTCGCCCAATGTACACCGGATGAAATTTCTGTGGCCGACTTGCTGCTCGGCCAAATGGACCGACGTTTGGGCGCGGCACAAATGATCGACGTCATCAACGATGTTGTCGCACGCGAGAATGATCTGAGGAGAGAGATCTCGTAGCGATATGTGTAGAATGACACTATCTGGAGCGCATCCCGAGACGTCGAAAATATAGGGCTGCAGAGCGGTCGTCGCCATCGAGACCAGCGAACTGTTCTTGAGAATGGTATTGACGTCCGTTATTACCTCGGCCTCAATTCCGTCATGCAGCGCTCGACACTTCTGTTTAAACTGCTCGGCCCGCGTCAAGTCTAAGTCATAAGCCAGAATCCCATTGATCTCCGGCCAAAGAGCCCGTAGGAAGCGGGTAATTTCAAAGTTGATCAGACCGCACCCAATTACGCCGAGACGGGGGCTTTGGCCGTCGGGGATGAGCCGATGCGCCGCCAGCGCCGCGCTCGCGGCTGTCCGCGTCGCGCTGATTACCGATCCTTCGAGGATAACTTGCGGTCTTCCCGTCTGCAGGGAATTTAAAATTACGACGGCCGAGGCCCTGTCCAATCCCGCCGCCAAATTCCCCGGAAAAGAGGCTATCCACTTGATACCGGCGGCTTGGTTGGCGCCCCCTAAATAGGCGGGAAGCGCAATGATTCTATTCTGTGGACGATCTGGAAATCGCAGAAAAGTCGAATGTGGCAGCGAACTCTCGCCACGCGCGTGAGCCTCGTATGCCGTCCGCGCCCTCTCAATGATTTCGCGCTCTCGCCCCGCCAGGAGAGAGACGACCTCGGCCCCTTTCACAATCAGGATATCGCCGTCGCGCATACTCGCACCTCCTCCGGTTGCCGCCATAAGTGTGACACACTGCCAAAATGCTCACTCACCCAACTATCCGAATAGATAGTATCAAGATAACGTTCCCCGCGATCCGGTAATAAAACGACGCAGGTAACATCCTTGGGAATTTCATCTTTCATGCGTTCGACGGCCGTCAAGACGCCGCCTGATGAACCGCCGGCCATAATCGCTTCACGCCGTAAAAGCCGACGGCAGCCGACGACGCAATCCAGGTCCGATACTTCGATACACCGTTCGGCCAGGTGGGCCTGGTACAACTCGGGCCGTCGAGACGCGCCATGACCCGGGATGAGACGTTTTTTTGACGGCCCACCGAAAATCACGCTGCCCACAGCATCGACCGCGATGATCTTAGTCCGTAAATTGTGAGTCCTCGTATACTCAGCGCAACCTCTCAATGTGCCGCAGGTGCTGGTAGAACAAAACAGGTAATCAACCTTAGCGTCCAGCGCTGTTATAATCTCGCGCATTGTCTGATGGTGCGCCCTGGCGTTGTTTAGATTCGAATACTGGTCGGGCCAGTAACTATGCGGGATGAGGCTAAGCAGAGTTTTCACACGATGAAGGCGCGCTACCAGAAATTCTCCCGACTCCGGGCTCGGTTCGGTCACCATGTCGACCTGCGCCCCGAAAGCTTCAAGAATATGAATATTCTGTGTAGTCGTTTTTGGATCCACCACACAGATGAAAGGCAGGCCGAAATAGGAGCAGGCTTGCGCCAAGCCGATTCCCATGTTGCCGGAGCTGGATTCGATGATTGTGGTCCCGGGCTGAACCTCCCCCGTCTCAAGAGCATTGCTGATAATGCTGAAGGCCGCTCGATCCTTAATGCTGCCGCCGGGGTTGAAAGCCTCTAGCTTGGCATAAAGCTGGAACGGAAGTTCTTCAAGAACCCGCTTTAACCTGACCATCGGGGTATGGCCGATCGCAGACAAGATACCATCATTTACCACTATTCCCTCCAATGTTCCGCGGGTGTGTCCCACCCATCTAACAGAAATTTGAAACGAAGAACCGGGTCAGATTTTGTTTGTCTTCCATCGACCGTCGGCCCAGATCATAGTGATCAACACAGTCGCAAGCACACCGTAGGCCATTTGAACTAGCCAAATTTGTAGCAGGCCGTATCTTAAATAAGGCCCGACAATCCAAACCCCTGGCAAAAAGAGTAGCCATTGTGTACTAAACGAAACCATGAGGACTCGATTACCATCACCGACACTGTATAAAGTCCAGGCGAAGATATAAATTAGACTACCGGCTCCAGTCGTGGCCGCCACAAGGCGCAATGGAATAACGGCGATCGATATCGCGTTGGGATCAGATAGAAAAATAGAGAGAAAAAATTTCGGAAATAGAAAAAGAGGAAGCCCCAGCAAAGTAATCACGATGACTCCTAGTTTCCCTGTATCCCACCCCCACTGAGCGGCTCCCTTAAGATCGCCCTCTCCTACGGTTTTAGAGACCAGGGTTGCGGAGGCCGTTCCTAGAGACATTGCCAGGAGAAGTAATACCAATGTGATTCTAACTAGAACATTCGCGGCGGCTAACTCTACCGTCCCGATCTGTCCAATCATCCAAAAAAAAACGATATAGCCGACCGAATAGAAGAACCCCTGCAAGGTAGCAGGCAACGCCAACTGAAAGATGCGCGCCAGTAGAGACAGCTCCGGTTTTGCATTCAAAAAGCCGTCCTTTCGGAACCTGGAGTAGACAATCGCAAAATGAATGAAGACGCCCGCGTAGAGAGATAATGCCGTGCTGATGGCGGCTCCCGTAGCTCCCAAAGCGGGAGCTCCGAAATGCTCGAAAATCAAAATATAATTCAGAAAAATATGCAGGCAATCCATGAAAAGGACGATTAACATATCCACTTTCGGCTTTTCCATGCCGGCCCAATAGCCTTTGAACGCGGAGTTCATTCCTGCGGCGACGACGGCGAGGTATAGGGTCCTAAGATAGGGGACGCCAATCTTGGTTACTTCAGGATCGGAGGAGATCAACGAGAAGAAAAAGGGACTATACAAGTAGCAAATAATTGTGAGAGGCGTCCCCACGCCCAGGGCGATCAAGAGTCCCCCGTTAAGCGACAAACATTTGGGTTCCGCGGACCCCTCGCCTCTTCTGCGGGCGACAAGCCCCTGTACCGCCGCCGCAACCCCCGTCACAAAGGCCAAAACAAGCGTATTGCTAAAAGCCGCCAGCCCCACCGCCGCAATCGTGTTAGTCCCCAATGTTCCGACCATGGCAAGATCAATCAACGACATCACTAAATTTGAGCTTAGAGCGATGCCTACAGGGAACGCCAACTTGAATATAGTAGTCATTCGATCTCTAGTGATCATGAAAACTCCCCTTGAATATATTGATTGTTTTCGTAGGAATTTGGCTCTGAAGGATCTGATTCCAGCCATCGTCGTGAGGCATGGTTGGTCCATCATGATGGCCTTGTATTGCCAGGCGCAGCGACACATAAATTGCCTATCCGGGCAATGATGGCTCGCGGGACGCCGCGCGATCTTTAATGTGTATTTTACAAGTGAGCGATTACATAAGCGCGATGGTCTGGGCGCCGCGCTGAATACGCTGAGACTCTCTCAATTAATCGAAGGCTGTGTAAATAAAAGACCTTTGAAATCCATACATTGATTAGCGCAAGCCTGGGTACGCATCACTTCCGGCGTGCAGTCTTCGGCGGGAGGCGTATTGATTGGAATCAAATGCGCAGGAATACGAATCGGCTCCGGGCGCCGCGGGTACTCCCAACGTACTACGATCCACGCCTGCACGCTGGAAGCGATGCTTACCCAGGCGTCAATTAATCCGATTCACTCATCCCGCAGTAATATCAAAGGATCAACCGACAGCGCGCGTTGCGCCGGGATCAAAGTAGCCAGTAGCCCCAGCAACAACATAACTAGAACAACTCCGGCCAATACCAGTGGATCACGGGGGGTCGCCTGATACACGATCAAAGCCAGCACCCGGCCCGCCAAAATTCCGAGGGCCAATCCTGCCAACGAACCGAATGCAAGTAATTTGAAAGCCCGTCCCAACGCCGCTTGTAACACTTCCTTCCGCCCTGCGCCGAGGGAGATACGAATTCCCAACTCGCGCCGCCGCTTGCCGACTGAGTTCGCGGCCATCCCAAAGACGCCGGTGACGGACAGCATGGCCCCCATCAAGCCGAGAACGCCCAGCGCCACCGTCGCCATGCGCGCAGGAAACAGAACTCCGTCCATTACTTTGTTCCAGGTTGACATGTAGAAAGGCATCGCCGAATCCAGGTTACGCAGGGTACGCTGCATGCCCGCCGCAAGTTGCTCCGGCCCCCCTTTCGAGCGCGCCACCAGCCAGAGTTTGGTAGCGCTCGCCGATGATTGCGGGATCGGCAAGAACATTGCCGGCTGCGGATCTTCAGTGAGATTCAAGTATTTTCCGTCTTCTACTATGCTCACCACTTGTATGCGAGTTCCATTCCGCCTCTTGAAATATCCGCCCTCCGCGTTTGTTAAGGAGCCGAAAATCTTCCTTGCAAACTCACGATTCACGACGGCTACGGGCGGCGAGTCTTTGTCGTCATGCCATGAGAGGGCCCTACCGGCCAACAAGGTCGTGCCCGCCGCTTGGAAGTATTCGGGAGATATGTTGTACAAATAGGTTTCGGCGACGGCATTCGCCGGCCTCAGATCCACCGTTTTGTCGGTGAAGACAATCGTCCGGGTCCCGTCCATACTCAACGGAGGTATATCAACCAATGCTACGGACTCTAGGCCGGGAGTCTGCTGCATCGCATCTATCATGCGCTTCTGCATGGCGGGCGCCGTGGCTGCGGTATAACCGGCCATACTGAGATCTACATCGACCAGCATGGCGTTCTGCGGCTCAAAACCGAAATTGCCGCTCAGCGAGCGCGCCAATCCACGCACGGCAACCATCGAAGAAGTGACCAGCACCGCGCAGATCGCAATTTGCGCGACTAGCAACAGGTCTCCGAACGTAATCCGACGCCCGAGCTTGTCGATTGATCCCGACTTGATGATTTGATAAGGGTCCGTGCGAAGGATCTGCCTTACCGGGACCGCGCCAAAGAGGAGCCCGCTCAATAAGGCCATCAGCAGAGCCACCGCATAAACCTTCGCGTCCGGACTCACAGGCACGTTGATAGGAAATCTGGGGAAAGGCTGCCACCCGTTCAGTTGCCGCAAAAGCGCTACGCCGCCCAATAGTCCGAGAGCGCCTCCAATCAGCGCAATCAGCACGGATTCGGTAAATAGTTGTCGCAGGATGCGCATGCGGCTCGATCCGAGCGCGAGTCGCAGAGCCATTTCCCGGGAACGGTCGGCGACACGCGCCGCAAACAGTCTGCCCAGATTGGCGCAGGCGGCCAGCAGAATCATTCCCGCCAGCGACATCAATGCCGCAACGAATGCCTGTACCGGACGGCCAAAAAAGTCGCCATAAAGACCCGGGCGCGCCAATGAAAAGGTCGGCGGGCCGGCTTCTTTCGGATAAGTCTTTTCCAGATAGGAGCCAATCGAGTTCAGATCGGCGACCGCCTGCGCAGGGGTGACTCCCTCCTTCAGATGTCCCATGGTCATGAATACCCAACGCTTCCCCCGCGCTTCCAGGACATTCTCCCCCTCCACTTGTTCCATATTGACCATCGGCAAATAGAAAGCGGGAGAGAAAAATAACAAAGTCCCGCGGAAATCGGGCGGCGCTACGCCGACGATGGTAAAAGGATGCTTGTTGAGCCGAACAATTCGACCCACCGCGCCGGGATCACCCTGAAAATTCTTCTGCCAATACGCATGACTGAGCACTACGTACGGGGCGCTGTTCGGGCCACGCTCATCTGTGGCCTGAAAGAAGCGGCCAAGAAAAGGCTGAATGCCTAATGCGTCGAAGTAGTTCCCGCTCACTTCATAGACCCATTCGCGGCTCGGTCGATCGCCCGTGTCCAACCCTACCTGAGCGATGCTATAAGCCGCCAGGCTCTCAAAGCTGCGGTTGCGATCGCGCAGGTCGAGATAGTCAGGATAAGACTGCACCGGAGAATCATCGCTCCCGCGCTGGAGCGCGTAGAGGCTCTGCGCCCGAGGCACATTCAACGGGTTCAGTATCAGCCCATTCAATATGCTAAAAGCAATAGCGTTGGCGCCGATGCTCAACGCCAGCGTCACGACGGCCACGGCGGTAAAGCCCGGAGATTTGCGCAACAGGCGAAGACTTAAGCGCACGTCCTGCGCAACGGTTCCCTCTTTTATGTTTATGAACATTTCTCTTCTTGAAGTCGCACTTTCTCTAAGATGGAAAAATGATCCGCCTCGACGTCATAGACACGTATTGGATTCTGAAGTAGCCGATTCCAGCCATAGTCGCGAGGCAGGCCTGGGCCGTCCTGACGTCCTTGCGTTGCGCAGTACAACGACACATCGATCTTGCGCGACAGCATGGACGGTGTGTAGGCGCGGTAGCATATCAGGTTGGCTCGATAAACACGATAAAACGCGGCGACTTGCTCGTCATCGACATCCAGGCCGCGATCATTTAGTAGATTAACAATGTACTGAAGGTTCTCCCCACTTGACGATTGTCGCAGTCGATTCAGATCAATCTTCAAGTGTACGCCGTATAGATTCGCTATCGTCGCGCATGCCTCGAATAGCTCGGTAGCTTCATCATCGGCGATTTTTCCCTGCATGACCGACGGGGTTATTGAGTCCAGCAATACTAAAGAAGAAACTCCCTCTCCCTGCTCCAACAGAATTCTGGCCATTTCATAGGCGACCACGCCCCCGTAGGAATGTCCGATCAAGCTATAAGGGCCTGCTGGCTGTACCATTTTCAATGCCGATATATTGGCTTGGGCCGTTTGCTCGACGCTGCCGAGGGGCAGCGTTTTGCCGTCAAGGCCGACAGCCTGCAAGGCGAAGAGAGGCTGTTTGGCGCCCAACACCTTGCCGAGCGGTTGCAGTGACAGCACATTACCACCGGCTCCTGGTATGGCAAAGACTGGCGGCGCATCGCCGTCGGTCTGGATCGGGACGAGGATGTCGAAAGACGGCGCCTCTTCACTCGAGATCAGTTTCGCCAGAGAGCTAATGTTTGGAGCGGCAAAGAGCGTCGCCAGAGGCAGCGTTTGCTTGAAATGCCTGTTCGTTTTCGCCATCAATTGCGCCGCTAGCAGGGAATGACCTCCGAGTTCGAAGAAGTTGTCGTGGCGGCCGATTCTTTCGACTCTGAGCACGTCGCTCCAAATGCGCGCCAGAGCGGCTTCGATCTCTCCTTGCGGCGGCTCATACGCGCGCGCCGCAACCGATCCCGCTTCCGGAGCCGGCAACGCTTTCCGGTCCAGCTTCCCGTTGGGCGTCAGCGGCATCTCGTCCAGCGGCACATACGCCGTCGGCGCCATGTATTCCGGCAAACGCTCGCTCAGGAACGCCCGCACATCGCGGTGTAAGGATTCCGGACTGCCCCAGGACTTTTCCTCAGCGACGCGCTTGCCGCTCCTATTTCCGTCGCTTAAGCCCTTACCGATCGCGGGCCGGCGCGCATACAGGTTGTATAGAGTGGTATTCTGAAGGGGCTGACTTTGCTCGTAACTCACTTCATAGTCGCGGGCTTCGAGCAGCTCGACAATCTCTCCCAGGCGTCCCGAAACGTCATGCGCTTCAATGACCAGTTGCCGTATCTTCGGCCAATCGCCGTCCTTAATACCCTTGAGGACATCGTGTTCGGCTTTCTCCACATCGATTTTCAATAGATCAATTCTCTCTAGACTATTTTCTTCGATAATCTCGGAAACCGTTCGCAACTGGCACGTATATTCCTGGCTTTCCAGCCGCGCTTCCAGCAACTCATCGACAACTTCGCCGGCGGCCGTCGGGCCGTTTGTGGCGTCTGCGCCTTCATGCCGCTGCAACAGATATGACTTGACGATCTGGCGCGCTTCGTCGCGACTTGTAGCGCTGCTGGAAATAACAGTGTTGTGCGGATAGAAGGTGAATACCTGTTGCTTTGACGTTTCGGCCAGGCCGCATTCATAGATTTTTCCGGCCCAGCCATGTAGTCTCGAATTTAATTGAAGTGTTTCAAACACCGGGGGAATCGGCTCGAACGCATAGATGGTCGTGTTGCGGCGCCGTTGTCCGACGAAAAGAGAAAAGAGACCGATATTGGCGCCCACATCAAAAACGCAGTCGCCATCATTCAGGGTTACGCCGTGTCTGAGATAACCATCGTCCTTGAAGATCTCGTCATAAACAAAGTCGGTCTCACTCTGATTCTGATGGAACACCGTCAGGCCGTTCGGCAACGTGTAGTGGTTCGCGGCGGCCCCGGCGCCCGTTTTTTTGAGACGCAGAAGTTGAAGAACGGTAGAAGCATGCGCGGGTGAAGGGGTGTAGTACGCCACCAGGCGCTTTTCCCCGAGTGTATCTTCTCGCGCGACCACCACCGCTTCCAGCACCCCTTCATGCTCCATCATCCGCGCTTCGATTTCTCCCAACTCAATGCGGAAGCCCCGAATCTTCACTTGAAAATCGTTTCGTCCCAGAAACTCGATCGTTCCGTCGTCCCGCCATCGGGCCAGGTCGCCGGTCTTATACATTCGCGCCCCCGCATCGGCGGCAAACGGGTCCCGAACAAATCGTTCTGCCGTCAAATCCGGCCGGTTCAGATAGCCACGCGCAACCTGAACTCCCCCGATGTGCAGTTCACCGACTACTCCGATGGGGACTGGCGCTCCATGTCTATCCAGAATGTACATCTGCGTGTTCGCAATGGGGCGACCAATAGGAATAATGGTTGGGATTTCTTCGGTAGGGCAGGTCCAGGCCGTTACGTCGACGGCGGCTTCTGTGGGACCGTACAAGTTGTACAACCTTGCATGGGGCAGGCGTTCTGCGAAGCGGCGCACGAGCATAGATGGCAGCGCTTCCCCGCTGCATATTACCCGCGTCAAACTGAAACATTCCGCCGCCTCTGCATGCTCCAGAAATACTTGTAACATCGGGGGGACGAAATGTAGCGTCGTGATTCGATTCCGG
>Ga0126377_10004188_pt1 | contig 10447 bp, 9 predicted proteins | sample PanSoiMetPlot_22_FD_92647 | JGI IMG/M metagenome (GOLD analysis project Ga0126377, IMG submission 92647) | Tropical forest soil microbial communities from Panama - MetaG Plot_22 | ecosystem: Environmental > Terrestrial > Soil > Tropical forest > Bulk soil | place: Panama | collected 2016-02-17 | reverse complement strand
GCGACACTTCGAGGCCGACCTTCGGCGCCATGGCCATCTCGAGCGCGAACGACAAGCGCGGGAACCTCCCGGAGGCGAGGTAGTGGGGCGACCGTATCGGGATCGGCCTGCAAGAAACGTGCCAGCTTTGCGCCGGGCGGGCTGGCCCCGAACTTGCTGCACCTCGTGTTGCGGTGATCGTCGACTGCCACTGCCATGCCGGCCTGGGCGACGGGCTCACGGGTCCGTGGGACACCGAGGCGCGCCTCGGCGGCTACCTGGCCCGGGCCGCGCGGGCGGGGATCGAGCGCACTGTGGTGTTCTCGACGTTCCACTCCGACTACGCCGTCGCCAACCGGAACGTCGCGCGCCTCGTCCGCGCCTCTCGAGGCCGGCTCTACGGCTTCGCGTTCATCCACCCCCTGCGCGACGCGGGGCGCGTGCACGCGCTCGTGCGTGAGGCGGTCGAGCGGTACGACTTCCGCGGCATCAAGGTGCACCGCCACGACGCCCGCATCAGCCGTGAGATCTGCGAAGCGGCGCGCGACTACCGCATCCCCGTGCTCTACGACCCGATGGGCGAGATTGAGACCGTCGAGCTGCTGGCGGGCGAATACCCCGAAATCCAGTTCATTGTGCCTCACCTCGGGAGCTTTGCCGACGAGTGGCGCGCGCAGGTCGCCATGATCGGGATGCTCCTGCGCCACGCCAACGTCCACGCGGACACCTCGGCCATCCGCTGGTTCGACGTGCTCGCAGAGGCGGCGCGGCGGCGCCCGCGGCAGGTGCTGTTCGGCAGCGATGGGCCGTGGCTGCACCCCGGCGTCGAACTGGAGAAGGTGCGGCTCATCGGGCTCCGTCCCGCAGACGAGCGGCGCGTGCTGGGCGCCAACGCCCTGCGACTCATCGAGCGCGGTGCCAGACCCGGGCACCGACCAGGGTCGACACGGGTGCGACGCTCGCCCGAACACGCGACCGTGATCGCATGAGCACGACCGAAGCCACCACCCTCACCTACGACGTCTTCGTCAACGAGCCGCCGCCCCAGGACGGCGTCCTTCCGAACGGGGAGCCGAAGCTCTTCTCGCCGATGGCCAGCACGCTGATCTACGGCGCCGCGGACGCGGTGCTGACGGACCCCGGGATGACGACCGATCAGGCGCGCGCGCTCGGCGACTGGGTCGCGAGCAAGGGCCGGAACGTGACCGACATCTTCGTGACCCACGGCCACGGCGATCACTGGTTCGCCGCGGGGCTGCTGGCGGAACGATTCGGCGCGCGCGTCGTGGCCAGCGCGGGAACGATCGCCCAGATGCAGGGCAACGCCGCCACGCGGTCGCTGCTCTGGGACAAGGTCTACTCGGGGATCCCGCCGTCGCCCGTGACAGCGGTGACGGTCCCGGGCAACCGCTTCATGCTCGAGGGACACGAGCTCGTGATCGTTGAGGTCGGCAGCACCGACAGCGACGACACCACCGTTCTGCACGTCCCGGATCTCGAGCTAGTGGTCGCCGGCGACGTGATCTACAACGGCGTCCACATGTACCTGGCGCAGCCGGGGATCGCGGGCGGGTTCGGACCGTGGCGGGCGGCGATCGACAAGGTCGAGGCCCTCAAGCCGCGCCACATCGTCGCGGGCCACCAGAACGAGGCGCTCGACGACGACGCCGAGCGGACGATCGCCGAGACCCGGCAATACCTCGACGATGCCGAGGAGCTGCTGGGCACCGAGAAGAGTGCGATCGGCTTCTTCAACGCGAAGATCGAGCGCTACCCGAATCACCTGGGCCGCACGGTCCTCTGGGCCGGCACCCAGACGCTCTACGGCGTGCGCGAACACCCCGACGAGGACGTCCGCAAGATCGTTCTCAACTCCTGGCTCTGACGGGGTGCTTTCGCAGCAGCGCGCTACCTCCCCTGATCCACCCACTCCTTCGCCTGGTCCAGCTCCGCGATGGAGAACAGGCGTTGCTCGCCCGGGGTCATCCATCCGAAGAGCTGCATGGCGTGGCGCAGCCACTCGACGTCGGTGACCACCGCCATCCGCTTCCACTTCGACCAGTGCCCGACGCCGAAGGACAGGCCCTTCGTGGTGTCGGCGCCCATCATGCCCGCCGTGAACTTGCCGAAGTCGGGGCCGACCTGGAAGACGAGCCTGAGCTCGCCGTCCGTGGCCACGGCCTCTTCCAGCGCGGGCATAAGACCGTCGACGTAGTCCTCCCGGGTCACGTCACCCCACACCCGCATGCCGAGTGTGCCCGGGGGCATGTCTGCGATCCGTTCGATCATGCGGCGATCATTGCACCGGATACCAAGCCGCCGGGACCGACGGTGAGGTATCAGCGCGACCAGCCCTAGGGTGCCTATCCCCGACGACGGCGGTCCCGGACCATCGAGTGGGCGAACGATTTCGCCGGCATCCTCCTCGGAAAGGGCTCGACATGCAGCTGCTGCGAAGGCACCTGACGTACGCGAACGCAATGGCGACGATCGCCGTGTTCATGGCCCTCGGGGGCGGCGCGTACGCCGCGGTCAACCTGCAGGCCAACGCGGTGAAGTCGCGCAACATCGCCGCCCACGCGGTCAGGTCGCGCAACATCGCGCTCAACGCGGTGACGTCGACCAAGGTCATGGACCACTCGCTGCTGGCCAAGGACTTCAAGGCGGGCCAGCTTGCCGCAGGCGCCCAGGGACCGAAGGGCGACCCGGGGCCGCGCGGCGCCACCGGGCCCAAGGGCGACACCGGGCCGAAGGGCGACACCGGACCGAAGGGCGACACCGGCCCGGCAGGGCCGCTGACCAGCAGCAGCGGACGGCCCAACGCGGTGCCGCTGAACGCCTACAGCTACTTCATGGACACCTCGGCCACCGGCGACTTCTCGTTCGGACAGGTGCACCTGCACACGGCGGGCACCCCGGGAGCCTTCTCGCTGTGCAGCGACGTCGGCACCGTCCCCTACGTGGCCTACATCAACGGAACCCGCAGCAAGGGCAACGTCTCCAGCGGCTGCACCTCCTTCAACGTCGGTGTCGGCGACTTCCAGGTCGAGGCCCGGCGCGCCGTCATCTGGGGCGTCCACTCCGGCGACAGCACCACGAACACCAACTACGACATCTACGGGTTCTCGCAGCTCTGATCGCCACTCGGCCGCGCGCGGCTCAGCCTGCGCGGCGGGCGAGATACACCGACGTCGCGATCGGAGCCAGCACGAGCAGTGCGAAGACCGCGACTCCGAGAGCGCTCGATGGGATGCTCTGCCCGGACACGGTGGTGCAGTGTTGTGCGCCGCCGGCGAAACCCCGGCAGATCTTCTTGCTGGGCTCGCCGATCGCGATCAGCCCGATGATGAGGCTGGTCGCGAGGCCGCCGGGTACGACGAGCGTTCCGAGCCACTTGTCGCGCGTGGTCCAGGCGCGCGAGGCCCACAGCAGAATCACGCCCGCGACCCAGCCGAGACCGACGATGAAGCCGCCGAGCGGGAGCAGGATGATCGCGGCCCACTCCTTCGGTCCGCGCCGATCCGGGAGCTCGTGCGGATGAGCGGCTTCGGCCGCGATGATCGCCTCGGGCTCGCCGAGCTTGTCGAGGACCGTGAGCGCCTGCGCATCCGACGCACTCGGATCGATCGCCTCGGACAAGTGCCCCTCGATCTCGGCGATGAGCTCCCGCCGCCGCCCGCGCGGAAGACCGCGTCCGGCGCGCCGCAGGCGCTGCAAATACTCGGCGGCGAGCGGGTGGAGGGTGGTGGTCGTCATTTGAGTACCCCGTTCCCAAGTAGAGCGTCGACGGAGTCGCGGAACCTCGTCCACTCGAGCGCGAAGCCGCCGAGCGCTGCTTCGCCGTCTGGAGTGAGGCGGTAGTAACGGCGCGGCGGCCCTGACGGCGATTCGCGCCAGGTCGTGTCCACCACACCCTCGCGACGCAACCGGCCGAGCAGCGGGTACAGCGTGCCCTCCGTCGTCACCAGGCCGTCGGCATCACCAAGCGCGCGGACGAGCTCGTAGCTGTAGCGCTCGCCCTCGCGCAGCAGCGCGAGCACACAGAACTCGAGCACGCCACGGCGAAGCTGTGAGATCGCCGTTTCGCGTACCTTCGGTGCCATGCTTCGCAAGGTAGCAGGCTGCGCCAGGAGCGTCAATCGCGGAGCGGCCCCACGCGGGGCCGCTCCGGTTGCCGCTGAATGCCCGGCCAACCAACCGGACTGGGGCTCAGCCCGTCGGACAGGGGTTGCGTTTGTCTCCGCTGTTGAAGTTGTTGAACAAGCGGGTGGTGGTGAACCCTGCCACCGGATAGACGGTCTGCAGCAGCGAGCCGTATTCGGTGGTGGAACTTCCCCCGAAGTGGTTGGTGGTGCCGGGGATGAAGTTCCCACCCTGCTGCCAGGTGCAGAGGCCGCCGTGGTTCCCGGTCGTGAAGAACGGATAGAACTGCGCGCCGTTGGGCGGGTTGACGCAGTTGGCTCCGGTCGTCCGATCGCAGAACGGCGGGTTGTCCTGAGCGTCCTCTGCCTCGATGCGCGGGAGGTCCGTCTCGAAGGCGATCGTGGAGTAGTCAGTCCTCCCGTTGGCCAGCGGACTGGTGAACAGCAGCGGCGACGGGTGCAGGGCCTGGTCCGTCGCCGGATCCGGGTTTGTGCCCGGCCAATCCAGCCGATACGACTGGCCGTCCCAGTCCTCGTCAGCGCTGAAGCAGCCGTTGATCTTCACGAGCGTCGAGTCCTCGCCGGGGACGCAGAAGTTGTTGTCGTCGTCCTCGTCGAGGCCGCCGGGGTCCTGACTGCCCGGAACGGCGCAGTTGAAGTCCGGCGTCAGCTGCAGGCAGTTCTCGAAGTGCCCGATCTCATCGGACATCGCCACGTTGTACGTGTGCGCCGACCACGTGTTGCCGCGCGGGGTACCGGTCGAGTACTCCGGATGGAACGCGTAGGGCGCCTGCTGGCAGGTGTCCGAGCTCGGCGTATAGAGGATGTGCCCGAACCCGTTGGCCACCGACGCGGTCATCGCGCCCCGCTGATGGGTGGTCAGGTCGGTGAGATCGATCCTGAACCCGGCCGGCGTGTCGTGCATGTGAATGAGGATCTTGTCGCCCGGGTTCATCATCAGGTCCTTCGTCGGGTCAGGGTTGACCGCGGCGAAGTTCGGGCTTGTGAACGTGCCGGTGAACAGCGGGTTGGCCGGCGCTTGCGACTGGCCGCTCGTGGTGATGTAGGCCCAGTTGATCGGCTCCGGGCCTCCGAGGATGAAGTTGTTGCAGGCGTCGGTGTTCTCGATGCCGGTGTTCTGGTCGACCGTGCGGCTGTCGATCGTCATCGCGGCGCAGTACTGGGTCGCGGTGCAGCCGAACCCCTCGAACTGCTCCACATAGCCCGGGCTGTAGAACTGCAACTCCATGTAGGCGTTGCCGGGGTGCTTGCCGATGTAGTTGTGCGATTTCGGGTTGGTGCTCACCAGGTCGTTCTTGTCGGAGTCCGGTTTGCAGACCTTCGTGAACTCGGGGGCCGACTCCGTGTCGCACAGCGTCAACCCGAACCAGAAGGTCGGCCGCAGTTGGAAGTTCCAGGTCGAGCCGCTCGCTCCGTCCGCGGTCGGGAAGGTGCCCGGCTCCGTCGGCAGTTGCATCAGGTAGGTGATGTCGTTGCCCGATCCGGGGGTGTGCGACTTGAACTCGATGGAGGGCTCGTCGTGCCCGACGTACTCGCCCTCGGGGCTGTCGTACGGGTCGGCGCACAACGACGCGCGACCAGTGCAGAGCGGCTCGGCGTAGCCGTGGAACGCGGCCTTGCCGCGATCGGTGGGAGTCGACGACGTCGCGGCTCCCGCGGCACCCGCCGGCACCGCATAGAGGGCCAGCGCCAACACCCCGAACAGCGCCAGCGTGAACGGTTGAACTCGCTTCACGATCGATCCTTTCGTCGATCGGCGAAACCGGCCCGATCGCGCGGGGCCCCACCGCCGCCGGGACGGGCTTCGTCACTGATTCCGGGCGCCTGAACGCGCCCGGGCGGGACAGCCTGCGGAACGCCATCCGTGGCCGAAGATCGGGTCCTCGCACCACCTCCCCGTGCCGCCGCTCGGGAGCGCGAACGGCGCGCGGAGTCTAGCGCTGCGGTGGAACAGAGGCGGGCGACTCGCTTAGCGTGCGCGCACCGACCGGCTTGAGGCGGTGTGGAGGCCTCCGGCGTTCTTGGCGGTAACGCGGCAGACCACCATTCGACCACGCAGCGACCGGCGCGCAGTGAGCTTGGCCCGCGAGGCGAGGGTCTTGCTGCGCCCCTTGATGTACCAGCGATAGCTGAGGCTGGTCGGCGCGTTCGACCAGGTGCCCGCGTGGCAGGTCAGCACGTGGCCCTTGCGGGTGACCCACGGGGCACGCACGGGGACGGGAGCGGCGATGGCCGGGGTCGTGGTGGTCGGGGTCTTCGTCGAGGCCGGCGGGGGTGTCGTGGCGGCGCTCGGGGCGGCCGCGGCGACCCCGCGCAGTTCGGCGCTGGCGAACGTCGAGAAGTCGCCTTGGACGTAGCCGCAGATCAGGTAGTTGCCAGGGCCGGTGAAGGTGATCTTGAACGGCTGGTTGAACGTGGACCCGGTGCCGACCTGGAAGCCGGAGGCGGGGCTGACCCACGACTCGTTGCCGCCCGAGTGCATGGCGGTCGCGCTCTCGCCGTCGAAGTCGGCCGCGCACGTGGGATCGGCGTCGGCGTTCTTGACGAAGACGAAGATGTCGAATCCGAACATCGTGTCGTCGGGGTCCAGGGTTCCGCTGGCGGTGAAGTTCGTCGCCCGGCCGACCATGGCGCTGGGGTCGTTTTGGACCAGTGAGATGGTCTCGCCGGCGGCCCGGGCCTGCGTGGCCGAGAACGCGATCGCGGCGGGCACCAGGAGCCCGAGGGCGAGGAACCGGCGCGGCGCGGTGAGACGTCGGAGAGGCTGTGAGCGTGTCATGCGGCGCACCGTGCAGCGGGCCGCTCAACGAACGCTCAAGGCCGTCGAGTACGCTCGCGAGCCTGCCCGGGAAAGTGGAGTTTCTGATCCTGGGGCCGCTCGAGGCACGCATCGAAGGGCGCGCGGTCGCTCTGGGGGCCCCGCGCCAGCGGTCGCTGCTTGCGGCGCTGCTGCTTGCTGCACCCGCGCCGGTGCGGCGCGAGTTGTTGATCGACGAGATCTGGGGCCCGTCGCCGCCGGCCTCGGCGCGGCATGCGGTCGAGGTCTACGTCAGCGGCCTGCGGGGGGCGGTGGGTGCGGCGGCCATCGCCAGCCAGCCGGGTCCGAGCTATGCCGCGGTGGGGCCGGTGGACGCGCGGCGCTTCGAGGCGCTCGCGGCCGGCGAGCCGGGCGAGGCGCAGCTCGCCGAGGCGCTGGCGCTCTGGCGCGGACCGGTACTGGCCGACATGGCCTACGAGGGGTCGCTGCGGACCGAGATCGCCCGCCTGCACGAGCTGAGGCTCGTGGCGCGCGAGCAGCTCGCCGACCGGCGGCTGCGTCGCGGCGGCCACGCCGAGGCACTGGCTGATCTGCAGGAGCTGGTGGCCGCCGAGCCGCTGCGCGAACGCGCGCGCGGGTTGCTGATGCTCGCGCTGTACCGCGCCGGTCGCCAGGCTGAGGCGCTCGATGCCTATCGCGCGGGGCGCAAGGTGCTCGTCGAAGAGCTCGGACTCGAGCCGGGCTCGCCGTTGCGCGAGCTGCAGGCGGCGATCCTGCGCCACGATCCGGCGCTCGCCGACCCCGCTGGGCGCCGACGCCGCAACCTGCCCGCACCGCCGACGCCGCTGGTCGGGCGCGAGTTGGAGATCGAGGAGCTCGCGGCGTTGCTGCGCGGCGTCGCCCGGCTGGTCAGCCTCACCGGCCCGGGCGGGACGGGCAAGACCCGCCTGGCGCTGGGCGCGGCCGAGTCGCTGGTGGACGACTTCGCCGACGGCGTGCACTTCGTGGACCTGTCGGCGCTGCGCGATCCGGCCACCGTGGCCCCCGCGATCGCCCACACCGTCGGCCTCGACGCCGAAACCGAGCTCGTGGCGCAGCTGCGCGACCGCCAGTTGCTGCTCGTGCTGGACAACTTCGAGCAAGTGCTCGAGGCGGCTCCCTTGGTCGGCGCGCTGCTCGCCGGCGCGCCCGGCGTGCGGGTCCTGGCGACCAGCCGCACGCGCCTGGACGTCTACGGCGAGCACGAGTTCGCCGTGGACCCGCTCGAGCACGACCAGGGCGTCGCGTTGTTCTGCGCCCGCGCACGCGCGCGCGACCGCCGCTTCATCCCGACCGCCGCGGTGGCCGACGTGGTCGAACGCGTTGAGCGGCTGCCGCTGGCGATCGAGCTCGTTGCCTCGCGCGCGGACCTGATGAGCGCGGAGGAGATGGCCGCCGGACTACCGATTCTCGAACTCGCGACCGGCGGGCCACGAGACGTGCCGGACCGTCACCGCGCGCTGCGCGCCACGATCGACTGGAGCCTGCAGCTGCTCGACGAACCCGAGCGGCAGCGGTTCGCGGCCCTGGGCGTCTTCGCGGGCGGCCTCGACGCCGGGGCCGCGGCCGCGGTCCTCGACGCCGCGCCCGCCGACCTGGACCAGCTCGCCGAACAGAGCCTGATGCGGCGCCGGCCAGAGCGGTGGACGATGCTCGAAACGCTCCGCGAGCGCGCGCTGGAGCTGCTCGACGCCTCCGCGCCGGTGCGGGCGCGGCACGCGACCTACTACCTCGAGCTGGCCGAGCAGTCCGAGCAGGCGCTCAAGGGCCCCGACCAGGCAGCCTGGGGCGAGCGGATGGAGCTCGAGCACGACAACCTGCGCGCCGCCCTCGACCACGCCGACCCCCGTACGGCGCTGCGGATCGCGGCCGCGCTGGGCTTCTTCTGGTACACGCACGGCCACAGCGCCGAAGGCGTCACCCACCTCGAGCGCACCCTGTCCGCGGCCCGAGATGCGCCGCCGCTCCTGCGCGGGCGGGGCCTCCACGCACTCGGGATTCTCCGCTCCCAGCGCGCCGATGAGCGGGCCGAGGCGACCTTTCGGGAAGGGCTTGCGATGTTCCGCGCCGCCGGCGACCAGACGCGAGTCGCGGTCGCCCTCAACTCGCTGGGGGTCATGGCCCGCGACCGAGGCGACACGGCTGCCGCGCGCGCCGCGTTCGAGGAAGCGGCGGACGGCTACCGCGCGCTCGACGATCGCCACCGGCTCGCCGACTCGCTCTCCAACCTGGCCTTCGTGGCGATCGACGCGGGCCAGCTCGACGAGGCCGCGGCGCTCTTCGGCGAGAGCATGGCCCTCGACCGCGTCTTCGACAACCAGTGGGGCGTCGCGCAGAACCTCTGCGGGCAGGCGCTTCTGGCACTCGCCCGCGGCGCCCCCGACGATGCGGCCGCACTGCTTGCCGAGGCCGTACGGGCGCTGCGCGCGCTCGGTGATCGGCTCTCCGTGGTCAGGGCGCTCGAGTTGCTGGCGGCGACGGCGGCGCTCCGCAACGACCACGCCCTCGCGGCCCGGCTGTGGGGCGCGGCGACGGCGCAGCGCGACGCCGCCGGCGAGCCGCGCACTGCCGGCGAGGCCGCGTCTGTCGAGCGGCACCTGAACGCGTCACGCGCCGCCCTCGGCCCCGACGAGTTTGCGGCGGCCGAAACCGCCGGCGCGGCGCTCGATCTGGAAACCGCGCTCGCCGACGCCCTGGCGCGCTGAGCGCCGGGCGTGACCAGGCCCACAGCCACGTCCCGCTGCGGTGGCGAGGATGCCGCGCCTCCCTGCCCCGACGTGGCCTCGGGGTCGTGTTCAACCGGCTGACCAAGCTCCACCGGCGCGGCCTCATCGCCCAGCACACGATCGGCCTGCGCGAGCACAGCCGCACCGGAGTCGTCCTCGCCGGCATCCCTGGCTCGACCGTGCAACGGCGCTTCACTCGACGCAAACGGCTTCAGCGGACGCGTGTCGTCCGACACTGTCGGAAAAGCGTCCCAGGATTCAGACATTTGGGCGCTTTCTTGCGTGTTCGCGTGTCGTGTGGCAAGACTCCGCGATCCACCAGGAGGAGGAGGGGAAGAGGCATGGCCGCACGGCTCAAGGCAGTGGTGCCGCTCACCATCTCGATCGGCGTGCTGGCGTTCGCCGCGACGGAGCTCGCGCTGAACTTCACGTTTCACTGGGTGACCGTAAGGGACGGGGTCTTCGGCGCCTACGGCGTTCCTGAGGGCATCCAGCTCGCGCTTCCGGCGATCTTCGTCGGCTGGGCGTTGTACTTCCTGCTGGGCGGCGCGGGCGCGGCGTTCGGCAAGACCCTGATCGCGGCGCTCACGGGCACGATCGGCGCGACGCTGACGATGGCCATCGGGCCGAAGCTCGCCGACTCGCCAGACTTCTGGGGCCTTGCCGTGATGATCGGGATCACCGCCGCAGCCCTCATCGTGCTCTCGACCGTCGTCAAAGACGACCGCTTTGCGCCAGCGCCCGCGTTCTGCGCCTACGCGTCGGTGTTCTTCTGGTGGATC
>Ga0126377_10004185_pt1 | contig 10449 bp, 12 predicted proteins | sample PanSoiMetPlot_22_FD_92647 | JGI IMG/M metagenome (GOLD analysis project Ga0126377, IMG submission 92647) | Tropical forest soil microbial communities from Panama - MetaG Plot_22 | ecosystem: Environmental > Terrestrial > Soil > Tropical forest > Bulk soil | place: Panama | collected 2016-02-17 | reverse complement strand
TGATCTCTCGGAGGTATGTGTGATAGTCAGTATCAATGTTCTTCCTCTGAGAGAGACCTCCACTTTGAAGTACTTGCGGTATCGCTGGAGGCTTAGTTCTAAGCTCATTGAATATGACCCCTTGTAGTGGTGTGTACCCCATTCGCTCAGCCGCCCAGAAGTATCGGGCGAGCTGCGCATCGAGGAGCATGTAGTCCTCCTCCATGAACTTTTTGACGGTTTTGTGATCCCACAGCCAGAGGCCCCCTCGCTCATCTTCCACGATCAGGTCGATGATGAAGTTGAAGCGCAACCCATTCTTCATCGTGAGGATCTCATCGAGCTCGGCGTCGATCACCGTATACCGTTCATCCTCCTTGTTCCACTTCCGTTCGTAGGCGCGCATGATCCGTTTTGTTTCGGCAGGGAGGTCCCCTAATTCGATTCGCTCCTCCTCGAACAGATTGTAGAACCCGCGTTTCAATTCTTCCCACGTAGGAATCCAGAGTCCCTCCTCGTAGTGCGCCTGCAACATCGAGTGAAGCCAGCTTCCCCGCTCGAGGTTTTCTTCCCGCTTCTTCGGCCTGAGCCCGAGCTCATATTTGTAGAAGAACTTTTTCGGGCACCGCCGAAATGTGTTCGCCTTGCTGTTGCTGATTCTGATATCCACTAGGTACCCCGTTTTTTGTGTGACACAGATTTTATCACCGCGCGTTGTACCTCCCGGAATTCCTCGTTTTGAGGATGCTTGTCGTTCATAAGCCTGGAGAGGGCCCATATTGAGATGTTGTTGCGCGCAGCCACCTGGCGTTGTGTGAAGTACCGCCCGTGTGAACAGGGCAGTAGGTCTTCAGCAATATGTGCCAGCCTCTTGCGCGAGAGTCCCCGCGACTTTGCCATTAGACATGGTCGGTCGCCGAGCGTTGGATGCTGTTAGCGATCTTGCGAAGATCGGCAACTGCTTCATTGATCTTGTCCCTGCGCTGTCGAATCAATCTGAACTCCTTCTCTGTGAGGGCGCCACGCAGCGGGTTGTGCTTCTCACTCCCCTCCGCATTGTGTACGCGGAGTGCTTGCAATAACTCGTGCGTGCCTACCTCGATTGCGCGGCATCCCGCGTGTAAGTTCACGGATACCGCCTGCCGTTTGACCTTTAATGACTTCTTCATACCACTACTCCTTCTCCCCAGTGCTTGCCTACCTTGATCTCTACATCTATCGGTACTTCGAGCTGCGCGCCGAACCATCGTTTAAGGGGAGGGTTCAGCATCTCGTGTCGAATCATTCCGACGGCTTCGTCGGTGTACCCCTCCTTTGACTGCCAGAGGAGGGCATCATGAATGGACCCAACGATGAAGGCGCCTCGAGAGTCAAGTCGCTCGTCGAGTTGCAGTGCGGACATGAGCATAAGATCTGAAGCGAGACTCTGGACGGGGGAGTTAATTGCTTGTCTCTCAGCCTCAGCAACAATGTCGGAATCTCCTGAAAGCACATCTGGCAGATGACGCACCCGACCAATTGGTGACTGAACTCGATGGTAGCGGTGTACGAGTCGTCGTTGTCGGTCGTGCCAGGGGAGAAGGCGGGGCCACTTTGTGAAGAATGCTTTGCGGTATTCTTTCGCTTGCGTCTCGGTAACCGTAATTTCATAGTTGTCCCTTGCGTATTCGATGAACTTCTTCCAGCCCATTCCATAGAGGAACCCGAAATTGACGGCCTTCGCCAGCTTCCTCTCCTCCTTTGTGATTTCGTCGGGCAGCTTTTTCAAGAGTTCTACAGCTGTCTCGAGGTGTATGTCTTTCCCAGCATGAAACGCCCGGAGCATGTTGCGCTCGTGAGCGAGTTGCGCAGCGATGCGTAACTCGATCTGGGAGTAGTCTGCTTCGATCAGGTCGTAGCCCTCAGGGACTCCTATCACCCCACGCAGGAATGGATTGCGGGGTATGTTCTGCAAGTTTGGATCGGCGCACGAGAGGCGCCCGGTAACCGTACCGTATAGCTTGAAACCAGGGTGACAGCGACTCATCTCGTCGCGGTGGACTACGTCGAGCGGCATGAGATATGTGTCTCGGTACTTTGCCCATTTCCTGTATTTGAGGAGTCCTTTGATCGCGGGGTGCTTCCCCTGTAGTTGCATGAGCACTGACTCATCTGTGGAGTCGTTGCCGGTCTTGGTTTCCTTGATCGGATCGAGGTTGAGGTCACCGAACAACCACTGCGCTACCTGCTGTGGGGAGTTGAAGTTGATCCCTGCCAGTTCCTTCGTGAGTTTCTTCGTTGCCCCATCGGGCACGAGCTGCGGTTGCTTCTCCTCGGGGACGTACCTATACATGTAGTCCTTGATCTTTTCGAGGTTCTCCTCCGCGTGAATCAATGCGGGCTCAAGCTTGTCTGGGTCGATCCATATCCCTCGACGCTCAACCTTCGTGAGCATGTTGGATGCGGGCATCATCATCTTCTTGAAGATGCGTGCGGTGCGCGGATGCTCTTTCAACTGATCGCGGAACTTGTGATACAGATGGAGGGTGAACGCTGCATCTTTCCCCGCGTACACACACAGACGCGTCAGGGGAGCGTGATAGGCGTCCTTAACGTCCTCCCCTATGTCATATCCATCAATCCCTAGCTGCACTTGTGAGAGCTGCTTAAGACCCTTAGAACGATTCTCGTCAAGCATGTGGGCCGCAAGCATCGTGTCGAACGTGAGCTCACAGAAGATCTTCTTACTCGCGAGCCAGCGACAGTCGAACTTCCCATTGTGTGCGATGTACTTGCAGTCCTTACGCTCGAGGGTGGGCTTGAGAAACTGAAGCACTTGTTCGGGGTCGGACCATGGGGTCTCTTCGTGCCACAGGGGAACAACAGCTGCGATGCCTGGCTTCCACGAGAAGGAGATGCACGCGATTGTGCTCAGCTCGCCCCGCCACTCTTGGAAGTTCGACACGACCTTCTTGCCCTTGAGCCGCACCCCGTTGTCGAACGTGTACGTCTCGAGGTCCCACGCAATCTCATCTGCCTGCATGAGCATTCGGCGCAGCGCGATGAGTTCCCGTTTGCGCTGCACGACGTGGACCTTCGTCTTGAGTTTCTCCTTTTCCTTGCGGACTAGTCGCCCGAGGCGGAGGAAATCAGCTTGTATTTCCGGCTTACGATAAGGGTTCCGAAGCCCAGCCGCAGGGTGGAGTGTCGGTAGGATATAGCGTCCGTTATTCTTGGTAACATTTCCTCGCTGCTTGAGTATCCCGGACTTGCCCAATACCCCCTGGAGTGCAGAGTTGCCGAGCAGAACAATGATGCTGGGATCAACCTTCTCAATCTCGTCGTAGAGGTACTCATCGACGCAGGTATTAATCTCTCCACGGGTAGGTGTCCTGTTATCCGGAGGGCGGCACTTTGCGACGTTGGTAATGTAGCAGTCGCTGCGCTTGAGTCCGGCTTCCTTGAGGAGTTCGTCGAGGTACTGTCCCGCTGGGCCCACAAAAGCCTGATGATCTTCATCCTCACGCCTTCCGGGCGCCTCCCCGATCAGCATGATGTCTGCCCTGCGCGTACCGCTGCCGAGCAAACATACATGTTCCGCGCCCTCATGCAGAGGGCACAGATCACAATCGGGGTTGCGGATCTTATCTTGAAAGGTAATCGAACTCATTCCTTTGCTGCACGACGACGAGAGCCTTGTCGAGGAGCTCTACGCCGCGTGTGTCCCGATAAGGCTTGTCGAAGAACACGACGCGCACGCCTGCGCCGATGAGTAGCTTCGCGCAGGTGTAGCATGGCGCGTGGGTTGAGTACATGATGGTGTGGTCGGTGTCGATGCCTGAGCGTGCAGCGAAGACGATTGTGTTCGCCTCTGCGTGGGTCGTGCGTTCGCAGCCTCCGTCGGGGCCCAGCTCGCACTCGACTTCGTGACACTCGGGCATCCCTGGAGGAGCACCGTTGTACCCGATACTGACGACTCTCCCTTCCTTGGTCAGCACTGCCCCTACTTGTGCGCGAGGGCATGTTCCCCGCAAAGCGACAGTCTCAGCGATGCGGAAGAACATCTCGTCTCTACTCAGCTTGTCCATACAACCTTTCCATTTTCGGCATGTCCCCTCCGAAGATGTGGAGTGAGACGATGTGCATTGTCAGGGTGTCCATCCCAAGGACGGTGTCGCCCCATATATCTTCGAGGCGATCACGTACCCACTGCCCGAGTCGCATCGCCATATAGACGTCATCCGGGAAGTGCCGAATGAAGTCGACGCTGCGAATGAAGTACGCGACGCTGAGCCCCCCGTCACGGATGAGGAAGTGATACCCCAGCGAGCAGGGTACACGTTGTCCATCCACTGCGCCCGTGTCCTCGGGAAACCAGATCGGCAAGAATGCTTGCCTGGTCATAGGTGACTTCGCAAGCTGATCGACTAGATCGTTCAGATCCCCGAATCGGTAGCGTATACCCCAATTCACTGTGTGGGCTAGACGTTTCCCGTCCTTCGAGAATGGTGCGTATTGGGGCCACATGCGCTCGGGGTAGGTGTGACTGAACTGCTTGTCCTCATCAGTCACGTCCTTGTGGTCGTGTTGCGTGTAGGGCCAGGTCGCAGCGGAGGGCGGCGGGTTGAAGGGTAACCCCGACACGCGATCCTGAAACTGTTCCTCAGCCCAGGGCCAACTGACTCCTTCCTCCTTCAGTAGATCCTCATCCCAGTCGTCAGACTCAGGGATGGGTGAGGAGAACACGACGTTCTGGAGCTCGTGTGTTATCCCCTGTGGTTTGTCGGCTACGTCGAGTGATTGCCACTCAGGGACCCGAACCTCAGGTGCCCTGAGCAGCAACTCACCCAACACGCGCTTGACTTGCGCGAACGGCGTAGACGAGTCAATGTGGGAGACGCCTGCCTTGATCCACATTACTCGGGTTCTGCAGCAGGCATGGACATGGAGCCCTCGCCCGTGATCTGACCAACAAGCCACTCGTTGGCTTTATCGAAGCGACTGAGTATCTCAACACGCAGTGCCTCAAATTCATCGTTTGGCTCGGGTGGCGTGATGCGTTCCAGTGCCCCCCGAATCTTGTCGGTCTGGACTTTCAATGACTCATAGGACGATGCCAACTTAATCCTCCTCTATGTCGTCTACGGTATTGATCCCCGATTTGGGGTCACGGAGGTACCAGTTCCCGTTCTTTGACAGGAACCGCTCATCTTTCCCTCGATAGAGGTGGGATGATACGGTGGGTTGTGGGACCCCCAGCGCCTGGGCGATGATACCAGGCGGTGATCCGGGATTCTCTTTGAGGAAACCGACCACATCCTCCTGTCTGACTTTGCTACCTCCTGATCCGGTCATTTTGCTGCCGCCTAGCAAAGCGCGACGGGCAGCGCGGAGTTTGTCGATCTCCTCTTTGATGCGTTCGTATGGGCGCAGCAGTTTCTCGAGGTCAGCGAGCTGCTCATCAATCATCTCGACTGACTCCTCGACTGCTGCTTGCGCCTTGCTGAGACGCGACTGTCCTTTAGCGATTTTACTCACCCCCTTTCTCGCAATGGTTGTAGGGTCAAGTGATCTAGTGGGATTGAAGGTAAGGCTTCTCCGTCAAGATGTTCCTCATATCTGCGCCTAATTCTCTTGAGCGGTCCATACTTCTCTGCCTGAGGTGGGATACCACGTTCTCTCTTTCCCACCATGTCTCGCCACCATTTGCGGACGAGTTTAATTGTTGGATACTCCTTATCCGGGTACCTGGGATTCTCCCAGGAAAGGACATCCTCAAGCCCGAATCGAAGTAGGTACGGAATAGACTTGAATCCGTGGAACTGTAAACTATCCACGTGCCATCGGAACTGAAAATCCTCAGGTGCACATCCGACTCGATGCCCGATTTCTCGAGCAAGAACATGAGCCAGCGCCAGGTCCAAGCCACCAATGTACGCGATGTACGAGACCCGAGAATGAAGAGCCAATGTTGGCTTCTCATGTTTGTTACCTCCTCTGTAGGTGAAGGACAACATGCAGTTGCCCCACCTGTACTTTTTGGGACTGCTTTTATGCTGCTTGCAGAACATGTTGGTCACGACGCCTCGCTTCGCCTCGCCGAGACCGATCTGCTCACAACGGTCGAGGAATTTTTCCAAGTCGTACAGGTCCAAATAGTCACGCTGGAGGATGGTGAATCTTGATTTCGTAAGCCAGAGGTCCCTGCCCATATCGAAGTCGTACTCCATCGAATCACAGGACAGGACGTTGTCGTAGCACATGGTGTCTATGCTCGCCACGAAGTCCAGCTTGTCTCTCGGGGCGAACAACATCTTCTGGGCGTTTCGATGCCAAAGATCCGTCAAGGTTGGTTGCGTGTTCCTCACCGCTTAAGCTCCTTCAGTTGTTGGGCTAGGTGGTCATTGTTCCTATCAGCTGCGAGTTCCAACGCAACCACAGCTTGGGCACGCTTTACTATGAGGTTATCCTGGATGACATTCAGGAGGTGCACTGATTCCCTATGCCTCAGGATGAGAACGAAATACCCATCACTGGTTTCCTTCACTTTGGATCGTATGTTGAGGTTGATATCTAGATAAGCACTAATCTCCTTGAGTACATGCTTCGATTTCTGGGTCACCCTTATTCTCAGATGGTGTCTCTCCTTGTAACCGTTGGTGTCGATGCACCCCTCACCATCAAGGAACCCAGCTATGTACTCAAGCCTCATATCCTTCCCTCTTCGCGGGGGTTGATACGAACGCGAGGACCCTCACCACCGTCGTCAGGATGTGCGATCCAGTCCCGTTCTTTGACCTTCGCCCAGGTCTCGATCACGATTTGTTTGTAGTCCCATCCCCTCGAGATGCAGTACCGATTGAGGAGGAACGTGATCTTCTCGCAGCCATACTGAGAGGGATTGACCATGAGCTTCCCGACTTCAAACGCGAGCTGCTTGATCGTGGCTTCCTCGGTGTTGGGACCACTGATTACCCGCATCTCAGGCACCTTGCCTATCTTGTGCATGACCCCAAGGAGGTAGACAGTCATGTCCCCGACCGCATCCTGTTCGTCAGCGACGTGCTGGGACTCCTCACCCCGTATCCCCTGTTCGCGCTTCAATCGTGCATGAGCGAGCTCCCCAAGCTCCTCTAGCACGCCTAGCGTCGTTCTGAATAACGAGTTCCGCTCGTCGTCGTTCGGGAAGTTCTTGTCCTCCCACGTCTTGTGCTCTGATGCGAGCAGCTCCCAGTTCATCGCCGAGGCCTCCGTTTCTTTTTCTCTATCTCGTCGCGCATCGCGCTGAGATCCGCAATCTCGGGTTTGTCGAGGTCTTGCATCGCGCCCGCAGCGATGGCGAGGTCAATCGCCCACATCTTCGCTACCTCGGCAGTGACGACCCCGTGGAACTCAAGCCCCGTGCTGACAACTCCTGTCTCACCATCGGGACCAACCCCTGCTGTCGCCTCCTGGATACGCACCGCGACCATGAGCTCCCCCGTCTCGGGGTGGCGCGCAGGAAGCGCTTTGTTCTGGACCGTGAACTCGTCGAATATGATCTTCACATCCGCCTCTTCCTGTTCTCAAGGAACTCCATGCAGTGGTCCGTAAGCTGTTCGTATGAGGATTTGGGGTCTTCGCGTGTGTAATCCCAGAGCGCGGTGTAGTAGGGCATGTCCGTGTAGGTCTCGTAGATGTCGGCGATGTTCTCTTCCACCTTTGGCATCTGCTTGTCCTTGGCGACGTTCGCCTTGACCGTCTCGAAGTCAGGCAGACACAGAATGACTGGGATTCCCCACGCTTCGATGGTGCGGAAGATGAACGATTTCTCCCAGTCCGAGAAGCGACACTCGCCGCCCGTGTATGGGTAGTACACGAGCTCGCTGAAGAATGGCGAGCGATCCCACACGCGGGAGGGTTGATCCCCACGTATCTCGTCGGACAGCGAGGTGTAGAGGTCGATGCGGGTTGTCTCGTAGAGTTTGTTGCGATCCACCGTGGATCTCTTTCCCTCGAGCAACCCTAGATCTCGACACAACTCCTTTACCAGCGTTGACTTCCCGGCCCCGTCTGGCCCCTCAACCACGATCACGGAGATACCTCACAATCTGTCGAAGGTACTTCTCTACGAATCCTAGTTTGGTGTTGCAGCTGTAGCACAGTAATCCCCTTATCTCATTGGTTTTGTGGTCATGGTCAATGTGAAGTCTTCGGTTGGGTTTCTCGGGTTTCCCGCATATCTCGCACCTGCCTGCTTGAGCGATGAGAAGCTCTGTGTATACCTCGAGATACCGCTTCTCCCCTAGTACTTGCCTGGTCCTGCCATTTACTGCGGGGTTGTCGATCCGTTGGCGGCGCTGGCGCACTGCCTTAGTTCTGCGTTGGTAGTCAATAGTTCCTTCCTGCTTGTACCTATCTAGGCGTTCTTTGCTGGGCATTTTCTTTGTATGACACTAATAATACATGACGAAAAATAGGCCCGTCATGTCCCGTCACGTGGATCGGTCCCATCCCCAGCGGCCGTTTGAGACTTAGGCTTCTCGTTCTCACGCTTCATGATCGGGTACTCTTCTTTCTCCCGCATGACCATCTTGATAAGGTCCTCGCCCGCAGTTTCGACCTCTGCTCTCACAAGTCGCGCAAAAAGTATGGCGTCCCTTTGATTCCAAGCTTTCTTGGTGAAAGCTACCGACATGTAGAACTGTTTCATTTGTACCCTTCTTCCATTAGAAGTTTCGGGTTGGTGAGCAGGAGGTCAGCGACGTTCTTCTTAGCTTTGTTCGCCATCCAGATCGCCTGATCCACCCCTGGGGCGATGAGATGGTAGTACGTCACGGGCCAGTGTTGCCCGATCCTGTGGAGTCGGTCTTTCGCTTGCGCGAATTGCGCGAAGTTGTTGGTGTGGGAATAGAAGATCGCCTCGCTAGCGGCAGTGAGCGAGATTCCCAACGACCCTGCCGCAATCTGGGTAATAAATATCGTAGGCTCTTTCGTCTCATCGAACTTGACCAGATGTCGCTCTCGTTCTCGGTCTGTGGTTCCCCCGTGGAACAACAGGTACTTATATCCTACACGTTTGGCAACGAGCGCACACCGTTTAATGTCATGGGTGAACTGGCAGAAGATGACTATCTTGTCTCGGTCCTGCGACTTCATGTCTTTGAGCATCGCTTCGAGCTGCCGTTCCTTATCGTCCCCGACCTCATATATCTGCTTCTTCTCGGAGATGAATCCACTGCTCAGTTGCTGACACCTGAGAATCCTGGTGAGGAATATCTCGGTGTCGAACTTCTTCCCCTGCACTTCCACGATGCCATTCTCTGCCATCTCTTCATATAAACGCTTGTTGTCGCCCGTCAATTTCACAGGCACTATCTCGTCGGTGCGCGAGGGGAGATCCAAGCAGTCCTTCTTTTTGATCTGGAAGATCCAAGGCTTCGCTCGTTCTTTGAGTTTGTCGAGGTTGATGTAGCGCAGGAGTTTGTAGTTTTCGTATCCCCCGAAGACGCAGTACTGCTTCTCGAAGTGTGACTTGTTGGTCCCGAATATGTCCTCGTTGAGGATCTTGAACTGTTGGTACAGGTCGATGGGATTCTTCGTGAGGGGCGTCCCCGTCAGGAGCATTGTGTAGTCCGCGCGCTTGCTCATGTGGTACGCGGACTTACTTCGTTCTGCGCTGGGCGTCTTGAGCAGGTGACTCTCGTCGCAGATGAGGATGGATTTCTTCGCCTCGAGATGCTGCATCAGCACATGCTTCTTGCCTTCGTACAGCGTCGTGCTCCCGTCTTCGTGTTCGACTTCGCGATCCGCGAGACGATCGTAGTTGAGCACTACCCACTTGATCCGCTCCCTAATCCATTCGGGAGCATGCTTTTTGATCTCCATTTTCCACACGGGCATCACAGATTTCGGGCAGATGATTACTGCTAGCTCGACGCCCGTCTTGAGGTGCATCGCGCAGATGAAGTCGATAGCGACCTTGCTCTTGCCTGTTCCCATCTCCATGAACAGGCCGCCGCCCCTCATAAATATCATCTTCTTCAGGGCCTTCGCCTGATGCCGATACGGTTTCGTCTTGAACTTGTAGTTCAATCCCGGTACCATTCCTTTGCGTCTTCTGAGCACTAGCATTTTCCTATCTATTTCGTTGCGTCTGAACCATGAGTGAATGTGTTGGTGCTGTCGTCTCGTGATCCCAATATCGAGATTTGCAGGGTCATTATTGCCTTTATTCTCGTCCACATGGTGAACAATCTCGTCGGGCGTGAGAGGACGACCAATGACCCTTTCTGCAACTTTTCTGTGGATACGATGACCACCCTTACGGATATACCTCGCACCTCGGGGGTTATATTTCTCATACCACCGAGCAAGGCGTTCGAGGTACTTGGTCTTGCGTTCCTGGGGTTTGCGTACAGGTTTGGGAGGGATACGCTTCGAGCTGGCGTGAGCAGCTCGCTGCTGATGCGCTCGATCCTGATTCATCTTCGCGAGCCACGGTGCTTTGTG
>Ga0126377_10004184_pt1 | contig 10449 bp, 7 predicted proteins | sample PanSoiMetPlot_22_FD_92647 | JGI IMG/M metagenome (GOLD analysis project Ga0126377, IMG submission 92647) | Tropical forest soil microbial communities from Panama - MetaG Plot_22 | ecosystem: Environmental > Terrestrial > Soil > Tropical forest > Bulk soil | place: Panama | collected 2016-02-17 | reverse complement strand
TCGACGGTCCTCAGCCCGCAAGCGGAAGGTGGCACGCAACTGCCATTTCATGGTTCGTTCACCGGAGACAGCGCCGGCGTGGTGAATTGCCCGCCGACGTGTCCTCCGACGACGTTGACCCTGACGATCCACCTCGCCGGCCACGCGACCCCTCTCGGCGCCTTCACCGTCACAGGCCACGACGTCGTCGATTTGGCGGCGGCGAAGAGCAAGGGAGGCACCTACACGTTCAGCGCCGCGAACGGCGACCAGCTCTTTACGTCGACGACTGGCGGTGAAGATCGCTTCACCCCTCCGAACATCTCGCATGTCACGCTCGACGCCACGATCGTCGGCGGGACCGGTCGGTTTGCCTCGGCCACCGGACGGTTCTCCATGGAGTTCACGCAGTCGATCGATGAAGCAACGAGTACGGCAGCGATGAGTGGATCATTCGAGGGACGAATCGACATGAATCGCTGACCTACGGGTGTTTCCAATTCCGTGTGGTGCAGCCTCGAGCCTTGAGTCTTGAGTTCTGGAGTCAGAACAGGCTGAGGGGATCTCGGCCGCGGTGCGATCACCGTGCTTGTCGAGCGGACGGCCGATGGATTCGTTTGGCGCGATTCTGGTTCAAGAACAACTACGACGCGTCGATCACCGACGCAGAGTCCTATCGTGCCATCGGTCCTTTTGTGTTTAACAAGACGGAATACTGGCACGTGCTCAACGAGCGGGCGACGAGCCTGTCCGCATCCGAAATGTCTGCCGCAACAAGCGGCGAGGCGGCCGGAGGCCGACGGTCGCTCCGCCCAACTGTCGGGTGCGTTCTGGGGAAAGAAGCGGCTTCCGAAGATCGCGCTGAAGGGCGACCTCGCGGGGATGCTGAGCGCGGCCAGAGACAGCAAGAGGTCGCCAAACACCGGCGACCTCCTACTCCAAATAAAGCTGGTTGCGGGGGCGTGCAACCAGCGGTACTTGCAGCTGTGGAGTGGGGCGGCGTGAGTCGCCCCTCAGCCATCCCCTGATCCGATGGGGCCGTGAGCCTCGACGGGCCGCACCGAAAATTGGACTTCGTACTCCAACAGGGCCACGTTTGGGATGACCGCCGCCGCGTAGCGCAGCCGCTCGTCAATCGATCTGGCGACGAGGACACCGGTCACTGTTTTGCCTGCGGCAAGGTGCGACTTCACCCAGCCCATATACCGCGCGAGTTGCCCCAGAGCACGGTCCGGCCCTCTATCGAGCTTCAGTTCAAACACGTAGAGGTTCCCTGTGGAGTCGGCTGCAAGAATGTCGATCGGACCCACGCCGGTCTGGTACTCAACTCCTCCGCGGCTATTCGAGTCCGTAAAGACGTGGAGTGTCGTGCCATTAATGGGAATCCGCGAGAGATTGTCCGCGATAAAGTCTCGCAGCTGCGCCTCGAGAGCAAAACTCGTGGCCGCAGCTCCATCTCCGTCGAAGCCTCTTCGGCCCCCAGCACTGCCGCTATCGTCGCCGAATCCGCGGACGAGCCTGGCATGATCAATCGGACTTCGTCTGCCGTCTCTTGAACTTGCCAACCGCGCTTCTTCAGCGCCGATCGAAGTTGATGGGAGGTGCTCGACGAGGCGCTCAAACCGGGCGGAACGTGCTCGGGATTGCGACGCAACCATTCCTTCATTGGATGAACGGCCACTCCGCCGTCAGGCAGCGGCACGGGGACGTTGAATCGCTGCATTCTGAACCTCTGTCACCGCAATGTAGCTGGCGTGGACGATCGCATCTGCTCCGTATTGGACGCCGGATCGTTCTATCGCCGATGAGTCTCGTCTCGCGACGCTGGCGGCTGCCAGCGGAGATCGAATCCGTGGCGGATGCGCCGCAACGCTCTCCTGCGGGCTGATTCAAATTGACGATGGTTTTGATACGCCACACTGAGTTCCAGAGCTCTGGCAAGCGCTGCGCGTTCCCGCGCAGGCAGCGTCAACGCTGCCTTGAGAATCTTGAGCGTGTCGCGTTCCATCGGGCAATCCAGATGACAAAGTACCATGCCGCTTATGCGGCGACAACGCGAATACGCGCAGTCTTGCGAGAGCCAGGCTTCTTTCGAATCACGATCTCTACGTCCTGGTCGAGCGCCGTCAGAAGGTTCATCAGCCGTTCGACGGAAAAGCCCGCGAGCTTGTAGTTGTGAAGGGCGGATACCTTTGGCTGTGTGACATCGAGCACCTTGGCTGCGCCGGCCTGAGAGAGGCCGCGCTCCTCGAGCACCCGGTTCAACGCATACGCCAGTCGGAGCTTGGCCTGACGTTCAGCGGCGTCGGGAAACCCAAGATCAGCAAACACGTTTCTGGTGCCACGGCTGACCCGGTCTCTCCGTTGACCATTTGGGCGTGTCATAACTTGATGGGGGATCATCCCAGTTCTGGGATATTGAAGCAAGGCGGCGTTCGTCACCGGCTACGAAACCTGCGGCTCTTCCCCGCGATATACTCGACAGCGGCAAGGCCGAGATGAAGCGCCACAAATGGTCGGACATCAAGGCTCGCACGACACCTCAAACCCGCGCTCGCATCGAGGCCCATTCGCAGGAACTCGCCAACCAGCCCCGACCGCAGCGCGCCCCGCGCTCTAGTCAGCCCTGCACGTGCCGACGCAAGTCGGGTAGCACTTGAACGAAGCGGTCGATCCTCGCGCCATTTCCGGCTTGCGAATCATTGTGAAGTCACTATGATGTCACTATGAATCGGAGGGCCAGCAACGGATCCTCAAAGCGCCGCCCCGCCTTCGCGAGGGTGTCGGTGACCGTGCGCCTGCCTGAAGATGTCGTCGAGCGCATCAATCGCCAGCTCGATGACCGCGACGTGCCACTTTCCAGAAATAACTGGTTTCTCGAAGCCGCCATCGAGAAGCTGCGGCGGAGTGACGCCGAGGGATCGCATGGCAAGAAGTGATCTCCTGGTATCGCTCGTCAAGGCGGGCACGATCGGCGACAAGCGCAGCTTTCGCAGCGCGGCCGAGGCCATCATTGCCGAAGAGCGCGCGAAGCATCACAACGTGCTGGCGGATACGCTCACCGACCTGATTCAGAAGAACGGCTCAGGCCCCAACGGTCCGATCGCGATGGCGTCGGTTCAGGGCGACGCTTCGCCGCGCGGCAGGGAGTTCATCGCGGAAATCACACCGCGCAGACGGCTTGACGATCTGGTTCTCCCGTCGGTCGTGCGACGCGCCGTCGACGAACTGGTCGAAGAGCAGCACCGCGCCGACCTGCTGCGCGCGAACGGCCTTGAGCCGCGCCACCGCGTCTTGCTTGTCGGACCACCCGGCACCGGCAAGACGACGCTCGCCGAAGCCATCGCCGAGGCCGCCGGCGTGCCAATGTTCGTCGTCCGGTACGAGGCTATGATCGGCAGCTATCTCGGCGAAACGGCGGCGCGCCTCAAGCGCGTATTCGACTACGCGCGGACGACACCGTGCGTTCTTTTCTTCGATGAGTTCGACGCGATCGGCAAGGAACGCGGCGACATTCACGAGACCGGAGAGATCAAGCGCGTTGTGACGTCGCTGCTGATGCAGGTCGACGACCTTCCGAGCTACACGATCATCGCGGCGGCGACCAATCATCCTGAGCTCCTCGACCGCGCCTCATGGCGGCGTTTTCAGGTGCGCCTGCCGCTGCCGCTCCCCGATTCACGCTCGCTCACACGCTATATCCAGGCATTCTCGGAGCGCTTCCCCGAGCCTCTCGGCCTCCAGCCGGCCGCCATTGCGCGTCGTCTCGGCAAGATCAGTTATGCCGAGGCCGAACAGTTCTGTCTCGACGTCCAGAGACGCAGCGTGCTCGCGATCGGGGAAAAGCCGGTCAAGACCATCGTTGCCGAGCAACTTGACGTATGGGACACGCGCGCGCGCGCAGACAAATCCGGCAACGGAGGAATGAGAAATGGCGGAACGCCCGCTTCTGATTCTTCCGACCGCTAGCCAAATCGCGCCTCCCAAGCTGGGAGGTGGCGGTGCAAAACCCTTCATTCCGAATCGCGAAACCCAGGCAGGACGTATCGGCCCGGCCTTCGCCAGGCTTCGTGACGCACTGAACCGCACACCGGAGCAGGTTCACGCGTTGCGCGCTGACCCGACGGCGCTTGCGCCTGACCGCGTCATCGTCTTCGAGATCGCTGGCACGGTCGCCGATTTCGCCAAGGCGGTGAATAGAGTACCCGGCCTCGAACTGATGGTCGAGTACGAGACCGCCGCCGAGCCAGACGAACTCTTCGCCGTCAAGGACGAGCGTAAAGACCGCAAGGGTCAGCGGCGTGAAGACAAAATGGTCGAGGGCCGCTTTTACCTGGCGATGCCAGACACAGCGGCCTCCGAGCAGCTTCTTAGCCTGTATGACCGATGGACGCGAGGGCAGGAGCTTGCCGAGGGCTTCGCCCCGTTCAAGCACTTGTTTGCGCAACTGCGTGTCCTGCGCCCATGGGGACCGCAGGACCGCATCCCGGATGAGACGATTGAATACTGGCGCGAGGAAGCGCGGCTTCATCCCGACCGTGCGGTGCGGACGGAAGTGGAGCTCTGGTTCCGCCGCACGCCCCAGCGCCGCGAGCAGACGGCGCGGGAATTCCGCGCCATCGTCGAACGCGCGGGTGGCACGATCGTTGACGAAGCACAGATTCCGGAAATCGCGTATCAGGGCGCACTGATCGACGTTCCCGCAGCTGCGATTCCGGACCTTGTCGAGCGGCACAATGTCGCGCTGGCCCTCGCCGACGATGTGATGTTCCTGCGGCCGCAGACCGTTTTGTCCGCGCCGCCCGAGATCGACGGCTCCGTCGACGGACCGGCTGCCCCGAACGAAGCGGCCCCGGCAGCAACACCGATCGCGGCACTGCTCGACGGTGTCCCGCTGCAGGCGCATCAACGCCTGGCTGGCCGCTTGACGCTTGACGACCCCGACGACCTGCAAGCCCGTGCTCTGGTCAGCCGCCGTTTCCACGGCACCTCGATGGCATCGCTGATTCTTCACGGCGACCTGAACGCGCCCGGAGCGCCGCTGACACGACCGCTCTATGTGCGGCCCGTGATGATCACGCCCGAGAACGCGGAGTTCGGCGAACACACGCCAACCGACCGCCTGCTCGTGGACACGCTCTACCGCGCCATTCTCCGCATCAAGGGCGCGGCGCAGCAGGCCGGTATCGCGCCGACTGTATTCATCGTCAACCTCTCGCTTGGTGACCGGCGACGTCCCTTCGCCAATCTGGTGAGTCCGCTCGCACGCCTGCTCGACTACCTAGCCGCGACGTACGGAATCATTTTCATGGTGAGCGCCGGCAACGTCACCGACCAGCTCCCGCTGCCTGACTTCAATCAGTGGCGCGAGTTTGAGGCCGCGACGACCGAGCACCGCGAGCGCGCGGTGCTCACCGCCATGTTTGCGGCCATGCACGAGCGCTCGATTCTCTCGCCAGGCGAAGCCGTCAATGTCCTCACCATCGGCGCACATCACAGCGACAATGTCGCCGTGCGTGTCGGCGCCAACGCCGCCATCGATCCCTTTGACGACCCGGCGCTGCCGAACGCGAGCTGCGCGATGGGCCTCGGCTACCGCCGCGCCGTCAAGCCCGATTTGTTTCTGCCGGGAGGACGTGAGCATCTGAGGATGGCTGCCGGCGGAGCCGGCGTGCGCGTGATGTTCGGACGCCCGCAGCGTATGTACGGGCTTGCCGTCGCCGCCCCGGATTCAGGAGCAGGCGGGCGCCTCAATCAAAGTATTTACGTTGACGGCACCAGCGCCGCGACGGCGCTCGCAACGCGCGCCTCGCACCTGATTTTCGATTCGCTGATGGACCGCGAAGGTGGATCACTCCTCGCCGATATCCCGACTGAGTACTACGGCGTCGTCGTGAAGACGCTGCTCGTTCACAGCGCGCGCTGGAATGAGCACGGCGACCTGATCAAGGAGCTCTGCGGACCGCACGAGCCTGCGCGTCATGCGGAACGGAGCGAAAACGCGACGCGTTTCCTCGGCTTCGGCATCCCGGACATCGCCCGCGTCCTTGATTGCGCCGAGAACCAGGCGACGCTTGTCGGCTACGGCACCCTCGAACCCGACCACGCCCACAACTACCGCATTCCGCTGCCCGAGGCCCTGCAGGGTGTCACCGAGCCGCGCTCGCTTGCCATAACGCTGACGTGGTTCACGCCGGTGAAGCCTGGCCATCAGAGCTATCGCACCGTAAAGCTCGAAGCCGCGCCGAATCTCCCCAGGGAAGCACTCGGCGTCGAACGCTTCAAGGATCAGCCCGCCGACCAGGCCGTCAAGAAAGGCACAGTATTTCACGAGCGATTCTTTGGCAAACGTGCCGTTCCGTTCATCGACGGCGGCCATCTGAACGTCGGTGTCTGGTGCAAGGACGATGCAGGCAATGACGGCAACGGCGTACGCTACGCCATCGCCGTCACGATTGAGGCGGAAGCCGCGCTGCGGATTTACGAACAGGTGCGCCAGCGCCTGCTGGTGCGGGCACGGCCTCCCGCATAGTCGGCTGTTATTTCTTTGTCAGATACGTCGCCACGACCGCCGCAAGCCCGACGACCAGCTCCGCCTCCTCCCGGTCCGGCTCCTGGCCTTCCTTTACGTGCCGGGCTTCATTCGATGCATAGCCCCACACCTGCGAGAGCGCCGAATCGAGTGGCTTCGGCAGCAGGTCCGGGTTCCGCTTGATTGCCTCTCCGAGTGTCGCCTTGGGGTCACCCGTGATGTCGCGCGCGACGGCTTCCAGCGCGCCCATCCCGTGATAGATCGCACCCGTCAGATCAGGCTTGGGCCTGCGCGACAGGTCCTGCAGCGCCTCGTGAATGTGGCTCGCCGCTGTCGGGCGGCCTGATTTCTTCAGCGCCTTTTCCGCGCCTGCCACGACCGACTCGAACGCCTCGGTGCCCCGCGTCACCACTTGGCCATCGACAAGCTGCCAGCCGATGCCTTCGTCTACGAAGTACGAATTGATCTCCGAAGTAAACTTCTGCGCCTCGTCGGTTCGATGCTCGCGATCATGGCGCAGCATCGCCGCATGAATTGCCTCGATGATGTCGTAGACCTTGAACCAGTCGGCGTTGTAGACGAGGTCCTGCACCTCACCCCACACATTCGGGTATTCGCTCCAATTCCCGGGATCCGGTCGCACACGCAGTACGCGGCAAACGATGTCGCGAAGGGACGACGGACCCCACTCGAGCTCGCGCGCCGCTTCGAGGATCGCGTAGCGTAGTCCTTCTGGCGCATCCTCACGGATCGTGATCTCTTTGGCCGATCCCGCGAACCGGTTCCGCTTTGAAAACGACTCTCCCGACGGCATAGAGCGCCCTCCACCGACGCCGAACATCTCATACGTTCCGTGAATATCGCTGTGGCGTCAAATCAGCTCATGGATCGCCCCAGTCGGCCGAGCCGTCGTCTTTTCATCGCGCTCCTGACTGGCCTCGATCCAGCCTAAGGGAGGAGCCGAGCGCCAGAAGGAATGCGGCTGACACAACGACGAGGGGGAGGAGGAGGGGGAGGAGGCGCCAGGGGGGTCTCCTCCCCCCTTCCTGGGGGAGTACTCCATCACGCGTCAGATCACTGAGGGGTGATGGAAGGGGTGATGGCGCCAGGGCGTCCATCACCCCCTCCTCAGAGGAGTACCGGACCGCAAGTCGAAGCGATCGTGCGGACTTGCGGAGCGAGGCCCGTGCGCGCAACCGAATACGCTGTGAGAGTTTGCGGACAGTGAGCCGCGCGGATTGATGGAGAAGCGGCGGCGGTTTTTGCCGCCGCCCAACAGCACCGCGGAGAGCAGCCGGGACGTGAGCGACCCCACCTCCGGAACCCTGACCCTGACCCCAGCGTCGGTTACGGGGTCGCTCACGTCCCGGCTGCGTGTCTGAGATCGTGCGATGGTTTGCGCACGCCGATGTCACGAACAATCGACTCAGGATCCAATCGGAAATGCACGAAACAATGCGGCGCGCGATTCGTCACGATTCGCTACCGATTGTCAACGGCGATAACGCGGGTGATGTCACGGTCGATCTGGCATCACATCTCTCCCCCTGGTTGCCGCGAGAACACTCGCCCATCGCGTTGTGGATTTTCATGCGGTGCTCGGCGGCGTCAACGCTCTCCGCTTGCGCTCCGACCGTGCGTCCCGCACGGCCTGCGGGCGTTGACCCCGCCTGCGCTCCGCTCGAGTCGGCAAATACGCGATGGCCGAGGTTTCGATCGCCGTTGACAGCACCCGGCACGAGGCGTATGTTCGAAACATCTCGCTCGTGCCCGCACGGCACTCCTCCACATCGTCCGATGTGGAGCGCTTCGGAATGATGCTCCAGGGCATCATTCCGGCAGCATACTGATTCAGACAGATTGATACGATCGCGCTGACTGTCATGGCGCGCGATCACCGCGCCGAATACACTTTTCCGCGCTCGACACCCACAGCGCGTTCGGAGCCGCACTCAGGTGCCGCCCATTCATCGCCATCACGAACGCCGCGAATCACGAATCGACGTTCAACATGGGCAGGCGTATCATGGCCGAACGAGGACGCAAACGAGGCAAGCGAGCTCGACGTCTTCCGCGAACGGCTCGCCGCTTTGCGACGCCGCCGATCGACGCACGAGGTGATGACGCAATTCGCGCGCTCGTGCGGGTGCTCGCGCGGCAAGCAGCACGCGAGCTCTTCGAGTCCGAGCTGCGCCGCACGACGTCGGCTGTCCATTGAGGTGAAGTCGTGAAAGTCGGTATCTACGCGCGGTACTCATCGGACAATCAGCGCGATGCGTCCATCGCGGATCAACTCCGGATCTGCCGCGCGTTTGCAGAGCGGCAAGGCTGGACGATCGCCAAGGAGTACTCAGATCACGCGGTCTCGGGCGCGACACTTCTCCGCTCTGGTTTCCAGTCGCTGATGCGCGATGCTCTTGACCGTCGGTTCGACGTCGTACTCGCCGAGTCGTTGGACCGATTCAGCCGCGACCAGGAAGACACGGCCGGACTATTCAAGCGATTGACCTTTGCCGGCGTCAACATCGTCACGCTTGCCGAAGGCGACATCACGCACCTGCACATCGGATTCAAGGGCACGATGAACGCGCTCTACCTGAAGGACCTCGCCGAGAAAACGCATCGCGGATTGCGTGGCCGAATCGAGGACGGCAAGTCGGCGGGTGGCTTGTGCTACGGATATCGAGTCGTCAAGACGTTGAACGGCGGAAGCGTGACGACAGGCGAGCGGGAGATCGAGCCGGCGGAGACAGCGATTGTCGAACGGATCTTCCGCGACTTCATCGCAGGCATTTCGCCGAAGCAGATTGCCAAGAACTTGAACCGGGAAGGCATCGCCGGCCCGTTCGGCGGCGCCTGGAGCCCGAGTACGATCTACGGGAACGCCAAGCGCGGGACGGGGATTCTGAACAACGAGCTCTACATCGGTCGGCTCGTGTGGAATCGCCTTCGGTACGTGAAGAATCCCGACACCGGAAAGCGCGTGTCGCGGCTGAATCTCGCGTCCGAGTGGATGACGCGGGAAGTGCCAGCACTTCGGATCGTGTCCGACCAGCTTTGGACAGCCGCGAAGGCGCGTCAGGAGCATGCGCACCACGCGGTGAAATCAGCCGGCCACCTCGGACGGGCGCGGCGTCCGCAGTACCTCTTCTCCGGGCTGACGAAGTGCGGGGTCTGCGGCGCGGGATTCATCATGGCCGGCCGCAACCGGCTCGCCTGCTTTGGAGCACGCGACCAGGGCCGGTGCGACAACCTCTTGACCATTCGACGCGACGAAGTCGAAGCGCGCGTGCTCAAAGCGCTTCAGGAGAAGCTCCTCCGACAGGATTTGTTCGAAGAGTTCTGCGACGAATTCACACGGGAAATGAACCGGCTCCGAATGGAACATCGCGCCAGCCTGACAGGGGCCGAACGCGAAATCGATCGAATAGAGGCCCGGCGGAAGAAGCTGGTGCAGTCCATCATGGATGGCGTCCCGGCCAGTGAGGTCAAGGACGAGCTGAACGCGAACGCGGTCCGACGTGAGGAACTGAAAGCCAAGATCGCCGCCGCGGACACGCCGCCGCCACTCCTGCACCCGGAGATGGCCGAACTGTACCGCCAGAAGGTGACGACGCTGGCTCAGGCCCTGGAGCAACCAGAAACCCGCACAGAAGCCACCGAGGCGCTCCGAGGGCTCGTTGACGCAATCCTCCTGACGCCCGACCAGGACGCGCTCAGAATCGAACTGAAGGGGAATCTGGCGGCGATGCTTTCTGCCGCCGCAAACGCGAAGAGGTCGCCGGAAACCGGCGACCTCTCGCTGCAAGTTGAAATGGTTGCGGGGGGGGGATTTGAACCCCCGACCTTTGGGTTATGAGCCCAACGAGCTACCGGACTGCTCCACCCCGCGTCACTCTGTAGGTGGCGTGACCGACGACCACCAGAAACTCCCACTG
>Ga0126377_10004183_pt1 | contig 10449 bp, 11 predicted proteins | sample PanSoiMetPlot_22_FD_92647 | JGI IMG/M metagenome (GOLD analysis project Ga0126377, IMG submission 92647) | Tropical forest soil microbial communities from Panama - MetaG Plot_22 | ecosystem: Environmental > Terrestrial > Soil > Tropical forest > Bulk soil | place: Panama | collected 2016-02-17 | reverse complement strand
GTCGATCGTCTCGCCCTCGGCGAGGGTGACGATCGCCCGCTTGGTGTCGGGACGCTTGCCGTAGGTGAACGTCTTGCGGTTGCGCTTGCGCTTGCCCGGCCGGTTGAGCGTGTTCACCCGGGCGACCTTCACGCCGAAGATCGACTGCACGGCGTCGCGGATCTCGGGCTTGGACGCCTCGGGGTGGACCCGGAACGTGTAGACCCCGGCCTCCATGAGGGCGTAGGACTTCTCGCTCACGATCGGGGCGACGACGACGTCACGGGGGTCCTTCACTTGTCGCTCCCCTCGGTGCGCGTGGCGGGCAGCGAGGCCTGGGTGAAGACCACCCAGTCGCTGACCAGCACGTCGTAGGCGTTGAGCTCGTCGACGGTGATGACGTGGACGTGGGTGAGGTTGCGCAGGCTCTTCCACGTGGCCGTGTCGCCCTCGTCGCGCGTGAGCACGACGAGCACGCGACCCTCGGTGCCGATCGAGCCGAGCACCTCGAGCGCCGCCTTGGTGCTGGGCTCGTCGATGCCCCAGCCGTCGAGCACGACGACCTTGCCGTCGGCCTGCCGGTCGGACAGCGCCGAGGCCAGGGCGGCCCGGATCATCTTCTTGGGGGTGCGCTGGGCGTAGCTGCGCGGCTTGGGGGCGTGGGTGACGCCGCCGCCCCGCCAGTGGGGCGCCCGGATGGAGCCCTGGCGGGCCCGGCCGGTGCCCTTCTGGCGCCACGGCTTGGCGCCGCCGCCCCGCACCTCGGCCCGGGTCTTGGTGGACTGGGTTCCGGCCCGGCGGGCCGCGAGCTGGGCGGTCACGACCTGGTGCATCAGCGGCAGGTTGGGCTCGACGCCGAACCAGGCGTCGTCGAGGGTGATGCTCTTGCCGGCCTTGCCGGCGGCGCTGGTCAGCTTGACGGAGGCCATCAGGACTTCGCCCCCTTGGCGGCGTCGCGGACGAGGACGATGCCGCCCTTGGGCCCGGGCACGGAGCCCCGGACCAGCAGCAGGTCGCGCTCGGCGTCGGCCTGGACGACGGTGAGGTTCAGGGTGGTGGTCTTCTGGCCGCCGGTACGGCCGGCCATGCGGGTGCCCCGGAAGACCCGGGAGGGCGTGGCGCAGGCGCCGATGGCGCCGGGGGCCCGGTGGACCCGGTGGGCGCCGTGGCTGGCCCCCAGGCCGGAGAAGCCGTGGCGCTTCATCACGCCGGCGAAGCCCTTGCCCTTGCTGACCGAGGTGACGTCGACCAGCTCGCCCTGGGCGAGCACGTCGGCGCCGATCTCCTGGCCGACCTCGTACTCGCTCACGTCGTCGAGGCGCAGCTCGACGAGGCGGAGGCCGGGGTCGACGTCGACCTTGGCGTACTGCCCGGCGACGGGCTTGGACAGCTTGGAGGCCTTCTTGGACCCGAAGGTGACCTGGAGCGCGGTGTACCCGTCGCGCTCGTTCGTCTTGACCTGGACCACGCGGCAGGGGCGGACGCGCAGCACGGTGACGGGGACGACGCGGTTGTCGTCGTCCCACACCTGCGTCATGCCGACCTTCTCGCCGACGATCGCTCTTGTGGCCATGGCGGCTACGTCTTTCTTGCCTAGGGGCGGTCACGCGAACGCTCCGCTCGGGTAGGGCCCGGCGGAGCGTCGGTTAGGTTGTGCCACGTGGTTCCCGGGATGACGGGCCTGCGCGGACGTCGATTGAGAGCCAAGGAATGATAGCCACGGACCGTGCCGGAGTCCAACGTCGCTGCGGGTGGTGACACCGTCACAAAGTTGGCGCGAGGGTCCGGCGGGGTCCACTAGGGTCGCAGGCATGCGGTTGGGGCGCCGGAAGCGGGGAGAGGATCGTAAGGATCCCTTCGTCCACCTGGCCGACGAGCGACGCGCCGCCGAGGCCGAGGCCTGGTTCCTCCAGCCCGACGACACACCGCCGCTCGACGTCGAGGCGGGCATCTCCTCCAACATCAGCGACGACGACGTCGCAGGTCACGACGGTCGTTAGCACAATACGCACTGCCGTTCACTGACGCGGCGTACAGATCGCCCGACGATCAGTGGCAGAGGTACGCGACCTGTCCTAGGGTGACGCCTGCTCCTGGACCGCGTGGGGGGAGCCGCCCGGGGGGGCGGCTGCATGGACGCACGACCGGGGCCCGTGCCAACAACCGTCCAACTGAGGAGTCACGCATGCGCAAGGCGATCGCAGGCCTGACCGTGCTCGGGCTGGGGCTGTCCCTGGCCGTCACCGCGGTCCAACCGGCAGGGGCGGCGCCACCCCCGGGTGCGCCGCCACAGAGCGAGACACGCCAGACCGCCGGCCCGCACGAGATGCCCAACCCGCTCGAGGACAAGCGGCGCGAGCTCCGGCAGGAGGCGCTCACCGAGGTCATCAACGGCGAGGCCACGCCCCAGCAGATCGACGGGTCGACCGTCGTGAAGGTGGGCCGCCAGGCCGGGGCCGGCGCGCACCAGACCCGCAAGCCGCCGAAGGACCAGTACGTGGAGCTGGCCCGTGAGCGCACCGACCGGGTGTTCGTGCTGCTGGTCGAGTTCGGCAACCAACGCCACCCCGACTACCCCGACCAGGACACCGATCCCGACACGCCCGGGCCTGCCCGCTTCGACGGCCCGGTGCACAACCAGATCCCCGAGCCCGACCGCACGCAGGACAACTCGACGATCTGGCAGCCCGACTTCAGCCGCGACTACTTCCAGCACCTCTACTTCGGCACCGGCGACGGCGTCGAGTCGATGAAGACGTTCTACGAGAAGCAGTCGTCGGGCCGCTACAGCATCGACGGCGCCGCCACCGCGTACGTCACGGTGCCGTTCAACGAGGCCCGCTACGGGCGCTCCAACGGGTTCCCGTGCGCCGACATCGTCTGCAACAACACGTGGGACCTCGTGCGCGACGGCATGAACCAGTGGGTCGCCGACCAGCACGCGGCCGGCCGCAGCGATGCCGACATCAAGGCCGAGCTGGCCAGCTACGACGTCTGGGACCGCTACGACTTCGACGGCGACGGCGACTTCAACGAGCCCGACGGCTACATCGACCACATGCAGATCGTCCACGCCGGCGGCGATCAGGCCGACGGCGATCCCTTCCAGGGCGAGGACGCCATCTGGAGCCACCGCTGGTACGCCTTCGTGTCCGACGAGGGCCTCACCGGCCCGGCCGACAACGAGCTCGGCGGCACCCAGGTCGGCGACACCGGCATCTGGGCCGGCGACTACACGGTGCAGCCCGAGAACGGCGGCCTCTCGACGATCGCCCACGAGTACGGACACGACCTCGGCCTCCCCGACCACTACGACACGGCCGGGGGCGACAACGGGGTCGAGTGGTGGACGCTGATGGCCCAGAGCCGCCTGTCCGGCGCGGGCGAGCCGATCGGCTCCCGGGCCGGCGACCTGTCGGCCTGGGACAAGCTCCAGCTCGGCTGGCTCGACTACGACATCATGCGCGCCGGGCAGAACAAGACGTTCAACCTCGGGCCCCACGAGTTCAACACGGCCAAGCCTCAGGGCGTGGTGGTGGTCTTGCCCAAGAAGCACGTCGAGCGGGACTACGGCCAACCGTTCGCCGGGTCCCGGTTCTGGTGGTCGACCAAGGCCAACGACCTCCGGTCCACGATGAGCCGCAACGTCGACCTGACCACGGCGTCGACGTCGGCGCTCGACCTCAAGGGCCGCTACGAGATCGAGGAGGGCTTCGACTACCTCTACGTCCAGGTCTCGACCGACGGCGGCCGCCGCTGGACCAGCGTGGACGGCACCGTGAACGGCACGCCGTTCGTCCGGGACGGCAGCGGCACACCGTCGATCACCGGCTCTTCCGCCGGCGAGTGGCGCGACGTGCACGTGCCGCTCGACGCCTACGCCGGCCAGGCCATCGGCCTGCGGTTCCTGTACCGCACCGACGGCGGGGTCGCCGAGGACGGGTTCTTCGCCGACGACATCACCGTGACGGCCGACGGCCAGGCGGTGGTGACCAGCGGCGCCGAGAACGGCGACGAGGGCTGGACCTTCGGCGGCTTCCGCTCGACGACCGGCCACGAGGTCGGCGACTTCGACAACTACTACGTCGCCTCCCACCGCAGCTACACGTCGTTCGACAAGTACCTGCAGACGGGGCCGTACAACTTCGGGTTCCTCAACACCAAGCCCGACTTCGTCGAGCACTTCAGCTACCAGCAGGGGCTCCTGATCTCCTACTGGGACACGAGCGAGACGGACAACAACACCAGCGAGCACCCGGGCTCCGGGCTGATCCTGCCGATCGACGCCCATCCCGAGCCGATCGTCCGGATCGACGGTGCCCTCTGGCGGTCCCGGGTGCAGGTGTACGACGCACCGTTCTCGCTGACGAGGCCCGAGACGTTCACCCTGCACGTCAACGGGCGGGCCAGCCTCATCCGGGGCGCCCCCGCCCAGCCCACCTTCGACGACAGCCGGCCGTACTTCTTCGCCGAGTCGCCGCTGTGGGGCGTCAAGGTGCCCAACGCCGGTGTCCGCATGAAGGTCACCAAGGTCAACGGGACGTCGCTGACGGTCCGCGTGACCTCAGGCTGAGCACGCCATCGCCGGGGACGGTGTCCGCCCGGGCCGGCAGGTCCGGTCCGGGCGGCACCGTCGCCCCCGAGGAGGTCCCACCCCGATGATCCGACCCGTCTCCCTCGCCCTCGCCGCGGGCCTCGCCCTGGCGGCGTGCGGCGGCGGAGGCGGCGACGGCGACCGTGACCACGCCGGCCGCGACGGGCCGGCCGGCGTGGGCGCCGGCGAGGAGGCCGGGACGACCGCGCCGGCCGCGCCAACGACCGGCACCCCGCCGGCGACGACCGACAGCACCGCGCCGCCCTCGACCACGCCCCCGCCGACGGCCGGCCGACCCGGCGGCCCGCCCCGCTCCCCGACCGACCAGGTCAAGGCCCGGAGGCTGACCGGCACGGTGGCGACGGCGGCCGGGTGCCTGGTGCTCGACACCGGCGCCGGGCGTTGGGCCCTGGTGGGCGGGGCGCTGCCGGCCGGACTGGCCGCCGGGTCCCGGGTCGAGGTGACCGCCCGCCCGATGCCCCAGGCCGAGAGCCCCTGCGGCAGCCCGGTGCTGTCGGTCCTGACGCTGACCCGGCTCTGAGCACGCCGGGGCGCTGCGACGCACCGGGTCGGGCAGGCGGTGGGCCTGCCCGACCCGGGCGCACGAGCGTCAGGGAGCCGGGGGCACGATGCGGTTCAGCGGCGGGACCGCGACGCCGACCGGCTCGGCGGCGGCGAACGCCGCCACCAGGGCGTCGATGTCCTGGGCGCCGCCGAGGGGGTCGGTGCCCTCGTTGAACACCGTGAACCCGTCGCCGCCGGTGGCCAGGAAGTTGTTCATCGTGATCCGGAACGAGTCGCCCGGGGCGACCTCGGTCCCGTTGATGAACATCCTGCCGACCTTGGCCTCGCAGGTCGCCGCCGCCGCGTCCGACTCGTACCGGAAGCTGGCGGAGACCTGGAGGACCCGGGTGGTCGTGGCGCCGCCGCAGCCCGGGAACTGCTGCTGCAGCAGCCGCCGCAGCATGTCGCCGTTCATCGTCTTGGTCACCAGGCTGTTGCCGAACGGCTGCACGGTGAACGCCTCGCCGTAGGTGACCTCGCCCGGCGCCTCACCGCCCGACGAGATGTCCGTCGTGCGCATGTCGGCCCGGATCCCGCCGGGGTTCATCAACGCCACGACCGCGCCACCGAGGTTGGCCGGTGCCGTGGCCGCCAGCTGGCTGTCGGCGATCACGTCGCCGAGGGCCGACTCGCCCTGCGGTGAGCCGGTGCGGGTCAGGTCGCCCTGGATCCGGCCGATCACCCGGTTGGACAGCGGGGCCGAGGCGGTCACGTACTGGTTGACCACCGCCTGGACCTGGGGGTCCTCCTTGGACGTGTCGGGGATGCGGACGACGCCCGGCCCCGGCGTGTTGAGGGCGTTGGTGACCAGCACGTTCTCGGCGCTGGCCGCGGCCAGCTCGCCCGAGCGGTCGTCGATCGTCAACGTGATGTCGCTCAGCACCCGGCCGAACGACGAGGCGCTGGTGATCAGCCGGGTCACACCGCCCGTGGTGATCGTGCACCGGTACTCGGCGTGGGTGTGGGCCGAGACGATGACCTTGATCGACGGGTCGAGCCGTGACGCGATGTCGGCGATCGCGCTGCCGGCCAGGTTGCCGGCGCAGCCGTTGAGGGCCGCCCCCGAGGTCTGGAACCCGCCCTGGTGGATGACCAGGATCGACGTGTCGACGCCCTTGCTCTGGAGCTTCCTGACCGTCGCGTTGGCGGCGTCGGCCTCGTCCTGGAAGGTGAGGCCGGCCACGCCGGTCGGGGTCACGATCGTCGGCGTGTCCTTCAGCACCTCGCCGATGAAGCCGACCTTGAGCTTGCGGTTGCCGTGGTCGGTGCGGAAGGTCTTGATCCCGTAGGAGGGGAACAGCGTCTTGCCGGTGGCGTCCACGACCACGTTGGCCGACAGATACTGGAAGTCGGCGCCGGGGAAGACGTTCGTCGTACCGCCCTTGGGCAGGGCGTACGGGGCGGCCGTGCACCCGTCGGGCGGCGGCTTGCATCCGCCGTTCTGGATCCGCAGCAACTCCTGGCTGCCCTTGTCGAACTCGTGGTTGCCCACCGACGCGAAGTCGACCTTCATCAGGTTCGAGGCGACCGTGATCGGCTCCTCGAAGAACAGGCCGTTGGCCAGGGGGCTGGCGCCGATGTTGTCGCCGGCGAACACGGTCGCCTCCTGCTGCCCGTAGAGGGCCTGGCGGTCCTTGACCACCTTGGCCAGGTAGGCGGCGCCCCCGGCGAACTGACCGTAGAGGTTGTTGCCGGCGGCCTCGAGGGTGCCGTGGAGGTCGTTGAACGCCAGCACGTGGACGTCGGTCGTACGTTCCTTGGCCTTGTCCGCGTCGAAGGTCACCGCCACCCGGTCGGACAGCGACCGGGCCCCCGAGATCGTCACCGCCCCCGCGGCGTCGTTCCCGCCCGAGCGGGCGAGCGGGGCGGTGAGCACCACCCCCAGCGCCAGAGCCGCCACCACCGCCTGGACCGTCCAGTTCCGCACCGATCTGCTCACGAGCTTCCCCCTCTGCGCGATCGCCGATTGGCACACAGCCTGCCTCATCCCGGTTGACGGCGCGCCGACGATGCGGTTAACGGCGGGTGGGCGGCGGGCGAAGACACCGTGGACCACCCCCGGATCCCCCCCCGGATCCCCCCCCCGGACGGCCGCTACGCTCGCCCCGGATGGTGCGCTCGGCCGCCGACCAGAGCCCGGCGCCGGGGGCGCCCGGGGCACGCGCCGCCGCCCGAGACGGGGCCGGCGGGCCGGTCCCCGCGGACGCCGCCGGGCGGCGCGACGCCGGCGTCATCGTGGTCGCCGCCGTCGTCGTCGGGGCGGCGGTCGCCCGCCCGCTGCTCGCCGGCCTGCTCGACCACGCGGCGGTCGCCAACTGGGCGACGATCTTCGTCGCCATCACCGTCCAGGCCATGCCGTTCCTGGCGCTCGGCGTGGCGGTCAGCGCCGCGGTGGCCGCCTACGTGCCGCCCGGGGCCCTGCCCCGCCTGCTCCCCCGCCGGCCCGCGCTGGCCGTGCCCACCGCGGCCGCCGCGGGCATCGCCCTGCCCGGCTGCGAGTGCGGCTCGGTCCCGATCGCCGGCCGCCTCGTCGACCAGGGGGTCGCCGCCCCCGCCGCCCTCGCCTTCCTGCTGGCCGCGCCGGCCATCAACCCCGTCGTGCTGGTGGCCACGGCGGTCGCCTTCCCCCACCGGCCCGAGGTGGTGCTGGCCCGGTTCGTGGCCAGCCTGGCGGCCGCGATCGCCGTCGGGCTGCTCTGGGCCCGGCGCCGCCCGGGGGCCCGGGGCGACGTCGAGCGGCGGCGCGCCGCACCCGCCGCCTCGGGCGGCTCCCGGGCGGCGGTGCTGCTCGCCACCGCCCAGCACGACCTCCTCCACGCCGGCGGGTTCCTCATCGTCGGCGCCGCCACCGCCGCCACGCTCCAGACGGTGATCCCCCGGGCCGCCCTCGACGCGGTGGCGGGCGCCGGTCCACTGTCGGTCGTGGCGCTGGCCGTGCTGGCCGTGGTCATGGCGATCTGCTCCGAGGCCGACGCCTTCATCGCCGCCAGCCTCACCCAGTTCTCGCTGACCGCCCGGCTGGCCTTCATGGTCGTCGGGCCCATGGTCGACGTGAAGCTGATCGCCCTCCAGGCGGGGACGTTCGGCCGCCGCTTCGCCGTGCGCTTCGCCCCGCTGACGCTGGCCGTCGCGATCCTGTGCAGCCTGGTGGTCGGGTGGTGGCTCCTGTGACCGCGGCCGGGGGGACGATCACGGCGCTGGCCGGCGCCGTGCTGCTGCGGCTGACGCTGACCGGGACCTACGCCCGCTACGTCCGGGCCGGGATGGGCCCGTGGCTGGCGCTGGCCGGGGCGCTGCTGGTGATCCTCGGGGCGGCGACGGTGGTCCGGGCCTGGCGGGCCGGCCGCGTCGTCGGGGACGGCCACGTCCACGACCAGGGGGACGGCGGGCACGACCACACCCACGTCCCGGCCGTGGGCTGGCTGCTGCTGGCGCCGATCGCCGCCCTGCTGCTCGTCGCCCCGCCCACGCTCGGCAGCTTCGGCGTCGGGCGGGGCACCACGGTCGACGTGCGGGCCGGGGCCCCGACCTTCGACAAGCTCACGCCGGGCCCCGACCCGGTGCCGATGACGCTGCTGGAGTACGGCCAGCGGGCGTTCGACCACCGGGGCGCCAGCCTGGCCGGGGTGTCGGTCCAGCTCAGTGGGTTCGTGAGCAAGCGGTCGACGGGCGGGTTCGAGCTCGCCCGCTACCAGATCGCCTGCTGCGCGGCCGACGCCTCGGCGGTGGTCGTGCGGGTCGCCGGCGTCGAGGGCGCCGCCCCCCGCCGGGACGCCTGGGTGACGGTCACGGGCACGGTCCACCCGACCGGCGGCGAGACGCCGCGCCTGGACGCACTCTCGGTGGTCGCCATCCCGGCGCCGGAGGACCCCTACGAGTGACCGGGGCCCGTCGGCACTAGGCCTGCTGGATCTTGATCTCGATGTCGACGCCGGCGGGCAGCTCGATGCGCTGGAGCGAGTCGACGGTCTTGGGGCTGGGCTCCAGGATGTCGAGCAGGCGCTTGTGGATGCGCATCTCGAAGTGCTCGCGGCTGTCCTTGTCCTTGTGCGGTGAGCGGATGACGGTGAAGCGGTGCTTCTCGGTGGGCAGCGGGATCGGCCCCCGCACCGTCGCCTGCGTCCGCAGGACGGTCTCGACGATCTTCCGGGTCGACTGGTCGATGACCTCGTGGTCGTACGCCTTCAGACGGATGCGGATCTTCTGCTTCTCAGCCATCTCACTCACTTTTCAAGGAACGGGCCGCGCCGGGCGGACGTGCAAGCCTACGACGGGGGGGCCACAGGTGCCAACCTGGTGCCCATGACGAGCCTGCCGGATCGGCCCCGCACCGCACTGCTGGTCATCGACGTCCAGAACGGCGTGATGGCCGACGCCCACGACCGCGACCGGGTGGTGGCCGCCATCGGCGACCTGGTGGACCGGGCCCGCACCGAGGACGTGCCGGTGATCTGGGTGCAGCACGCCGACGACCACCTGCCGCGGGACAGCGACGCCTGGCGCTACGTCCCGGAGCTGGACCGCCGGGAGGCGGAGCCGCTGGTGCACAAGACCTACGGCGACGCGTTCGAGGCCACCGACCTCGAGGTGGTCCTGGCCGAGCGGGGCGTCGGCCACCTGGTGGTCGCCGGCGCCCAGACCGACGCCTGCATCCGGGCCACGCTGCACGGCGCCCTGGTGCGGGGCTACGACGCCACGCTGGTGGCGGACGCCCACACGACCGAAGACTGCTCGGCCTACGGCGCGCCGCCCCCGGCCCAGGTGATCGCCCACACCAACCTGTACTGGGACGGCGAGGAGGCCCCGGGCCGCCGGGGCATCACGGTCCGGGCCGCGGAGCTGGCCTTCACCCCGCCGGCCGGCGGCTGACGCCCGGCCCCTCCCGACGCGCTGGTGACGGGCCTGGTCGGTCGGCCGGGCCGGGGTGGCCAGCCCGCCGACGTCGGCCGGGTGCTGGCGGGCGTCCACCTGGCGATCCACAGCGCGGCCGTGCCTGACCTGCCCGACCCGGCGGAGGCGCTGCGGGCCCGGATCCTCGACCGGTACCTGGCCGCCTACCTGGCCAAGGAGCCGGTCGAGCGGGCCGACCTGGCGCTCTGGCCGACCCACGCGGCCGGGGCCCTCCACCACCAGGAGCCGGCCAGCGCCGACGCCGCGGTGGTGGCCCTGGCGGCCGGCCGCCACGACGCCGTCGCGGAGGCGGCGCTGCGCCGGGTGCGGGGCCTGGCCTGACGCGCGGCTCAGCAATCGACGGCCGCATGCAGCGCCCGGCACACCTCGTGCATGCGGGCAGGGCCGAGAGTCGTGATGCG
>Ga0126377_10004182_pt1 | contig 10453 bp, 7 predicted proteins | sample PanSoiMetPlot_22_FD_92647 | JGI IMG/M metagenome (GOLD analysis project Ga0126377, IMG submission 92647) | Tropical forest soil microbial communities from Panama - MetaG Plot_22 | ecosystem: Environmental > Terrestrial > Soil > Tropical forest > Bulk soil | place: Panama | collected 2016-02-17 | reverse complement strand
TGTCACAGCAGCTGCATGCCGCCCTCGTGCGCGTCGGGCTACGCAACACCCTCGGCCAGTAGGCGGCAACGCCACAGGTCAGCGGGGCGGCGCCGGTTCGCGATCCGCCAGACCAGCCAGCCGGCGAGCGCGACCAGCAACACCACGGCACCGATCTTGACGCCGACGGTGTACCACCCGGCCGCGGGGCGCCGGTGGCGATACGGCCACGACGACCGGCGCTGGTGGTGACACGGCCGCCACCAGCGGTGGCGAGGATACCGGACGCCGCCCCCGCGGGTGACGAGCCGATTACGACATAACCAGCGCGCGGAGTTGGCCAGCGCACGTGGCGAAATACGGCTCCGGCGGCAGGGGCGTCCACCTACCGTCGGGTCGCTGACGTACCCCATTCCACCTGCGCAATCGCGGGCCGACCGACCAACCGTGCGCCACCGGCCGGGTTGGTGTGCGGCGGCACCGTCGCGTCGCGGCGGGGCAGATGGGGGTCGGTTCAACTCCCACGTCTTCCCGGCGGTGACGTACTCTCAAGGCAGGTGGCCTGTGCCGCGGGACGAGGCCGATACGGCAGGGGACGACGTCACGGAAGGCGGATCGGTGCGTGAGCTGAGCGTGGTCGGGGTCCGGGTTGAGTTACCGAGCAACCAGCCGATCGTGCTGCTCAAAGAGGTCGACGGCGACCGCTACCTGCCGATCTGGATCGGTGCTGTGGAAGCGACCGCCATCGCTTACGAGCAGCAGGGTGTCAAGCCGCCCAGGCCGTTGACGCACGACCTGATGCGCGACATCCTCACGGCACTCGACGCGCCGCTGCGTGCCGTGGAGATCATGGAGCTCAAGGACAACATCTACTTCGCCGACCTCCTGCTCGGCGACGGCGTGCGGGTGTCGGCCCGGCCGAGCGACTCGATCGCGCTCGCGCTGCGGGTCGGCGCGCCGATCCGGTGCGCCGAGCAGATCCTGACCGACGTCGGCATCGTCATCCCGGATGAGCAGGAGGACGAGGTCGAGAAGTTCCGCGAGTTCCTCGAGCAGGTCACCCCCGAGGACTTCGCCGGCTGAGTCGCCACAAACCCCTGCTGACCTGCATAAATGTTGCTAAAGCGGGTAAATGTGGCTATCAGATGCCAGGCTGCGATCCGGGTCGGCGTGTCGGTTGACGCCTCATCGCGGGGTCCGATCGGTGGCGCTAGGGTTGCTCGTAATAGTCAACGCTGTGTGTGATGCCGGTAGGCCCGGACGGGTGTCATGTGCCGGCTGATGCGGTAGCGACGGGAGGCCCGCGCGTGCAGGATCCTCGGGAGTACGCCGACGGCCTACCCGACGAGCGGAGCGCCGCGACGGAGACCGACGGCCTCGGCTACCGCGGCGTGACCGCCTGCAACGCCGTCGCGATCAGCTACCGCCAACTCGACTACTGGGCCCGCACGGGCCTGGTCGTGCCCAGCGTCCGCGACGCGTCCGGCTCCGGCACCCAGCGCCTCTACTCCTTCCGCGACATGGTCGTGCTGAAGGTCGTCAAGCGACTGCTCGACGCAGGGGTGTCGCTGCAGAACATCCGCAAGGCGATCGAGACGCTGCGCACCCGCGGCACCGACGACCTGGCCGAGATCACGCTCATCTCCGACGGCACGACCGTCTACGAGTGCCGTTCCCCCGAGGAGGTCGTCGACCTGCTGCAGGGCGGCCAGGGCGTGTTCGGCATCGCGATCAGCGGCGCGTTCAAGGAGATCCAGGGCTCGCTCGCCGAGCTGCCCGCCGAGCCGGTGGGCACCGACGGCGCAGGCTCGCCGGTCGCCGGCCCGGCCGCGCCGGCCGGGGGAGTCCCCGCCGACTCGACCGACGAGCTCGCCGCTCGCCGCGCCCGCCGCCGCGCCGGCTGAGCGACAGCACCACCCACGGCCGGTGTGACCCGGCTCGCCGCCGTCCGCGCTGCGCGGACCGCGCGGTGCGGTAGCCTTGACGACGCCGATCACCCACGCGGGAGAGACCGTGCACGGCACGGCGCCGAAGGGGCAAATCCTCCCCGGAACCTCTCAGGCAAAAGGACCGCAGGTGGGCAGGCAGCTCTGGAGCGGCAGCATCCGGCAAGGATGGGACGACAGAGGGGGAGGGTGCCGTCCACGCCCTTCGACCGTGCTGGAGCCACCATGACGCACCTGGACTCCCCGTTCGCCGCCCGCCATATCGGACCCTCGCCGGACCACGTGGCGGCCATGCTCGACACCGTCGGCTACGGCTCGGTGGACGAGCTGATGGACGTGGCGATCCCGGAGTCGATCCGCTGGCACGGGCGGCTCGCGCTGCCGCCTGCGGCGACCGAGGCCGAGGCCATCGCCGAGCTGCGGGCCATCGCCGCGCAGAACGCCCCGCTGGTGTCCATGATCGGCCTTGGCTACTACGGCACGCACACGCCGGCCGTGATCCGCCGCAACGTGCTGGAGAGCCCCGCCTGGTACACCGCGTACACGCCGTACCAGCCGGAGATCAGCCAGGGACGGCTGGAGGCGCTGCTCAACTTCCAGACGATGGTCACCGACCTCACCGGCCTGGCCACCGCGAACGCGTCCATGCTGGACGAGGGCACCGCCGCCGCCGAGGCGATGACGCTGGCCCGGCGTTCGGCCAAGACCAAGAGCAACGTGTACGTCGTCGACGCCGACGCGCTGCCCCAGACCGTCTCGGTCATCAACACCCGCGCCCTGCCGCTTGGCATCGAGGTCCGTGTCGTCGACCTCGACACCGAGGCGCTGCCGGCCGAGTTCTTCGGCCTGCACCTGCAGTACCCGGGCGCCTCCGGCGCCGTCCGCGACCACACCTCCGTGATCGAGGCCGCGCACGCGGCCGGGGCCCTGGTCGCGGTCGCCGCCGACCTGCTGTCACTCACGCTGCTGCGGTCCCCGGGCGAGGCCGGTGCCGACATCGCCTGCGGCAGCGCGCAGCGGTTCGGCGTACCCATGGGATTCGGCGGGCCGCACGCCGGCTACCTCGCGGTGCGCGCGGGCCTGGAGCGGTCGCTGCCCGGCCGCCTGGTCGGCGTCTCCCGTGACGCCGCCGGCGCGCCCGCCTACCGGCTCGCCCTGCAGACCCGCGAGCAGCACATCCGCCGCGAGAAGGCGACCAGCAACATCTGCACCGCCCAGGTGCTGCTCGCGGTGATCGCCAGCATGTACGCCGTCTACCACGGCCCGGAGGGCCTCACCCGCATCGCCCGCCGGGTCCACGAGCACGCCACCGCGCTCGCGGCCGGCCTGCGCGCCGCCGGCGTCAGGGTCGCCGGCGGCGCCTTCTTCGACACGGTCACCGCCGTGGTGCCCGGCCGGGCCGCCGAGATCGTCGCCGCCGCCGAGCGCGCCGGCATCAACCTCTACGCGCCCGACGGCGACCGGGTGCAGGCGTCCTGCGACGAGACCACCACCGCCGACCACGTCGACGCCGTGCTCGCCGCGTTCGGCGCGACCCGGGACGCCGCCGCCACCGGCACGGCCATCCCCGGGCCGCTGGCCCGCACCAGCGCGTTCCTCACCCACCCGGTGTTCTCCGCCCACCACTCGGAGACCGCGATGCTGCGCTACCTGCGCACCCTCGCCGACAAGGACTACGCCCTGGACCGGGGCATGATCCCGCTGGGCTCCTGCACCATGAAGCTCAACGCGACCACCGAGATGGAGCCGATCACCTGGCCCGAGTTCGCCGACATCCACCCGTACGCGCCGACGTCGCAGTCACGCGGGTACCGGCAGCTCATCGACCAGCTCGAGGGCTGGCTCGCCGACGTCACCGGCTACGACGCGGTGTGCGTGCAGCCCAATGCCGGCTCCCAGGGCGAGTTCGCCGGGTTGCTGGCGATCCGGGCGTACCACCACGCCAACGGTGACACCCAGCGAGACGTGTGCCTGATCCCGTCCAGCGCGCACGGCACCAACGCGGCCAGCGCGGTGATGGCCGGCATGCGCGTGGTGGTCGTGGCCTGCGACGCCGACGGCAACATCGACCTCGACGACCTCGGCCGCAAGCTCGACGAGCACGCCGAGCGGCTCGCCGCGATCATGATCACGTACCCGTCGACGCACGGCGTGTACGAGACCTCGGTCGCCGAGCTGTGCGCCCGGGTGCACGACGCCGGCGGCCAGGTGTACGTCGACGGGGCCAACCTCAACGCGCTGCTCGGCTTCGCCAAGCCCGGCCGGTTCGGCGCCGACGTGTCGCATCTGAACCTGCACAAGACGTTCTGCATCCCGCACGGCGGGGGCGGGCCGGGCGTCGGCCCGCTGGCGGTACGCGAGCACCTGGCGGCCTACCTGCCGGCACATCCGTGGGCGGCGGCCGGCGGCCCGACCGGGCCGGTGTCGTCGGCGCCGCACGGTTCGGCCGGGATCCTGCCGATCCCGTGGGCGTACCTGCGGATGATGGGGCCGGACGGGCTGGCCCGGGCCACCGCGGTGGCGGTGCTCGCGGCCAACTACGTCGCCACCCGGCTCCGCGAGCACTTCCCGGTGCTGTACGCCGGCAACAAGGGCCTGGTCGCGCACGAGTGCATCCTGGACCTGCGGGCGATCACCCGCGCCACCGGCGTCACCGTCGACGACGTGGCCAAGCGGCTGATCGACTACGGCTTCCACGCGCCGACGATGTCGTTCCCGGTCGCCGGCACGCTCATGGTCGAGCCGACCGAGTCGGAGGACCTCGCCGAACTGGACCGCTTCTGCGACGCGATGATCTCCATCAAGGCCGAGATCGACGCGGTCGCCGCGGGCACCTGGCCGGGGCAGGACAACCCGCTGGTCGGCGCCCCGCACACGGCGGCGGCGGTGACCGCGGACGAGTGGACCCACCCGTACCCGCGGTCGGTGGCCGCGTACCCGTCGGGCCGGCACGCGGGCAAGTACTGGCCGCCCGTGCGGCGCATCGACGGCGCGTACGGGGACCGGAATCTGGTCTGCTCCTGCCCGCCGCCGGAGGCGTTCGCGGACTAGGTCTCCGCGTGCGGGGCGGGGGTGGCCGGGGCGGGTCCTCGACGACTCGCCGGGCCGATGGAGGGGCGCATCCCGGGGGCTCCTCCGGGTGCGTCTTCCGGCCGGTTCGGCCGGGTGGTGCTGGGGCCTGCTCCGCGCCGTAGGCGGGTCAGGGACCCGGGCCCGGCCTGCTGTGGCCGGTTGGTAGCCCGGGTCAGGCCGCGGCGTACGCGGCGTGGTGCGGGGCCGGACCGCGGTGCGGGCCGATGGCGCTGCCGTCGGGCAGGATCTCGCCGTTGTCGTCGAAGGTGATGACGCCGTTGCAGAGCAGGCTCCAACCCTGCTCGGGGAAAGCGGCTACGACACGCGCGGCGTCGTGGTCGCTGGCGTCAGCGGAAGGACAGGTTGGTCGGTGCTGGCACATCTAGATCTCCGATAGGGGGGTGTTCGTTGCTTTGTTCCAATCCTGTGGTCGGACTCACATGACCAAGCACGCACGGTACCCCTGCAAAGCTCGCATGTTCGAGCAACTGACGTGGAATTTACCTCAGTTTCGACCCTTCGGCCGATCCGAAATCATCCACTCGGTTCGCCGGGTGTGTCAATGATGTCCGCTATGCGACACAGAGCGCTGTTAACCGGCGCCGATCGGGGGTGGGAGCGCTCCCGTATGGAATGGCGCGTGGGGGACCCCGGCGATCCGGCCGAAATGGTGGAATCGTTCGTCGCCGGCCACAATCTCCCGGGTCCGGATCTCGCCGCGGCGACCGCCAGCGGCGGGGTGGAACCGACCGGTGCCGGGCCGGCCGCTGTCATCCACCTGTCCGCCGCCGCCTGCGCGCGGCTCGCCGGGATGCCGGTCGGGGCGCCGACGCCGGCACCGGCTGTACCGGACGTCGTGGTGGTCGTCTACGACCGGCCGTCAGGGGTGACCGGGGGACCGCGGCGGCCGCTGCCGGCGGCGGAACCGTGGTCGCTCGGGCCGTGGACGCCCAGCTGGACGGCGGGGGAGCACGCCGACGCCGTCCGGCGGGTGCGGGCGGCCATCGCCGACGGCGATGTGTACCAGGTCAACGTCGTGGGGCACGCGAGCGCGTCGTACCGCGGGGATCCGCTGCCGGCGCTGCGGCGGGTGGCCGGCCTGCCCGGGGTCCGCTACCCGGCGGTGCTCTCCGGCGACGGCTGGGCGCTGGCCTGCGCCTCACCGGAGACTCTGATCCAGGCCCGGGCCGGCCGGATCGTCACCCGCCCGATCAAGGGCACCCGGCCGGCCACCGCAGCCGGCCGCCGCGAGCTGCTCGCCTCCACCAAGGAACGCGCCGAGCACGTCATGATCGTCGACCTGTCCCGCAACGACCTCGGCCGGCTCGCGGTCACCGGCTCGGTGCGCGTCGACGAGCTGTACGGCATCCGCCGCTGGAGCGACCTGTGGCAGGCCGAGTCCGTGGTGTCCGCCAGGCCGGCCCCGGGCACGGGCCTGGCCGACCTGCTGCGGGCGGTGTGCCCGGGCGGCTCGGTCACCGGGGCGCCCAAGCGGGCCGCCGTGGAGCGCATCGCCGCCCTCGAGCCGGTCGGCCGGGGCCCGAGCATGGGCGCGCTGGGCTGGCTGTACCCGGACGGCCTCGACCTGGGGCTGTCCATCCGCACCGTGGCCGCCGACGGCGACCGGCTGCACCTGTGGGCCGGCGGCGGCATCACCTGGAGCAGCGAGCCGGAGGCCGAGGTCGCCGAGGCGGCGGCCAAGGCCGCCCCGTTGCGGGCGCTGCTGGCGGGCTGAGCACGTCGGCGCCCTCGACGCGGGGTCGGCACCGGGACTAGCGTCCTGCCATGGGAGAACCGACGAAAATCACCCTGAGCGAGTCCGAGATCCCGCGGCAGTGGTACAACGTCATCGCCGACCTGCCGTCACCACCGCCTCCCGTCCTGCACCCCGGCACCCTCCAGCCGGTCGGCCCGGACGACCTGGCCCCCCTGTTCCCGATGGCGCTGATCATGCAGGAGGTCACCGGCGACCGGTTCGTCGACATCCCCGACGAGGTGCTCGACGTCTACCGGCTCTGGCGCCCCTCGCCCCTCTACCGGGCGCACCGCCTGGAACGGGCACTGGGCACCCCCGCGAAGATCTACTACAAGTACGAGGGCGTGTCGCCGGCCGGCTCGCACAAGCCGAACACCGCCGTCGCCCAGGCCTACTACAACGCCGCCGCCGGTATCCGGCGGCTCACCACCGAGACCGGCGCCGGGCAGTGGGGCACCGCCCTGGCGTTCGGCTGCGCCCAGTTCGGCCTCGACTGCGAGGTGTGGCAGGTGCGGGCCTCGTACGACCAGAAGCCGTACCGCAAGATCATGATCGAGACGTTCGGTGGGGTGATCCACCCGTCGCCATCGGACCTGACGGCGGCCGGACGGAAGGTGCTCGCCGACCATCCCGACTCGCCGGGGTCGCTGGGCATCGCGATCTCCGAGGCGGTCGAGGTGGCCGCCCAGCACCCGGACACCAACTACGCGCTGGGCAGCGTGCTCAACCACGTGCTGCTGCACCAGACCGTCATCGGGGAGGAGGCGCTCAAGCAGTTCGCCCAGATCGGTGTCACGCCGGACCTGATCGTCGGCTGCACCGGCGGCGGCTCCAACTTCGGCGGCCTGGTCTTCCCGTTCCTCCGCGAGAAGATCGCCGGCAGCATGTCCCCGGTACTGCGGGCGGTGGAGCCGGCGTCGTGCCCGTCGCTGACCAAGGGCGTGTACGCCTACGACTTCGGTGACACGGCCGGGATGACGCCGCTGCTGAAGATGCATACGCTCGGGCACGACTTCGTGCCCGACCCGATCCACGCCGGCGGCCTGCGTTACCACGGCATGTCGCCGCTGCTGTCGCACGTGTACGAGCTGGGCCTCATCGAGGCTGTTGCCAAGACCCAGCGGGAGTGTTTCGCGGCCGGCGTCCAGTTCGCGCGGTCCGAGGGCATCGTGCCGGCGCCCGAGCCGACGCACGCGCTGGCCGAGTGCATCGCGGAAGCGTTGCGCTGCAAGGAGACCGGTGAGCCGAAGGTGATCCTCACGGCGCTCTGCGGCCACGGGCACCTCGACCTGGCCGCGTACGGCTCGTACCTGTCCGGGGCGATGGAGGACCACGAACTGTCCTCCGAGGACATCGACCGGGCCATGGCGGCGCTGCCGGCCGTCGCCTGACCGGATGCCGTGCGGTGTTGCCGGGGCGCGTACGCGCCCCGGCAACACCGTGTGCGGGCTACTCGCCGGGGCCGGCCGGGGCGCCGAAGATGCCGGCCAGCAGCACCTCGTTGATGTCGAAGCCGGACGGCGTACCCACCGACGTGGTGCCCGAGGTGCGCGAGATGTCCTGCAGCGTGGTGAAGTCCGCGTCGGCACCGAACCCGACGGTGACCACCGGCACGTTGCGACCCGACGCGCGGGTCTTGGCCAGCTGCTGCTCCAGCTCCGGGAGGGTGAGGCCACCGGTGTCGTCGTCGTTGGCGCCGTCGGTCAGGACCACCACCAGGTTGGTGGCGTTGGCCCGGAAATGCCCCTGCACGTCGAGCTGGGCCGCGGCGATGGTGTCGTACAGGCCGGTGTTGCCGCCGGCGCGCAGCGCGCCGAGCTGGTCGACCATCTCCTGCTGACGGCTGTTGCCGTCGGGCATCCGGTCCGACATCTGGCCGAGCGGCACCACGACCCGGTAGTCCTTCTGCCCGTCCAGGCCGGTGGAGAACACCCACAGGCCGACGTCGGCCTGCGCGTCGAACTTCTTCACCGCCGCGATCGCGGCCGCCTTGGCGAGGTCGAGGCGGGTCTGCGTACCGGCGATCTTCACGTTCATCGAGCCGGACACGTCCAGCACCAGCAGCAGGTTCGTCTCGCGGGTGACCGCCGTCCAGGTGGTCTTCGTCTCCTCGACCGAGTCGGGCACCAGCACCGCGCGGGGCAGGTACTCGACGGTCTGCTGCACGCCGTTGCTCGGCACCAGCTGCGGCCCGCCCACCCGGTTCGCGTCGCGGTAGCCCGCGTCGAGGAACGCCGCCCGGCCGACCGGCCCGCGGACGTAGCCGAGGAACGCCGCCGCGGCGATCGGGCCGGCCGCGGTGCCCCACACGGGGTCGTTGAGGATCAGGTACGGGTAGTCCGCGTCGTAGCTGCCGCTGGTCGGGTAGACGGCGACCAGCTGCTCGTGCGGGTTCTGCCGGTTGTAGGCCACGACGTCGCGTTCGAGGGCGGGGAACCCCGACGTGTACGCCAACGCCGAGGCGACCGACTTCGCGTCGGCCTTGCCGAGCGCGGTGACCACGTCACCGGTGTCCTCGACGTAGCGGTGCATCGTCTGCCGCAGGTCCAGGACTCCGGCCTGCTCGCCGGCGTCGACCGCGCCGTCGTTGTTGGCGTCGGCGATCGCCATCAGCGCCAGCAGCCCGGCCGTCGAGGTGCCCGGGTCGGTGAGGGTGAACGTGAACGGGTTGGTGCCCACCCCGCGCGAGGCCCAGAAGCCCGGCTGGCGGGAGTATTCGGCGAGGTCGGGCCAGTCGAAGTCGACGTCACCGGGCCAGCCGAGCGCCGCGGCGAGGTCGTGCGGCATTGCGATCACCGACGGCGTACGGGCCAGGCTCGGCTGCCGGTCGGGGATCATGCGCTCGACGACCGGGCTCACCGAGGCCTGCCGTACCCACACGCTGGACGCGGGCACCCACACGTCGGGCGGCGGACCGTACGACGCCGGGTCCCACGGCGCGGACAGTGCCGTGGCCATCAGCGCGGAGTCCTTGGCCTCGATGGTGACCGCGACGCAGGCCCCGTCCACCTGCGGGTGGGTGGCCGACCACTCGGTGTTGAGCTGGTCGAGGATCGGGGCGATGTCGGGGGAGGCGGCGATCGTCGCGTTCAAGCGGCCGGAGCAGCCCCGGTGGGTGGCGAAATCCCAGGCGACCGCGCCGACCGCGGCGAGCAGCGCGACCACGACGACGCCCATGAGGATCGGCGAACGCCACAGCGGTTGCGGACCGCGACGGTGCGACCTGACGCTGGCGGGACCCGCGTTGGCCATCGCGCTGCCTTCCGTTCGCGGGGTGTTTCCCCGGCCGATGTCGCCGCCGTCGGTGTACCGGGCGCGTGGCGCGCGTGATCGGCCGGCTTTGGCAGAACCGCGGCTAGTTTAGGACGTTGTCAAGGCCGCCATAAGGGCTGACCGCAACGGTTACGCGATGGTGCGGTGCCGGCATACGCAGGGTGATCCGCGCCGGTGCGCCTACCAGTTCATGTCTTCGCAGGCACCGGCCATGCCGGCGGGCTCGACCTGCACCGTCGCGTGCGCGATGCCGTGGCTGGCCAGCGTCGTCCGGGCGGCGCGCAGCACGTCCGCGCCACGGGACTCGGCGGTGACCGACAGGTGCGCGGTGGCACACTCCATGCCGGAGGTGACCGTCCACACATGCAGGTCGTGGATGTCCAGGACACCCGGCACGGTGCGCAGGTCGTCCCGGATCGCGGCCAGG
>Ga0126377_10004181_pt1 | contig 10453 bp, 11 predicted proteins | sample PanSoiMetPlot_22_FD_92647 | JGI IMG/M metagenome (GOLD analysis project Ga0126377, IMG submission 92647) | Tropical forest soil microbial communities from Panama - MetaG Plot_22 | ecosystem: Environmental > Terrestrial > Soil > Tropical forest > Bulk soil | place: Panama | collected 2016-02-17 | reverse complement strand
GACCGTCGGGATGGGCCGTCGCGCGAGCACGCTGGAGAGAAACGGCTTGCGCGGCAGATCGCGCCCGAGACCCGGGCCCACGACGAGGGCATCGGCCCATTCGAGTGCTTCCCCCACCTCGGGCTCGAGCCCCGGGCCGAGCGCCGAGGGCACGGTGAGGACATCGGGGAGGCTGGCGCGCGCGGCGGCGAGCGTCTCCTCGGCCGCGACGAGCTTCACGAGGCCGGCACCTGCTGCCAGCGCCGACCGCGCGGCGTGCAGCGCAGCCCCCGTCATCCCGGCGGACCCGCCCACCACCGTGACGCGACCGCGATCACCCTTGTGCATCGTGGCGGTGAGCCCGGGCAGGCGCGCGCCCGCCCAGGCGTCGGTCACGAGCACGGGGGCCGAGGGTTCGGCCGGCGGGAACCCGATGTCGACCACGATGATCCGCCCGCACCACTCGCGTGCCAGGAGGTGGCCGCGCCGCGCGCCGCCGAAGGTGATGGTGATCTGGGCACGCACCGGTTCGTGCGTCTCGCCGGTCGTGAGATCGAGACCCGTCGGGCCATCGAGCGCGACGACCGGCAGTGCGCTCGCGACGAGGCGGTCGGCAGCGGTACGCACGTCGCCGCGGACCGGTCCGCTCGCCCCGGTGCCGAGCAGGGCGTCGACGGCGACAGCGGCGGCGGGCCATGGCTCTTCCCGCGTTAGTTCCGGCACGCCGCTCAGCCGTGCCAGGGACCGGTTGTCGATCGCGTCGTCGGTCTTGGGGTCGAGGCCATACACCGATACGGGAACGCGGGCGGCGTGCAACGCCCGGGCGAGCACCCAGCCGTCGCCGCCGTTGTTGCCCGCGCCCGCCACGACGAGGACGCCGCGCTTGACGATCTCGGGAAACGCGCGCGCCACCTCGCCGGCGGCGGCGCGCCCCGCACTCTCCATCAGGACGCGGCTCGGGATCAGATACTTGCGCCGTGCCGCCGTGTCCCACGCGGCGGCCTCGGTCGCGGAGAGAACGGGAATCGCCGCCGGCATCGTCACAGGATCACCACCCCACCGTAGCCCACCACGCGGGCCTCGTCGCCGGTGACCCAGCCGGAATGGCGGTAGTCCACCACCTCGGCCTGCGTGCTGCCGAGCGCACGCGCCGCGGCGATCACCGCGGCGGCGGGCGCGCGGCCGCACATCGACACCCGCTCCGCGCGGCAGCGGCGCAGCAGCTCCGCTCCGTCGAGGGCGCGAATGGCGCCCAGCACCTGGGCGTCTTTCAGCTCGGTCATCGCGGCCGGCTCGTAATGGTTGAGGTCGCTCGACGCCAGCAGCAGCACCGGCTCCGACCAGCGGCGGACGAGGCGCGCCAGCGCGTCCCCCAGCGCCTGCGCTTCCTCCCACCCGTCCCAGGCGAGGAGCAGCGGCACGATCCGTACGTCCGCGCGGCGCAGCTGCAGGAACGGCAACTCCACCTCGATCGCGTGCTCGTCCAGGTGCGCCGTCCGATCGATCCCGACCAGCGGCGATTCGGCCAGCACTGCGGCGGCGAGCGCGTCGTCCACCGGGACATCCCCGAGCGGAGTGGCGAACGCCCCCGTTTCCCACAGCGACGCCCCGCCGGGCGCGCGGCAACGACCAGTGTGATTGGGACCAACGATAACTACGAGCCGCGGCACGTCGAGCCGCGCGAAGACGTGCGCGGCCGTGACGCCGGAGTAGAGGTAGCCGGCGTGCGGGGCGATCGCCGCGCGCGCCGCGGCGGCATGCGCCATCGGCTCCACGGGCTGGAGCAGCCCCCGGACGTCCCGTTGCAACGCCTCGCGCGATCCGGCGTAGAAGCGCCCGCTCACCGCGGGCGGTCGTACCGGGCCGGGCGCGGAGACTATTTCAGGCTCTGACCGATCGCCCGGCCAAACGAAATCTCGCCGTTATCGATGCGCACGTTGAAACCGCAATCGGGGCTGCTGCACACCCACGCCTTGTACATGATCGGGGCGCCGTCTCTTCCGTAATCCGACAACGGAATGAGCACTCCCCGCGTGCACTTTTGGCAGGTTGGCCACTCCATCGCATCCATCGATCCACCTCATCTCCCGGGCAGCCTACGACCGCTCCACGCCGGGCCAGCGATAGCCGGCACCGAAGGCGGCGTCGAAGTCATACACCCCTTCGAAGTCCTCGATTCGGTCGTTCGACTGCTGGGCGAGGAGTCCGGCATCGATCAACGCGAACACGATCGTTCCGAAATCCTCGGTGCGCCGCACGCCCCAGTGCTGCAGCACCGTGGGCGCCAACAGGCCGAACTGCTCCAGGGCGAAGTCGCGACAGGCCCAGGCGAGCTCGGCCCCCGACAAGTGGCGGCGCGCGGGGAGGCGTCCCTGCGCATACTCGAGTGCGGCGAGCACGAACAGATAGGCGCGCTCGTGGAAGCGGCCGTCGCGCGCCCCGATCTTCTGCAGCGCGTCGACGAGGGCGCCGTAATCGCTCATGGCCGCGCCCCGGCCGCGATCCGCGGATTGCGCGCCGCGCCGCGCGTGCCGCGGCGCGACGTGGGCTCGAGCAGCGCCGCCTCGAGCACCTGATCGATCGTCTCCACGCGCCGGATGTCGAGATGGCGCACCACCTCCTCCGGCAGGTCGACCAGGTCGGGGCGGTTGCGCTCCGGAACGAGGACGGTGCGGAGTCCCGCGCGAACGGCGGCGGTCAACTTTTCCCTGAGTCCGCCGACCGGGAGGACCCGCCCGCGCAGCGTCAACTCTCCCGTCATCGCCAGATCGTGCCGCGCGGGTCGGCGGCACAACAACGACGCCAGCGCCGTGGCGATCGTGATTCCCGCCGACGGACCGTCCTTGGGAACGGCGCCGGCCGGGACGTGGAGATGCACGTCGGTGGTGGTGAAGAGATTCGCCGGGATGCCGAGCGCCGCCGCCCGCGCGCGCAGCAGGCTCCACGCCGCCTGCGCCGATTCGCGCATTACATCGCCCAGCTGGCCGGTGAGGGTGATCTGCCCGCGCCCGGTCATGAGGATCGCCTCGACGAACATGATGTCGCCGCCTGCGGGGGTCCAGGCGAGTCCCGTCGCGACGCCGATCTCCGGCTCGCGTCCCGCGACCTCGTTCAGCACCGTCGGTTGGCCGGCGAATTCCTCGAGGTTTTTCGGATTGACCTTCACCGCCGCGCGACCGTCCTCCACCACTGTGCGCGCGACCTTGCGCAGCACTCCCTGGATCTCGCGCTCCAGCTGCCGCACGCCGGCTTCGCGGGTGTATTCGCTGATCAACCGCTCGATCGCGCCGTCGGCCAGGCTCGCGAGCTCCGTGGGAAGTCCCGTCTCCTTCAGCTGGCGCGGCAGCAAGTAGCGCTTGGCGATGGCGAGCTTCTCCCCGGGGGTGTAGCCGGACAGACTCAGCACTTCCATGCGGTCGAGCAGCGGCTCGGGGATCTGCGACAGGCTGTTCGCGGTCGCGATGAACAGCACGCCCGAAAGATCGAACGGGATTTCGAGGTAGTGGTCGACGAACGTGCCGTTCTGCGCCGGATCGAGGACCTCGAGCAGGGCGGCGGTTGGATCGCCGCGCACGTCGGCGCCCATCTTGTCCACCTCGTCGAGCATCAGCACGGGATTGCGCGTCTCGCAGCGCTCCAGCGCGTGCAGAATGCGGCCCGGGATCGCGCCGACGTAGGTGCGGCGATGGCCGCGGATTTCGGCTTCGTCGCGCACCCCGCCGACCGAGACGCGGATGAACTTCCGTCCCAGCGCCTCGGCGATGCTCTGGCCGAGCGACGTCTTGCCGACGCCGGGCGGGCCGACGAAGCAGAGGATGCTGCCGCGCGCGTCGGGGTTGAGGGTGCGGACGGCGAGATGCTCGAGAATACGATCCTTGATCGTGACGAGGTCGTAGTGATCGCGATCGAGGATCTCGCCCGCCGCCTTGAGATCGTGGCGGTCGGGCGACACGCGCTCCCACGGCAGCGCGGCGATGGTCTCGAGATAGGTGCGCACCACGTGGTACTCGGCCGACTGCGGCGACATCTGGCGCAGCCGCTTCAGCTCGCGGTCGACCACGCGCCGCGCCTCGGTGGAGAGCCCTGCCCCGTCGAGCTTGGTCGTGAGGTCCTGCACGTCGTCGTCGGTCGCCTCTTCGCCCAGCTCCTGGCGGATCACGCGCAGCTGCTCGCGCAGCACGTACTCGCGCTGATGCTCGTCGAGCTTGGCCCGGACCTTCTCCTGGATCTGGCTCCCGACCTCGAGCACCTCCAGCTCCTCGGCGAGCAGCTCGGCGAGCCGCTCGAGGCGCGGGTGGATCTCCGCCAGCGCCAAAAGCTCCGCCTTGGCGGGCAGGGCGAGGTCGAGGTTGGCGGCGACGAAATCGGCGAGCTTGCCCGGGTCGGTGATGCCCTCGAGCACCTCGTGCAGCTCGTCGGCGAGATAGGGCGCGAGGTCGATGACGCGGCTGAACTGGGCGACGACGTTGCGCTTCAGCGCCTCGACGCGCGGATCCTCGGCGCCGGTCGTGGTGAGCGTCTCGAACTCGGACGTGAAGTACGTGGCCTCGGGGATCGCGGCCTGCAGCGTGGCGCGATCGACGCCCTGAATCATCACCCGCATCGTGCCGTCCATCAGCTTCAACATCCGGACGACGAGCCCCAGCGTGCCGACGGCGTAGAGGTCTTCGGGCTTCGCCTCCATCACCGGACCCTCGGGGGGGTCGCGGTTGTCGCTCGGCTTGACGACGCCCAGCAGGAGACGCTTGTCACCCTGCACTACGACGTCCATCAACTGCACGGCGCGGGGATCGGAGATCGACAACGGCAGTACCACGTGGGGATAGACAACGAGCTGCCCCAGCGGGAGGACCGGAAGACGCTCCACGTCAGGTCACCTTGACGGTGTGCGGCCCGGAAATCCGCTGCGGCAGCTTGGTGAGACGGACCTCGAGAAATCCCTGGTCGTAGGTGGCGCGGAGGCTCGTGGGATCGACGGGCACCGGGAGGCGCAGGCGCCGCTCGAACGGGCCGACCTGCACTTCCATCGCGTGGTAGTGCGGCTTGCCCTCGTGGCGCGCCGCGCGCTCGCCGGCGATGGTGAGGACCCCCTCGGCGTACTCTACCGTGAAGTCCTCGGGCTGGACCCCCGCCACGTCCATATGGACGACGATGTCCTCAGCCGTCTCGTAGACGTCGGTGGGCGGCTTCCACTTGGGCGAGCCGACGAATCCGACGGGCCGCCCGTGGGCGACCTCGTTGAAATAGACCTCCAGCTCATCGGCGAGATGCACCGGGAACGCGCCGGAGCCCTTCGAGGAGCGGTGGGAGCCGTCAGCCATGGACGACAAGATAACGCCGGATCAGGAGCCCCGCGTCATCGATTCCAAATCGTCGTCCGCTTCCTCCTCCTCGTCTTCTCCGAGGTCTTCATCGTCCTCGAAATCCTCGTCGAGGTCTTCCTCCCAGTCCTCGTCCTCCTCCTCCTCCAGCTCCTTATCCATTTCTTCGTCCGGCGGATGCTTCATCATCTTCTCCTCGGGTTGGTGTGGTTCGGCTCAGGCGGTGGCCCGCTCGGCCAGACTCCACAGGCGGGCTGCCGCCGCGTCGTCCTGCCCCTGCGGGGCCGGCGTCTCTTCCTTCCAGCGGTTGAAATACTTCCCCGTCGCCCCTGCCGCATCCTCCGCCACTGCCAGCCGGACGACGGGCGCCGCTCCCGTGGCGGCTGACGCCAGCAGCAGGCGCAGCAGCAGGCGCGCCGGCAACGGCGCCGCGCGCCAGATCCCCGTCCAGATGCCGCCGGGGTGGACCGCCGTCACGACCCATCCCGGCTCGCGCCGCGCCAGCTCCCGGGTGTACAGCACCTGGGCCAGCTTCGACTGGGCGTACGCTCGGAGCGGCCGAAACCCCCGCGCCAGCCCGGGATCGTCCCACGCGATCTGCCCGGAGCGGTGGGCCATCGAGCTGACGTTCACGACGCGTGGACCAGAGGCCCGGGCGAGCGCGCCCTGCAGCAACCGCGTCAGCAGCACATGTCCCAGAAAATTCGTCTGCCAGATCCGCTCGTGTCCGTCGCCCGTGACTTCGCGCCGCCGGGTCACGACGCCGGCGTTGTTGACGAGCACGTCGAGCGACACATGGTGCTCGAGAAACGTCGCCGCGGCCTGCCGCACGCTCGCGAACGAGGCAAGGTCGATCACGAGCAGCTCGCACGTCGCGCCGGCGGCCGCCAGCTCCCGCACCACGGCGGCCCCGCGCGCCGGGTCACGCACGGCGACGACGACGCGGCCGCCTGCTCGTGCCAGCGACCGCGCCGCTTCGAGTCCGATGCCGCTGGTCGCGCCGGTGACGAGGATGGTCCGTCCGGCAGCCGTCGGCAAGGCGTGATCGACTACCGGGACGTCCTCACCGCCGGCCGGCGGGTGGCGTACAACGGGAAGGCATCCGTCAGCTCGCGCACGTCCTGCTTCACGCGCGACAGGGTCTCATCGTCCTTCTTCGTGAGCACGTCGTCGATCAACTGCGCGACGCGCGACATTTCGACCTCGCTGAACCCGCGCGTCGTCAGCGCCGGCGTGCCGAGGCGGATGCCGCTGGTGACGAACGGCGACTGCGGATCGCCCGGGATCGTGTTCTTGTTGACGGTGATCCCGGCACGGTCGAGCAGCTGCTCCGCTTCCTTTCCGGTGAGCTGCTTGGGCCGCAGGTCGACGAGCATGAGGTGGGTGTCGGTGCCGCCGGAGACGATCGCGTAGCCGCGCTCCACCAGGGCGGCGGCGAGCGCCTGCGCGTTCCGGATCACGGCGCCCGCGTACTCCTTGAACTCCGGCTGGCTCGCCTCGCCCAGCGCCACCGCCTTGGCGGCGATCACGTGCTCGAGCGGCCCGCCCTGCGTGCCCGGGAACACCTGTTTGTCGACCGCCTTCGCGAGTTCGGCGCGACACAGGATCAGGCCGCCGCGCGGGCCGCGCAGCGTCTTGTGCGTGGTCGTGGTGACGATGTGCGCGTGCGGGACGGGTGAGGGGTGCAGCCCGGCGGCGACCAGTCCGGCGAAATGCGCCATGTCCACCACGAACGTGGCGCCGACCTCGTCGGCGATCGCGCGCATCGCGGGGAAATCGATGACGCGCGCATAGGCGCTGCCGCCGGCGATGAGCAGCCGCGGCCGCTCTGCCGTGGCGATGGCCCGCACCTCGTCGTAGTCGATGCGCCCGGTGTCCTCGCGCACGCCGTACTGCACCGCGCGAAACAACTGCCCCGAGAAATTGACGCTCGCCCCGTGCGTGAGGTGCCCGCCGTGCGGCAGCGCGAGACCGAGCAGCGTCTCGCCCGGCTTCGCGACGGCGAGATAGGCCGCCATGTTCGCCTGCGCTCCCGAATGGGGCTGCACGTTGGCGTGCTCGGCGCCGAACAGGGCCTTGGCGCGGTCGATGGCGAGCTGCTCGACCTCGTCCACGATCTCGCAGCCGCCGTAGTACCGTTTGCGGGGCAGGCCTTCGGCGTACTTGTTGGTGAGCGCGGTCCCCATCGCTTCGAGCACCGCGACGGACACGAAGTTTTCGCTGGCGATCAGCTCGAGGCCGTGCTCCTGGCGCGCCACCTCGCGGCGGATCAGGTCGGCGATGGCGGGATCGGCCTTGGACAGGGACCCGAGACGGTCGTTCACTGGTCGATCTTCTCCACGCGACGCTCGTGCCGGCCGCCCTCGAACGGCGTGTCGAGCCAGCGGCGCAGGGTGTCGAGACTCTCGGCGTCGCTCATGAACCGCGACGGCAGGACGAGAATGTTGGCGTCGTTGTGCTTGCGCGACAGCTCGGCGACCTCCGGACTCCACACCACGGCCGCGCGCACGTGCGGATAGCGGTTCGCCACGAACGACATGCCCAGCCCGGTGCCGCACGTCAGCACGCCGCGGCGCACGTCGCCCCGGCTCACCGCTTCGGCCACCGGCCGCGCGAAGTCGGGATAGTCGTCCTGCGGGTCGAGGTCCGGCGCGCCGACATCCACCGGATCGTAGCCGAGGCGCTTGAGCTCGTCGATCAGCTTCGCCTTGAGCTGAAAGCCCGCGTGATCGGCTCCCACCAGCACGCGCTCAGACAAAGTTCTGCCGCACTTTCGCGACCATCGTGATGCGCTCTTCCGCCAGGCGGTCGGCCGCCAGGTAGCTCGGGATGCGCTCCTCGCGCGCGATATCGAACACGCGCAGGATCGAGTCGTAGATCTCGCCCGCCTTGTTGCGGGCGCGTTCCAGCGTCCAGCCGTGCAGCTCGGCGTTCACGTTGATCAGCCCGCCGCCGTTGATCACGTAGTCGGGGGCATAGAGGATGCCCTGCGACTCGAGCTCCTGGCCGTGGCGGTCTTCGGCGAGCTGATTGTTGGCGGCGCCGGCGACGATGTCGACCTTGAGCTGCGGCAGGGTGTCGTCGTTGATGATGGCGCCGAGGGCGCAGGGGGCGAAGATATTGGCCTGCTGCGCGTAAATCGCGTCGGTCGCCACGGCGCTCGCGCCGAAGTCTTCCACGACCGACTTGACGCGCTGCGCGTCGATGTCGGTGACGATGAGCCGCGCCCCGTCCTCGTGCAGCAGCTTGATCAGCGAGTAGCCGACGTGCCCGCACCCCTGCACCGCCACCACTTTGCCCGAGAGATCGTCCGAGCCGTAGCGCACCCTGGCGCACGCCTTGATGCCGCGATACACGCCATACGCCGTCACCGGCGACGGATCGCCCGACTTTCCGAGCAGCCCCGTGACGTGCTCCGTCTCGGCGCGAATGAACTCCATGTCCGCCGTGGACGTGCCGACGTCCTCGGCGGTGATGTAGCGGCCGCCCAGCGACTCGACGTGGCGGCCGTGCGCGCGGAAGATCGCTTCGCGCCGAGTGATGCGGTTGTCTCCGAGGATGACGCTCTTGCCGCCGCCGAGATTCAATCCCGCGACCGCGGCTTTGTAGGTCATGCCGCGCGCCAGCCGCAGCGCGTCGACCAGTGCTTCGCGGTCGTCGTGGTAATTCCAGAACCGCGTGCCGCCGAGCGCGGGACCGAGTCGCGTGTCGTGAATCGCGATGATGCCGCGATATCCGCAGGCCTCGTCGTAATAGAAGCTCACCTGCTCGTGCGTGTGCTCGGCGAGCAGCGCGAACAGATCGCCGCCCTTCGATTCGCCCGGCGCCGCGGCGCGGCTAGGCGCGGTAGAGGCCACGCGCGATGACGAGCCGCTGGATTTCGCTGGTGCCTTCATAGATCTCGGTGACCTTCGCGTCCCGAAAGAGTTTCTCCACGGGAAAATCCCGCATGTAGCCGTATCCGCCGAACAGCTGCACCGCCTGGGTCGTCACCCACATCGCCGTCTCGGAGGCGAACAGCTTCGCCATGCTCGCCTGCTCCCGCACCGGCTCCCCTCGATCCTTGCACGCGGCGGCGGCGTGGGCCAGCGCCCGGGCCGCGGCGACCCGCGTCGCCATGTCCGCCAACTTGAACTGCACGCCCTGGAAGTCGCGCAGCGGCCGGTCGAACTGGCGCCGCTCCGCGCAGTAGGCCACGCTCAACTCCAGCGCGCGGCGCGCAATCCCGACCGCCTGCGCCGCAATGCCGAGGCGCCCGGCCTCGAGCCCTTCCATCGAGTAGACGAACCCCATCCCTGCTTCGCCCAGCAGCGCGTCCGCGGGAAGCCGCAGGTCCTCGAGCGCCACCGCCGCCGTATTGGAGGCGCGCAGCCCCATCTTGTCTTCCGGCTTGCCGGGACGGTACCCCGGCGTGTCGGTGGGGACGATGAACGTTGAAATCCCCTTCGCGCCGCGGCGCGCTCCCGGCGTATCGGTGCGCACCATGACCATCATCAGGTTCGCCGTCCCGCCGTTCGTCGCCCACGCCTTGGCGCCGTTCAATACCCACCCGTCGCCGTCGCGCACAGCCTGGGCGTGCATCCCGGCGGGGTCGGAGCCGGCGTCGGGCTCGGAGAGCGCGAATCCGACGAGCAGCTCGCCGCGCGCCAGCGGCTTGAGCCAGCGCTCCCGCTGGGCTTCGCTGCCGTGCCGCAGCAGCATCGTCGCCGGGATGGCGTTCTGGATTCCGATCGACACCGCGATGCCGGCGTCGGCGGCGGCGATCTCCTCGAGCGCGAGGAGATAGGTGATCGAGTCGAACCCCATCCCGTCGTAGCGCTCGGGCACCGTCATGCCGAGAAAGCCCAGCTTGCCGAGCTCGTCGATGACGCGGCGCGGGAATTCCTTGGTGCGATCCCACTCCGCGGCGTGCGGCTCGATGTGCTCGCGCGCGAATTCGCGCGCCAGCTCCATCACCTGGCGCTGCGTGTCGGTCAGGCCGCCGGCAGGCGCGTCAGCGACGGTAGTCATAGAACCCTCGCCCGCTCTTTTTTCCCAGGCGTCCGGCCGCCACCATCCGCGCGAGCAGCGGGCAGGGACGGTACTTGTCGTCGCCCAGGTCGCGGTGCAGCACCTGGAGGATGGCGAGACAGACGTCGAGCCCGATCAGGTCG
>Ga0126377_10004180_pt1 | contig 10454 bp, 12 predicted proteins | sample PanSoiMetPlot_22_FD_92647 | JGI IMG/M metagenome (GOLD analysis project Ga0126377, IMG submission 92647) | Tropical forest soil microbial communities from Panama - MetaG Plot_22 | ecosystem: Environmental > Terrestrial > Soil > Tropical forest > Bulk soil | place: Panama | collected 2016-02-17 | reverse complement strand
GGAGACGGCGGGCTAGCGGACGGGGTCGCGGTCGTACAGCTTCCTGGCCCAGAGGTAGCCGACCAGCGTGATGCCGGTGCACCAGGCGACGGCGAGGACCGCGCTGCTGCCGATCGCGGTGCCCAGCAGCAGCCCCCGCACGGTCTCGGTGACCGGCGTGAACGGCTGGTACTCGGCGAACCAGCGCAGCCCGGTCGGCATCGACTCGGCGGGGACGAAGCCGCTGCCGAGGAACGGCAGGAACACCAGGGGCATGGGCAGGTTGCTCGCCGCCTCGACGGTCTTGGCCACCAGGCCGAACGCGACCGACAACCAGGTGACCGCGAGGGTGATCATCGCCAGCACGCCGGCCGCCGCCAGCCACTCGACGGGCGTGGCGTCGGGCCGGAAGCCGATGAGCAGGGCGACGCCGGTGACGACCACCAGGCCGAGCATCGTCTGGGTCATGCTGCCCAGGACGTGCCCGGTCAGGACCGAGGGGCGGAAGATCGCCATGGTGCGGAACCGGGCGACGATGCCCTCGGTCATGTCCATCGCGACCGCGATCGCCGTCCCCGTGGCCCCCATGGCCACGGTGATCAGCAGGACCCCCGGAACGACGTACTCGAGGTACCGGGCTCGGCCGCCTGCGGGGTCGCCGAGCCCGGCGCCCAGCGTGCCGCCGAAGACGTAGACGAACAGCAGCAGGAGGACCACCGGCATCCCGATCAGCTGCACGGTCACGGACGCGTAGCGCAGCATGTGCCGGAACTGTCGGCGCAGCATCGTGGCCGAGTCGGCCACGGCGTAGGAGAGGCTGCTCATCGCACGGGTTCCTTCCGCATGTCGGGCTGGCCGGTGAGCGCCAGGAAGACGTCGTCGAGGTCGGGCGTGTGGATCGACAGGTCGTCGATCGCCGCGTCGCCGAGCCGGTCGAGCAGGGCCCGCAGCGACCTGACGTTGCCGTCGCTCGGGACCTGCAGGGTGAGCGCCTCGTCGTCGCGCAGCGCCTCCCCGAGGGTGCGGGCGGCCGAGTCGAGCTCGTCCGCGTCAGCGAACCGCAGGCTGACGTGGCCGCCGGGGATGCGGCGCTTGAGCTCGTCCGCGGTGCCCTCGGCGACCAGCCCGCCGCGGTCGAGCAGCGCGATCCGGTCGGCGAGCTCGTCCGCCTCCTCCAGGTACTGCGTGGTCAGGAAGATCGTGACCCCGCCGGCGACCAGGTCGCGGATGATCTGCCACATGGTGCGCCGGCTGCGCGGGTCCAGGCCGGTGGTCGGCTCGTCCAGGAACACGACGCGCGGGTCGCCGACCAGGCCCATCGCCAGGTCGAGCCGCCGCTGCATGCCGCCGGAGTAGGTCGCGGCCGGCTTCCTGGCCGCCTCGAGCAGGTCGAACCGCTCCAGCAGCGCCGCGGCGCGCCGCCGGCCCTCGCGCCGGCCGAGGTGGCGCAGGTCCGCCATCAGGATCAGGTTCTCCTCGCCGGTGAGCAGCTTGTCCACCGCCGAGAACTGGCCGGTGACGCCGATCACGGCGCGGACCGCGTCCGGGTCCCGGGCCACGTCATGGCCCGCGACCCGCACCTCGCCGGCGTCGGCGCCGATCAGCGTGGACAGGATGTGGACCGTGGTGGTCTTGCCGGCGCCGTTGGGGCCGAGCAGCGCGAAGACCGTGCCCTCGGGAACCTCCAGGTCGACGCCGTCCAGGACGACCTGGCCGCCGAAGGACTTGCGCAGCCCGGCCGCCCTGATCGCCGGTCGGGATGGGGTGATGGTCATGCTCCCTCGTCTCGTCACCGTGGCCCCGCTGGCCACGACCTCGACGAGGATGCGCGCCGCGAGCTTCAGCGCGGTTTCACCGCGGTTTCAGCGCGAGCCGCACCCGAGCCCGGACGGGGTGGCGCTGGGATATGGTGCGGTGGAGGGGAGCCGTTCGGCGACCGCTTGCGCTGTACACCGAGGGTGTGAAGGGGATGAGCGAGCCGGCCCGGCATGCCCGGCTGGGGGGAGCGGAGCGGGCGGCGTTGCTCACCGGCGCCCGGCAGATCCTCCAGGCGAACTGGACCGGGACGTTCACGGTGCCCTCGCGCACGCTCTACCCGCACCAGTGGTGCTGGGACGCGGCCTTCATCGCGATCGGGCGCGCCCGGGCCGACCAGCGCCGCGCGCAGCAGGAGCTGATGAGCCTGTTCACCGCGCAGTGGGCCAACGGGATGGTCCCGCATATCGTCTTCGACCCGGACGTGGCACCGGGCGCGTACTTCCCCGGCCCGGGGTTCTGGGACTCCGACCGCGCCGACGGCCGCCCGGGCGACCCGGCGACCTCCGGCATCACCCAGCCGCCGCTGCACGCCGTCGCCGGCCTGGAGATCTGGCGGCACGCGCGCGACCGCCGCGCCGCGCGGGCGTTCCTCAGGTGGCTCTACCCCAGGCTGGTCGCGCAGCACGCCCATCTCGCCCGCTGTCGCGACGTCGCCGGGCGCGGCCTGGCCGCGATCGTCCATCCCTGGGAGTCGGGCATGGACAACACGCCCGTGTGGGACGCCGAGCTGGCGGGCGTCACGATCCCGCCGGGCGCGCTGCCACCCTACCGCCGCCAGGACCTGGTCCACGCCGACCCGGCCGACCGCCCCAGCGACCAGGCCTACGACCGCTACGTCTACCTGGCGATCACCTACCGCGACGCGGACTACGACGACGCCCGGCTGCCGGCCGACAGCCCCTTCCTCGTCGAGGACCCCCTGTTCAACGCGATCTGGTGCTGGTCGGCACACGCGCTGGCCGAGATCTCCGAAATCCTGGGGTCCGACCCGGGTCCGCACCGGGCGACCGCGGCAAGGATCCACCAGGGCATGCTCGACCACCTCTGGGACCCCGTCGCCCGCCGCTTCTACGCGCTGGACGTGGGCGACGGCACGCGCATCCCCAAGAACACCGTCGGCTCGCTGGTCCCCCTGGTCGACCCCGAGCTTCCCGCTGAGCACGTCGACGCGATCGTCGCCGAGCTCGGCTCGCCGCACTTCCACCCGCCCGGCGGCGACGGCTTCCTGGTCCCCAGCTTCGACCTCGCCGGTGCCGAGTTCGACCCCCGCCGCTACTGGCGGGGACCGGTCTGGATCAACACCGACTGGCTGCTGTGGCGAGGGCTGCGCCAGCACGATCAGCGCGGTCTCGCCGACCAGATCGCGGCCAGCATGCTGCGGCTGGTCCAGCGCTCGGGCTGGCGGGAGTACTTCGACCCGTTCACCGGCGCCGGCTACGGCAGCCAGGACTTCAGCTGGACCGCCGCGCTCCTCATCGACCTCCTCGGCGAGCTGGAGCCGAACGAGCCCGACCGGGCGGGGACCAGGCGCAGCGCCGGCGCCGGACCGGCCGGTGACGCCCCGACAGCACGGGCCTGATCAGGCCTCACCCGCAGGCCTGGATCACAGCGCCGGATCGAAGGTGTCCGCGATGCCCTGCTTCGGAGGCGTCCACCTGGGGTCAGAAGGCATCGCGGTGTCGGGCCGAGCGCTGATCCAGGCCGTGCGGTGACCGCGTACCAGGCACCAGCCGCGTCGTTTCGCAGCAACCGCAGTAGCGTTGTGAGCACCCGGGCCCCCGCGGACGGTGGCGACGTTTCCGCGACCGCGGGTCACCACCCCCAAGGGGAGCCGGGCGGGGTTCCGTCCTCATGTCACGGCACAGGGGACGGGGTGACGCGATGGAAAGGAGCAGATGATGGACGTTCAGGACGTGATCGCGCAAGCGCGCGACGTGCTCACCGTCAAGCGGGTGTTCGGCGAGCCGTACGAGAAGGACGGCCTGACGATCATCCCCGCCGCCCGGGTCGCCGGCGGCGCGGGCGGCGGCGACGGCGAGGACCCGGCAGGCAAGGGGAAGGGTTCGGGCAGCGGCTTTGGCATGGTCTCCCGCCCGGCCGGGGCGTTCCTCATCCGAGAGGGTGAGCTGCACTGGCGGCCCGCGGTCGACATCAACCGGATCATCCTGGGAGGCCAGGCTGTCGCGATCGTCGCCCTGCTGACGGTACGGGCGATCGTCAAGGCTCGGGCCAAGGCAACCGCGTAGCTGACCTCGCCTCGGCGGCTCGGCGACTGCGCTGAGCAGGAGGCCGTCGCGCGAGCCTCAGGAGCGGCCATCAGCCCTTCCCGGCAAGGGCGGCGAAGACCTTGTAGACCATGAAGGCCGGCCAGAAGACGCCCTGGAACACCGCCAGCAGGTACTCCCAGAACGTGTCGGCCTGCTGCCAGAAGTACACCAACGCCCCGAAGATCCCCAGGCCATAAATCGCGCCGCTACCGGCGGCTGCGCCAGCGTTGCGCCGGCTCATCGCTACCATCCTCGCTTCGGCCGGTCCCATGTCGTCACCGCGCAGTGACGCACGTTGCGCGCTCCCCTTCAAGGGGGATAGCTCCAGAGTCGTCCGGCTGCACCTTCCTGGCGCGATGGAAGGGTGCCGACGCCGCCCAGGACGCTGGTCGCCGATCGGGGCGACGACCACGACACCTACCGGCGGCTGCTGTGGGCCGTGCGCACCGGTGTCGACCCGGTCGTCGCCGTCGACACCGACGCGATCGCCGCCAGGGTCGCCGCCGCCGGCCGCGGGCCGCGGCCGGCGGCGGCGCTCGCCCGGCTGCGACCACGCGATCGCGAGGTCCTGCTGCTGTTCGCCTGGGCCGCGAGGTCCCCGGCGTTGGGGGTCCTCACCACCCTGCACCGGCGGGATCCCGCCGACCGTCCCCTCACCGTCGGGGCCGGCAACCTGCTCGGGCACCCCAGGCCGCGTGGACCCCTACCTTTGGTGGGCGGAGGTCGAGGCGGCGGAGGAGCTGGGCGTTGAGGGCGACCACGATGGTGGAGGCGCTCATCAGGACCGCACCCACGGCCGGGGCCAGAGTGATGCCGGCCCAGGCCAGGACGCCGGCCGCGAGCGGGACGGCGACCAGGTTGTAGCCGGTCGCCCAGCCCAGGTTCTGGAGCATCTTGCGGTAGGCGGCCTGCGACAGCCGGATCACCCCGAGGACGCCGCGAGGGTCGTTGGAGGCAAGCACGATCCCGGCCGACTCGATGGCCACATCGGTGCCGGCGCCGATGGCGATGCCGACGTCGGCCCGGGCCAGGGCCGGGGCGTCATTCACCCCGTCGCCGACCATGGCCACCCGCAGGCCGCGGCGCTGCAGGTCGGCCACGGCCTGGTCCTTGTCCTCGGGCAGGACCTCGGCGAGCGCCTCGTCCACGCCGAGGTCGGCCGCGACGGCCTCGGCGACCTGGCGGGCGTCGCCGGTGATCATCACCACCCGCTTGCCGAGGCGGTGGAGCTCGGCGACCGCCTGGCGGGACTCGGGCCGGATGGCGTCCTCCAGGGCCAGCGCCCCCACCACCTTGTCGCCGCCGACCACAACCAGCACGGTCGCTCTGCGGCCTCGCCACGCCTTCAGCTGGTCGGCCAGCTCCGGCGGCTCGGCAAGCTCCAGCTCGCGCAGCAGGGCCGGGCCGCCGACGGCCACCATGCCGCCATCGACCGTGGCCTGGACCCCACGTCCGGTCATGGAGCGGAAGCTGCTGCCCCCGGGCAGCTCCCCCCGCTCCCGGGCGGCGGCCACGATGGCTGTGGCCAGGGGATGCTCGGAGTCGGTCTCGACCGCGCCGGCCAGCCGCAGCAGCCCGTCGGTGTCGTCGTCCACCGCGGCCATCCCGCTGACCTGCGGCTCGCCCTTGGTCAGGGTACCGGTCTTGTCGAACAGGATCGCGTCCACGGTTCGCATCCGCTCCAGGGCCAGGCGGTCCTTGATCAGGATGCCGTTGCGGGCCGCCAGCGCGGTCGAGATGGTGATGACGAGGGGGATGGCCAGCCCGAGGGCGTGGGGGCAGGCGATCACCAGCACGGTCACGGTCCGTTCGATGGCCTGATCGGGCTCACCCAGGGCCAGCCAGACCACCATCGTGATGAGCCCAACGCCAACGGCGAAGTAGAACAACAGCCCGGCGGCCCGGTCGGCCAACGCCTGGGCCCGTGACCCGGAGGCCTGGGCCTGCTCGACCAGCCGGCGGATCCCGGCCAGGGCGGTCTGCTCCCCCACCGCGGTGACGCGGACCCGGATGGTCGAGTCGGTGGCCACCGTGCCCGCCACCACCCGGTCCCCTGGGCCCTTTGGGACCGGGCGGGACTCACCGGTGATCATCGACTCGTCCAGCTCGGCCGAACCCTCGACGATCACGCCGTCGGCCGGGACCCGGCCGCCCGAGCGGACCAGGACGACATCGCCCAGGGCCAGCTCGCTGACAGGGACGGTCTCCGCTCGGCTGTCGGCGGCCACCCGCTCGGCCTGGTCAGGCAGCAGGGCGGCCAGCGCATCCAGGGCGCTGGAAGCCTGGCCCAGGGCGCGCATCTCCAGCCAGTGGCCCAACAGCATGATCACGATCAGCAGCGAAAGCTCCCACCAGAACTCCAGATCGAGCAGGCCGAGCGCCGTGGCCAGGCTGGCGCCGAAGGCGACCAGGATGGCCAGGGAGATGAGCAGCATCATGCCCGGCTGGCGGGCGCGGGCCTCGGCCAGGCCACCCTGGAGGAACGGCCAGCCGCCGAACAGGAACACGACCGTGCCCAACACGGGCGCGACCCACTGGGAGCCCGGGAACTGGGGTGGGGTGAACCCCAGCCACTCCTGGACCATCCCGGAGTAGGCGACCACCGGGATGGCCAGCAGCAGGCTCCACCAGAACCGGTCCCGGAACTGGGCGGCGTGGTCGCCGTGGCCGGCGTGCTGGTCCCGCGTTGCCATGGCATTGCTCCTCGTTCGCGTTGGAGGTACCCACCGGCAGGTCAGGCGCGCACCAGCCGGCGATGGCGTCGGTGGCCTCGGTCACGATCGCCTCGGCATCGCGGCCGCCCGCGGCCACCCGTCACGGTGGCGTACCCGGGCATCCGCCACCTCCCCCTGCTCGCCGTCCTCAACATACCCCTACAGGGTATAACCAGGGTGGGCCGCTTCACCTACTGTCATCGACGAGCTTCGATCTCCGCGAGAGGACAAGATGCTCCAACGCCTGCTCCGATCCCGACCCCGGACCGTGGAGTTCTGCGACGCGTGCGCGGGCGTCTGCGACGCCGGCTGCCGCGCCGACACCCTGCGTGCCCAGGCCAGGGACCGCGCGATCGCGATACGCATGGGACTGCAGTGACCCGCACCACCCTCCCGGTGCTCGAGACCACCCCGGTGGCCTGCTGCACCCCGCTTGCCGCGACCACCCTCTCGGCCGAGGAGGCCCAAGCGACCGCGGCCCTGTTCAAGGCCCTGGCCGACCCGCACCGGGTCCGCATCGTCAACCGGCTGGCCACCAGCCGCCAGCCCGTCTGCGCCTGCGAGTTCACCGACCTCCTCGACCTGGGCCAGCCGACCGTCAGCCACCACCTCAAGAAGCTGGTCCAGGCCGGCCTGCTCGACCGCGAGCAGCGCGGCGTGTGGGCCTACTACTCGCTGCGGCCCGCCGCCCTGCGCCGCCTGGCCGCCGTCGTCGACCTCCGGGAGGACCGACCGTGAGCACCACCGATCACACCACCAGTCAGTCCCAGGCGCTGCGCGAGCAGGTCCGCGAGCGCTACGCCGCCGCCGCCCGCCAGGCCACCGCCGGCACCCACGCCAGCGACTGCGGCTGCGGCCAGCCCGCCGGCTGCGGCTGCGACGACTCCTGCTGCGACACCAGCGGCGCCGCCACCGCCGAGGAGCCCGGCTTCGGCGCCGACCTGTACGCCACCGGCGAGCAGGGCGAGCTGCCCGAGGCCGCGCTGCTGGCCAGCCTCGGCTGCGGCAACCCCACCGCCGTCGCCGACCTGCACCAGGGCGAGGTGGTGCTGGACCTGGGCTCCGGCGGCGGCATCGACGTGCTCCTGTCCGCCCGGCGGGTCGGCCCCACCGGCCACGCCTACGGGCTGGACATGACCCAGGAGATGCTCGCCCTGGCCCGCCGCAACGCCGCCCAGGCCAGCGCCGGCAACGTCACCTTCCTCAAAGGCCACATCGAGCAGATCCCTCTCCCAGAGAACACGATCGACGTGGTCATCTCCAACTGCGTCATCAACCTGTCGGTCGACAAGCCCGCGGTGTTCGCCGAGATCCACCGCGTCCTCACCCCCGGCGGCCGCGTCGGCGTCAGCGACGTCGTCGCCGAAGACTCCCTCTCGCCCGCGGACCGGGCCGCGCGTGGCAGCTACGTGGGCTGCATCGCCGGCGCCCTGTCCAAGACCGAGTACGAGCAGGGTCTGGCCGCCGCCGGCTTCGAGCAGGTCCAGGTGACCTTCACCCACCAGGTCGCCGACGGCCTGCACAGCGCCATCATCAAGGCCACCAAGCCCGCCATCTCCAGCGCTCGCGTGTCGAGTGCGATACCCGACCCCGACGCACCTGCCCACCTCGCGGCGAATCCCTGACGGCAGCCCTCAGCAGGGCCGTCCACCCCATGCGTTAGAGTCGCCCACAGGACAGCGACCCGACTGGTGAGAGAGCTCATGGAACGAGTCACTGGCATCGGAGGCCTGTTCTTCCGGGCCCGCGACCCCGACCTGCTTGCCCACTGGTACGCCGACCACCTCGGCATCGACCCGGTACCAGCGACCTCCGAGGAGCAGCCCTGGTGGCAGCAGCAGGGCCCGACGGCGTTCTCGCCGTTCCCGGCCGACACCGACTCCTTCGGCCGCCCCGAGCAGACGTGGAAGCTGAACCTGCGGGTCCGCGACCTGGACGCCATGATCGCCCAGCTCCGTGCGGCCGGTATCGAGGTCACCCCCGACCCGCAGACCTACCCCATCGGGCGGTTTGCCAGCACCGCCGATCCCGAGGGCAACCCGATCGAGCTGTGGGAGCCCACCCAGGACGCGCTCCAGAACCCCCCCGACCGTCCCCGCTGACCACGACCGACCCAAACCGGCTGGAGATCACCAGTTCCGTAGGCTGGTGATCGCCGTCGGCCCGTTGCCGGAGGCGTACGCTCAGTGGCAGCTGCCGGTGCCTGAGTCCTGGAACGAACCGCCCTGCACGGCCAGGAAGCGCCAGCTGTAGCTGGTCGGACGCAGCTGGAGCTGGAGGACCCCGAAGCTGTCGCTGTTGCGCGCCTGGCTGCCGGGAAGCGGCGAGCCGAACGGGTAGTGGCTGCGGCCGCCGGTGCCGACGACGAACTCCCGTACCCCCCTGGCCGGGTCGACGCCACCCAGGGGATCGAGCGGGGCGAAGCGCTCGTAGTTGTGCTCGTGTCCCACCAGCACGACCTCGGCGCCGGCCCGGTACAGCGCCCGCCACAGGCCGGCGACGGCCGGGTCGCTGCCGTGGCTAGTACCAGAACTAAAGCGCGGGTGGTGCCAGAACGCCAGCGTGCAGCGGGCCGGGTGGGCTGCCAGGTCGGCTCGCAGCCAACGCTCCTGCTGCGAACCGGGCTGGCAGCCGCCGACCGCGTCGCAGTTGGAGTTGAGCGCGACCAGGTGCCAGCGTCCAAGGTCGAAGCTGTACCAGCCCTTGCCGCGCTGGCCGGCCCGTGGCCCGAAGAACCCGTAGTAGCCGCTGGCGCCGGGGAAGTGGTAGTCGTGGTTGCCGGGGGCGGGATAGGTGCGGGCGCGGAAGCGGCCCCAGCTGGGCAGGTAGCAGCCCGCGAACTCGTCGGGCGAGCCGTCGTCGTAGACGGTGTCGCCGAGCGTGAGCACCGTCCCGGGCAGGGTGTCGAGCAGGGCCGCGGTCTGCTCGTCGCCGTCGCTGGCGCAGCTGGCGATGTCGCCAGCGGCCAGCAGCGTGGCCGACCGTTGCCCGGCGGCCCTGGCGGTGGATGCCGGAGCGGTCGCCGAGGCGCTGGCGTCTTCCGCCGGCGGCGTGCCAGTGCAGGCGACCGCGAGGCCGGCGATCAAGACGACAGCCCCCGCCAGCCAGCCTCTGGCGCCCACGGGTTCCCCTCCCGTCCCCCGGACCACGACCAGCCGGGTGCCGTACCAGTCAGCTTCGCCGATCTCGGCTCGCGGCGATGTGAACTCCGGCCGTGTGAGGACCCGAGACCAACCAGCACCAGAGCCGCGACCACCACGGCGGGCCCGGCGGCCCTCAGCCCGGACGCCATGACCGCGTCGCCGGGCGGGCCGACCGCTCTGGCCGCCGCTAGCGTGACGCCAGAACCTGGCGCCCGACTGGATCCTGCCGCAGGGTCGAGCGTCGGCGTCCACGAAGCAAACCTAGCACCAAAGCCCAGCCATCGGGCAAGGGTTGCTTGTTACGGCACTAGCGATCGCACGCATGGCGATTCCACCAGGCGACGTACCGGCGGACCATCCTGACCCGCTCGTGTTGGAAGGCATGATCGCCTGCCAAGCCGGTCAGGTCAGGGTCTGGGTTGCTCGACTTGCTCGGCCGGTCGGGTCGCGGGAGGCTGCACGCCGCAACCCAGACCCCCAGTGGAAAGGCTCTGTCACCCTCATGCCAACCATCCGACGTCCGCTCCTGCTGG
>Ga0126377_10004179_pt1 | contig 10454 bp, 9 predicted proteins | sample PanSoiMetPlot_22_FD_92647 | JGI IMG/M metagenome (GOLD analysis project Ga0126377, IMG submission 92647) | Tropical forest soil microbial communities from Panama - MetaG Plot_22 | ecosystem: Environmental > Terrestrial > Soil > Tropical forest > Bulk soil | place: Panama | collected 2016-02-17 | reverse complement strand
TATTGGTAACGTGATCTGAATTATTATGATTTACTATAGATGCTATAAAAGTAATCATAACTACAAAGTTTCAAAATTGTATTACTAAAGCATCTCAAAATAAAAAATAACATATTCTCTCAAATCAACTAAATAAATCCATATTGTATACAGGTAAATGATTAAATTAACTTTACCCTAAGTTTTCCTATTGTCATTACTGAAACGATCTATCACATTGGTTGGATTTTACGCTGTCATGATTTCTTGTATGGTTTCTACAATATATAGAAATAATCTTGACGCCTATGCGCATTTTTTTGGGGCAACGAAGAATGTCGGTGGATATCAAGTGATTTTCCAACCTTTTCCATCTGTTCCGTTAGCTAGAGACAATTCAACGTCGTTAAATTTGAGTATTTTAGACAAAGATAATCAGAATGTCAATAATATGTTTGCATCATTTGATATCATTGATAAGAATAGCAAGAGTATAGTTTATCGAATTCCCGAGAAATTTTATGAATTCAGTGACATCAGCATTCCATATACCTTTCTGAAAGTTGGTGATTACATTATAACAATCAAGTTCCGATTGAATACTGATCCATCGTTACAAAATAAGTCCCTATCTAGTGATTTTGATCTGTCAGTTGCAGATCCAAATCAAATTATACCAACAAGCGAGCTTGTAGTATATTACGTATTTCCTGGGTTAGCGGTAACACTAGGTATAGCCATTTATCTCAAGAAAAAAAATAAAATTTGAAACGAGATTCTAATGTTGTACCACAAAATATATTATGCCGATCGATTGATTTTGAATTTATGAAAAGATCGGTGACCGTATTTACGCTACTTGCAATTGTTGTTACCTCTGTAGCAAATTCTTACTTCGGCATTGGCTACGCACATACTTTTTCGGGTGATGAAAGTGCGTCTTTTCTGGCAAAAGTAGAATTAATGAAAATAGAGGCAAAGGAAGCACAAAACAATCTTGCATCCAATCTTACATTGGCGAAGGACCACGCTGACGCATTGACTGAACATTTGACATCAAATGATACAAAAGAAATATCTGAAAGAAATGAAAGAGTGGAAAATGATCTAAATAAAACACTAACAAGCTTTCAAGGCACATTTGAAAACAAATCCGCTCCAACCCAAGCCGACGTTGATAGTAAATTGTCTGAACTCAATGATATTCTAGGAGAAGTTCTATCTGTAAGGATTGACAAGGATCAAATGAATAATAATACTGTAAAGGCGCTTGTAGTGAATGATTTGGTAGGCGAAGGCCTAGAACACTACGGTGAAGCGTTGGGTGTGTCAGAAGAACAACACAGCGTATCTCACGATGAAAACAGTACCGCACACACAGAGAACAGTACAGCAAACGAATCTGCTCATGATAACCAAAGTGTTGCAGCTGAATCGTCAATCGTAGTTAACCAAGCTGCATATCAAAGTGCCAAGGCAATAGTTGAAAGAGCAGCCGCATTATTTGGAGAAATAAAAAGCGTTATTCCAGCAAATTCGACCCAGTTGGCAACCAATATTTCGTCCGGCTTTGACGAATTGAAATCGGGCATTGATAAAATAGATCATTTTGATGCGATAGATAAAATTGTGGATGATAAGATATCGGCAGGTTTGAATGAGGCTTTCAATTTAAAACTACCTGAAGAGGAAGATCATTAGAAACCAGCCAGGTTTTATTTTTGATAAATCAGAGCTTATTTCCATAAGTATATTTATTCTATTATTCGATTTGATGTATATGAAAATAGACACATACAATAGGAAAATTCTGTCAAGTTCCCTATTCACAAGTATGTTGATAATATCGGTTGTCTGCTCCACCAACAATTTAAAAGCATTTGCTCAGGAAGAAGATAGCCTGAATTGCAAGGATAATTTAGGTCAACAAAATAACTCTACTCTAATCGGTACTGTCCTCCCTGGTTTTCATTATGTAAAGAAATTTGACAAGGACGGGAATCCTATTTCCGCTTGGGGAACTAAGGGTACTGGAGACGGCCAATTCATACATGCTCATGGGATAGCAATAGACCATCAAGACAATGTTTATGTCAGTGATGCTGAATTGTGCAATATTCAAAAATTTGATAGTAATGGCAAATTTATTACAAAATGGGGAGGTCCAGGTACGGGTCCGAGCTTATTCCTGCAACCTGAGAGTATAGCAGTAGACAGCAATAATAATGTCTTTGTAGCAGATTACGCAAATCAATATATTCAAAAATTTGATAGTAATGGGAAGTTTATAACAATGTGGGGTTCAAAAGGAAAAGGGGATAGCCAATTTGTCAAACCTTGGGGTGTTGCAGTTGATTCCAAAGGGAATGTATTTGTTAGCGATCAGCAAAACCCAGTTGTTCAAAAATTCGATAACAATGGTAAATTTATTACAAAATGGGGATCATACGGTTCTGGTGATGGTCAATTCGTTCATCTCCATGATGTTACGGTAGACTCTCATGATAACGTCTATGTTACCGACGGACGAAATAATTCACGAATAGAAAAATTCGATGATAATGGCAAATTTATTACAAAATGGGGATCATACGGTTCTGGTGATGGGCGCTTCATAGAAAATCATGGAATAGTTGTTGACAAGGATGGATTTGTTTATGTAGTTGATACCAGAAATGTACGAATTCAAAAATTTGATAGTGGCGGAAATTTCGTAGCGAAATGGGGTTCTTTAGGGTGCGGTGATGCACAGTTTTTAATTCCACACGATATATCACTGGACTCGAAAGGAAATGTGTACGTGAGCGATAGCGGCAATGTACACTTTAGAAAGAAATTTACTTGTGACAAGTCTGAATAATCCATGAGTTGAAGATATACCTATGCCTTTTATTTTTAGGCATCGCAGTCCAATGTTTACAATTCCAATTTGTTCATGGAGACATCTTAACCAATTCACTTCGTCAAAGAATTGCCGATTATGACATACAGATGAATACTGAGCCTGCCTTGCCGACACCTGGGAGTACAACAAAGATCAACCTCGCATTTACTACTGTCAGTAACAATGTTTTTATTGATACCCCTGTAATGTTGCAGGTAATCAAAAATGATAAACTAATTCTTAGGACAGATCCTATAATACTCCAGGGAAATCATTATCAACTTCCCGTAGTATTTAAGGATCCTGGTACATATGAATTAATGATAGGCATAATGCAGAATGGTATTCAAAGTAATCCATCTTCCTCAGATCAAATTACATTTCTATTCCCGATTAAGGTATATGATCCATTTAGTTTATCCATTTACTCTTTTATTATTCCCATAGCAATATCCATCCTCGCCTTAACGACCTTGATCGTTCTTAACAAAAAATATAAATTTTTAAAACCCAAGGCAAAGGCAACTTGAGGGATTTTAAATAAAATAAACAGTAAATTCAAAAAAAACCCGTCTTTTTAGGTTTCCATATTAACCAAAAAGTAATATTGCAATGTAATTTAGAAATTGATTGTAAGAAAAAAATCCTATATAAACTTACACATAGAGAGATACCTCCGTATTATTGCGTTCATTTCATTATTGCAAAATATTCTCGCGTAGTCAAGGCAAAGATTAATCACTGTACATTCGTTGATAAAGATCCACCAAATAATTTTAGTATTAAAAATATAGTGACTATGTGACGATAGTCAAAAAAAGCATTTTGTTCTGTTGGTTCCCAGACAGCAAGAAGTCTGGTTAGAAGCAGAGTATGAACATATCCAACAGAACGAAATAGCTTTAATACCGCAGTTATTATTCCTTAGTTAACAATAATACGTCAGAATAAGGTGGCAGTAGTCTTCTGTTCAATTTAGTTATTATCAGTCTTTAAATTAAATCAGTTCAGAGATTGCAGAGATAGAGTTGAAAAGTGTTTGAGAGGTACTTGCAATAATCACTCGTCACATATATCATGAACCTTTCACAATCCATCAAAGTTTACAAGGTTGTCTATATGGATGTCTAATTGTATAAGTTTCACTTACTTTCAGCTGGTTACCTATAATAGGTAAGTGCAATATTTCTAATTATATGGATAATAACCTCGATTATTATCTTTGCTTACTGATTTTAGGCGATTGATACTTGGTTACAAACACAATGACTTGAAATTCAAGCGTATGTTTTTAAAAACGTGATTTTGAGAACTCGCGGTCTTAATTACCAATAGCCCTTGTTATAATTATTTTATCAAATTAGGAAGTATTACGCGTCAATATGAAATTTGTGACTTCAACATGCTGTCCATCATTTATTGGGAAATCATAACAATAAATGGTGATTTTAGTATATTCTTTAAGAAAATTATTACATTAAGGAATATGATTAACTTAATCCATCATTTTTAATCGTGCCGATTCAAGAATTTATATATTAATTGTTTACCTATACCTATAATGTACCTAAGACTCATTTCTAATATTACGCTCCTTCTATTAATTTTATTACTAGTATCAAATATAGATAGGTTATTTACCGTAACAATCGCAGCCCGGTTAAATGGAACTCCAACTTCCGACAAAATAGATGGAACATCCAAAGACGATGACCTCAATGGATTCGATGGTAATGATATCCTAAACGGATTATCAGGAAATGATGCAATTCAAGGAGGACAAGGAGATGACTCCATTATTGGGGCTGAAGGTAATGATTATTTGTACGGTGCAGTAGGTTCAGACACGATCACAGGAGGACTAGGGAATGATGAGGTTAATGGAGGGGATGGGCAAGACTCAATAAATGGAAATGAGGGAGATGATATACTTTATGGTGGATTAGATAAAGACATAATCAATGGGGGTCCTGGTAATGATCGGGTTTACGGCGGCCCAGGAGATGATACATTGACCGGGGGTGAAGGGGGTGATTTCTTCAGATGCGGCGTTGGGTTCGACAAAATTAGAGATTTTCAACCTTTGGAAGGGGACATAAAATTGTCAGATTGTGAGTCAATCAAATGATTGACTTGATTAAGCTCGTCAGAATTCTAAATTATGACCTAGAATCATATCGATATAAGTAAATGAATTAAAATCAGATATAGATTTTTTATTCGCCTAAGAAAATATTTCTTTAACTTGATTTCATATAAGATAATTCTTCGAAAATATGAATTATGCATCTTTTATCGGGGGTTATTAAAGGAATATTATTATTTACCATTAACCAGAAATAGGGATCTAGGAATAAGTAACTACTATATTAATTATGCTCAATTATAATATAGTTGTGATCCTAAAAGAATCTTCAATTACTTAATTTGACTATGGTTATGAAAAACTCACAAGCTTGATGCATGTTTCTTTCTGTGGCATGCAGTACAAAGAGCTTGGCAATTTCGGATTTTATTGTTTGTATTGTTACCATTTATATGGTCAAAGTCTGTGCCATATTTCTCCAACTGGTTTCTACATATAGCACACCTATTTTTTTGGTTAGTTAAGATTTGCCTCTTGACACTTGATGTAAATGGATTTCTTTCCAATTTTTGCATCGACATAAGAGCGACCGATGAAAGCAATATCCAATATCCTAATAATTCTTGACCTATGAACGAACGTTCAGTATAGTGCGAAATGAAACCAAGTAATATCAGTGTTAATGCCATGATTCCCCTAATCCTAGTCTTTTGACCATTCGTCTGAATTCTTTGATATATAAGTGCAGACACAGTAAGAATCCAAAATATCCATGGATAATTACTATACTGAGCAAGATTGTTTGACTTTACCAGGTAAGTCAACGCTACGATAATTATTAGAAATGACATGGATACATAAATTAATTTCATGCAATTATTCTGATAGAGTATAATAAAGAAATTTTCGAACTTGCTTAGCTAAAAAGAATCTGTACTTTGCTTTGGTTTCTCCTCTGAGAATTCAATTAATCGCGAAAATGACAATGTCAAAATGAGTATTGATTGACCCAAGAAGGATTTTATTTACCTTGTTGATTCCTTATGGTTAAACCGTATACCAACAGCAAAAAAAATTTAATTATTATCGGATAAAATATTATAATAGTCAAGATCTGGCAAACTATTTCTGGATTCCTAGGGTTGATTATAGATAAAAATCTACAACTTAATTCGAAAAAAATGTTATTTTGGTTTCAGTAAATTTAAAATAACCAGGTTGTTCCCCGTATTGGGATTAAAATTACGTTAATGTTGAGGAAATTATCTTTAATGATTCTGAAGTAAAAAGTCTTTTACATGAAAAGACCAAATAACATTATTCAATTTCAAACTTGCCGCCATCAAAACAAGTAACATTGATTAATATCCAAAGTTTGGTGCATATGCGAATTAAATAGACTAACCTTACAAAATAGTTTATACTACAATAAGCTTGACAAAATGCATTTTCTTGTTGGCCAGTAGATTCCTTGCTATTTCTTTCACGTCCTTTGCATCACCCTTTAGAGAAAAAATTTCGAGGCATCTTTCCTTATCAATTTTATTGTGAAGATGAACGTTAATTATTTTGTCGTAAGTATGACGTATTGAAGCAACCTCATCATCAGAATTTTCGTCATGCACTGCCAGTAAGAGAGAGTTGACAATCCCGGTAAGCTCTTGCTTCATACGCTCTTCGGCAAGAAGATTTCGGATCCCCGCCCTAACTATTTCGGACTTGCCAGAAAATCCCAAGGCTTTTTGAAGCTTATCCATTTCCTCCAAAATTTCATTGTTAAGGGAAACGCTCACAATCGTCAACACTATTTGAAGAATTAACGAAATATTTAACTCTTCAATAAATGATTTAATATTCATTTCTATTGAAATAGATATCTCATATTGGTATTGCTTTTGTTATTGTATATTTTCTTAAATCACACATTTGCCAGATTGCTGGGATATTATTCTTCAGCATTTTTTTAGCTCACTTGATCCACTAATTGAAGTATTGAAGGTCAATTATGTAATAAGTTTGAACGATGCAATATTAGAAATTCAACTCTTTTATTATCAACTACAAGACCAAATAAGGAATAATCAAATTCTAATTAAGTTTGTAACAAGAATTGAAAACGATCCTAATTAATAAAAATATATGAGAATCTGCCTTTGATCCAAAGTCAAATCTAAAATACTTATTTAAGGTTTTTTAAATAACCTTAACTATTGTGCTAAAATCATAATATTCTGGGTTGGAAGCACAGAACAAAGACAAATTTTAGACTTTCAAACATTGCAATGCAAAATTTCATTAATTCAATCAAGTCTGAAAGCACCAGAATATTATACCTACATCATTTCAAACACATTATAAAATATTATAATCTGAATGTTCAAACCGTTCTAAAACTGCCAGTGAAGGAACTCGAAAAACTAATTATTAATTACTTGAGTAAATCAAAAGCAGAGGACAAAAGCAGTTCATATTCTAATCAGGCCCCTTTGTATAAGGAGACATTTTGGAGTGATGAACGACATACGAATCAATGAGAAGAGGGTATCTAAATTTATGGGTAAATACAGAATGAAAAATACGGATAGGGAATATACCCATTCAGAGATTAAACAAATACTGGACGTTTCAGATTTACGAATGAAGTCTGTAATACTGTTAATGGCTTGTACTGGTATGCGTCTTGGTGCAATTCCTGAATTAAGACTGATACATTTAGAGGAAATACCTGATAAGAAGATTTACAAGTTTACAGCTTACGAGAAAGTAAAGGAAGAGTACTATACTTTTTGCAGTCCTGAGTGTTATTCTGCAATTCAAGCATACTTTGAATATAGAAAGATCCGGTGAGATACTGGACCCTGAATCCTATCTGATAAGGGAACAGTTTGATATTAATAATTTTGAACAGATACGAAAGAAGTCAAGGGGACTTACTTTGAACGGACTGAAGATAATCATGCAGGTGGTACTAAGAAAAGCAGGCATTAGGGACGTAAATCATAACTTTGTTTATGGGACCAGGACACCTATTCCAATATCTCATGGATTCCGTAAAGTTCTGGATGACTGAAGCAGTAAAATCAGAGATGAATCCAGAAGCAAGGAAAATCCGTTAATCCATTATTTTCCCGCAGAATCTAAGTGATGAAATTAAAACATAGCAAGCAAACTGAGGATTAGGGATTCGTGTTAAATTTATTCCTTTTTCATACCAAAGAAAATAAAGGTATATTCAAGGCCTGTTTTTTTCCATTTGACAACTTTATCTCCATAAGTGTAATCCATTGGTTCTATAAGTTTCAGACCGTAACTCTCTCCTACTTTTATTATTTCTTCTATTTCATCTCTGCAAAAGACCCTGTCAGGTTCACTATTTGAAATGACCGATCTTGCATTCGTAATTTTTTCATGCCAGTAGTCAGTAGATGTCAATAAATATCCACCGGACTTGAGTATTCTTGTCATTTCTCTAAAATACTCGTTAATATCGACACCGTGCTCTATAACTGATAGGGAGGTAATAAAATCAAACATATTGTTAGAATAATTCGTTTTTTCCAGATTTTGAATTGAAAGTTTGATTAAATCGTCATTATACATTTGGATAATCGAAAGGTATTCCTTCTTATAAAATCGACAAACGATTTTCATGAATGTGGCATTATATCGAGGTCTTAACACAAAATCGCATCCATAAAGATTTCTGAATCCCAGTTTCCTAAGCATAGGCAGAATCGGAGAACCGTTACACCCAACATCTAATACATAGGCATCCGGATTTGCTTTACCTATAATTTCGATCATTTTGAAAGTATCCCACGATTTCTCAGACCCATGATGAGGAAACAATCCCATATTCTTGAGTTGTGCTATGGCAGTCTTAACTTCTAGAGAGTTTTTTAATACGGAATTATACGACATTAGTGAAACATAACATTGTTTAATAATTATATACTTTTTCTCAAGTTTTAGATCTTACCAATACGGATTGATGAAGATTGAATCTTACTTTGTTTCAATTATAAGGAACATCAATTTATTCGCTCTATAAAGATTTACATATAAGCGATCATCGTTACTTTATATTTTTTATCATCAAACCATTTTGAATACAACATCTTTTATCCTCAGTTTCAATAGATGAGGTTTGCAAGATGAATCTCTGGAAATAGCATGATAGCACTTGTGATGCTTTGAAGAACAATATTTTAAAAACAGGATATCGTCATCTTGTGTCCACATATCAAGTAGGAGGAGTTCTAATCTCCTGGAATGAAGAGTGAGGCGGAGTTGTTACCAATCGGTAAGAATTTCTTTGAATACCTGGAAGAGAAAAGCAAGAAAGGCAATATGACAGTACAACTATTTCTAATAGAAACGTATGCCTACGACAACGAGACAAAAAGGAACTAGTCTAATCTTATAATTGTCTAATCTTTAAACACGTTAAATTAGATTAAAGTTTTAGTTTCAAATGTCATAGTGATGGATGGACCTGGGATATTCTGCCAGGATCGCAGGTTATTTATCAATCAAAACTGGACAGAATAGCCTTTAACTTCACTCTAAGGTGTTTTTTAGTGATTTGTTTAATTCTTAAACAATAATTGTTATTTATCTATTGCAACTAAACTAATAGGAGTATCACGGCTTGCAATAACCGTCGAAACAGAAGATCAGGAGATCAAATTAAAATATGTCAATTCAAATTATCCCAAATCGATTTGAAAATTATATGTCCGGCTTTGGAGCAGTTAATTCCAATTTTGAGTTTTGGATTTTCATCTTTAAATAACGTCCGACCAAAAAACTAAAAAAAATTGCGGTATTTGTTAGAACAATTGCACCACTTGGAGAAATGTTAGCGATATATGATACAATTATTCCTAGTATTACTGAGCCGGAAGAAATAATACAAGATAAATACATTGTATTCCTAAATCCCCTCCTTAGCGTGAGTGCTGAAACATTCGGAATAACTATAAGTGATGAAATCAGCAATACGCCTACGAGTTTTATGGATGCTATTACAGTTATGCTGCATAATATTATAAACAGGTAATTAATTCTCCTAACTCTAATCCCCGCAGCTTCTGCCTGTTCTTCATCAAATGTCACATATATGAGCTTCTTATAGATTAATGACAAAATTAAAAGTACTCCGGCAGTGACAACCAAAATTAATATCATATCGGTCTCACCGACCAAAAGGATACTACCGAAGAGAAAGCTAAATAAGTCAAGATTGAATCCACTAGAAACACTAATCAGTACAAGCCCTATTGCAAGACCAGAAGACAAGAGTACTGCTACAGCAGAATCAGAAGGTATTTTAGCAGATTCGCGGAGCTTAGTCATCCCAATTGCTGCTAACACAGAAATAATAAATGCCGTCCACAGAGGATAAACATTAGTAAATAGACCAACAGCTATTCCTCCAAATGCTACATGGGACATTGCGTCACCAAAAAGCGATTGACGCTTGAGAACTAAGAAGAGTCCCAT
>Ga0126377_10004177_pt1 | contig 10458 bp, 10 predicted proteins | sample PanSoiMetPlot_22_FD_92647 | JGI IMG/M metagenome (GOLD analysis project Ga0126377, IMG submission 92647) | Tropical forest soil microbial communities from Panama - MetaG Plot_22 | ecosystem: Environmental > Terrestrial > Soil > Tropical forest > Bulk soil | place: Panama | collected 2016-02-17 | reverse complement strand
TCGTCACCTGCGAGCGCGTCGGCGGCTTCACCGACAGTGGTGGGCGTAGCGCGGGCGCCGTCGCTTTTCACCAGCACGTAGGACGTGAGATCGGGCAGCGGCGCAATCGTCTGCGCGGCGGCGGCCGCGCCAATGAGGAGCGTAGAAATCAAGCAGCTGAGGGCGACCGATCGGCGCATGATGAAGTATTAGCTCCGTTTGCTCTTGGCGGCGAGACGTTGTTCTAGCCGCGGCAGATCGACGATGAAGCGCTCATGCGTGCCGACGCCTATTTGCTCGTTTTCGTCGCGGGCGCTGACTTTGAATTCGAGCCGCCGGCCATCGATCTTGGTCAGCTCGGCTTCCGCGGTGACACGCTGCCCGACCGGCGTGGCGGCGAGATGCTTGAGGTTGATTCCCGTGCCGACAACGCTTTCATCGGGCTCGATATAGTCGCGCACCGCGTTTAAGACAGCGTTCTCCATGAACAAGATCATCACTGGCGTCGCCAGCACGGGCGGCAGGATCGCGTCCTTGAATTGATTGGCGAGGTGCTGAGGCTGGACGGTGATCGAGTAGGTTCCTTTTGCTCCAAGCGGGACGGGGCGGATGTTGATCTCCTATTCTGGAATAGAGGTTCCCCCCTCACCCGACCGCCGCGCGGTAGCGCGGCGGTCACCCTCTCCCGCAAGTGGAGAGGGATTTAGGGCGCGCGCGTGGCGACCGCGGCTGGAGCCGGCGCGTTCATGTTATCCTTGATCACCATGCCGCCTTTCATGACGAAGCGCACGCGCTCCATCTCGGTGACATCGCTGAGCGGATTGCCTGACACCGCGATGATGTCGGCATATTTGCCTTTGTCGATGCTGCCGATCTGGTTTTCCCAGTCATAGTTGAGCATATGCGCGGCGTTCATATAGGCGGTCTGCAGCGCCCGCGTGGGCGTCAAGCCCCATTTGACGTAATAGGCAAACTGGTTCGCCTGCTTGCCGTGCGGGATCGAAGGCGAGGTGGCGCCGCTGCCGAACACGATCGTGACGCCCGCAGCGATGGCACGCCGGAAGGCCTGCTCGGCCAGCTTGATGCGGGAGTTGCGGCCGCCGGTGGCTTCGAGGTCCTCTTTCTCCAGCGCGATCAGATCATCGAGCGTGGCGACGAAGGGGAGTTTCTTCTGCAACAGCACGCGGATGCCAACCGCGTCGAGTTCCAAGAGATGATTGGGCGCATCGACGCCGGCATTGATGCATGACGCCATGCCATCGCCGCCATAGGTGTGGCAGGCAACCCTCAAGCCGAGGCGATGAGCCTCATCAACGATGGCCTGGACTTCTTCGAAAGTGAGCGAGGGCGAATTCACCAAATTGCCGTCGGCCTTCCACATATGGACCTGACCGACGAAATCCTGCGTGGTGTATATCTTGATCCAATCGACGCCGTGCAGCTTGGCTTCACGCACGGCAGCGCGCGCGAGGAAGGGCGAGTTGGTGTTCTTGTCTTCCGTGAAGCCTTGCTGGAAACGGATATCGGTGTCCGGATAGTAATTCGTGGCGCGCTGATTGATCGATTGACCCACCACCTGCATGCGTGGGCCTTGGACCAATCCCGATCGGATTGCATCGCGAAGATCGACGGTGTTGTAGCCGCCGCGCGAGTCCATATCGAGCACAGTCGTGAAGCCGGCCTCCAGATCGATATAGGCGTTCGACCATGCCATCAGTGCGCGCTTGGTCGGCGTGTCGCCGCCGGTGACGACATGAACGTGCGCGTCGACCATGCCGGGCATCACGGTGGCATTGCTCATGTCGATGACGCGGGCGCCCGTGGGAATGGCCAGATTCGGTCCGACATCGGCGATCCGATCGCCGCGGATCAGGATGACCTGATTATTGAGCATGTTGCCGGTCTTCGAATCGAACAGCCGGCCGGCCTTGATCGCTACCGTGTTGTTCGCAGGCGTGAGGAATTTGCCGGCGAATTGCGCCTCTGCCGGTACGCTCAACAGCGTCGCGACCGCGGCGGCGACGACACCCAATTTGCTCTGCCAAGTCATAGAATCCTCCCCTGTAGCGCGAATTATTCGCCGGTGATGCCGGCACTCTACACCATTTTCTACACGCGGCGCCCTAGCGGGAACGGCAGCATTCCGGTGCGCGCACTTCGTGAAATCGGCTAAGGCAGGAAAACGCCGCCGGAAACGTGGATGGTCTGACCGGTGAGATAGCGGCCTTTGGGCCCGACGAGGAAACGCACCATGGCGGAGACATCGTCGGGGCGGCCACGCCGGCCAGCAAGCACCGTGCGTGCGCGCCGATGCTGGGGCTCGCCGCCTTCACGCGGCGTGTCGATCATGCCGGGCGCGACGAGATTGGCGGTGATGCCGCGCGGTGCGAGTTCGACGGCGAGCGCCTTGGTGAAGCCGTCGAGACCGGCTTTGGCGGCGATCACATGAGCGCGATGGGACGCGCCGATATAGGCGGTCGAGCCGCCGATATTGACAATGGTGCCTTTGCTTTTCTCGAGCGCTGGTAATGCGGCCTTGACGCAAAGGAACGGTCCATCGAGCGACACGGCCATAACGGCACGCCAAGCCTCGAGGGTGATGTTCTCGAGCGGCGCCTCGGGACGTATGCCGGCATTGTTGACAAGGATGTCGATGCGGTGAAAGCGCGCCAGAGTCTCGTCGACCATGCGGCGCACATCGGCTTCATCGGTGACATCGGCTTGTACGGCGAGCGCCCTGCCGGCCTTGGATTCGATCTCGGCAACGACGGCGCGCGTGCCCTTGACGTCGGAGCGCGCGACGACGGCGACATGGGCCCCGCCTTCGGCAAGATCGAGCGCGATGGCACGGCCGATATTGCGTGCGGCGCCGGTGACGATGGCGACGCGGCCGTCGAGCTCGTGTCCGCTCATCCGCGTGCGATGCTCAGGTCTATAGCGCCGCCGAGCATGATCTTGTCAATTGCGGAGGCAAGGCCGTCGGCGCGCGTCCGCGGCCAGCCGCCGAAGCGGGCGTTGTCGCGAAACTTGGTGAGGATCTCGTCCTTGGTCAGCGGCTCATGGGCGCCGCCGCGCATATGCGGCTTATGCACTTCGCGCACGGTCCCGTCTTTCAGCGCGGCGCGGATGTGACCGGTGAAGTTGCGCGGGTATTCATCGTTGGGATCGATGACGTAGGAGACTTTCGCGGCCAGCGCCCGCAGCTTCGCATCGTGCACGCGCGCGTCGGTGAATTGCTCGAAGCCGCATTTGCCGTCGATGAAGCCCGCGGCGATGCAGTAGGGCGTGGAGAATTTTCCGGCATAGCCGTTGGGGGGCGCGTGCTTTTGAGCAAGCGGTTCCCACAGCCGGTGCACGGTGCCCTCGCCTACTTTGCAAACCATGGAAATGATATCGTCAGCTTTGACGCCGGAATGCGCGAGCTCGATGGCGCAATCGATGAAAGGCTGAGTCATCGTACCGCACGCGTACGGCTTGAACGCGATCGTGTCCAGGACCCAGCGCGAGCCGAGCCCGTCGAGCAAGGGGGCGAAGTTCGGCACCTTCGAGGGCGCAAAGGCCTTGTAGAATCCGTGCTTGCCCTCGAGCACTGTCGCTGGGCCCGTGAAGCCGGCTTCCGCGAGGAGCGCTGCACGGATGCCCGACTGCGCGGACGATCCCGCGTGCAGCCGCTTGGTCCAGCTCCCGTCGGCGAGATATTCGATGATGCCCGAAGCAAGGCTTCCGGCGATGGCGATCGCGTGAGTGATTTTGTCCGCAGGTAACCCGAGAGCTGCGGCGACTGCGGCGGCAGCAGCCGGTGCGCCCAGTACCGCGGTCGGATGGAAGCAGGCTTTGTGGATGGCCTCCGGTGAAACCAGACTCATGCGGCACATGATCTCCAGTCCGACGGCGATGCCCTTCTGAACGGCGCGGCCATTGAGGCCGCGATGCTCGGCCGCGGCGAGCACCGCCGGTACGATCACCGCGCCCGCATGCACCGGACCGCCTTCGAAAGTGTCGTCGTAGTCCTCGCCGTGCGCGGCGGTGCCGTTGATCAGCGCCGCATCGTAGGGACCGAACGCACCTTCGTGGCCGATGGCGGTTGCATCGCCCACAGACACCATGCTCGCGCGCGCGCCGGCGACGTAATCGTTGCGGCGCGCAGCTATGCACAAGCCGGCAACATCGAGCGTGAGCAGGTGCACCGTCTCGCTCGTCTTCGCCGGCAATTTGGCGGCATCGACTGACGAAGCGAATTTTCCAAGGTCCGCGGCGACGGTCACGCGACGCCTGCCTTGCGGGTTTTTGCGGCGATGCGCCACTCGTTTAAGAGCGAGGCGACGACGATAAGGACTGCGAAGGTCAAGAACAGTATGGCGATGGGATCTTCGAGGAAGATCGAAGGGTCGCCGTCGGAGAGCACGAGCGAGCGGCGATAATTGGATTCGACGAGGTTGCCGAGCACGACGCCGAGCACCGCCGGCAGGAACGGCAGACCGAAAAATTTCAGGAAATAGCCGAGCAGTCCCGCCGCCAGCACGATGCCGAGATCGAAGGTCGACATGTGCACCGTGTATACGCCGGATAAGATCAGCGCAAAAATGAACGCCGAACGATAGGGCTTCGGCCGGTTCACGAGCCACACGCAGAGCGGCAGGATCAGTGAGCCGATCACGACTTGGCTGACATCGGCGACGAAGGAGCCGGCGTACAGCCCGAGCACGACATCGTTGTTCTGCTCGAACAGCCGCGGGCCGGGCAACAGGCCGTGGATCAGCAGGCCGCCGAGCAGCACAGCGGCGGAGTTGGACGCGGGAATGCCGAAGCTCAACAGCGGAATGAGCGCGGTGCTGGCGACCGTGTTGTTGGCGGTCTCCGGTGCGGCTACGCCTTCTTCAGAGCCGAGGCCGAACTTTTCCGGATTCTTCGACCAGCGCTTGGCTTCGTTGTAGGCGATGAACGAGGCGATGGTGCCGCCCGCGCCGGGCATCAAGCCTTCAAGCGTGCCGATGATGCAGCCCACGGTCTGCGAGCGCGCGATCTTCTTCATCATGGAGAATCGCGGCAGGCGCACGCGGATGCTCCCCGTCGGCTTCATCACCGTGCTGGTCACGCCGCTGCGCACCATCAATTCGGTGACCGCATAAAGGCCAACCATGACCATCAGCGGCGCAATGCCCTCCAGAAGATCCGGCGAGCCGAACGTAAAACGGCTCACCCCCGAAATCGGATCGGTACCAATGGTGGCGACCATGAGCCCGAGCACGGCAGCGGCGAGGCCCTTGAGCAGGGACTTGCTCGACAGCGAAGCGATCACCGAAAGACCCAGAATGCCGAGACCGAAATAAGTCGTCGGCTTGAACAGCAGCGCCAGACGCGACAAGGGCTCGGTGAGCATGACCAGCATGGTCAAGCCGAAGAGCCCGCCGACGACTCCCGACCACAGCGAGATGCCGAGCGCCTCGCCGGGGCGTCCCTGACGGTTCATCTCATAACCATCGAGAATGACGGCCGCTGAAGCGTTGGTGCCCGGCGTGCGGATCAGGATGGCCGGGATCGAGCCGCCATATTCCGCGCCGATATAGCAAGTGGCGAGCATGACGATCGCCGGCATCGGCTCGAGCGTGTAGGTGAAGGGCAGCAGCAGTGCCATGGCGATGGAGGCAGAGATGCCCGGCATCGCACCGCCCATGATGCCCCAGATGAGGCCGCCGAGCGCCGCCGGGATCAGCGGCGTGGTGACCATCAAATACAGCGCCTGTTGGAATTGGCTCAGTGTCGCCCCCGCGTTGCTTCTTCAGAAGAGGACGCCCTGGGGCTGACGGACCCCGAGCACGATATCGAACAGCGTGTAGAAAAACGCGGCGCCGCCCGCGGCGATGACGAACATGCGCCAATTGGGCTTCATGCGCTCATACAGCATCACCGCCACCAACAGCAGGAAGATCGCGGGCGCATAGCCGAGGAAGTCGGCGGCCGGAATGTAGAGGCAGCCGATGCCCAGCATGCCGGCGGCGCGCGTCCAATGGGATTCCGCGTCGGCGGTTGGAGCGGATGTCAGCGCAGCCGGCGCGGACATCAGCGCGCGCGCACCGATCGCAACCGCGATGACGGCGAGCAGTGCCGCCAGCACGGTCGGCAGTCCGGTAGGTCCCACCAGATCCTCGAGCGTGCTTTGCTGAATAAGTGTCGAGGCCGCGTAATAGGCGGCGGCGATCAGCAACAGCCCGATGCTGGCAAGCAAATCCTTCTTCATTATTTGATGACGCCGGTGGATTTGAGGAAGGCGCCGGTGTCGGTGGCATACTGCTCGACGAATTTTCCGAAGTCGGCGTGCGAGATGAAATGCGGGGCGAGATTGTCCTCGGTATAGGCTTTCTTGTAGTCCGGGTCGGCAAGGATGCGCTGAGCGGCGGCGTCCCAGATCTTGGTGATGGCCGGCGGCAGTCCCTTCGGCCCGGCTAGGCCGCGGAATTTCGTCACCACGACGTTGAAGCCAAGCTCTTTCGCGGTCGGCACATCGGGATAGGCGGCCATGCGCGTCGCATTGAAGGTGGCGAGCATCAGGACTTTCTTGCCCTCGAGCTGAGCGCGGATTTCCTCCACCTCGCCCACCCCCATATCGAGCGTCCCGTTCATGACGTTGATCATGAGATCGCCGCCGCCGTTATGGGACACGACCGCCGCATTGACCTTCGCGGCAAGCTTTAGTTGCTCGGCCGCCTGGCGTTCCTCGGACGCCGGATTGGCGGCGCCCCAGCGGCCGCGCGCGGCCTTGGCGCGGGCGATGATGTCGTTCAAGGATTTGTACGGCCCGCCGGCCCTCGTATAGGCGACTTCCGAATCGTTGAAGAAATTCACCACCGGTTCGAGGTCGCGATAGGTCTTGGCCGGCTTGCTTAGGAGCGAGGTCAGCACATAGGTGGGGGTGGCCGCGTAGAACATGCTGCCGTCGGGCTTGGCTCCCGCAACGCGGGCAACCGCCTTGGCGCCGGAGCCGCCTTCGTCGTTTTCGATGACAAAGGTGGCGGCGATGTATTTCTGGAGATATTTCAGCATCTCGCGCAGCACTACGTCGCTGCCGGCGCCAGGGCTCGAATGCGTAACCAGGGTAACGACTTTGTGCGGATAAGCGGCCGCGGTGGCGGTCTGGGCTTCGGCGCGCGGAAGCACCAGCCCGGTGGCGGCAAGTGCTGCACTGCCAAGCAAAAATCGGCGCTTATCGATCACGTCTTAACCCCTAATTTCGCGGGAAAAGCACTTTAGCGGCATCCAAGCGTGCTGTCCCTAGCCGAAAACCGCGCTCTCTAGAAGTTAATTTCCGGGACCGCCCTGTTGGTCATCGCGCCACGAGTTCGCAACGACAACGGCACAGCACTTGAGACCAGGTTCTGACTTGAAGAGCAGCCGAGCAGACTCAATAACCGTTCAATAACAACCGCTTTCGTTTGTACAATTCTTCTAAGTCTCAATACTGTCACAAAAGCAAACTGCGCCGCTCATAATATTTCCACTTATCGCGCAAGTATTCCGCTCTGCGAGTCAAAAGTTCGGTGCGAGATTCTTTAGTTTAGGGTATGATGTGGTTGAAACGTCGGGGGGCGCCGCAGATGAGATGCGCACGATTTGTCACCGGCTTTTTCGGGCTTGTCGCATTTGCTTTCACCACTGTCGCTCTCGCCGCTGACGCGGCGCCGGATGCGGAAACGATCGTTCGCAGCCTGCACCCGCTCACCGGCAAGATTGGCATCGCCAAGGGGATTGCTGAGCTGAATTTAGGCGAGAACTTCCGTTATCTCGACCAGAAAGACGCCTCCACATATCTGACGAAAGTCCTCGGCAATCCGCCGTCGGCCGTGGAAGGCATTGATGGAATGATCATTCCCACGACGGACGGCCAAAACTGGTTTGCCGTCGTCTCCTATTCCGACGAGGGACACGTCAGCGATTCCGACGCCTCGACCATCAACTACGACGATCTGTTGAAGGAGATGCAGGCGGGCACGGTCGAAGACTCAAAGGAGCGAAAGGCGCTCGGCTTCAAGGGGCTTGAGCTCGTCGGCTGGGCGCAGAAGCCTTACTATGATGCGGCGGCGAAGAAGCTCTATTGGGCAAAATCCGTTCGCTTCGAGGGCGAGCAGGATCTCACCTTGAACTATGACGTGAGGATCCTCGGCCGCGAGGGCTTCGTAAACCTCAACATCGTCGACAGCATCGACCAGCTCGAGAAGATCAACGCGCAAATGCCGGGGATATTGTCGATGGTGAATTTCACCAAGAACAATACCTATGCGGAATATGTGCAAAGCACGGACCGGACCGCGGCTTACGGCATTGCGGGCCTGATCGCCGGGGGCGTGCTGGCGAAGGTCGGATTCTTCAAGGGCCTCATGGTGATGCTTGCCGCGTCCTGGAAGCTGATCGGCGTTGCCCTCGTGGCCGCCGGCGCGGCGGTGAGCAGGTTCATCAAGGGTATTTTTGGCCGCAAAGTCGAAGAGTAACGCAGCGCTGGCTCAAGCGCGGCGAAGGATGGATGCGCCGGGCCAAGCCCCGGCATGGAAACAGGGAAGCAAATGGATCAGACAGCAGCGAGTGTTACCCCAGCCGCGCAATCACAAGCGGCGAGCCAACCCTCACAAGAGGAAATCATCGCGAAGCTTAGATCGGAGCAGAATTTTCCGTTTGCTGTGGGCGCCGGACTGGCTGCGGCCTTCATCGGCGCGATCTTGTGGGCCGTCGTCACGATCGCCTCGGAATACCAGATCGGCTTCATGGCGATCGCCGTCGGCATCCTCGTCGGTTTCGCGATCAGGGAAGCCGGCAAAGGCGTTGATAAGACATTCAGCTATCTCGGGGCGGGCTGCGGCCTCTTCGGCTGCGTGCTCGGGAACGTGCTGAGCGTCGTCGGTTTCTACGCCAAGGCAAAAGGGGTCGGCTACTTCGACGCCTTGGCGGCGATGAATATCAACCTCATGAGCGCTCTGATGGGCGCGTTCTTCCAGCCGGTGGATCTGTTGTTCTATGGAATCGCCATCTACGAGGGCTTTAAACTGTCGGTCAAATACCGGCTCAACGAGTAGGCGAGCGCCTGCTCCCGGCGGGCGCGAGCAACGATGATCAAAGCGTTTCTGCTGCTGCTGTCGGCGCTCAAGTTCGGCAAATTGCTGACTGTCGCGGGGACGATGGCGATCTCGATCGTCGTCTACAGCTTCGTCTTCGGCTGGGCCTATTCTGTCGGCCTCGTGCTTCTCATCCTCGTTCATGAGATGGGCCATTTCGTTGCCGCGCGGCAAAGAGGCTTGGACGTGGGAGCGCCCACGTTCATTCCCTTTGTCGGAGCCTGGATCGCGCTCAAGGACCGGCCGATGAATGTCGAGACCGAGGCCTATATCGCTTTTGCCGGTCCGCTGCTCGGCACCGCGGGCGCATTGGCTTGCTACTATCTGTCTCGTCATTACGACAGCAGATTGCTTCTTGCGGTCTCCTATTCGGGATTCTTCCTGAACCTGTTCAACCTCATTCCGTTGTCTCCCTTCGACGGCGGCCGGATCACGGCGATTCTGTCGCCGCGCATCTGGCTGGTCGGCGCGCCGCTGCTGATCGCGGTGTTCTTATGGCGTCCGAGCCCAATGCTGATCGTCATGGCCGTGCTGGCCGCACCGCATGTGATGAAGGCATTCAAGTTCGACGCGAAGGCGCCGGAAAACGCCGCCTATTACGCGACCAAAGCCGAGACCAGAATGAGTTACGCGTTCTACTATCTGGCGTTGGCCGGCTTTCTCGCCGTCATGTCTTACGACGTGCACAATATGCTGGAGCCGCAGTGACGGCTTGAGTTGCGCGCACTCCCGGCGCCGCGTACCTGACCGCACTTTCATAATTCGTGCCACCGCCAGCGACAGGCGGAGCAGCCAAGCTATACTCGCCGCCGGCCAAATTTTCTTGAGTGACGGGAAAGGATCGGGTCCCATGGAAGCTCCGCAGAACGTGCAAAGCCTTTCACGTAACCGCAGTGTCGGGCTGGTGGCCGCAGCTGTTGCGGTGGTGTTGCTCGCCGCTTGCGGGCAAACGGGCAGCGCCGGATCGGCGGAGACCAAGTCGGCGGCGACGCAATCGGCGGCTCTGCCGGAGGAGTACGGCGAGTTCTACGCCTCGCCCGACGAGCTGGCGGTACCGCCGGTCAATGAGATCGCGAGATCGATGCGCTTGAACGCGACCGCAAAGACCCTGGGGCTCGAGGTCTACAACAGGAATTGCGCCTCGTGTCACGGCACCAATATGAAAGGATCCGCCGAAGCGCACGCGCCCGACTTGACCGACGAGTTTTGGCGCTTTTCCGGCGACGATCTCGAAACCGGCGGCGCCACCCTCTACCCCTCCGACGTCGAATGGATCGTGCGCTACGGCATCCGCTCAGGTCTTCGCAACCAGCGCGGCTCGGAAGCGGACATGGTGGCGTTCGATCCGCAGTACCGCTCAAGGCAGGATACGGAAGAG
>Ga0126377_10004176_pt1 | contig 10460 bp, 10 predicted proteins | sample PanSoiMetPlot_22_FD_92647 | JGI IMG/M metagenome (GOLD analysis project Ga0126377, IMG submission 92647) | Tropical forest soil microbial communities from Panama - MetaG Plot_22 | ecosystem: Environmental > Terrestrial > Soil > Tropical forest > Bulk soil | place: Panama | collected 2016-02-17 | reverse complement strand
CGCCGCACGCGCCCTGGTCACCTTCCGGTCACCCGCCCGGGCAGGCGCAATCGCGTCATTGAAGTTCCGCTCACCCCCGTTCAATCGATGAGCCGCCGCCAAAAAAATGCACAGGAACATGCGCCGGGCGATGAGCCGCGACAGGACAGCGTCGCCCCCGATGCCGGGCTGGAGTCGCTTGAGTCCGGTCGCCCACACGATCAGATCGCAAGCGGTTGCGTTGAAACTAGATTACAATCGTCGTTCATAGTCAAATAGCCGGCGACATTGGTACAGCCCCATCAGCATGGTGGATGGAAGACAGCTATGGCGCGCCGCCCGATCGACCGGACTTTTGCCGTGACGACGACGCGCATCGCCGCGCTTGATTGTCGTCATTGCGGAAGATCATGCCCGTCACCGTCCTGATCACCGGGTTCGGGCCGTTTCCTGGCGCGCCGTTCAATCCGACCGAGGGCCTGGTCAGGCGGCTGGGCGCGCGGCGGCGGCCGGCGCTGGCCGAGGTGGAGCGCATCACTCACGTGTTCCGCACCAGCTATGCGGCGGTCGATGACGATTTGCCGCGGCTCGTCGCGCGCCATCGCCCCGCCGTGCTGCTCATGTTCGGGCTGGCCGCACGCAGCCCGCATCTGCGCATCGAAACGCGGGCGCGCAATGCCGTCTCCGCGCTGGTGCCGGATGCTCGCGGGCAGATGCTGCGGCGGACCGGCATCGCGGCGGGCGCCGCGCCGACGCTCACCGGCCGCGCGCCGTTTCAAAGACTGCTGCGCGCCACGCGGGTCGCGCGCGTGCCGGCAAGGCTGTCGCGCGACGCCGGCGCCTATCTCTGCAACTACGTCTATTGGCACGGCCTCACGGCGGCATCGCGCCAGCGGCCGGTGCCGATCGTTGCGTTCGTGCACGTCCCGGCGGTCGGCCGCTTGGCGCGACGCCGCGCCAAGCGGGCGCCCACCCCGAACGACCTGGCGCGCGCCGGCGAGGCCATTCTGCTGGCCCTGTTGGCGGCGGCGCGCACGTTAACCCTATCGAAACATTAATGGTGCTGTCCCATCGCGATACATCGGATAATGGCCCGGAACTTGGAACGCTGATGCTCGGTCAACCAAGCGTATCCAGCCATGTCCCTTGATCGCCGCCATTTCCTCACCTTCACGGCCGGCGGGGCCGCCGCCGCCAGCGAGCCGTTCGCCACCGAGCGCGCCGCCGCCGCACCGCTCTCGGTGCTCGGCATCGACGCGCTGCACCTCGGCGTGCGGGCGGGGAGCTTTGAGGATCAGAGCAGCGCATTGCAGGACGCCATCGACCAGGCCGCCGGCGCCCGCGTACCGCTGGTGCTCGGGCCGGGCGTGTATCGCGCCGGCGATCTGAAACTGCCGAGCGGCGCGCAGATCGTCGGCGTGCGCGGCGCCACGCGCCTGGTGCTGACGCAGGGCCCCTCGCTCATCTCGGCGACGAGGGTCGACGCCATCGGGTTGACCGGGCTCGTGCTCGACGGCGGCAACCGGCCGCTGCCGGACGGACGTGGACTCGTCACCTTCGCGGGCGTGCGCAGCCTGCGCATCACGGATTGCGAAATTTTCGCCGCTGGCCGCCATGGCATCGTGCTGGAAGGCGTGCAGGGCGAGGTGACCGGCTCGACCATCGCGGACGCGGCCGGCACCGCCATCTTCTCGCGTGACGCAGCCGGGCTCCTGATCGCGCGCAACGTGATCCGCCAGGCCGGCAACAGCGGAATCCAGGTGTGGCGCTCGGAAGCCGGCGATGACGGCACGCTCATCGTCGACAACCGCATCGAGGGCGTGCTGGCGCGGAGCGGCGGCTCGGGACAGAACGGCAACGGCGTCAACGTCTTCCGCGCCGCCAACGTGGTGGTCCAGGGCAACCGCATCCGCAACTGCGCGTTCTCGGCCGTGCGCGGCAACGCCGCCTCCAACCTGCAGGTGCTCGGCAACAACTGCACGGCGTCGGGCGAGGTCGCGCTCTATGCCGAATTCGGCTTCGAGGGCGCCGTGATCGCCAACAACGTGGTCGACGGCGCGGCGCTCGGCATCGCCGTGACCAATTTCAACCAGGGTGGCCGCTTCGCCGTGGTGCAGGGCAACGTCATCCGCAACCTCACGGCCAAACGGCCGGCCGGCACCGACCCTGACGACGGCTTCGGCATCGGCATCGGCGTGGAAGCGGACTCGGCCGTGACCGGCAACGTCATCGAGCAGACGCCGAGCGCCGGCATCTCGATCGGCTACGGCCAGCACCTGCGCGACGTGACCGTCACCGGCAACGTGGTGCGCATGGCCGGCGTCGGCATTGCGGTGTCGGTGGCGCCGGGCGCCGGCGCTGCCGTGATCGCCGACAACCTCATCGCCGGCGCGCGCAACGGCGCCATCGTCGGCATGGAATGGAAGAAGCCGGTGACTGGCGACCTCGCCCGCGACGGCGCCGCGCGCTTCGCACAGCTCGCCATCAGCGGGAACCGGGTGCGGTAAACCGGCTATCCACTCGGTTCGTCATGCACAGCCGTGACCCGCGCGATCCGGATGCGCGCGGCATTTTCGGAGACGCCGATGAAGTGCTTGATTCTCAAGTGCATCGCGCGGTGCCATCATATGGACTCCTTGAACGCAAATGCTCGGGCGTCCACGAAACCGAGTGAACTTCAATCCATCCTGAGCTGGCGGCGAAACGGAAACCGAGGGAGGGAAAGAGATGGCTGACGTGCTTATTATGTACGGGCTGCCGCTGATCGTGTTAATCGCCGCAGCGGTCTGGATTTACATGCATCTGACGCCAGAAAACTGGAAAGGCAGCTCGACAAAAGTACCCAACCAAGGGGTCGTAAAACGGGATTGGGTCGCCACCGGACGCATCGATTTTGCAACCCAGCTTACAACCACCCCCGGAGATAACGATCGGCCAAGTGAATTCAAGCTGCTCGTGGAAGAACGCAGGATTGTAGAAAGCATCGCTGGAAATGAAAACCTCGAGATTCAATGGAGGCTTGCTACGCTGAGGGAAGCAAAAACCGTTGTGACTCAATACCACACATACCTGTCGGAAAACTCGCTCATCAAAACTGTATTCGACGAGCCCGCATCGTTGCCCCCAACAGTGGAGGCTCAGATCAGCCGGGCCGCCGCACCCGCCGAGGAGAAGAGCGAGTTTACCGTGGTGCTGGCCGCGGTCGGCGAAAAGAAGATCGAGGTGATCAAGGAGGTGAGCGCGCTTACCGGGCTCGGTCTCAAGGAGGCCAAGGACCTGGTCGAGGGCGCGCCCAAGCCGGTCAAGAAGGGCGTGAACAAGGACGAGGCCGACAGGATCACGGCCACGTTGGAGAAGGCGGGTGCGAAGGCTGCGCGCGTTCCTTCCGACTAAACCAGCTAGTCTATTCAAGTGGCAAACCCGCCGCGCGGATGCTTCAGCCATTGCCTCGGAGGCTTTGCAAGATCGTTGCACTTCATCGCTGGCCACGATCCGGCCCGGACGATGCCGCGCGCATCCGGCCCGGCATCGTCTATATCCCACTCTGGGCCTATGGCCATGCCGGCCCATGGGCGATGCGGCGTCCGGCTTCGGCCGGCTCACTGCCGTGCGCCATGCCGCCGTCATGACGGCAACGCCGCCGGCCTGGCGGCGCCCGTCGGTGCCGCTCGGCACCCATCCGGCGGACTGCCCGAATGACCCCCATGCCGCTTTGGCCCCATGAATTCCGCTGATGCCTGTGCTAGCTCTAGGCCTCGAGGGACTGGGCGAGGCACAGACATGCATGCACGTGTCGGGGCGAATGACGGATCTGCCGCCGTGCAGGCCGGCGGACTGCGCGGCAGCAGCATCATCCGCGAGATTCTTGCGAGCAACATCGAGTTCGTCGTCTCGGTACCGGACATCACCACCAGCGAGGGCCTGCTGCGCCCGCTGGCCCAGGCCGGGAGCCCGAAGCTGATCCGCATCTGCAAGGAGGACGAGGGCGTCGGGATCTGCGCCGGCCTCGCCCATTGCAACAAGCGAGCGCTCCTGCTCATCCAGCAGACCGGCATGCTCGACTCGATCAACGCCATCCGCGGTGTCGCGGTCGAATACGCGCTGCCGATCTGCATGATGGTCGGACTACTGGAGAAGGAACCCGATCTGCGCCCGCGCGAATCGAAGCGCTACGGCGTGCGCATCGTCGAGCCGATCCTCGACGCCATGGGCATCGCCTACCACGAGATCGAGGACGACGCCGACGTGAGCAAGATCCGGCCGGCCATCGACGACGCCTATGCGGCGTCGCGTCCCGTCGTCCTGCTGATCGGACGGAGGCCGACCGCATCATGATGAAGGCCGATGACTGCCTCAGGGTGCTGGCGCGCCACGTCACCGATCAGGACATCATCGTCCCGGTCTATACCTCGGCCTTCGACTGGATCGCCATCCGGCCGCACCCGCTCAACTACCTGGCGCACGGCGCCATGGGCCTGGCCTCCTCGCACGCGCTCGGCCTGGCGCTGGGGCGGCCGGACCGGCGCGTGATCGTCATCGACGGCGACGGCAGCCTGCTGATGAACCTCGGCAGCCTAGTGTCGATCGCCGAGGCGGCGCCGCGCAATCTCATTCACTTCGTGTGCGAGAACGGCACCTACGAGGCGAACGGTGGACATCCAATTCCCAACCGCGGCCACGTCGATTTCCCCGGCTTTGCGCAGTCGGCCGGCTATCGCAGCACGCACGCGTTTTCCGACCTGAGAGTTTTTGAGCAGCAGGTCGGCGCCGTGCTGGCGGAAGCCGGTCCGGTGTTTGCCAGCCTGAAGGTCACGCCGAGCGGACCGCAGACCCGCGACTACTCCCTGCTGCACGGGCCGGCGGTGCGCGCCGCCACCAGGGCGGCGCTGCTGGCGACCTGACCGCCACGATGCGGAGAGACGCGATGCCACGACGTCACGCGCTCGCCGCCGGTCTCGCGATCGCGGCGCAGTTCGCGTGCGGCGCCGGCATGGCGCAGTCGCCGTCGGATTCTCCCGTGCGAAAAATCTCGTTCGTGGTCGGTTTCGCGCCGGGCGGCGGCGTCGACACGTTTGCGCGCGTCATCGCCCAGGAGCTGTCGGAGCAGTTCGGCTACCAGATCGTGATCGAGAACCGCCCGGGCGCCGCCTCCAATATCGCCGCCAAGGCGGTCGCCGCCGCGGCGGCGGACGGCACCACGTTCCTGTTCACCGGCAACAGCTTTGCCATCAACCAGACGCTCTACAAGAACCCCGGCTACGCCACCGAGGATCTGCGGCCGGTGGCATTCGCCGCCATCGACAGCCAGGGGCTGGCGGTGAGCACAAACCATCCGGCGCGCGACCTGGCCGCGTTCCTCAAGCTTGGCCACGACAAAGCCTTCAGCTTCGGCTTCGGCGGATCGTCGGCGCGCATCGTCGCCGAATACGTCTTCAAGATTGCCGCCCGCACGCAAGGCGTGGCGGTGCCGTTCCAGAGCGGCGCGCCCGCCCTCAATGCCCTGCTCGGCGGACACGTCGATATCGTGGCCGGGCCGGTGGCCGAACTGGTGCCGCAGGTGCAGCAAGGCAGCGTGCGCGTGCTTGCCGTCACCGGCGCCAAGCGCGCCGTCGCCCTGCCCGACGTGCCAATGCTGAGCGAGGTCGGCTTTCCCGACCTCGCCATCCACGGCTGGATCGGCCTGCTGGCGCCGGCAAAGACCCCGACCGACATCTGCGCGCGGCTCAACGCCGCCGTGAACGCCGTGGTGGTCAAGCCGCACGTGGACCAGCGGCTGCGCACGCTGGGTTACGAGCCGGCGGCCGTCCCGCTCGACGCGGCGCCCGACTTCCTGCGCAACTCGATCGACACCTGGGGGCGCATGATCCGCGCCACCGGGATCGTGGCTGATTAAATTAGGGCAGTCGTCATGCGCGGGCTCGACCAGGCTCGACCTGCGCATCCATCCATAAGCATGAACTTGATCGCGATACGATGGATTGCCTGGTCAAGCCGGCCATGACGATGTGGCGACGCCGAGCCAACCAGAATGCTCTAACCAAGCACTACGGTCGGCGCCAGCGCGCCGACCGCAACGCCTTTCCAGTTGCGCAAGGTCAGCCGCAAAAAATCGTCGAGAAAACTTTGCTCCGCTCCGTCGAGCGGCAGGAAGCGGGCGATCATGGCGGCCGTCACCACCTCGGCGGCGCGGCCGGCGCCGTCGTCGCACTTGAGCGCGAACCCGAGCCCTTGCTCGGGCAAGGCGCAGCAGAACACGCCCTCGGCCCCGGTCTTGACGAACACGCGGGCGCCGAAGCGCTGCATGATCTCGGTGCAGAAGCGCCCGGTGCCGGCAACGTGCCACGGCGCCACCGCGCAGGCCGCGCGCAGGCGCGCTGCTGCCTTGGCACGCCCGGGCGCCAGGTCTTGCCCGCTGCCGAAGCGCGCAAAGGCAAGCGCCAGCCCGCGCAACGGAACGGCCCAGGTTGGCACCGAGCAATTGTCAATGGCGCGGCAGTCCTCGCCGAGGCGGCATCCGGTGAGCGCCTCGAGCGTCGCGTGCACCGCGCGCTGCACCGGGTGCGTCGGCGAGACGTAGCCCTGATGCGCCTCCCCCATGGCGCAAGCGGCGCACAGGAAGCCGGTGTGCTTGCCGGAGCAATTGTTGTGGAGCGCCGAGGCGGTGGCGCCGGAGCGCGCCAGCGCCTGGGCCGAAGGCTGGTGGATCGGCCAGTGGGTGCCGCATTCGAGCGCGCCGCCGTCGAGGCCGGCGCGCGCCAGCATGCGTGTGACCGCCGCGACATGCCCTGGCTCGCCGCTGTGCGAGGCGCAGGCGACGGCAAGCTCCTCGTCGGCGAGATCGTACCGCGCCGCCGCGCCCGATTCCATGAGCACCAGGGCCTGCAGGGCCTTGACGGCCGAGCGCGGGTAGATGGGGCGCTCGACGTCGCCCAGGGCCAGAAGGCTTGCGCCGGCGGCATCGACCACCGCCACCGCGCCGCGATGGCGGCTTTCGACAAGCGCGCCGCGGATGGCTTCAACCAGGACCGGATTGGTCATACGGGGCAAAGTCGCTGCGTTACCGGGAATTCATATATTGGCGGTGGAGAAAGCCACAGTTCGGTCGGAAACCCACCCTACCTCACCGCCATGCGTCTTCGCGTCAAGGCTATCGTGCTCACCTTCATCGCCCTCTTCCTGCTCCCCCTCGCGATCCGCGCCGCGCTCAGCGCCTTCGACGAGCACCCTCGCAGCTGGCACGATGCCGACTGGTCGAGCACCGGCAGCCTGCCGCCGGCGAACAGCCACCCGGCGGCGCGCGTCATCGTCTTGTCGGCCCGCACCGGCCGCTGGAAGGGCATTTTCGCCACCCACAGCTGGATCGTGGTCAAGCGCGAGAACGCCCGCGCCTGGAGCCGCTACGACGTGGTCGGCTGGGGCAATCCGGTGCGAACCAATGGCTGGGCGCCGGACGGGCGCTGGTTTGGCGACAGCCCCGTGGTGGTCGTCGACGTCAGCGGGCCGGAGGCTGCCGCGCTCATCCCCAAGATCGATACCGCCATCAAGGCCTATAGTTTCGCCAAGGCCGGCGACTACCGGGTGTGGCCCGGCCCCAACAGCAACACGTTCATCGCCGCCATGCTGCGCGCAGTGCCCGAACTCGGCGCCACGCTGCCGCCCACCGCCATCGGCAAGGATTTCCGCCCTGGTCCGTTTGTCGGCCTGACCGACAGCCGCACCGGCGTGGAGGCGAGCCTGTGGGGTCTGCTCGGCCTCAAGGTCGGCTGGGTCGAAGGCGTCGAGCTCAATCTGATGAGCCTCGTGGCGGGACTCGACCTGCGCCATCCGGCCATCAAGCTGCCGGGCTTCGGCCGGCTCGGGCTGGGCAGCGCGAGCGCGCTCGCCACGCCCGCCGGCGATAACAAAATGTAATAATTCCGCGATCTCACGCCGATTTGTCGGTCACGCGGCGCCATGCAGGGGTGACGCGCCGCTCCGGCCGTGCCACCTTGCCGCGACCCTTCGCAGTCCATTCCCTCTTTCATGCGCGACACCAAGCCCCTGCTCCAAGCCATTCCGTTCCCTGCGATCCGTCGCCGGCAACTGGAGACGCTGCAGGTCAACCTGGGCTATCGCTGCAACCAGTCCTGCGTCCACTGCCACGTGAATGCCGGGCCCAACCGCACCGAGGAAATGGACGGCGCGACCGTCGATCTCGTGCTTGCTTTCCTGGCGCGCCGGCGCATCGCCACGCTCGACATCACCGGCGGCGCGCCCGAACTCAACCCCAACTTCCGCCGCCTGGTGAATGCCGCCCGCGAGATGAGCGTGCGCGTCATGGACCGCTGCAACCTGACCATCCTCGAAGTGGAAGGCCAGGAGGACCTCGGCGAATTCCTGGCTGCCCAGCAGGTCGAGATCGTGGCGTCAATGCCCTGCTATCTGTTGGAAAATGTCGACCGCCAGCGCGGCAGCGGGGTATTCGAGCGCTCGATCCGCGGGCTCAAACGGCTCAACGCGCTCGGCTACGGCCGCAACGAGGCCGGACTCGTGCTCAACCTCGTCTACAATCCGCAAGGGCCGTCGCTGCCGCCGGCGCAGGGCCAGCTCGAGGCCGACTACAAGCGAGTGCTCGGGGAGACTTATGGGATCGTGTTCAACAACCTGTTCACGCTCACCAACATGCCGATCCAGCGCTTCGGCGCCATCCTCTTGTCGAAGGGCCAGTTCGACGACTACCTGGCGCTGCTGCGCGCCGCCCATCGCGACGAGAACCTCGACGGCGTGATGTGCCGCAGCCTGATCTCGGTCGACTACCGCGGCTACGTCTACGATTGCGATTTCAACCAGATGCTCGACCTGCCGCTCGAACGCCGCGGGCGCAAGCGCGTGCATCTTGCCGACCTCGCCGACGACGAGATCGCCGGCAATCCGGTGCGCGTCGCCGGGCACTGCTTCGGCTGCACGGCTGGCCGAGGCTCCAGCTGCGGCGGCGCCCTGGAGGCGGCGGAGTGACGGCCGGGGTTGCGCCTGGCGTTCCGGCGCCGGCCGCGTCGGCACTGGCCGCGGGCCGGCTGTGCCCGGCCGACTATTGCTATCTGCCCTCGGTGTTCGATCGGCCGCCCGAGATCACAACGGACATCCTCTACGTTGTCGGCGGGCTCTACGGCAATCTTGCTGCCCTGGAGGCGGTGGAGCGGCTGGCCGCACGCGAGCGCGCGCCCGTCACCATCGTGTTCAACGGCGATTTCCACTGGTTCGATGCCGAGCCGACCTGGTTCGACGAGGTCGAGCGACGTGTGCAGCGCCACGTGGCGATCCGCGGCAACGTGGAGACCGAGATTGCACGCAGCAGCGATGTCGGGACCGGCTGCGGGTGCGCCTATCCGGAATCGGTCGGCGACGACGTCGTCAGCCGTTCCAACGACATCCTGCGCGACCTTCAGGCGGTCGCCGGCGCCGGCGCGCGCCCGCGCCTCGCCGCCCTGCCGATGCACCTCGTGGCGCGGGTCGGGCCGCTGCGGGTCGGCATCGTGCATGGCGACGCAGGCGCGCTCGCTGGCTGGCGCTTCGACGTCGGCGCGCTGGATCGTGAGACCAACCGCGCATGGCTCGCCGATATCCGGGCGCAGACGGCGATCGATGTATTCGCCTCCACCCACACCTGCCTGGCGGCCATGCGCAATTTCGCGCTGCCGAGCGGGCACCTGACCGTCATCAACAACGGCGCCGCCGGCATGCCGAACTTTTTCGCCTCGCAATACGGGCTCATCTCGCGCATCGCCGCCGTCTCCTGCCCGCACATACCAGCTTACGGCACGGTCCGTCACGGCGTGTGCATCGACGCGCTGCCGGTTCATTACGACACGGCGACTTTCCTCCGCCGCTTCCTGGCGCGCTGGCCGTCGGGGTCGGCCGCCCATGCGTCCTATTTCCGGCGTATAGTGGGCGGGCCGGATCACGCCATCGCGGCGGCCCGGCCGCAAAAGACCGCTTAACGAATTGGCAGCAAAACTCTCGATCGTCATGCCGGTGCTGGACGAGGCCGGGCTCATCGTCGATGCGCTCCGGGCCCTCGAACCATTCCGCCAGCGCGGGGCCGAGGTCATCGTGGTGGACGGCGGCAGCCGTGACGCCACGAGCCACCTTGCCCGGCCGCATGCTGACATGGTCATCGCGGCGCCGCGCGGGCGCGCCGCTCAGATGAATGCCGGCGCGACACGCGCCTGCGGCGACGTGCTGCTGTTCCTGCATGCCGACACGCGGCTGCCGCCGGAGGCGGATCGACGCGTGCTCGAGAGTCTTGCCCGCACCGGCCGTTGCTGGGGACGCTTCGACCTGTCCATCATGGGCCGCAGCCGATGGCTGCCGATCATCGCGGCCGCCATCAACCTGCGCTCGCGGCTGACCGGAATCGCCACCGGCGACCAGGCCATGTTCGTGCGGCGCGACGCCTTCATGGCGGCCGAAGCCTTTCCCGACATTCCGCTGATGGAGGACAT
>Ga0126377_10004175_pt1 | contig 10460 bp, 9 predicted proteins | sample PanSoiMetPlot_22_FD_92647 | JGI IMG/M metagenome (GOLD analysis project Ga0126377, IMG submission 92647) | Tropical forest soil microbial communities from Panama - MetaG Plot_22 | ecosystem: Environmental > Terrestrial > Soil > Tropical forest > Bulk soil | place: Panama | collected 2016-02-17 | reverse complement strand
GATCTTGTTGCCGTCATTGCCGGCCTCGATGCCGTAGAACTTCTTGTCGAACTTGTCGCCGTTCGGGCCGAGATCCTTGATGTCCTTCACGCCGGCCGCGGCCACGTAGTCCGGGACCACCGGGCCATAGCCCGCACCCTTCAGGTCCGGCTTCAGCGATTCGATGGTCTTGGCATCGAGATAGGGCTGCAAGCCGGTCGCGTTGGACGGCATCCAGTTATCCAGGAAGAAGTCCAGCTGGTTGTTCTTCAAGCTCTCCAGGATGACCGGCAGGGTCAGCACGTCGATCTTGGCCTCGTAGCCGAGGCCCTTCAGCACCGTGTTGAAGAGGCCGTTCTGGGCGGTGTTGTCGGTCCAGCCCACATCGGCCATGTGCGGTGTCTTGCAGGATTCCGGTTCGGCGGCTTGCGCGGCAGCCGCGCTCAGGGCGAGGGCCGCGCCGGCCAAGAGAATGTTGCGCAACGTCATGATCTGTAGCCTCCCAAGGTTTCTGCTGCTGTTGCGACCCTGCTGCTCCCCTTGCCAGATCCGTTCGCCGCAGGGCCTCGCGACGAACTGACCCGATCCGCAGTACTCCGCCGGGACCGAATTCTGGCGCTCCTGAGCCTGGACACTATCCCAGGTGCGACCCCCTGCCAAGTTTATTTTGGTTGATCAACCAACTAAAATAAACCTAGAGTGGGTGCTCACGAGGCTGCGGGCCAGGCAGGCACCCTTCCAGCATAGAAGATCGGGCCTCCGAAAATAGCCGCGTAGCGGTCACTCTTTTGCGAGGCGCGACGCTCTTGCCCAAGGTCGGCATGGAAGAGATCCGGCGGCGGCAGCTGATCGAGGCGACCATCGCCTCGATCCATGATGTCGGCTTCTCGGAATCCAGCGTCTCGCGCATCGCCGCCAAGGCCGGGGTCTCGGCCGGTATCGTGCATCACTATTTCGAGGACAAGGGCGAGCTGCTGGAGGCGACCTTGCGCCAGCTCGGCGCCAACCTCAGCGCCTCGGTGATCCGGCGCCTGCAGGCCGCAAAGACGCCGGCGCACCGCCTCATGGCGGTGGTCGACGGCAACCTTGGCCCCGAGCTGTTCACCCCCGAGGCAGTGTCGGCGTGGCTCGCCTTCTGGTCCCAGGTGCCGACGAGTCCGCAGCTTGCCCGCATCCAGAGCGCCATCATCCGCCGCCTGCACAGCAACCTGGTCCACGCCTTGCGCCCGTTCCTGCGCGAGCCGGAGGTCCAGCATGTGGCGCAGGACCTGGCGTGCCTGATCGACGGCATGTGGCTGCGCGCCGCGCTCAATGCGCGCGGACCGGACGGCGCCGACGCACGCCGCGCCGCGATCCAGTTCATCACCAATCGCCTGAGCATCAAGATCGGAGAGACGCCATGGACGAGCTGAAGCTCTACATCCACGGCCGGCCGGTCGATGCCACCTCCAACGAGACCTTCGACAACGTCAATCCGGCGACCGGCGAGGTCATCGGCAAGGTGCAGGTCGCCAGCAAGGCCGACGTCGACCATGCGGTCGAGAGCGCGCGCGAAGGCTTCTCGGCCTGGTCGCGCATGACCGGCCCGCGGCGTGGCCGAATCCTCATGAACGCCGTCAGGCTGCTGCGCGAACGCAACGACGAACTGGCGCGCCTGGAAGTGCTGGATACCGGCAAGCCGATCGCCGAAGCCATCGCGGTCGACGTCGCATCCGGCGCCGATGCGATCGAGTATTTCGCGGGCGCGGCGCCAACCCTGCGCGGTGACCATTACGATCTGGGCACCGCCTTCGCCTATACGCGGCGCGAGCCGCTGGGCGTGTGCGCCGGGATCGGCGCCTGGAACTATCCGATCCAGATCGCGTGCTGGAAATCCGGCCCTGCCCTCGCCTGCGGCAACGCCATGGTGTTCAAGCCCGCGCACCTGACCCCGACCACCGCGGTTAAGCTGGCGGAGATCTACAGCGAGGCCGGCGTGCCCGACGGCGTGTTCAACGTGGTGCACGGACATGGCTCGGTCGGTGCCGCCCTCGGTACTCATCCCGCCGTCGCCAAGGTGTCGCTGACCGGCTCGGTCGCCACCGGCAAGCGCGTGATGGCGGCCGCAGCCGAGACCCTGAAAAAGGTCACCATGGAGTTGGGCGGCAAGTCGCCGCTGATCATCTTCGCCGACGCCGACTTAGATAATGCGGTGTCGGCCGCGATCATGGGCAACTTCTACACCCAGGGCGAAATCTGCTCCAACTGCACGCGCGTGTTCGTGGAGGAGCCGCTGCTGGCGCCGTTCCTGACCAGGCTCAAGGAGCGCGTGGCCAGGATGAGGATCGGCGATCCGCTCGATCCCGGCACCCATGTCGGCGCGCTGATCAGCCAGGAGCACATGGCCAAGGTGCTGACCTACATCGAAAGCGGCAAGCGCGAGGGCGCCAAGCTCATCATCGGCGGCAACCGTGTGACTGGAGGCCGGCTCAGTAAGGGCTGCTTCGTGGAGCCGACGGTGTTCGCCGGCTGCCGCGACGACATGGCCATCGTCAAGGAAGAGATCTTCGGGCCGGTGATGTCCGTCCTCACCTTCAAGACCGAAGACGAGGTGGTCGAGCGCGCGAACGCCACCGAGTTCGGCCTGTCCGCCGGCGTCTTCACCCGGGACATCCAGCGCGCCCACCGCGTCATCGCGCAGCTGGAGGCCGGCACCTGCTGGATCAACAACTACAACATCACGCCGATCGAAATGCCGTTCGGCGGCAACAAGCAGTCCGGCATCGGGCGCGAGAACAGCCTGGCCGCGATCGAGCACTACACGCAGCTCAAGGCCGTCTACGTCGAAGGCGGCAACGTGGCGGCGCCGTATTAGCAAGAGTGAATGCAGTACCCCCTCCCCCAACATGGGGGAGGGTTGGGGTGGGGGAAACCGCGTCTCGGTAGGAGAGAATCTTCGCTCGCTTCCCCCTCCCTGCCCTCCCCCGGTTCGGGGGAGGGGAAAAGCGAACGAGTGAATGAGCGAGTGAGGCTGGCGAATGAAGTTCGATGGTGTCTATGACTATCTGATCGTCGGCGGCGGCTCGGCCGGGTGCGTGCTCACCCACCGGCTTAGCGAAGATCCCGCCAACAAGGTCTGCCTGCTCGAGGCCGGCCCGCGCGATGCGTGGTGGAACTGGAAGATCCACATGCCCGCCGCGCTCATGTACAACCTGATGGACGACAAGTACAACTGGTACTACCACACCGAGCCGCAGCCCTACATGAACAACCGGGTCATGTATTGGCCGCGCGGACGCGTGCTGGGCGGGTCGTCATCGCTCAACGCCATGGTCTATATCCGCGGCCACGCGCTGGACTATGACCGCTGGGCCTTCAAGGAGAATTGCGAGGGCTGGTCGTACCAGGAGATCCTGCCCTACTTCCGGCGCGCCGAGCACCGCGAGAAGGGCGGCGATGCCTATCACGGCGACAGCGGGCCGCTCTGGGTCCACACCGCCGACCAGCCGAATCCGCTGTTCGAGGCCTTCCTCCAGGCCGCCCAGCAGGCCGGCTACGCCTTTACCGAGGACATGAACGGATACCGCCAGGAAGGCTTCGGCAAGATGGACATGACGATCCATCACGGCCGGCGCTGGTCCGCCTCCACCGCCTTCCTGCGCCCGGCCGAGAAACGCCCGAACCTGCGGGTGGAAACCGGCGCCTTCGCCCTGCGCGTGCTGCTCGAGGGCGAGCGCGCGGTCGGCGTCGAGTTCAGCCAGAACGGCCAGATTCGGCGCTATCGGGCGGAGCGTGACGTGATCCTATCGGGCGGCGCCATCAACTCCCCGCAGCTGCTGATGCTGTCCGGGATCGGACCGGCCGACCACCTGAAGGAAGTCGGCGTCGAGGTGCAGCATCATCTGCCGGGGGTCGGCCAGAATCTCCAGGAGCACCTGGAGATGTATATCCAGCAACACTGCACCAAGCCGATCACGCTCTACACCTACACCAAGCCGCACCGCATGGCGCTCAGCGGCGTGCAGTGGTTCCTGACCCGCAAGGGGGTCTGCACCTCGGCGCACCTGGAGGCCGGCGGCTTCATCCGCTCGCAGGCCGGGGTCGAGCATCCGAACCTGCAGTTCCATTTCCTGCCGTCGACCGTCAACGACCATGGCCGCAAGAACGGCACCAGCCACGCCTACCAGGTCCACATCGGCAACATGCGGCAGGAGGCGCGCGGCTGGATCAAGCTGAAGAGCACGAATCCCAAAGACCATCCGCGGCTCCAGCCATTCTATCTGCAGACCGAGGCCGACCGGCGCGAGTTCCGCGATGCGGTCAAGCTGACGCGCGAGATCTTCGCCCAGAAGGCCTTCGACCCCTATCGCGGCGCGGAGATCGCCCCCGGCGCCAAGGTGCAGAGCGACGCGGACCTCGACGCCTTCATCCGGGAGAAGGGCGACAGCGCCTACCATCCGAGCTGCAGCTGCAAGATGGGCACCGACGAGATGGCGGTGGTCGACCCGCAGGCCAGGGTGCATGGGCTTCAGGGGCTGCGGGTCGTGGACGCCTCGATCATGCCCTCGATCGTCAGCGGCAACCTCAACGCCCCGACCATCATGATGGCCGAGAAGTGCTCAGACATGATCCTGGGCAAGCCCGCGCTGCCGAAGTCCAATGCGCCGGTGTTCGTGCACCCCAACTGGCGCACGGCGCAGCGCTGAGGAACGGACGGCGTTCGCTTAGTTCGAGGCCTGGAGCTGCGTCTGCGTCTGCAGCTGGTCGGGCGTGCTGGTGGCGACGCTATGGTGCGACGGCCCGACGTCGAACAACGTCACGGCGATCAGCACGCACAGGCTGACGGCGACCCACAACCAGTGCGGCTGTGCGGCATTTCTCCGGCTGCGGGCGAAAATGGGTTTCCGGCGCGCATTCATACTACTGACCTCAGAACCAAAATGTTGCTCTCCCACGTCTGGCGCATCCGCCAAGCGCGACCAATTGCAGGTGTCCGAACTCGGTCTTGCGGAAATAACTGAGCGTCCCCGAACGCCATCGTCACTGCGCCAAGCTTGCTCAGCCCTCGCGCGCATCCTGCGACGATGCGTATACCCAACAAGCGCCGAACCTGTGCTCGCGATTCTAACGCGTTGCGTACGATTCGATGAGATGGAATTTCATCAATCGCAGCGTGCGCGATGCAGTTCTCACGGCCTTGCCACGTTTCGTACACGGGCTGTGTCACAACTTCCGTCACAGCGCGGTACGACGGGACGCCCGCCGCTCCGACTTGCGCGATGCGCGTCTTGATGGCGTTGCCGCGTGCTTGCGCCGACGATGATGACCGCACAGCCCGACCCGAACGATGATCGGCAGTTTGGTCTCAACGGGGGTGTGTGTGGCGCGGGACACAGGGCTCAGCTATCAAGATGTGCAACGGTATGCACAGATTGACATTCTTCGATTAACAATCGCTTATCGGATCGAAGTGATTTTATCTATTAGGCTACTTTTAGGACTTTTCCCGAGCCCGGCACCGGAGTGAGAGGCAATTAACGGTCCCCCGGATCCTCGTCCTCGTAATAGAACTCGGGCAGCGGCGCGGCGCGCGGATCGAGCGCGCCGGCGATCGCCGAAGTAGACGGAACCGGCACGAATTTCGATTGCTCTTCCGCGGGCTTGGCGGCTCGGCGGCTCATGCGCCAGCGGGTATAGAAGGCGAGGATGATGGCGATACTCGCGACAAACACGAACAATCCGGACGGTCCGACCGGCCCCATGACCGAGGAGGCGATCAATGGACCGGCGGTCGCCCCGACCGCCCAGGCCAGCAGCATGCCGCTGTTCGCCGCCACCATCTGGCTGCGGTCGATGTAGTCGAAGGCGTGGGCGACGGCCGTCGGATAGATGGTCGCGAGGAACCCGCCGAGCAGCAGGTTGGCGGCCGCCAGCAGGAGGAAGTTGCCCTGGGCGAAACTGAACGCACCCAGCAGCACGGACGCGCCGACGGTTGCCATCAGCACGCCGAACAACACCGTCCTTCGATCAAATTTGTCGCTTAATCGCCCAATCGGCCATTGCAGCAGGAAGCCGCCGATGATGGGCGCGCCCATGAAGATCGAGTTCTCGAACACCGAAAGCCCGATCTCGGTCCCGTAGACCGCACCCAGGGCGTACAGCGACCCGCTCAGCAAGCCGGAGCCTGCCGTCGCGACCGTGCCGAGGGGCGACGCCCGATAGAGCGCCTTGAGACCCATGGTCTTGATGTTGCCGAGCTCCGGACCCGGCACCCGGGTCAGCACCACCGGCACCAGGCAGAGCGAGGTCAGCAGCGCGCCAAGGGCGAACATCTCCAGCCCGGCGTCCCGCTGGATGCCGGGATCGGCGCTCTGGATGTTCGGATCGATGTTGATGGCGAGCTGGCCGACCCCGGACGCGATATAGATGGTGAGGGTGTACAGCGACAGGACCCGGCCGCGCAGCTCGTTGGAGCTGCGCACGTTGAGCCAGCTCTCGATCACCGCATAGAGCCCGGCCATGCAGAAGCCGACCGCGCCGCGCAGCAGGCCCCAGATCGGCACGTTGAAGATCAGCGCATGGACCATGATGGCGGCGGTCAGGGTCGCGGCGAACGCTGCGAAGGCGCGGATGTGCCCGACCCGGCCGATGATGCGCTGGGCCATCAGGCTGCCGGCGACGAAGCCCGCATAGTAGGCCGACATCACATAACCGGCGATCTGCGGCGCCACCCCTTCGGCATCCATGCGGACCGGCAGCAGCAGGCCGATGAGCCCCACGCCGAACGCCATCAACCCGGCGCCGAACAACAGGGAGAAAACGGAGCGCAGCGCGCTGATCATGGGGCAACCGGCCGCGAGCGCTTCGGATTGACGGGGTGGGACATGAGGCTAGGCTGGAATACACGCGTGAGTCGGGCCGGGAATAGCAGCGCAAACGTCCCCGGCGCAATAGAGAGTTTTCTCATGGCGACATTCGCTTTGCATCCCCAGCTGGCCGCCGACGGGCTGTTCCTGGTCGACTGGCCGCTCTGCCGGGTATTGCGGATGAACGATGCCACCTACCCCTGGCTGATCCTGGTGCCGCGCCTGACCGATGCGCGGGAGATCGTGGATCTGTCGGCCGCCGACCGGGTCCGGCTGATGGACGAGATCGCCTGGGCCAGCCAGGCGCTCAAGGACCTGCAGCACCCCGACAAGATCAATGTGGGCGCCCTCGGCAATGTGGTGCCGCAGCTCCACATCCACGTGCTGGGCCGCTTCAAGGGTGACCCGGCCTGGCCGAAGCCGGTCTGGGGCGCCGCCGCGCCGATCCGCTTCGAGCCTGCCGCCATGGGGGACGAGGTCGAAACCTGGCGGGGCGCCCTCTCAGCCTATGGGGCGTAGCCGCGGCCGAACGGATGGCCGGTCAGCAGCGAGATCAGGTGCGCCGCCATCACCAGCAGCACCGCGACCGCGACGAACTGGACGCCAAGCCATGGGATGACCGGCAGCCAGCGCCGGTTGAACGGCCGGCGCATCTGCCAGTTGGCGAGCGCTGCGATGGCGAACGCGACCACCAGCGACGCGATGGTCGCGCCCAGCTCCGGCATGGCTCAGAGGACCGAGACGATACGGGCCACGACTTCCGCGGCGACGGGTGCCGCCGCGCGCAGGAATTTCGGAAAGTCGAGATGGCTTTCCGCACCGGCCAGGTCGCTCAGGGAGCGGATCACGATGCAGGGTATCCCAATCAGCTCCGTCGCCTGGGCCACCGCCGCCCCTTCCATCTCGACCGCCAGCGCGGCGTAGTCGCGATGCAGGCGCTCGCGCACCTGTTCGCTGTTGATGAACTGGTCGCCGCTGACGATCGGGCCGAACGCGATGCGCGGCGGACGCCCGGTCGCGACCCCGAGATCCGACGGCAGCGGCGGCAGGCGGATGCCCTTCACCACCCCGCCGATGCGCATCAGCAGGTCCGGCGACAGGTCGAACGCGATGCGGTCGCGCGCCTCGCCGATCGGCGCGATGCCGGGCCGGAAGTTGCGGATGCCCTGGTTGGTGAGGTGGCCGTAGTCGTGCTGGATCAGCCGGTCGGCGATCACGACGTCGCCGATTGACAACGCGGGATCGATGCCGCCGGCAACACCGCACACGACGATCGCGCGGCAGTCGAGCGACGTCGCGATCAAGGTCGCGATCGCAGCCGACGCCACCTTGCCGACGCCGCTTTCCGCAAGGGCGACGCTGTGGCCCTGCAGCTTGCCGGTCGTCACCTGCAGCGTGCCGATGGTGTGCGTGCCGGTATCGGTGAGGCGATGGAACAGCGCGTCCCGCTCCTCGATCAGGGGCGAGAGCAACGCGATCGGCCGGTCGGGGATTGAGCTCATGCGCTGGCTGGCGAAGAACAGAGGAACGGTGCGGGCGGTAGCCCGCCCGGCACTCTATCCGAACTCAAGATCGCCGCGCCAGCGCTGCCGGACTGTCGCGCCTGTCTAGCGGGACAGCGCGTGGTCCAGCACGAAGATCACCCGGCCGTCCGGCAGCCTTTGTACGTCCAGCGCCTCGGCATCGCCCACCATCAGCTCTTCACCGGTGGCGTCGATGGTCAAGGGCCGGCCGTCGAGTGTCGTGACGGAGATGCGCTTGCCCGCGATGTCCTCCGGGGTCAGCCGCGAATCGGTCGCGCCGCGCGCCAGAAAGGCGCGCCGCAGATCGTTGCTGCCCGGGATCATCAGCTCCCTGATCTCGGACGTCGGGATGGTCTGGAAGGCCGCGTCCGACGGCACGAACAGGGTCTGCGGAGTCTTGCCGTAGGTATCGAGCCCGCCCAGCTCCATCATGCGGGTCCAGGTCTGGATGCCGCCGGTCCCGGTCGTGATATCCGCAACCCGTACGACCTGTGGCTGCGTCCCGACATTGACGGTCATCGCGTCGCTGCGATGCTGAATGGCACCGGCGCCCGCAATCATCAGCGAGGCTGCCGCAATAAATAATGAGATGCGCATTGATCCCTCCACGCGCGAAACAAGTTTGATATGGTTACATCTACGCGACAGACAATATTCCGATCATCACGCGGTCGTGTTTTGTGTGATCCGGGTCACAGGCACTTGGCGGATACCGCTATTATTGATCGGCTTTTGACGCGGGATTGAGGCCTTTAGGGACTGGAGGAAGCCTCTGAAACCCCTGGTAATCGTATGGTTTCGGCGTGACCTTCGAGTCTCAGACCATGCAGCCCTCTCCGCTGCCGCGGCGACCGGCGCGCCGGTGCTTCCGCTGTTCGTCGATGACGGACACGCGTCGGCGCGCCCGATCGGCGGCGCTTCACGCTGGTGGCGCGGACGATCGCTGCTCGCGCTGGACAAGTCCCTGCACGCGATGGGATGCCGGCTGGTCGTCCGGCGCGGAGCGACCGCGGAAGTCCTGGACTCCCTGCTGACCGAAACGGGCGCAGGCGCGATCTATTTCAATCTGCGGCGTGACGACATGAGCGGCGATGCTGCGATCATCGCGCGATTGCGTGCGCGCTCGGTGGCGGTCGAGACATTCGACGCCAACTATCTGCACGACCCGCTCCACCTGCGCACCGCGAACGGTGGCGGCTTCAAGGTCTTCACGCCGTTCTGGACCAGGCTGTCTGGCCACTACCAACCGCCGCGGGAATTGCCTGCGCCGAAGCGCTTGGTCGCTCCCGCCACCTGGCCGGCGAGCACGTCGATCGATGAGCTGCAGGTCACCGATGCCTGGACCTCGCCCATCGCAGCGACGTGGCAGCCGGGCGAAGCAACAGCGCGTGCGAGGCTCGCGCAGTTCGCGGACGAGATGGCAGTGGACTATGGAACGGAGCGGGACCGGCCCGATCATGACGGCACGTCACGGCTGTCTCCGCATCTCGCCTGGGGCGAGATCAGCGTGCACGACATCTGGCGGCACTTGACTCACAAGCTGGGAAGCAAGGCGATGCCGTTCCTGCGCGAGCTCGGCTGGCGCGATTTCAACATGCACCTGCTGCACGACTTTGCCGATCTGACCTGGCAGCCCATGCAGCCCAAGTTCGCGGCGTTCCCGGCCAGGGACAACGCACCCCCGCTGCGGGCGTGGCAGCGCGGCTTGACCGGCTATCCGATTGTCGACGCCGGTATGCGCCAGCTCTGGCAAACGGGCTGGATGCATAACCGCGTGCGCATGATCGTCGGCTCTTTCCTGGTGAAGGACCTGCTGATTCCCTGGCGGCGCGGCGAGGAATGGTTCTGGGACACGCTGGTCGACGCCGACGCGGCACAGAACGGCGGCAACTGGCAATGGGTCGCCGGCTGCGGCGCCGATGCCGCCCCATTCTTCCGCGTGTTCAATCCCGTCCTGCAGGGCGAGAAGTTCGACCCCAAAGGCAGCTATGTGCGGGAGTGGGTGCCGGAACTGGCCAAGCTGCCGGATAAGGTGATCCACCAGCCGTGGAATGCCACGCCGGCAGAGCAGGCCAAGGCCGGCGCCAGGCTCGGCAAGACCTACCCGTTCCCG
>Ga0126377_10004174_pt1 | contig 10462 bp, 7 predicted proteins | sample PanSoiMetPlot_22_FD_92647 | JGI IMG/M metagenome (GOLD analysis project Ga0126377, IMG submission 92647) | Tropical forest soil microbial communities from Panama - MetaG Plot_22 | ecosystem: Environmental > Terrestrial > Soil > Tropical forest > Bulk soil | place: Panama | collected 2016-02-17 | reverse complement strand
TGCTGCAACTCTATTGCAACGGCAATCCGACCATTCCGGAAGCTGATTACCTGAAAATCGTAGAACACAAGACGGCTGGTCTGATCGCCGCCTCCTGCCGCATGGGGGGGATTATCGCCGATGCGCCGGAGGATCGGTTGGATGCCCTCTTCCGCTTCGGCCAGTATGTCGGCATCGCGTTTCAGGTGGCCGATGACACGCTGGATTATACGGCTGACCGCGCGCGTTTGGGAAAGACGCTCGGCCAGGATCTACGACAAGGCAAGGCGACGCTGCCGCTCCTCCATCTGTTGAAGCATTGCTCGGAAGCAGACCGGCAGATGATTAAAGATAGGATGGAGACCCGTACGTTGACAGAAGATGACTTGAGCCGTCTGATCCATCTCATGGAAGAAATGGGATCGATCGCCTACGCCATGGAACGCGCGCAAGCGTTCGTTCTGGCGGCTCAACGAGAACTCGAGCTCTTTGAAGATTGTACGGCCAAGCGAGCCCTCATGGTTGCCGCTGATTATATGGTGACCCGCGACCGATAACCTGTCTTCCTGCGTGTTCCCACGTCGACTAAGCCGTGGGACGGCACCGCGCAGAAAGACCGGATCCATCCTTTCCGGTAGTTGTTCGACAACTACCTCAAATACTCACGGAGTAGAGGCTACACGATGTCGACCATTATTCCATTTCACGGCACTTTGTACGATGCGAAGGTGGTCGGTCATGTCGTCAATGTGGTGGCGCCTCCGTACGATATCATCGATGCAACCGAACAAAAATCCCTCCATGATCGCCACCCGCAGAACATCATTCGCCTTGAGCTCGGACTCGATCAACCGGGTGACGGGCCGGCGAACAACCGCTATACCCGCGCGCGGAGCACGCTTCGCGATTGGATTCGGAGTGGCGCCCTCAAGCGTGATGCGCAGCCGGCCGTCTACTATCATACGATCGAATATACGCCTCCCTACTCACAGCCCGGGGCGCCCACGAGAGTCTTGAAGGGATTCCTCGCGACGGTGAAGCTTGAAGCGCTCGACTCAGGGCACATTTACCCGCATGAAAATACGAGAGCCGCGGCGAAAGCCGACCGATTGAACCTCCTGGAGGCCTGCCGATCCAACTTCAGCCCGATATGGTCTCTCTTCTCAGATCCCCAGAACTCGGTAATTGGCGAGCTGGAAGCATCGGTCAAAGGAACGCCGGCGCGAATTGATTTCAGGGACGACGCCGGCTTCCGCCAACAGGTGTGGGCGGTGGCCGATCCTACCGTTCTTCGACAGGTGGTGGAGGCCATGCGCAGCAAGCCGCTCTTTATCGCGGACGGGCACCACCGGTACGAAACAGCCTTGAACTATCAGCGGCTCCGCCGCCAGCAGGCCGGAGCTGAGTTGGGACACCAACCTTACGACGGGGTGCTGATGCTCCTGGCCGCACTCGAAGATCCCGGTCTCACAGTCCTCCCCACCCATCGAATCTTTACCACGGCCCTGCCCACATACGAGCAGATCAAAGCCTTACTGGAAGGAAAAGTCGATCTGCAGGAATTTCCGTATACCAGATCGAGTCAGACGGCGGTACGCGAGCAGTTTCTCGACGCTTTGAGGATCAGCGGACGCACAGTACCCATATTCGGCTTGGCACTGAAGGACCATGACCGCTATGTCACCATGACCGTCAAACCGGATCATCTCCCGACCGCACAGACCTCGCCGCGCGCGCGACTTGACGTCTCACTCCTCCAACACTTGGTTGTCACCACTCTTTGCCCCGAGCAGTCTCAGCAAGAAGCCATTCTGTATACGAAAGATGACCATGAAGCGTTGGACTGGGTTGCACAGGGAAACGGGACGGGGGCGTTGCTTCTGAATGGCACGAAGGTCAGCGAAGTCCAAGCTGTCGCGACGGCAGGAGAGCGGATGCCGCACAAGTCGACCTATTTCTTTCCGAAGCCGCTGACGGGTTTGGTGATTAACGTAATGGAGGAATAGACACGGGAGGATGATTCCCCATGCTCGCGGAGCTCCCGAGAGACTTCAGTGGTCGCTCGACCCGCGCATTCGGAATCATCCGTAGCCTCCCGTGAATGGAAGGAGAATATGAACGCAAGGATTCTCATTGTTGATGACGATCCAGACATCGTGACGATGCTTGAGGATCGTCTTGCAGCCACGGGCTACAGCACCGTCGTGGCGCGCGATGGCATGCAGGCCGTGGAACAAGTTGAACAGGAAGTTCCTAACCTGGTGCTCCTCGACCTCGACATGCCTCGACTCAGCGGTCTCGAGGTCCTGAAACGCCTGGCCAAATTGAAACAGGCCGAAGACGTGCCGGTCATCGTCATGACGGCGCATGGCTCGATTCAAACTGCCGTCGATGCGATGAAAGAAGGAGCCTATGATTTTCTCACTAAGCCTCTCGACAAGGATCATTTGCTCATCGTAATTCGGAAGGCTCTGGAGCGAGACTCGCTCAGGCGCCGACTCGCTTGCTTGAAATCCGAAATGGACAGTCGCTATGCGTCTATTGTTGGCACCGGAACGAAAATCCGGACGGTCATGGAAGCGGCCCAACGAGCCGCCAAGTCAGACGCCGGCGTCCTCTTATTGGGGGAAAGCGGGACTGGGAAAGAATTGTTCGCCCGCTCGATTCACCAGTGGAGTCCTCGCCAATCCATGCCCCTGGTCGTCATCAATTGCGTGGCACTGACGGAAACGTTGCTGGAAAACGAGCTGTTCGGGCATGAGCGCGGCGCCTTCACCGGTGCGGATCGCCTCCAAAAGGGCAAGTTGGAAATGGCCGACGGAGGCACAGTGTTTCTGGATGAGATCGGAGATATGTCCTTGCCGCTCCAGGCCAAACTCCTCCGTGTATTGCAGGACCGGGAATTTCAACGCGTCGGAGGCACGAAGACCGTGTCGGTCAACATCCGCATTATTGCGGCCACTAACAAGGATCTCAAACAGGCCGTCGTGGACGGAGACTTCCGGGAGGACCTGTTTTTCCGCCTGAACGTGATCAGCTTGGTGCTCCCGCCGCTTCGCGAACGCCGTGAGGACATCCCTGCGCTGGCCAAATTCTTTCTGAATCGACACGCGAAGGAAGCCAAACGTCCCGGCATGTTGTTCAGTGCTGGCGCAATGGAGACCATGACCCAGTATTCTTGGCCAGGCAACATCCGCGAGCTCGAGAACGTGATTGCCCGGGCCGTCGTGTTGAGTCACACGGAGGCCATCGAGCCTGAGATGCTCGCTCTGGATGCCCGGAACCACCCCGGATGGGGACCAACCCTCCCCTATTTGGATTTTCCCTACCACGAGTCGATGGACGCCCACAGTCGCTACATCATCGGTCGCGCCTTGGACGATGCCGATGGAAACCAAACCAAAGCCGCAGATCGATTACGCCTCCAACGGACGTACCTCGCACGCTTGATCAAGCAACAGAAGGAAAAGGGACAGAATTATTATCAGGAGTGAGGCTGCGGCACCGAGGGTCGGCGGGCGGATAGATCGATAACTCCTGCGGCCGCATCGTGTTCGACTTGCGCGTATCGTTCCGGCGTGCCGACATCGGACCAATAGCCATCCAAGTCATAGCCCAGCACTGCCTCGCTCCGCTGGATGGCTGCCACGTATGGGTCGATGATGGTCGAGGGAACTCCTTTCGGTACTTCCCGTAGCAGACGCGGTTGCAGGATGTGAATGCCAGCGAACATGCGCGGTTGAGCTGGCTGCGATGTCGTCAGTCCACGACCGGTGATTCGGACAATGCGCTGATCAGGGCCCACTTCCACAAGTCCCCATCGTTCTGCCTCGAGATCCTTCCGCAGCACCAACGTCGCCACGGCCCCCCGACGCAGATGGAAGGCGCAGAGCGCCTCGAGATCCAACTCGAACAGGGTGTCGCCGTTGAGCACGAGCACCGGCTCTCCGGAAAAATGCGGCTCAGCCTGTTTAATCCCGCCGCCAGTGCCCAAAATCACCGGTTCGTGCGAATAGATGATCCTCAACCCAAAGCGTGAGCCGTCGCCCACGGCATGCTGGATCATCGGGCCCAGGTGGTGGAGGTTGATCACCACCTCGTGAAATCCGTGCCGCTTGAGTAATAAGAGATTCCACACGACGAGCGGCGTGCCGGCGACGGGAAGGAGCGGCTTAGGAATCGTATTCGTCATGGGCCTGAGCCGCGTCCCCAGGCCCGCTGCGAGAATCATCGCTTTCATCAATCACCCTCAGCGATCAGCCAACAGTTATCAGATCCCAACCAAACAGCATCTGTCGTGAACACTGATTGCTGAATAATTATCTTCATTGTAGTTCCGGGACATATGACGCCAAATGTTTGCGTAACGTAAACAACTCCGGATACTTGTACAGATTGCGCCGCACGTACCCAAGCGTACGCGGGATATCCATGAGGAACTTCGGATTGCCTTTTACACGATCGATATAGACGAACCGTCCCGCAGCTTTGAGATTGCGCTGAATACTTGTAAAGTCGAAGAGACGGCGGAAAGCCTCCCGATTCGTCCATACCCGGCGCTGCGCTTCAAGCTTCTCTAGATAGTAGGCGATGAGGTCGTCGATGAGCGATTCGTCCAACGCAATGTAGGCATCTCGGAGGAGGGAGGCGAGATCGTAGGTCGCCGGCCCCATCAGCGCATCTTGAAAATCGAGGACCCCAAGTCGTGTCTGATCGACCATTAAGTTCCGCGAATGGTAATCCCGATGGACAAAGACTCGAGGTTGCTGAGCCAGAATCGTCGCGATTTTTTCACACTCCCAGCGAATGGCCTGCCGATCGTTCTCGAGCATCGGTTTCTCCTGGCGGGCGACGACGCCGTATTCCAGGAAATGATCGAATTCCCACATCAGCAACGGCACGTCGAAACTCCGATGGAAGGCCAGGCACTGCGGATCTGCGGGTGACGTCGCTTTCACTTGTATCCGGACCAAAATATCGATCGCCTGGAGGTAGTGGGCTCTCAGCTCCTCGGGTTTCGCCTCGTGACTCGACTGCGACAACGTGAGATCGCCGAAATCCTCCAGGTAGAGCAATCCCGCGCCTTGATCATAATAATAGAGCGTCGGAACGGACACGCCGGCCTTCGCCAGATGCGTGCGGACATTGAGAAATGGTAGTTCGCTGATCGGGTGTTTGGATCCGCTCACCGCCTCTTCCGATTGCTTGAACGCTTCCGGCTCGGCCAACTGCATCAGGATGACGGAGCGCGGCGATCCACTCCCGAGTTCGATCCGAAAATACCGTCGGTTGGACGCGTCGCCAGCTAACGGAGTGAGCTTCTTGAAGGGTCCGCAACCGGGTAACCGTGATTGAATGGTGCTGGCTACAAGTGTTGTGGAGGGAAGGGCCAGCGGTGTTTTGGGAGCAGCAGGACCGACAGTGCACATACGGCGCGCATTATACATGAACACCGACTATTCCCGAACTTCTACCGCGAAAGCCGATCATGTCTTTCAGCGCAGAGGTTCTTGCTTACTCGCTTGGACGGATTGCTACAAGTCCCCCATTGTCCACTCTTGCGATCAGTTGTCACAGACATCAGTCTCACCTTTCCCGTAACGATGTCCGTCAAAGGTCCCTGGTTCTCTGTTCTCCCACTTGTCACAGACTCGGTGTCGCGTGATCAACAGGACTGGTGGAAAGAGGGCCACGCCGGCGCTGCTCGATCCAGCTCAGCCCGCGCGCGCCGATGACGCTGCCAAGGGTATCCGCGATCCAATCGAGCAGGCTCACCGTGCGCATGGGCACAAACGCCTGATGCACTTCGTCCGTCATGCCATAAATCGATCCCGCAACGACCGCTAAGAGGACCGCCGACCCCGCGATCCATGGCCCAGCGGCCCAACGAAAGGCGCGATACCACAGGGCGCCGAGGATGCCGTACTCCACGATGTGAAGGAGCTTGTCGCTCAAATCATGCACAAACTCCGGGAGCTGTTCCTCTGGTTTTGGGAGCGAGGAGAAATAATAAATTGCCGCAGCATATCCGAGCACTGGTGCCCAGTAGAGGAGCGCCTTCTCCCATGTCGTGTTACTGAATCTTTGTTTGACCAAATCCATAATGCGCCGTTGATTGCACAGCCTCTATCCCTATGACATACTCAACACAAGCCCGCAATAAACTTCGTCTATGAAGAGAGCGCACGTCTGTTTTTTCTGGCATATGCATCAGCCGTACTACACGGACCCCGTGGCGGGCTCCGCGAGTCTACCCTGGGTTCGCCTCCATGCGACCAAAGCCTACTACGACATGGCTTTTCTGCTGGAAAGGTTCCCGGCGGTCAAAGCGACGTTCAATTTCACCCCGTCCCTGCTGCTGCAGTTGCAAGAAATTGGAGGCGGCACCATTCGCGACCTGTTTCAGGAACACGCTCAACGACCAGCTGCTGATCTGACGACCGAAGAGCAGGCCTTCATAGTCCGCCATTTCTTTTCCGCCAATTGGGCTACCATGGTACGGCCGTATTCCCGCTACCATGAGCTCTTGGTCAAGCGCGGAGCGGAGGTGCAGGGCCAAGACTTGGAACGAGTGTCTCGTCAGTTCTCGACGCAGGACTTTCTGGATCTGCAAGTCTGGCACAACTTGGCCTGGTTCGGCTATGGAGCGACCCGTCGATATCCTCGGCTGAAGGCCCTGCGAACCAAGAATCGCAATTTTACCGAAGAAGAGAAACAAGAAATGCTGGCTCTGCAGCGTGTCGTGGTCCAAGAAGTCGTCCCATCATATCGTCGTCTTCTTGAACGAGGACAGATCGAACTCACGACGAGTCCGTTCTTCCACCCTATCCTTCCCCTGGTCATCGACACCGACAGCACACGGCGGGCGAGGCCTGATCTTCCGCTCCCGGCCCGCTTCTCGGCGCCCGAGGATGCCGAAGCTCAGCTGCGTCTCGCCGTAGATTTTCACACCGCGATGTTCGGGCAGGCACCGGCCGGGCTGTGGCCCTCAGAGGGGTCCGTTTGCCCGGAAATGATTCATATGGTGGCTCGCAACAGTTTGCGCTGGTTGGCGACCGATGAAGGGATCCTCGCTCGTTCGCTAGAATCGGCACAGCAACCCTGGCAACGTCACCGAGACCTCTACCAGCCCTATCGTGTCGGCCCCGACGGGCAAGCGGTTACAATTGTCTTTCGCGACCGTGACATCTCCGATGCATTTGGGTTCGTCTATCACAAAACGACAGCAGAATCGGCAGCGGACGACGTGCTGCGACGGCTGCGGGGCATCATTCATGATGCCCCGCAGGAAGACGTCGTCGTCTCAGTCATCCTCGACGGCGAAAATCCCTGGGAACACTACCACGACGGAGGGGAGCGGTTCCTTTCGCTTTTGTACACGGCACTGAGCCAGCACACTCTGAATCATGACGAGCTGACCGTCTCTACCTCGACTATCTCGGAAGCCCTCGCGGCAATCCCGGCTCCGCCCCAATTGACTCAGCTGCATTCCGGGTCCTGGATAAACCAGGATTACAAAATTTGGATTGGCCATCAGGAAGACAACCAGGGATGGGAACTCCTCGGTCACACGAGGGCGCGCCTCAGGGACCTTGCACCAAACCTTCCGGCCAACCGCGCCCAAGCTGCATGGAATGAACTCTACGCGGCAGAAGGGAGCGATTGGTTCTGGTGGTATGGCGATGACTTCGACACCGCCTACAAGGAGGAGTTCGATCGCCTTTTCAGGACCCATCTCAGAAACGTCTGGATGCACATGTGGCTGACTCCACCGGACATCTTTAACCAGCCCATTTGTACCGTTGCGCCGAAGCCCGGTGCGGATCGTGTAACTCAACCGTTCGCCTTCATCACACCGACGATTGATGGGCTCGTGACCGATTTCTTCGAATGGCGCGGAGCCGGGTCTATCAATCCTCATCCGCCACTGGGTGCCATGTGGAAAACCGAGGGCATCTTCACCGCCATCCTGTTCGGCTGGAGTCTTGATCACCTGTGCCTTCGGCTCGATCCCGACGACACGTCACGGGAACGCCAAAGTGGGATGGTTATGGAAGTCTCGCTGCAATGTTCACATCAGACTTTCCGGGTCTCTTTTTCACTCGCACCTTCGGGAACGGATCACTATACTTTGTCCCATGGATCCTCTCCCGATTCTTGGCGGGTGATCGGGCCCTATCACTCGATCGTCCGACGGAAGGTTCTTGAACTCACGGTCCCGCTCAAAGACCTCGACCTCGAACAAGGTCAGAAAATCCAGTTGAGTCTTGTGGTGCTTGAACATAGCCTGGAAGTGGCTCGTTATCCCTTTCATAATCCGGTCACACTCGTCGTACCTGGTCCGGAGTTTGACGCCGCCATGTGGCGTGTGTGAAGAGAAGTAATGCCAAGTGCTGGGTATTGAGTTTTGAGTTGTGAAATTCTCTTTCGTTTGAGACACTAGGCACTTAAGACTCAAGACCGTTCATGCGAGTGTGGAGCGACCATGCCTGATCTGCGGCGCGACCCCGTAGTTGGTCGGTGGGTGATTATTTCAACCGAGCGCAGCGGCCGTCCACACGAATTCGCCCAGATGCAAACTGCACGGCCCATCTCAACTGCGCTCTGTCCCTTCTGCCCGGGCCAAGAACGGCTGACGCCCAAAGAAATCATGGCCTATCGCTCTCAACCCGCCGAGCCGAATTCGCCCAATTGGTCGATCCGCGTCGTGCCCAATAAGTTCCCGGCCCTTCAAGTCGAAGGCGACCTCGGCCGCGAAGGGATTGGCCTCTACGACCGGATGAACGGAGTCGGAGCCCACGAGGTCATCATCGAAACGCCTGGCCACAAAGACGGGCTAGCCGACCTGCCGACGAAGAAGATCGAAGACGTGCTGTGGGCCTATCGGGATCGGATGCTGGACCTCCGAAAAGATCTTCGATTCCGGTACCTCCTCATCTTCAAGAACCACGGTGCCGCGGCCGGTGCGACGCTCGAGCATAGCCACTCCCAGCTCATCGCGTTGCCAATCGCCCCAACCAGCGTCACGTGGGAAATCGAAGGGTGCCGCGCACATTATGAGCAGAAGGAACGCTGCATCTATTGTGATATTCTGCGGCAGGACTTATCGGAAGGGGACCGGATCGTTGCCGAAAATCCCGAGTTCGCCTGCGTGACGCCCTTTGCGCCACGGTTCCCGTTCGAAATGTGGATCCTCCCCAAGCGGCATGCAGGTTACTTCGAGGAAAGCCAGAAACAACAGTTCGAATTCCTGGCGCCGATGCTCTCCGAAGCGTTGCGGCGGATGGACAGAGTGCTCGCGAAACCGCCCTATAACTTCATCCTGCACAGTTCCCCCCTCCATGAAAAGACCGGCGACTACTACCACTGGCATATAGAAATTATTCCGAAGTTGATGCAGGTCGCCGGCTTTGAGTGGGGCACGGGGTTCTATATCAATCCCGTATCGCCAGAAGAGTCCGCGAAATTCTTGCGGGAAGCTGAAATCTAATCCTCTTCCTCTCTTTCTGAACTTCACAAGCACAGGGCGTCCTCCCGCGATCATCGGCAAGCTGTGCTGAGCACAGCGTCCGATACCCTCAACCCGGGCACACATGGAATAAAAACTGTGTCTACAACTCAGAGTTGCGAACAATACAGCAAAATGATAAATGAAAGCGCATTATCACTTGGTTTAATTGTCACTTGATAATCGCGAGAGTTGACGTGCTCTCTTGCGCCATCGGTGGGCACGACGATACCGGGACTTACAGGGTAACGTCGTGATGACTATGCTGCTCGTCGTTGTGCTGGGCTGCTATGCGGCCGGCACGACGCTCCCCTGTGGGTACTAGACCGTCCCATCGTTCAAAACCTTCACGTGCGTTGAAGATGAGTCTCAAAGGAACACGACGGCTTGTGGCAGTTCTTTTCCTTGTGGGATTATCCATCTCACTCGCGCAGGCTGAACAACCAGTAACTTCCGATCACACTAGAGCTCTTGAAGGAGAACTGCAGGCTCTACTAGCCAACCAAGCGCCCGCATCTTCGGACCCACAAATTCTCGTACATCTCGCAGATTTGTATCTTGATCTTGGAGATGACGCATATTCCGAAGAGACGAAGCGTCGTGCCGCGTATGATGAAGGGGCAAGGCTTGCACGCCGAGCCATCGATCTCGATGAATCCAATGCGGATGCCCATTACCTATACGCAGCCAACCTCGGCAGTGCGGCCCAGCTCAACGGAGTGATGGCATCCGCATTCACCATTAGGGATCTCAAGAAACATGTCCGGCGTGCGTTGGAACTGAACCCCAACCACGCTCCAGCTCTTCACATGATGGGGATGATGCTCGAAGAGTTGCCCTGGGTTCTTGGGGGGGATGCGGACGCTGCGCTCACGTATCTGAATAAAGCCGTCACAGCCGATCCAGATTATACCCACGCGCGTCTTGACCTAGGGAAAGCCTATATCAAGCGAGAAAATGTCGCTGCCGCGCGGC
>Ga0126377_10004173_pt1 | contig 10462 bp, 14 predicted proteins | sample PanSoiMetPlot_22_FD_92647 | JGI IMG/M metagenome (GOLD analysis project Ga0126377, IMG submission 92647) | Tropical forest soil microbial communities from Panama - MetaG Plot_22 | ecosystem: Environmental > Terrestrial > Soil > Tropical forest > Bulk soil | place: Panama | collected 2016-02-17 | reverse complement strand
GCAACATACCAAAACCCAACCGATCACAACGGAACATATCTGACGCCAGCATAACGAATCGAACCTGACCGGATCGCACCCTAAAAAAACCCTTACCTCACCTCACCGAAACGCATCCGACATAAACATACCGTATCGAACCAGATCTAATCTAACCGAACGCTAGGCAACCATACCTAATCGCATCACGCCAGAAGCTTTGAAAAAGAAGTGCGAGGGATACATAACTCCCTTACCTCACCGCAACAAACCGCACCACACCGCTTCCAACCATATCTCGACCTAACATATCGGATGCAACCGTACCACGCCAGAAGCTGAAAAGAGTGCGGAATGCTTACCTTACCGAAACCTATCTGATCTTATCCAACCCTACTGCATCAAACCCGATCCTACCATACGCGAACTGATCTCACGCTATCTAACCGCAATATCGAGAACGCTTACCTTACCGCACCAGGCCATACCATATCGCACCACATCCAACCTCATCAGACCATACCAATCCTCATCACGCCTTATCGGAATATTTGAGGAATCGCTTACCTCACCGGATCGCAACGGACCATTACCTTACCTAACCCCACCCGACCGAATCTAAGCGTAACCGATCGTAACTAACCGAAACCGATCCCGCCGCACCAAAAACCCTTACCTCACCTCATCAAACCGAATCATGTCGCAACGAACGCTATCTAAACACACCAAAACGAACCACACCATACCCCAACGAACTTAACCACACCTCAGAGAAATCATTCAGATTGCCAATCTAAACTTTCTACGCTGAATCTGCCGTAAACGCCGCCTCGCCGCGGGCGGAACCGCAAGAGGCCGATAAAGTTCCCGCTCTCCTTGACATGCCGGTGAAACACGTCTTTGGTGATGGTCGAATCAATGACGTGGTATACCATCGTGCCAGACCATTGGTAGACGATCGGAAAGATTTTCGTCACGCGGGACCCGCTACCGTGCTTCCCGTCCGAAGGCACGAAGAGCGTCTCGCCTTCGATCTTGTCCTTGTGGACGCCGAGCGAGAGGCCATCCAGTACCAATACGCCTGACTCGAAGTGTTTGGTGAAGGTCGCGCCGCGGCGCCCCGCGATCTTTTCGCCCAGGAATTTGCCGGCGTCCGCGATCGACCACTTGAAGGCCATGGGCGGGATGAAGACTACTCCGTCCTTGTCGTAGTGGCAGCGTTCGCGCCAGGTGCGTTTTTCGTAATCGTTGGCGCTCTCCTTCTCGAGCTTTTCGACTTCGTAATGTTTACTAAAGCTAATCGGCGATAGGGATTTCAAATGGCAAGTCGCTTGTGCAGGCATATCACATGTACGCTACGCCTGATATGCCTCCGCGTCAATACGGGGATATTCCCCTCCTTCGCATCGATGCCGGCGCCTGGCCGCATAGCCGCGCGTATAACGCCCACAGGGACAGCGTTGGGTCTCTTTTGGCCGGCCCCCTTTGCGCTGGGACTTGGTGCGGCGTTTGGAGAGGAAACTCATGTACTGGGAGATGATCTGGTCTTTGGTCACTGGACCTCGTTCCTGATCAGTTTCTCGGCTTGTGCCAGTCGCGCTAACCAAATCTGATCCTCGATATCATCCGCTAACTGGTAGCCCTGGCCTGGATCAAACGTCAGGTCACCGGCCTGTTTGAGCACCGTAAACATGGCCTCAGCCAACTCCCTGTCGCCTTCGGAGCCTAGAAGATCTTCGATACGACCAAGCATATCGTTACGATTAGTCATTAGCTGCCTCCGTCCATGAACCGTAATTGCACTTGCCACCATTCAATTCGCTTTTGCGCGTCGCTCCACAGGAACAGATATCGATCCGCACGATGTTACCGTGAGCGACCTGCTTACGCGGATGGGCTGCGCACTCATGCGGTGTGACGCAGGAAGTCCAACCGCGATCTTGGCTCTTGCTGGCGATGGCTTTGTGGGTATGCATTAGCGGCCTCCTTCGCAGAACGGATTGACGTCATAGGCTGCGGTCACTTGCCGAGCCCGTGCGATGACACGCGCGACGCGGGACGCGCGTTTGGCGTGACGGACATTTTCGCGGCTCGTGTGATAGCCCAGGCCATAAGTGCGGTCGATGAAATTCGCAAGACGTGTAGCCTTCCGCCAGCTCGTGGTGTCGAGTACAGGAGTCTTGCCTTTGATGCGGTCTCTATATGTCATATTCATAGTCTACAAACAGCCGCTGTTTTTGACAAGAGGCTGGGGGTGAAATGGAGGGGAATTTCACTCCTCCCCTCGTTGCGATGCAAACCAAATCCAATTCAGCCGTTTTACGAGCTCGCTGAACCGTACATTACGTGCAGATTCGAAGGCCTGTTTTCCGACCCGGTGATAGGCTCCTGGGGCTTGGGTGTGACAGTCCCGGCACAGCGGGACACATGTAAAGTCCGAAGCCTTCTGCGACATCCCTCCGTCAGTGCCGGTGTGGGCTGCCTCTCCGGCCGGTTCCAGGCCACAGCCGGCACAGGGTAGGGAGCGGATCCAGGCGCGATATTTCCAGCTCCTGGCCGGCTTCCGGGTGCCGGTGGTGGCCCTCTTGGGAGGCTTGCGGGGTATCTCTACCCCGTGTACCTCGCGCATGAGCCAGCGGTTGACGCTCATCTGGCCGTCCTACGCTGGAGCAATCCCTCGCGTTCATATGCCTCTGCCGGCGTCAGAGGGCCGTTGTATTGTCGTTTGGTGTTCAATGCGGAGAGGCGAGCTTCTTCCTTGTCTGAGAGAGGTACGGCCTCCCGTGGCGCCGCGGACGGGATATCCTGCGTGCTGGTGCGCGCCCCGATGATCAGTTGATCGAGGCGCCGCAATACCCGTCGTCGCATTAGAAGCCTTCCTGCACAGTCACGATGCACTTGGGCCACTGGGCACGGATCTCCCGCTCGACCTTGCTGGCTTCGGCTTTGAGCGTGAAGGCCGTAGGGATGATGTCCGTGCCGAATAAGGAGCGGATGTACTGTCCTGCATCTCCGCTGAATCTGGCGGACCATCCTGTGGTGGTCCGGATCAGAGTGATGAGGCCGGCGTCTTGTGGCATTAGTTGTTCTCCTTGGGTGTGCATATAAGCTATAATACTATGATCATATACTTGTTACAAGGGATGTTGGGGTGAAATCTGATCCGAAACTTGCGCTATCCTGCCCGTGCGGTTTACGATGATCATCATGGAACAATTGAAATGCCTCCGTTGCGGCCATCGGTGGTATAAACGAATGCCACAACGGCCAAAGCAGTGCCCTAACTGCAAGCAGCCAAAGTGGGATCAGAAGCCTAGATGGAAGGGACGGGGGAAAGCGGCGTGAATAGGCGCACTACTTTTCAGCAAGAAATATTGGTGCTTTTACGTGCTGGCGCCACTCTTCGCATGCGATTTAAGAAAAATGGCCATGTAGGGGATTTTCTACTCATGAAACGCGGAAAGGCGATAGCTATTGTTCCCCGTAAAACAGTGGCGGCAATCTGTCGATCCGAGATTATCGTAGCTGAGGAAGCGCCTGAAGTTCCAGTGGTGCAGCAGGAAAAAAGGGATTCGCTAGCGATGCCGTCATTTCTGGACGAACTTGCCCGAAGCCTCAGTGGTAAAAGCTTTGCGAGATTAGGACCATACGAGCAGGAGCATGTGCGCAGTTTAGCCGCAAGGCTGGAAAGACAAGGCGATGGATCCGGACACCAAAGAATTGCTGAATATCCTATTGGCGAATGAAAACCGGCTGGTGGAAGATCTGCGAAAGCTTGCCCAGGCCGTCGATAGCGCCGCCGCTAAACAGTGGGCCGCGATCGGTACCTTGACGGCGAATGTGGACGCCTACGTCAAAGCGTCCCATGAGCGCATGCAGTACATCGAAAAGCAGCTCGATGCACTGATTCGCGCCCTCACTATAAAGCCCATGAACGGTAAAGCCGAATGACCCGAGAAGACGCTATCCGCGAAGTCCGCCGCAAGATGCGGGCCGGCGAATTTGATCGTTCCATTGTCCGGATCACGCCGGACGACGTCATCTGGGACGAATGCACGCTCGAATGCGGACATACGACCCAAAATGGAGAGGATTTGAAGTCCGCTGATCCACCATTGCCGCCAACACGGGCCATTTGCCGGCGTTGTGCTGAGGCTTGGGTCAAGGTTCAGACGGAAGAATTGAGAGAAGCCAATGCCAAATAACCAAGCACTGCAGGTTTTCTACGGAACGATTCCACTGATAGTAATTCTGCTGGGAATCTGGTTCCGGGAGCAGATGTTGCTGAAGGATATTCTGGCGCGGTTGGGCAGAATCGAGACGCGCCTGTCAGATCTTGAAATTAAGGCGTGGCGATGACTGTTGAGGAACGATTCGATCGGATTGAACAGCTCCATGCGGAGCATGTCCAAATGGCTAGGGAAGACCGGGCCGCCTATATCGCTTGGAAGCGGGATATGGAAAGCCAAGTCAAGGCAACCTGGCTGGCAATTGACCGAATGGCCCAGGAGAATGCTCAGGGATTCGCCGAATTGCGGGCGCAGACACGGGAAACCGATCGCCGGCTGAAAGAGCTGGGAGAAGAGACCGATAAACGGATTCAGAAACTGGTGACCGCTATCGGGGAATTGATTCAACGCATGGATGGAGGAAAAAACGGATGACGGTTCATTTGGGTGGGGACTTCTGGCTGGCATTGCTGATAGGGTCCATCGTTTATGGAGTGTATCAACGCCATGATTGAGGGACTCAGATTGGCATGGGCGTTAATTGTGGCTGGGGTGCTGTGGGACAAGGCTGGACCTGGAGTGGCCATTGCAGCGTTTGTCATTCTGTACTGTATGGGCCGGAAGAATTAGCGGCGCTTGGGGTTTTTTCCTTCTCTTGGGCCTGGACGGCCTTCGCCTCCGGCTTGCTCCCAGGCTTCTTTCCACCAAGGTAGGGTGTCGGGTGCATGATTAGAAAGCCTGTCCGCCAAATCGGATCGTCCGGTTTCCACGAGCCTTTGAAGGTGGCCATTCTTTTTGCCTTTCCGTGCCCAATTGTGCAGGCTTGCACCTAAGTCCACTTTATCGAATCCAACCTCCAAAGACAATCCCATCTCCGCTTCAACCTCGTTGATAGCCGCCTTGATTTTAGCCTTATCCTGTGCTGTCCAGGGTCTCAAGGACGTATCGGTCTTGAATCCTGCCTTTGCCCGCTCGAATAGATACTTCCTGTTGAACGGATTCACGATGAAGATGCCGTTGCCGGTTTCTCCGCCCATCGGAGAATAACCCGGCACCAGGTTTGCTCCTACCCGATCCCGGAGTTTCTCCCAGAACTGCTGCTGTACCTCTGGTGTGTCGAGCCCTTTCTCCCCGCGGATACTGTACGCCCAGGAGTTCCCGCTCTTCAGCGGGCGCACATGCCAGACTTCGCTTTGCTGCCCGAGGTAGCCGGCCGCACGCCCAAAGTCCCTGAAGGTCTCCGGAGACGCGAAGACGTCCATCTGTACGCTGATAGTGGGCTTGCCTAAGTAGGCTCCGCGGGTGACTTGTCGATTGGTGATTTTGGCGCCCGTGAGCTTCGCTGCTAGGTCCGTCACGCGGCTACCGACATAGTCGCTCACTTTGGCTTGTTGTTCGATTGATAGATCCTGCCAGGGGTATTGCTCAAGAATGGGGGCGCCCTCGCCGGGATGAACCTCCCAGCCATAGCGGCGCGTGTTCTTGATGATCAGGTCTCGCGCGAACTCCGGCGTAGCGCCCATGGCTTTCTGCATGGCCGTCCAACCCACCGCTTGCACTTGTTCGCCGGTCCACCCGCCACCATCAAAGCCTGATTTATTTAGATTTCCTATCAGATCGTTGTAAAAGCGGCTGCCGTACTCGTAATCGGTCTCGCCTATCGCGTTGCCGTCGAGCTTGAGCCTCTTTACTGCCTCTTTGCCGAATCGATTAGTCAGGTAGGTGAGCAGTTTGTCATCGATCTTCCCAACGTCCCGGTTCGCCCATACATCGATGACGGCCGGTTGGCCGCCGCGGGGATCGTCACCCATCCACGTCCGGGTAGTCTTGCCCATGGCGGAGTCTACAAAGTCGTTCAGTTTGGCGCCGTATCCGCCCTCTGGAACCTTGCCCTGCAGGGCATCCAAAATCTTCGCCTCAGCCAATCCGGCGATCTTCTCTTTGGGCATACCGCGGAGTTGATCAAGGGCTCGCAGCACGTTCGTCATGCCGCCCGAGGGGGATATGTTCTGCTGCGAAGATAGCCAAGCCAGAGCCATCTTCGGCCCCTGTTTTTCCCCAAAGTTCTCCGTGAAGAAAGCGAAGAGTTGTTTGTACCACTCGCGCGCCTCTCGCAATTCTTCCGGTGAGAGTTGCTTCTTTACCCGCTGTATCCAGTCTTCAGGGGTAATCTCCCCTACGACAAATTCGCCATTAGCGTCCCGCAAGACGGTGCGCTTGTTATCGGGGCCGCCTACTCCCGGTTCGCGCTCCGCGGCGCGACGGAGGTAGTGCAGGGATCCCTCGAGTTTGCCGCTGCGGCGAAGTTCTGGGGGCTGTAGCGGCTTTAGCGGAGAGACTAGCTCGCCTTCCGGAGGAGGAATATGTTTGGTGTAGTCGCCTTCTGGTGTGCCTTTTCGCGGGGGTATGGTCATCTCCCCCGATTCACTCTCGAGGAAGTGCTTGAGAGTGCCGTGCTGGGGTTCTCCCGCTCCTGCCGGTGGTGCGGGAGGGGGAGCCCCCCCCGGTGGTGGGCCTCCTCCTGTGGGAGGTCCTTCGGGAGGTCCTTCTGGAGGATTTTCATCGATGATCTTGGACAGGGATCTGGCAGAGAGTTTGGCGCCGGCTGTGTTGCCCCGGGCTGCCTCGTTGAAGCCGCGAGTGAGCATCTTGATGAATCGCTGATTGAAGAGAAGGCGCGCTAATGCCGCATTGGCACCATACTCCGCGGCCGCGCCAGCGAGGTAGCCTACTCCCGCGCCGGCCCCCGCGCCCGGAGCTCCGTGGCCATAGCCCACTCCCCCTCCGGCTATCATGCCGATTCCCTTGAAGATGTTCCCCTTCATCTGGTTGAGAGCCATAATGAAGCCCGAGCCCGAGGGGTTCGGTGTCTTCATCACCCGCTTCATAGACATGAACAGGTTGTTGAGGTTTCGGACCTGCTTGGGATCCTCGATGAGCGTGGCTTTGGTCTTCTCGTCCAGATCCAGCCATTTGTCGAGAGTGGATTGGACCTTCTGGATATCGCCTTCTCTGGTGGCCCTCTCAAGCAGTCCTTCGACAAATGCTCTGGCGATCTGCGCCTTGTGCTCCGGGGTTTCCGCGGCAATCTCCTGCGTCAGGTTAATGCGCTTTCCGCCGCGTGCCGTTAGCCTGTCGAATAGAGCTACCGGTTCGAGCTTCAGGAGGGGACCGAATTTCTCGAGCTTGGCATAGTAGGCATCCAGGTCTTTGATAAGCCCCGGGTCCGTGAAGAGTTCTTTCCTGGTTTCCGGACCCAGTGTTTCCCATTTGCCGCCACCTTCGATGAATGCCCTGCCTACCTGCGCCATTTGCTCCGGCGCGATCTTCGCCACCTGGCGCAGTCGCTGGATGCCGGCGTCCCCTTCCCAGGTCAGTCCGCGGTATACCTGCACCGGTTCGAGCTCTGTGATGTTTTGGCGTCCAAAGCCGCGGTAAACATCTGCTATCTCATGCTTTTGTGCCGTTGCCTTGCGACCTGCCTGAAGATTTGTCAATGCCGGACTGGGCGCACCGCTGGCCGGATCGTATCCGGGATAGGCGGCATTCGCCATGGTCTGGTCGATCGCGTTTTGCAGCTCCGCTACGGATTTGGCGGCTAATCCCTGGCTGGGATCCCGAAGTTCAGCCAATCCGCCCTCCGTGCGCGCCGCTTCCTTGAGCATTCCCAAATCGAGCTCCGCGGCACTGGCTGGCTTATATCTCGGCCCGTTGATGATATTTCGCATCGCTTTGAGACCAAGTGATGCGCGAATATCGGTCTCTCGTAGCGTGTACTCGTAGCGGTCTGCGAGCGGCTTTAATGCTTTCTGGACATCCGCCATATCGATCGGGAGGGCCATCTTCTCCGTGGTGGGATTGCCGTCCGCATCTACAGTCTCGATTTGCCGGATATTACGGGGATCCCGCTCTGCTTGCCATGCGGCTTTGTACGAAGCATCGGCCTGTTGGTCTAGTGCCTGAATCTCCTGCTTGCCTCGCTCGAGAACCGCTGTGCCCGCGGCCTCCGGCGTCATCGGCTGCCCGGGTAAAACCTCCTCTGCCAGTCCTGCCCGGGTCTCTTCGAGCGTCTTGCCCAACGTCCGCTGCACAGCGGTGCCGGCTTCCTCCGGAGTAACCCGCTCCGGGTAGATCTGGCCGAGCTCCTGTTGCGCCACAGGCCCCGTCAATTGCTCCCTGGCCTGTGCCATCTTTTCGGTGAACCGCCCGCCTCCAGGCATGCTCTGTACGGTGCCCTCGAGGCCGGCCGCGGCTTTCGATCCGGTCTGCATGGAGAGCGGCGTCTGAATGCCGTGCTCTCTCATGTACTGCTCGCTGGCCTGTTCCTGGGGACTCAATACGGTCTTGACTTGCGGGATCAGGCGCCGCGGGTCCATCTCCCGTACGACTTGTCCTGCGGTCGCCGGCACATCGCGGAGCGTCTTTTCTCCGGGGCCGCCCATGGCACCCAGGCCCCCCATGGCGATTGCGTTGGATAGGGCTGTCTCGTGGTTTGCTCCGTGAGCGATCAAGTTCACATAGGTTATGGCTGCATTGGCAAAACTGCGAAGATAACGCTTGTAAGGCTCCAGAACCTTGAACGCTTTGCCCAGGAGCGCTCCATAGCCGGCGGCCTTAAGTTGGTTCTGCCATCCCTGGTCCGCGGTTTCGAGCGCACTCAGTCCCGCCATGCCCAACACCGGGCCACCCAGTGCGGTGGCGCCGGCATACATCGGGAGGGATCCAATGCCCGCTGTTACTGCGCGAACAGTTTGCGAGGGAATATCCTGGCGCCCGCCGGCCATCTCTCCCGCAAATAATTTCTGCTCTGCCTCTTGTCGCTTGGCCCAACCGGCGATGTCCTTGAATTGGTCCGGGTAGATCGTGGGAATGAGCTGCGTTACGGTGTGCTTTGGGATGCCGGTAAGGGCCGAGATTTTTTCAAAAGCGGTATCAATCAGGCCCGCCGTATTGGCAATGACATGGTGGGTGGCTTCGGCGGCCGTTCCCAGTCCGGATAAGGTTTGCTGTCCCAGCCATTCGGGGGACCATACCTGGGGTTGTGGTTGTGCCGGTGGTTGGGCTGGAGCTGCTGGTGCGCGTGTGAATACCGGGATGCCTTCCGGTGTGGTGTATTCCACCTGGCTGGCGCGTTCGAAGCGTTCCAGTTCGGATGGATCGACTTCGATACTGTGAATTTCTCCCGGGTCTACTTCGATGGTCTGAGGATCTACTACCTGTTGAGGCATGAAGCACCTCTAATATTCGCGGGACATGTCCAATCTGACTTTGCCCGTCTGGGGATCGACGGATAGAACCTTGCGCCGTTTTCCTTGATACAACACAATGTCGTCTTTCTTGTGTCCGGCGCCTCCAGAAGGGGCCTTGCCCATGATTAGATCGCGTGCTTCCAGGGCTTCCGGAGCGAATAATGTGCCGATGCGGGATCCTTTGCCGAACGTTCCCTCTTTGTATTTCCTCTCGAGCGTTTGACGCTGCGAATCGACCAGATGCATCGACGTCGTAATGTTGTCGGTGATCTGTTTCTGTCCCTTGCCCGGGCTGTATTTGGCGCGGCGTTCTGCCCGCTCCTCCACCGATCCGCCGCCAGGAACGAAGGTCTTGGTTTCTTCGTCCGCCACAAAATTAACGATTGTCTGGAATACCGTCTCAGCACTGCCCCCGGTAGCCTGTCTCAATGTGGCCGCTATGCTTCGAAGGGCGGGAATATCATTGCGAAATAGTGCATCCTTTGCCTTCCACAATAGACCGTAATGATTCATCAGATTCTCAAAACTTTGGATCTGATCGGATTCTTTGCCGGTCGCGAATTCATCTTCCGTTTTCTGCCATGTCTTGTATTTGTGCTCCAATGCCCCCTGATCAAACGGTATGCCTCTCTTGCGAGCCTCTTCTTTCGCAGCCAGCAAGATCTGCGGGAAAGGATTGTCGCTGCGTGACCGGAACATGGCGACATTAGCCGGTGATAGTTTCATGTCCAGCAAATCGACGCCAAATTCTCTAATTTCAGCCGGCGATAGCATGTTGGCTACCTGCGCTCCGAGCCGTTCCTTCTCAAGTCCCCTCATGCCCAATAGCATTTGCGCCATTAGCAACGCTTCCGGTGTCTGCCGATCCTTGGCGTATTGCGTCACGCCGGCCTGATACATCGGGAATGGCATCTCGCTAACAGGTATGCCCTTGCTCTTGGCGTACTGCGCCATATACATATCGAAATCCCCGCCCCCCATAATTCCCAGCTTGGCCTTCATCTG
>Ga0126377_10004172_pt1 | contig 10463 bp, 7 predicted proteins | sample PanSoiMetPlot_22_FD_92647 | JGI IMG/M metagenome (GOLD analysis project Ga0126377, IMG submission 92647) | Tropical forest soil microbial communities from Panama - MetaG Plot_22 | ecosystem: Environmental > Terrestrial > Soil > Tropical forest > Bulk soil | place: Panama | collected 2016-02-17 | reverse complement strand
TATCGTCGCGGGCGTGACGGCGTAATAGCGCGCGAAATCCTTCTCCAGAAAATTCGTGTCGCCGAGGAAGGTTTGATAATTGGCCAGCAGGTCGCTCTTGCCGCCGAAGCCGCCGATGCGCTCGAGCCCGCGCAGCAAGGCCGCCAGCATGGAAGTGCGGGCGCGCTCGACCTCTTCTTCGGTTGGCGGCGCGGCCTTGACCTTCTCGACCTCTTCCCAGACCAGCGGCTCAATCTCGTCTAGCGTCTTGCCCGGCGCCGCCGTTACCGTGATCGTGAACTTCCCCCCGATCTCCTGCGCCGGGTTGCCGACCGAGACGTCCTGCGCCAGCTTCAGGTCGTAAACGAGCCGCTTGTAGAGCCGCGACGTTTTCCCCCGCCCCATAATGCTGGCGAGCAGGTCCAGGTTGGCTTCGCCCTCCGTGAAGCGCGCGGGCGCGTGCCAGGCGATATAAATGCGCGGCAGATTAACCTGGTCGTCCATGGTCAACCGGACCTCGCGCTGCAACTCTGGAACCCACTCCTTAGCCCGCCCGACGGGAGGCCCCGGCGGGATCGGGCCGAAATACTTCTCGACCATCGCTTTCGTTTTTGCGAGGTCGATGTCGCCCGCGATGACGAGCGTGCAATTGTTAGGCGTGTAATATTCCTTGAAGAAATTCTCCACGTCCTGCTTCGACGCGGCGGTCAGGTCGTCCATATACCCGATGACCGGCCAACTGTAAGGGTGGCTCATCGGGTACATCGCCGCGTCCATCCGCTCGTCGACCAGCCCGTAGGGTTGATTGTCTATGCCCTGCCGCCGCTCGTTCTTGACCACCTCGCGCTGGTTGTCGAGCCGCTCCTGCGTCATCGAGGGCAGCAGGCAGCACATCCGGTCGGCCTCGACCCAGAGCGTGCGTTCGAGCGCGTGCGTGGGGACGTTCTGAAAGAAGTTCGTGCGGTCGTTGTTGGTCGTGCCGTTGAGGTCGGTCGCGCCGACGGATTCGAGCGCCTTGAAGTAATCGGTGTCGTGGTTCTTCGACCCCTGAAACATCATGTGCTCGAAGAGGTGCGCGAAACCCGTCCGCCCTCGCCGCTCGTTCTTCGAACCGACGTGATACCAGATGTTGACCGCGACGATCGGCGTCGTATGGTCCACATGCAGAATGACGGTCAGACCGTTCGGAAGCGTGTATTTCTCGTGCGGAATCTTCGGCGGCGCGATCTGCTGGGCGACCGCTATCGCCGGAATGGCCAGTGTTACGACAATGAGCAGCTTCGCCGCCGCTCTGTAAGCATGAGTTATCATCTTTCACCTTCTCGGAAAAGGGTAGGGCAAACTGGCAGTTTGCCCGGTTTTCCCCAAAGACCGCATCGAATGAGTCAAGGCAACTTCCTGGGAGCGCAGGCATCCTTGCCTGCTGGGTTTCCGGCAATGACCGACTCACCGAAACGTGCAGGCAAGGATGCCTGCGCTCCCAGGAAGTTTGCCCTACCCCCTCGCCGCGATTTTTAATCTTTCAGGGCGTCGCCGCAGCGAACTGAACGACTCCCCGGAAAATGTACTAAAGCTTCTTCACCAAATCTCCGACCCGAATCACGCCAGGCCGCGTAACCTTGGCGTTGACGCCGCGCAACTGAAGTAGTCTGCCGACAGGAGAGTTGACCAACTTCAGCGCATCCAGCCCAAACCGAGCCTCGAATTTCTTACAGCCAGTGTGCGGCTGATCGGTAACTTCGATCACGGCCGAGCCAAGAGCCAGGCGTGTACCCGGCGGCAGATTTTCCTGGCTCAAATCCATGTCAATAAACAACTGGTCCCCTGCCAGAGGCCAGCGATCTTTCTCGCGAGCCAAGAGGGCAATCACGCGCGCATTCATGACGTTGAGCTGCATGTCGGGATGCGCCGACCCATCATGAGTGCGGCTGCTGCCGCGAACCTTCCAAGTGTCGCCGACAAGACCTTCGACCAGATCCAGCTCTCCTTCTTCCAAAACCTCTCGCGCATTGACCTGCGGCCGTCGCACAATCAATGCGATGACTCCATCGTCTTTGGGCGATTGGCGGATCGTGTCCAAACCGGCCTCGAGTTCCGCCATCGTTAATTTTTTCGCCTCTGTCATTTTAGGTCCCTACCATTCCCACCATGTTCTTAAGCTGTCCCTTTATCCATCCGGGCAACTCGAATTCATCTCTATCCAGCCTCATTTTTATGTTCTTTTCTTTAATCAGTTCCTTGAACTCCGCATAGGGGATCAAGAAACCAACGCTTTCAAACACATATCCTTCATATTCGCTGACCCAAACGTCTCTGGCCGCGGTCAGTTCTATCTTCCTCCCGCCCGAATAAATGGTCAGCAGTCGACCGTCGGAAAACCTTCTATTCCTATATTGTGAGTCGAAGATAATACGAACCATCTCCGGCGCGGTTACTTTTCTTCCAGGAACTTGGAAATCAACATTTATCCTAAAGGACTCGATTATGTTCTTGTGGATCGAATCGCGGATCGTCAGATTGTTCGCTTCCACCCGTGTCAGGTCTTCTTCGACAGAATAGACCGCCCTGGTCCAGCCCTTTTTCTTTAGTTCAACCCACTTTGATGCCCCCTGGGAGTTCGCATCGAGCGCTGCGATAAAGACCAGGCCCAACGTGATTATTCCGCACAGAATCTTAATGCGTGACTTCATATCTCATCCTCCTCGCTGAAGAATCGGGTAGTTGTCATTGCAGGGAGTTGGAGTTGGACGAGCGAAAGTATAGGTTCGGGAAAGGAGCAAGGCAATCTTTTTTCACGGCGAGGATGCAGGAGTCATCACAGGTTGGAAAAATTGATCAGCTTCACGTCATTCTCTTTCAACTTTGCGACGACATCCGGGTCGGTGAGCAGCCGCAGTTCATTCGCCCGCGAGGCCCGCAGGCGTGTCTTGACGCCGTCCAGCTCGGCGTCGTTGTAGCCGGGATGGCACATCAATTCGCTCGCGCCTGCCGGCAATCGCTCGATCAGATCGATCATCCAGCTCTTCGTCCAGAATCCGGTGCGGGCGACTCCGATGAAAAAATCGGGCGTCTTCACACCCGACTTCTTCAGCCTCGCATCGCTGACGCGGCACAACTGCGATAATCCGAACGCGCCGGCGCTCTGCATAATGAGCTCGAATGTTTCCGCGCCGCGGCCGAAGCGCCAGCGCTCGCTCGGCGCCCGGACGGCGTTGATCCCGTAATCTTTGATCGTCGAGATGATCGCCTCGCATACTTGAGGCAGCGCGTGAGTGTGTTTATGGCTGTCGACGTGGGTCAGCCGCAGCCCGGCGCGAACAGCCTTTTCGATCTGGGCGCGCAATTCGGTGACGACCTCTTCGATCTTCAAACGCCCCGCCAGCATGCGTCTCAAAAAAGCCGTACTCGTTCCCCAAAACTCGCCGCTGTCGTCAATCAGGCTGCGGACGCGCGAAGCGTCAGCCACGGGGCGTCCCTGTGTGATGTTGAAATGCAATCCGACGCCGAGCGACGGATGGTCTTTAGCCAGGCGGACGGCCGCGTCGAACGCGGGCATGTTGGCCATCAGCGTCGCGCTGGTGATGGCGCCGCCGGTATGGCCCTCGATGATCGCGCGATTGACGCCGTTGGTCAGCCCGAAATCATCCGCGTTGACGATCAATCGTTTTGTCTGATGAGCATTACGCATCGCAAATTGACTGGCGGGGAGAAGGGCTTAACGCCCGTCGCAGTTATAAAGGTTAACCGGGCGCCGCGTCGCCGAATCGGTACCGCGAGCGTTAGCGAGAGAGGTTCTATCAATAGGCCTATTGTTAGAACCTCTCTCGCTAACGCCTGCGGCGCCGATTGCGCGCCACGGCCAGAAATACCAATCCGATCCCGATCCAGAAAAACATTCTGATCTTGCGGATCAGAGCCAGCGTCACCCCGTAGTCGAAATCGAATCCGGCGGCCTTGACGAGCGCCCCGGTCCCCGCCTCGTCCACTCCAACGAGCGCAGGGACGAATGCGAAGGCCATGTTGATCGCCCGATTGACCGCCTCGAAGACGCCCGCGGCGAAGAAATTCACGCCGAGTCCCATCAGTCGCAGCGTCAGGTAAATCTCCACTGCGCCGGCGAGATGGAAGGCAGCGTGGCACAACACGAGGATGAAGAAATCGCGGGGTCGCTTGGCGTAAAAGTCGAAGACGTAATCTTCGAGCTCGCGCAGGCGATCGATCTTCGCCTCGATTCGGCCCCGCCTCGTTTCATCGCGCGCGACGAGGCCTGTCAGGGCCGAAAGCATGCCCGACCCGATCTTCCACCGTCGGCTGATGGCCGCGACCGGCGCCGCGACGAGCGCAACCACGACGGCAAGCGCGATGAGCGCGGCCGTCCGCATGGATTCGTTCAGGCCGAAGCCGGCCAACAGCGCGACCGCCCCGGCCATCACCATCAGACAGCTCGAAACCGAGTAAGCGATGTTTTCAACCGCCAGCGACGAGATTCCCGATGACAGCGAGAGCCTGTCGCCGAGCGCAATGAGCCGCATCGGCTCGGCCACCACCGGCCCGAATGTCAGATCGCCTACCGCCTCGCCCGCCAGCCTCGCCCGCCACAGCGCCCAGAACCCCACCCGCCGCTCTTCCGGATTCATACAGCGCAGCCATGCCAGGCTGCGCGACAAATAACGGGTCGACGAAACAGCCAGGACCAAAAGGAAGCCCGCGCCGACCGCCCTCAGATTCGACGCGATCTCCGAAAGGCCGGTTTTTTTGATTACATAAATGAAAAGCGCCACCCCAATGAGCGCGGAGATAACGGCGAGAAGGCGCGAACGCAGATTCATGTAAGGCGTGATTGCTTATTCCATTTGTCATCGTTCATTTGTCATTTGTCATTGCCAGAACCTTGCATGACACGTATTAACGCAATGACAAATGACAGATGAACAATGAACGATGAACAATGCTCTTCCTTCTTAGTTCCCTGATCTACAGTTTATTCGTAGCTCAGGGCCTTGATCGGGTCCTGGCTCGCGGCGCGAAGCGCCGGGTACAACGCGCCCAGCAGCCCGCTTACCAAGCCGGCGATCGAGGCATAGAGGATTGAGTCGGCTTCCAGGTCGATATTCCAACCAAGGCCCTTGACCAGGGCGAAGCGCGCTATGATGGAGATCGCCAGGCCGGCGCCGACGCCCAGCAGGCTGATCAGTAAAGCTTCTTTCTCGAAAACCCATGCGATCCAAAACTTCGACGCGCCTAGCGATTTCATAACCCCTATCTGCCGCGTACGCTCGGCGACCGTGGTGTACATCGTCAGCAGAATGATCAGCAGAGAGATCACCGTCGACAGCCCCTTCACCACGTTGAGAAAGGCGTTGAGGGCCGCAATGCCGTGGGCGAAAAGCTGCGGCAGTTCACGCGTCAGAAAAAAACTGTACCCCGGAAATTTTTCGAGGATGCGCGCGGCCACCGCTTCCTGCTCGGCGGCGTTCTGGCATTTGACGAAGATCATCGAGCATTTGCCCTGCGCGCCCAACGCCTCCTGCATCGTCGCGAGCGGGACCTTGATGCGCGCGCCGGCTTCGGGTTCGTAAATGCCGACGACGGTCAGGTCGCGCCCTAGCGCCCTGATCCTGTCTCCGACTCTGATCCCCTTCGCGGCCTCATTGAAATCGATGATCGCGACGTCGCCCGACTGCGGCAGCGGTTGGCCCTCGACGATGCGCAGATTGCTTGCGGCGGCGAAGCTCTGAAAATCTATGCCGTCGACCTGGCGAATGCCGAGGCCGCCGCTGGCGCCCATCTCAATATTTTGTCCGACGGGAGTGGCCGCCGCCACTCCCGGCACGGCGCGCACGGCTTCGACTTCGGATTCCGAGATGGTCATGTCGGCGGAGGTCAGCGAGATGCCCTGCCCGCCCTTGCGCAGCATGATTTCGATTCCGATGTTGGCGTCGCGCTGCCCCCGGTCGCGTAATATGCCGCGCACGAGGCCGACAGTGAGGACCACAAGAATGACGCCGACCGCCACGCCGATGACGCTGGCGATGGTGCGGCCGGGGTGATGAGTGAGGTTAGAAGTGACGAGATTGTTCATTTGTTGATCTCACGGAGGAGTTGTTCAGCGAGGAGGGGATCGTTATTTTTTTTGAGCGCATGATATTCATTCATCGCAGATCGTTTGTCACCGAGTTTCAGATAAGCCAATCCCAAACCATAATGCGACGGCGATGTGTAAGGGCCGTATTCGAGTTCGAGGCGCTGCCTGTATGAATCAACAGCTTCTTTAATCTGATTTAGTTCCAGGTAGATTTCACCAAGATGGCGCAAGCGAGTTTGTAAGCCCCGAAAGTCAGCATCGCTTCAACTCAACAGCCTTTCAATCACCTGCGGCGCGGCCTTCAGCGCCTCGTCGAGCTTGTCTGTCTCGACCCCGCCTTCGGCCAGGTCAGGTTTGCCGCCGCCGCGGGCGCCGGGCAACTCCTTGATCACTTTGCCCGCCTGAACCTTCTTCGTCGCGTCGGCGGAGACCATCACCAGAATCGAAGCCTTGCCGTTGTCGACGTCGCCGAGGACGACGACGCCGGGCGCGACTTTGCGCGTGAGCGAATCGGCCAGTTGGCGGCGCGCTTCTTTGCCCAGGCCTTCGACTTTGCGGACGAGGACTTTCAGCCCGTTGACCTCCGTCACCTGATCTTCGGCGACGCCGCCTCCCTGCGCGAGTTTGAGCTTCAGCCGCTCGATCTCTTTCTGCTGGTCGCGCAGTTGCGATTGCAGGCGCTCGACCTCGACCGGAAGGCTGCGCGGAGCGGTGTTGAGCCGCGCGGCCGCGTCGGCCAGCAGCGATTCGCTAAGCGCGAAGCGTTCGTAAGCGTTCTTGCCGGTGACGGCCTCGATGCGGCGCGTGCCCGAAGCGATCGAGGCGTCGGAGACGATCTTGAAAACGCCGATGTCCCCAGTGGCGTTGACGTGCGTGCCGCCGCAGAGTTCGGTCGAAAACCCCGTCACGCTGACTACGCGCACGCGGTCGCTGTATTTCTCGCCGAAGAGCGCCATCGCGCCGCCCGCCAGGGCCTCGTCCAAGGTCTTCTCCTCTTTCGAGACGGTCGTGTTCCTGAGCGTCTGGTCGTTGACGAGGCGCTCGATTTCGGCGATCTCGTCCTGCGTCAGCGGCGCGAAGTGCGTGAAGTCGAAGCGCAGGCGGTCGGGCGCGACCAGCGATCCGGCCTGTTTGACGTGCGGCCCCAGAACTTCGCGCAGCGCGGCATGCAGCAGGTGCGTCGCCGTGTGATTGGCCATCGTGCGCGCGCGCTTTTCGGCGTCAACGTGAGTGTTGATCACATCGCCGGTTTTCAATACCCCCTGTTCGACAGTGACGCGATGAACGGTCACTCCCGAAGTCGGCGAATAGGCGTCGGTCACCAACAACCGCGAGTCTTCATTTTCGAGCACGCCCACGTCTCCGACCTGTCCGCCCGATTCGGCGTAAAACGGCGTGCGGTCCAGGGCGATCTCGGCCTCGTCGCCGGCGCCGATCTCATCGACAAGTTCGCCATTTTTGACGAGCGCCATGACCTTCGATCCCGAAAGCTCCGTGCCGGCGTAACCGGTGAATTCGGTCCGCCCGCGTTGGGCGATCTTCTGATAAACGGGATTGACGATCTTGGCCGCGCCGCCCTTCATCGATTCGCGCGCGCGCTGGCGCTGTTTTTCAAGCTCGGCCTCGAAGCCTTCCTTGTCAAGCTTGAAGCCGCGCTGCTCGGCGACATATTCGATCAGGTCGTCGCGCAGCCCGTAGGTGTCATAGAGTTTGAAGACGTCGGCGCCGGAAATGACCTTGCCGCTGGTCTTCTTCATCACGTCTTCGAGCACATTCATACCGGCGCCGACCGTCGAGCCGTAAAGCTTCTCTTCGGTCGTCACCACGCGCTCGATGACGTCGCGGGTCTCACGCAATTCGGGGTAGGCCTCGCCGAACTGATCGACGACGAAATTGGTGACTTTGGCGAAGAAGACGTCTTTGAATCCGATCTTGTTCCCGTGCCAGATGGCGCGCCGCATGATCTTGCGCAGCACGTAGCCGCGCGTGTCCCTGCCCGGAAAGATTCCGTCGGCGATCAGGAAGGCCGTGGCGCGCGCATGGTCGGCGATGACGCGCATCGAGACGCTTTCCTCGCTGTCGTCGTAGACGTACTTCTTGCCCGCGAGTTTCGCCGTGAAATTGATGATCGGGCGAATCAGATCGGTCTCGTAAGCCGATATTACGCCTTGCAGCACCGCCGTGACGCGCTCCAGCCCCGCCCCGGTGTCCACTGAAGGCGCGGGCAGCGGCTCCAATCTGTATTTGCCCGGCGCCTCTTCGATGCGGTTGTATTGCATGAAGACGAGGTTCCAGATTTCGACCGTCTCGTCGCCGGGCCCGTTGACGTATTCGCGCCTGTTGAAATTCGGGTCTTCAGGGTGCGGGCCGAGATAGTAATTTATCTCGCTGTTCGGCCCGCAGGGTCCCGTTTCGGCCATCTGCCAGAAATTGTCCTTGCGTCCAAAACGCAGAATGCGTTCGGGCTTCGCGCCGGCTTTCACCCACAACGCGGCCGCCTCGTCATCCGCCGGGACTTCCCGGTCACCCTCGAACACCGTAAACCACATCCGCTCGGGGTCGAGCTTCCATTCATTGACCAGCAAGTCCCAGGCGAAGCGGATCGCGTCTTCCTTGAAGTAATCGCCGAATGAGAAATTGCCGAGCATCTCGAAAAACGTGTGATGGCGCGCGGTCCTGCCCACTTCGTCCAGGTCGTTATGCTTGCCGCCGGCGCGGACGCACTTCTGCGACGATGTGGCGCGCTTGTAATCGCGCTTCTCGGCGCCGAGGAAGACGTCTTTGAATTGGTTCATCCCGGCGTTGGTGAAGAGCAGCGTCGGGTCGTGCGCCGGCAGCAGCGGCGACGATTTGACTATCTTGTGCCCGTTCCTGGCGAAGTAGTTCAGGAACGTGGTTCTTACTTCGTTTCCGGTCATCATAATGGTAATCCCCTCTACAATTCCTCGGGGCATGCGCATGAGGCTCAATTTGCTGACGACCGCCAATATTGTGCGGCGCAAACCGTTCAGTATGGATCGGAGCGTGCGCATGGAGCATGATCGCTTACAATTTTGAAAAAATGAAATTTAGCGGTGGATACAGGCTTTGTCAAACTTGGCCTGGGCGCCGGCCCCGCGCATGGCTCAAAACTCGCGGAGGGGCCGGCGCCGGTTTGCTCTTCGCCCCGACATCCGTAAACTTATATTCGTGAATTGAAGGCGCCGGGTCGCCACTCAATCGACATGACCTTATAACTTGTTGTTTCTGATCCACTCTGAACTGGTTGGATCGTGGAGGCGTTATGGCTGAGAAAGATAAATTCGCTCAACGCGAACATTGGCTGGAAGAAGAGTATTTCGGGAGGAAGAATCAGGAACTGATCGAGAAGTTGCGCGAGCGCCGGGCGCGCGAAGCCGACCGCCAGAAGATGGCTGAAATGATGGGCGTTGACGACCAGGAGGTTCTCGAAGCTTTGCAGGACCTGGGCTACACGTCGGAGACGATTCCTCTGCTCCACATAGTCCCGCTCGTCGAGGTGGCCTGGAACGAGGGCGGCGTCGCGGACCGCGAACGCGGGATGATCTTCGAGATCGCGGAGGCTCGCGGCGTCCGGCCAGGCGGCGTGGCCCACGAAATGTTGACGCACTGGTTGGAGAACAGGCCTTCGGAGAGGTTCTTCGAAAACTCGCTGCGAGCCATTCGCGTCATCTTCGATCTTCTGCCGGAAGAGCAGCGCATCACCGGCCGAAGAGACCTGATCACTTATTGCAGCCAGATCGCTTCGGCGGTCGCAAGCGGCATTTTTGGGCCCGGAGGGATCAACGACGAAGAGCGCGACTTGATCGGGCGCATCGCCACTGAAATCGGCCAGGGACGCGATGAGACGGTCAGAAGAGTGATAAAAAGGTGAGTGGGCAGTGGGTAATGGCGGCTTTTCCCTATTCACCACTATCCACTATCCACTATCCACTATCCACTAACGCGTATGAGGCTAAAAGACAAGGTCGCATTAATTACCGGAGCGGGCTCCGGCATCGGACGCGAATCGGCGCTGCTCTTCGCCAGAGAAGGCGCGAGCGTTGTCGTCGTCGACGTCAATGACGAGGCCGGAAACGGCACAGCCGAAATGGTCATGGCGCAGGAAGGCCGCGCCGTCTATGTTCACGCCGACGTTTCAAAGGCCGCCGATTGCGAGCGGATGGTCGCCGTGGCCGAAAAAGAGTTCGGCAAGCTCAACGCGCTCTTCAACAACGCAGGCGTCATGATTCACTCCGACGACGACGCCGTCGCGACTGAAGAATCCGTCTGGGATTTGACGATGAACGTCAACGCCAAGGGGGTCTTCCTCGGCTGCAAATACGGCGTCCCGGCGCTCCGCCGCGCGGGCGGCGGCTCGATCATCAACACCGCCTCGTTC
>Ga0126377_10004171_pt1 | contig 10463 bp, 9 predicted proteins | sample PanSoiMetPlot_22_FD_92647 | JGI IMG/M metagenome (GOLD analysis project Ga0126377, IMG submission 92647) | Tropical forest soil microbial communities from Panama - MetaG Plot_22 | ecosystem: Environmental > Terrestrial > Soil > Tropical forest > Bulk soil | place: Panama | collected 2016-02-17 | reverse complement strand
GGGAACAATTGGCCGCGGCGGAAACGGAATTGAAGCGTCGCCACCAGGCGGTGGCCACTTGTCGCGATCAACAGGCCGCAGCGCAACAAAAGCTATTCGCAGAAGCACAAGCAGGAGTGGAGGCACACGAGCTGGTAATTCATCGTACTCATCTCTCTGACATACGAAGAATTGAGCAAGAACTAATGGCCCAGGTCGAGGAGCAACGAGCAGTCGTGGCCACCGCTAAGGATGAACTCGACAGGGCGATCACTGCCTTGATTGAGGCTTCCCGGGAAGTACAAGTTATCGAGAAACACCGTGAAGGCTGGCAGGAGAAAACAAGGCGAGAGGAGCAACTGCGAGAGCAAAAAGCGGGGGACGAAATTGGCGCTATTACTCACCGACAGAAACATGAGGAATAGATGCGGTGGCGAACTCTTCTCCAGCATGGCGGCCAAATGCTCAGAAACAAAGATCAAAGATCAAGCCATCTTCTAGGCATCCAAAAGTCCCTTCTCTTCCATCAACGTGCGCAAGTGTTTGATCGCTTTGGCATGCAACCGCGAGCCCCACGACTTCGAGACGCCTAGTTTTGCCGAGACCTCCACGATATTCAGATGTCTGAAGTAGATCTCGCTAATTACTTTGCGTTCATCATCAGGTAGGTCTTCAATCAGCGACCTCGTCAAACCGACTAACTCCTTGCGCTCAACCTTCTCCAAAGCACTTTCCCCACCATCCGCAATCTCCGGCAGATTCGTATCTTCCAACGACAGTAAATAGACCGGAATTAACGCATCGATAAACGACTGAGTGCCCGCGATCTCGTCGTCGACAGTCAAAGCAACGCCTGGGATCGCCTGTTCGTCGTCAGTGGCGCTTTGCAAGATGTCATTCGCCCGCGCGGCAAAACGGGAACGCGCATATTCAGACCGCGACATTGGCCCCATCTTGCGCAAACCGTCGTAAACAGCTCCCTTGATCCGGTAATACGCAAAGGTTTGAAAAGTAACCCCGTAGCGTGGCTCATAGCGTTCGGCGGCTTCAACCAGGCCCACGTTACCGCAGGCAATCAACTCGTCGAGTTCGATATGCGGTGGTAGCCCCCTTGCAACTTCCACCGCTAACACGCGTACGAATGGTCGATGTTGTTCAATGAGTTGTGCTCGATCCGCGGCAGTGAATTGTGAGGTTGAGGGTTGCATCACCTGGACGTCCTATTGCGAGAAGTGTCTTCAGACTCGATTAATGTCACCGTGCCATAGACATAATTTGCTTAGTTGAGTAAAAATTGAGGCGCTACCCGACAACAGATAAATAACCGCGAGGACACCAGGAAAGTTAGGCTTAATATCCCCCAACTGCGTAACTCTCTCCCTTCCGCTCGTTGACCGATATCGCGGCTACTCACACGCATGCTGTTCTGAGGGCAACTACTTTGGTCGGGTAGTTCTAAATGGGGGAAGGCATGATTATAGCTTACCGGATAACCAGGGGCGAGATACTACCCGTTGCTCCTCGCAAGCCAACGCGAAAAACTGCGGCAGTGTCTTATCGACGCGGCAAATTACTAATTATTGCCCTGCTGCTATTGACGCTGACCCTCATCACTGGCTGCCGCGCCACTACTTCACTCGCCACCGTCGCCGATGAGAGCGAAGCGATCGAAATCCTCAACGTGCTCCACGAAAATGGCATTGAGGCACACAAGGACGAGGTCGGCGAAGAGGGTGCCCGCCAGTGGCAGATCGTTTTGGAACAATCCTGGCTTGGTGGATCAAGTGAAGTGGCTATGGCCAATCAGGTGTTGCAAGACAATGGTCTTCCCCGCCCGAGTGATGCGAATAAGAAAGCTCCCTCAGAGAGTGGAGTGTTTGAGGACGAAGCAACCCGCAAAGCGCGTCAACTCAAGGAGCGAGAAATCGACTTGCAAAAGAAGATGCGCTTGCTACCCGGCGTTATCGGGGTGCAGATCAGCATTGTAGAACCAGAAGACTCTTCGATTAACATCAACCCGTACCCCTCAACGGCCTCAGTACTGATTGTCACTAAGGACGATCCACCGAACTTCAATCCCGATACTGTACGCGGCCTGGTAGCGCGAAGCGTGCCCAAGTTGAATGCGGAGAATGTGTACGTTGCGGTCACGACAAAGCCGGTTAGGCCGCTTCCGTGGCGCGAGTTTGGCGCCCAACGTCGTCATAAAGGATTGGATGCTATTGGCATCGGCATCATGATCATCCTCGCTTCCTCAGTAGTTGTTTTGCTGCTGCAGATGCGTCGTCAAAACCGGGAACTTTCCGAATTGCGTCAAGCTTTGGCCCTAAGAGACCAGGCAGACGAGCAACAGGAGGCCAGCGGTGAACCATTAAGCGGCGAACCGATGGAACCCGTCGGTGATGAAGCCACTCGATCTCTTAGAAACGCCTCAGTGACGCCGGCCCTGGACTCAACCTCGCAACGCGCGATTGGCAACACCTGATCGCGACAATTTTACTGGTGAGCCTCTGCCGCCAAATATTTGCGACGCCTTGAGGCAATTCAGGTTGGACCAATATGCCATTGACGCAAACCACGACTGACTCCGTTCGTCTTGAGACGCTACTGGCATTGGCGCTCTCGCAAAGATGGACAGCTGAAGTTGCCGTCGAAGCTGGCGAGCAATTAGACAGCCTTACCGGCGAGGCGAACCAACCAGTAGCCAGCGAAGAAAATGAATTACCGGAGCCATTGCAAACTCTCGGCACCACTGACCGGCGCCGTTGTAGCCAAATGTTGCGCCGCTACGCAGCGTTGACAAAACAGGAACAGGACCACTGGATAAATCAACGGCTCACTCGCATCCGGGCCAATACACCTGAACGAAACCGGAGATTGGTCGAAGATATTCATCCCGGTCAAATTGCCGAGGCACTGCGGGTAGAACCATCAGCCATTCAACTGCTGATATTGAACTCTTTGCCACCAACCCTCGGCGAGGTCGTTAAGAAAATTCTGCCACCTAACTGGTCGGGCGCTAATGGCCCGGAGTTGGTGCCGGAATTGGCCCAAGCAATCCGCTCCGCCTTCTTCGCAAAGTTTGTCGCCACTGAAGCGTTGGAAAAAACAACGCCGCTTGATCACTTGTCCGTGGTCGAGCTGGCCCGCCTGATTCGTCTGTTGGGGGTGCGCGAAACGGCAATTGCTTGCCGCGGCATTTCGGCGGTCGAAACAGTTACCGCTTTTCTGAAGCGCTTTTCGGCAGAAGATGCTTACGCCATCGTCTCTCATCTCGCCGTTCTCAAGACAGTTGATGACCAACGCGTCTCATTCGCCGAGCAACTTGCCCGCATGGCCCTGGGTACCACTTTTGACCAAGGGTCGGCGATGCTTGATCGTGCTGGTCTGGCTTTGCTGGGAATTGCTTTGCGAGATCATGACGTCCTGCGTAAGCGCCATACCGCGCAGAAGCTGCCGGTAGCAGCTGCGCGAGAACTTGAGTCGTTGCTGGCCAGTGATCGCACGGTTTGCGAACGAAGCCTGAAGCGCCAGATCGTCGAGGAAGCGGAGTCGCTAGCAGCTTACCTACACGCGAGTAGATTGCTCGTCGACGGAGATCGGCGAGGCGAACCGGCACTATCGAAAACCAAGGATTAGAACTATGAATTCCGCAAAGATCATCAAGCGCGCTACCACTAGTGTCCCACCTCTAAATGGCCCGGTAACCAAGCGGCAGGTTGTCGAAGCCAAGGTGGAAGCACAAAAAATCATAGCTAAAGCTGAGCAGGACGCCGCTGCCATTCGTGAAAATGCGACTGCGTTTGCTAGTGAGACGCGCGAAAAAGCCTACCAGGAGGGACACGAAGCCGCCTTGCTGGAATGGAATACACTTTTGTTGGAGGCCCATGATAAGCGTGATTATGCCCTGGCCACGGTCGAAGGCGACGTACTGCGACTGGCAGTCAAGATAGCCGGTAAAATTATTGGACGCGAACTCAAGCGTGATAAAGCCACCATCGCTGAAATTGTCGCCAATGCACTGCGACACGCGCGACGCAATGAGATGATCACCGTGAGAGTAAATCCAGCCGAACTGGTAGCGGTTGAAGCGAATCGCGAGAAACTCGATCCCGGTGGTCGAGCACACTTCATCGACATCGTTGGTGATCCACGAGTCAATGCGGGTGGCTGCATAATTGAAAGTGAATCGGGCGCCATTGATGCCCAATTAGAAACACAGCTCAGAGTACTCGAACGAGCGTTGTTGACTCGTACCGCGGGTGGTGGCGAGGGTCTGTAAGAGATCATCTTCAAATGCTTGATCTGCAAGGCTACATCGACGCGGTAGATTGGCTTTCACCAGTGGAGATGCGCGGTAGAGTTACCGCCCTGGTGGGTTTGTTGATCCGTGCCGCAGTCCCCGAGGCCCACATCGGTGAGTTGTGCCTGATCCGATCGCCGCGCCACGCCAAGGAGTTAAAAGCGGAGGTAGTAGGCTTTCATGGTAGTGAAATGATCTTGATGCCCCTGGGTGAGATCCAGGATGTCGCCATGGGCGCGGAAGTGATACCAACGGGAACGTCACTCAGTGTTCGAGTGGGCGAATCATTATTGGGCCGGGTACTCGATGGACTCGGCGTACCAACCGATGGGAAGGAACCACCGGAAGGACTGATCGATTATCCAGTCTCAGCGCGTCCGCCCGCACCCCTGCGGCGTCAACGGGTGACGCAAGCATTGCCGACTGGCATCAGAGTGTTGGATGGTCTGCTCACTGTCGGCGAAGGCCAGCGCATCGGCATCTATTCTGCCGCCGGCGTAGGTAAGTCAACCCTGTTGGGAATGTTGGCGCGCAATACTGCGGCTGACATCAACGTTATTGCGTTGGTGGGTGAACGTGGACGTGAAGTGCGCGATTTTCTGGAGTTGGATCTCGGGTCCGAGGGTCTCAAGCGCTCAGTAGTGGTGGTTGCCACTTCCAATGAACCTTCACTGGTCCGGCTTAAGGCTGCATACGTGGCCACGGCCATTGCTGAGTATTTTCGCGATCAGGGAAAGAGCGTGGTCTTCATGATGGACTCCGTGACCCGTTTCGCCAGGGCTCTACGAGAAGTCGGACTGGCAGCGGGCGAGCCTCCGGCGCGGGCCGGTTTTCCACCCTCAGTTTTTAGTGAGCTTCCGAAACTCCTGGAGCGAACTGGAAACTCCGATCGCGGATCAATCACAGCCTTCTACACGGTACTGGTCGAAGGCGATGACATGACTGAGCCCGTAGCCGACGAAACCCGATCAATCCTGGATGGCCACGTTGTGCTCTCGCGGTCACTCGCGGTATCAGGTCATTATCCGCCCATCGATGTCGGGCAATCAGTATCGCGCGTGATGGCCAACATCACGTCGGAAGCGCACCTGGAAGCATCACGCAAACTGCGAGAGGTGCTTGCTACGTATGAAGCACAGAAGGATCTGATTCTGATTGGTGCGTATAAGAAAGGTAGTGATCCCCGGACTGACTACGCCATTTCAAAACTTAGCGCGGTTAATGCTTTTCTCTGCCAGGGCACTCATGAACGAAGCGAAGCAACCACGACAGTCTCGCAACTGCAGCAACTTTTTTAATGAGGAGGGGCGTCACTCCGTGAGGCGTCGAAGATTTCGTGCATGTTGGGACGTCCCTCCGCAACTAATAACTTGATTTCGAGTTAACTTTACACTCTTCTTGGAAGAAGGTAGTCTAAACGCGATTCCCCCACATAACCTCTTGGCACTCTTCAATACGTGGGAGCCCTCAGCCAAGGATTACTGTCGAACGCTTAGCGTGAGCTGCTGTGCAAGCTGATTTGAGCTCTCGTAACCCGGGCGGAACGTCACCCCGGACCTCGCGTCTGGTGCCGTTTCTTGTTGCCTTGACAGTGTGTGCGTTTACCTCTGTCGTGTTGGGCTTTAGCGCCTGGTTTGCCTTCGGAAAAAATCCGGCGGTCGCGGCCAATAAACCGTCTAAGGTATTAGCGGAAGCCGCGCCGCAAATGAGCGTCTCGCCTGCGACGCGACCAGACACACCGCCCGACACCGCTGCCAAAGAATCCGCGCCCCCACCGGACACCGTAAGTGTTACGGGTGGAACAGTTGAACTCGGAGCCAGAGACGCAAATACACCGGCGCGAAAGGTCGCCGTGGAGCCGTTTTATATCGCAGACACAGAAGTGACGAACGAGCAGTACCAGGAGTTTGTCAAAGATTCGAAATCCAAAGCCCCGGCGGGTTGGAAGAATGATGACTTTCCCGACGGCACAGCGAGTGAACCGGTGACCGGTATCACCTGGCAAAATGCGGTCGACTTCTGCAACTGGCTATCGACGAAGAAAGGATTGAAGGTTCGTTTGCCTTCCGAAGCTGAGTGGGAGTTGGCTGCGCGAGGACCGGAAGGTTCCAAATACCCCTGGGGTAACGAATGGAACGACCGCGCTGCCGCAAGCGATGGTAAAGCGGGCTTTGTTCATGCCGTGAAGAGTTATCCAGCAGGTCGTGCCGCTTGCGGTGCTTACGACCTTGCAGGAAATGTTTGGGAATTGGTGGCCGATACACTTGATGCCGAGGGCAAAGTGGTCACTGAAGGAGAGGCGCCGAATCGAGTGATCAAAGGAGGGGCTGCGAATGAACAGCGGGCACTAATTAGCGCCACCTCCCGCAACATTATTCCCAAGAATTATGCCGGCGCTTTTGTTGGCTTTCGTTACGTTGTCGTTAAAAACTGACTTCTCCCCAGCAGTTTAAAAACCTGAACGTGAAGTGATTCACGTCTTGGGTGTACATTCCGCCTTCTTTAACTTACGAAAGAACCTCAAGGTATGCACAAGGGAGAACTCAAACTTTCGCGTTCACGCAAGTCTCTTCGCCAATTGGCTTTCACCGGATTGCTGGTCTGCGCCTGCCTTTCTCCAGCCGCTGCGCGCTCACTTCTGGTCGATCTGCCACAGCAAGCACCAGTCAAATCAAAGATCGAACTGGAATTGGAGAAGAAGAACAATCCCACACCGAATCCTCCAGTCAACAAGGGAAAGTCGCGCCGGTCATCTTCAAGTGAAGATCGCGTAGCTGTGCCAAGAGATTATCCGGTCTCATTCACTTCCGACGTGATCGGCGCCGACATCTTTCTCGACGGCACCATGATCGGCAAGATCGGTGCAGACAAGAAATTGCTGACAAGAGTCAAACGGGGGCAACATAGGGTGACCGCCAGTTCGAAGGGCTACAACCCGACCTCAATGACGATTAGCGTAGTTTCGGATCGCATGGTCTACACCCTGGACCTTGGCAATCCACTTCCGGCCGCCAGTGCTGCGCCATCTCCGGTCGCTAAGGTCGATCCAACTCCGGAGCCATCGCCTCCTGCACCAGTCGTTAGCGCGGACGACGTTCTTGGTCGTTTCATAGATCCCCGGGAGACCAATACGCTGACCACGGACGATTGGAAGTCTTTGATCTCGCAAACCGAGGAAGGCCTAAAGCTGGAACCGTCGCAGGGAAAACTGGGCGCGCGTTTACACGTTGCGCGTGGTCAACTGGCGTTTCTGGATCACAACTACGCCGAGTCGCTTACTGAGTTTAATAAGGCGATAGTCGCTCTACCGCAATCCGGCATCGCGTTCTACGGACTGGGCAACGTTTACCTGGCTACTAAACAACCGATCCAGGCGATGAGGACCTACCAACAAGCGCTCGAGTTGACTCCGGAAACAAATGCGATTGCGCTGCAAGGAATTGGCGACGCGCTGGTCCAACTAGATAAACCCAAGGAGGCCGTCGCTACTTACCTGCGGGCGCGTGACCGGGGAAATATCTCCCTGGAGCTCAACAAAGGAATTGCGCTTAGTTACATCAAACAGAAGCAGTGGCAAAAAGCTCTCGCCGAATTGGATCCAATCGAAGCCGGAGACTCAAACGGCGACATTCATCTCTACCTGGGTGAGTGTTATGAGAATTTGAAACGCCCGCTGAGTGCTCATCGTGCTTACCTGCAAGCCACCAAACTGGCGCCCAATTCTCCCCTGGTCTTCTTGAGATTGGGCACACTTCTGTACGAACACAACGAGTTTCACGAAGCAAAGGAAGCTCTCGAACGGGCCCTTGCCCTGGACACCACCGGCGACATCATTAATCGACAATTGACAAGGAAAATGGCCGACTCGGCAGCCTCGCAACTAAAGTAAAACGGACTCATTTCCCCGGCATATAGGGAGAGACAAGATGAAAGTAACATCGGGTAGCAACGCCGAACCGAATCTCAACAAGAAAGTCGACAAAACATCCGCGGCAAATAACCCGGACGCACGCGACGACGCCAGTGTCGATGTCAGCGGAGAAAAACCTGACTTCGCTAGCGTATTAGATCGGGTGACCAAATCTCGCGACCACGAGCACACGCGCAGCGAGGAGCACCACGAAGGAACTTCTGCCAAGTCGAGCACTAAGAGGACTACTGGAGACGATGATGAGACTGAGAGCAACGTTGGCGCCGCTACAGGAGTCAGAGGTGAAGCCGTCTCACCGAGTCGGATTGAAGTGCCTTACGAACCAACTTCACTCCTTCACGAAGCTGATTTGGAGAAAATCATCGCAGCCGCGAGAGTACAAGTTGCGCCTGGTGGTCAGACAGAAGTTTTGCTAGATATGTCCCGTTCCTTACTGGAAGGATTGCGAGTCAAGGTGCGTACGGATGGCGCGGGTCGCGTCGCTACGGAATTTTTGGCGGCCAATGAAGGCGTCAAGTCGCTGCTCGACTCACGTTCGGCAGAGTTGATCTCCTTGCTTCGTTCTCGGGGTATCAACCTGACTGAGTTCAAGACTTCCGTTGCGACCGATGCGAATACTGGTGGGAATAATCCCCAGCAGAATTTCCGGCAACAAGTCGCCTCTGCCGCTGGCGTCGGCAGGACTGATGCCGTCTCTGCAACTGACGACACCGGATCGTCATCCGAAGGGGTTGATGAAGCGTCGAGCGGCGCCACCTATCGTGCCTGATCTTCGTTTTGGCCTATCACAGAGTTGGCATGAAAGTGGATTACAAACCGACAATTGAAGATTCAGCCTTGAGCGTGGACGAGGGAGTCTCCGATCCCTTTGCTGTCGATCTGTTTAGCGACCGAAGCTTTGGTGCCGGAACTGCGGCCGCCACTGCCGCTGACACAGGGACAGTTAGCTCTGACGAAGTGAGTTGGATCACTCACCTGCCTCGAGTGACAGCGACTGAGTTACAAGCTTCAGCAGCGATCGCCGCCCTGCCGACCTGGTTTTACAGAGATCTCGAGCAGGCCAGCACCAACATTCTTTCTCGCTTCTCAAACACTCCGGCTGATCAGATCGTCTTTCACCTGGTCGACGTACGCGAGACGGACCTCTCCGCCGATCTGTCAGGCGGAGATGCTGTCTACTTGAGCTTCACCAGCGAGCCAGGTAACACAGTCCTAACTTTGGCTCTCGACCCGCACTTTTGCGTCATGATTATTGACCGTGTGCTTGGCGGTGCGGGCGAACCCCCAAATAGTCTACGTTCATTGACAACCGCTGAGCTGGCAGTTGTCGAATTCCTTTGTCTGAATCTAACGAATGAAGTTAATCGGCAACTGGCCGAGCCGCTGCTGCGTTTGCGCAGTGTGACTGAACTCCCACCCAGGGTCAGGGCAACCTCCGCCTCGCGCGGTCTTGTCGTTTCGCTGCGGGTTGACCTCGGCAACACAACCGGTGTGGTGCATGCGTCCTTGAGCGGCGAGTCGCTACCACAGCTTGATACAGCTCAGCGAAGTTTGCTGAACGAAGAAGATCAGGCTCGGCGCTATGCGGACGTTGTGCCAGACGTCAGCCTTTCAGTTCTCGTGGGCAACACGGATCTCGCTCTTGAAGATTTTGCGCAACTTGAACCGGGCGATGTCATGGCCCTTGAACGACAGTCACTGCGCCGGCGCGCTGGCGCCTTCGTTGGTCCAATTGTAGTCAGAGTTGGCGCGGGCGAAGAGAGTCTCATTACAGGTGAGCTAATAAATGAAGGTTCTCGCATTTCTCCTCGCGATGAATTCGCAACCAGTGTTTGTTTGCAGTTGAGAGTGAATTCATTGAAGTTTGAAGCTGCCAGTCGATTCGCAGGAAGGTCACCAATGCCTGAAGAAATTGAGCCCGCTGAACCAACAGGGGAAGCAAATCAGATTGATAACGTAATGCTGACTGTGCGAGTTGAGCTTGCCGCCAGGCGTCTCCGGCTTGACGAATTAGTACGGTTGAGAACTAACCAGATCCTTGACCTCGGTTGTAACCCAACGGACCCCGTTGATTTGTTGGTGGATGAACGACGGGTGGCGCGCGGTGAGTTGGTCGACCTCGAGGGACGGCTGGGCGTCCGGATCACCCAGGTACTCGGTTGAGGCTTGAATAGTTATGCAACTAGTTCTATTGGACCACGGTCTCAGCAAAGGATTATGGGCCACCATGATCTGGCAAGCAGACGAGAT
>Ga0126377_10004170_pt1 | contig 10463 bp, 10 predicted proteins | sample PanSoiMetPlot_22_FD_92647 | JGI IMG/M metagenome (GOLD analysis project Ga0126377, IMG submission 92647) | Tropical forest soil microbial communities from Panama - MetaG Plot_22 | ecosystem: Environmental > Terrestrial > Soil > Tropical forest > Bulk soil | place: Panama | collected 2016-02-17 | reverse complement strand
GCTCGCGCACACGCTTCAACGTGCCGGGAACGTCCTTCTTGAAATCGTTGCGAAAGCTCCAGAGCTGCACGGCCAGCGGGCCTTTGAATGATTCACCGACGCCGGGCCGCGTGTTTTGAGCACGCGCCTGATTCGGAGAAATGGCGATCAGCGCGATCAGGACAGCTTTTCCGATTCTATTCATTGCGACTCCCCCCTTGTTTACCAGCAGATGCCTTACCATTCTTTATCATCTCGGCGTACTTCAGCGGAAAAGACCTCGAGCGCCCCTGTTTGTTCATCACGACGTGATAAGTCTCGCCTTCGGCCAACATCGCCCCGTCGCTCGCCCGAAAAATCTCGTAGGCGAATTTGATGGCGCGCGTGCGCGCCTGGACGACCCGCGTGCGAACGACGATATCGTCGTCGTACCTGGCCGGGCTGTGATACTTCACGCGCGCTTCGACTACTGGGAGATGCGCGTCTTCCTCCCGTTCCATGTCGCGGTAATTGAACCCGTAATCGCGACACAGTTCGACCCGCCCGACCTCGAACCAGATCAGGTAATTCGAGTGATATACGACGCCGGCCTGATCGGTCTCGGCATAGCGGACGCGCAGCCGCGTCTCGCTCCATTTGTGATCTTCGGCTTCGCTCATAACGGCCCGATAATACCTCTGTGAATCCTTTTCAGACGAATTGTTCATAGTTTTGAAGTGGCGCGTATTGTTTAACCCGAAAGAGGGTTTGTGTCAAAACCGGTTGACTTCTAACGATCGCGCAGGCCAAGCTATCGGGTTATGGAACAACAGTCAGCAGGGCAGCCGACAGCTAATCCGAACCGCGCTCATCTGGAAGAACTCGTTCGGGAACTCCGTGAAGTGGAGAGCCATTTGCGACATGGCGGCGGGGCGGACAAGATCGAACGCCAACACAACCAGGGCAAGCTGACCGCGCGCGAACGTATTGCGCGTTTGCTCGACCCTGGCGCGAGGTTTCAGGAGGTCGGTTTGCTCGTCGCTTACGACGAATACGATGGCCAGGCGCCGGCCGCCGGCGTTGTCACCGGTTTCGGCCTGGTCGCCGGTCGCGAGGTCATCGTCGTGGCGAACGACGCCACGGTAAAGGCCGGGTCGTGGTGGCCTGAGACGATCAAGAAGATGCTTCGCGCTCAGGAGATCGCCATGCGGTGCCGAACGCCGATCGTCTACCTGGTCGATTCGGCCGGCGTTAATTTACCCTATCAGGGCGGCGTTTTTCCGGGACAGTACGGCGCGGCGCGGATCTTCTATTACAACTCGATCATGCGTCGCTACCTGAAAGTCCCGCAGATCGCGGCGGTCATGGGGCAGTGCGTCGCGGGTGGGGCTTATCTGCCGGCGCTTTCGGACGTGATCCTGATGGTCGAGGGCACGTCGTTTATGGGGCTTGGCGGGCCGAACCTGGTTAAAGGCGCTACGGGGCAGAAGGTCGACGGCGAGACGCTGGGAGGGGCGCGGATGCACAACGCGATATCGGGCGTCGCGCATTACCGCTCGAGAGACGACGAGGATTGCATCGATAAAATACGCGAGATCATTTCCGGGTTGCCAGCGAAAACGGCGACGCGCGTGAGCGTCGCCCCTGCCCGCGAACCGGTCCGGGCATCGACCGATCTTTACGACATTCTTCCCGCCGACCACCGCGCGCCTTACGACGCGCGAGAAATGCTCAATTGCATTTTGGATCGGGAGAGCTTCGACGAGTTTCAGGCCGATTACGCAAAGGAGATGATCGTCGGCCACGCGCGCGTGCGCGGCGTCAGTGTCGGCGTCATCGCCAACAACCGCGGCTTTGTCCCGGGCTCGCCCGGCAAGGCGCCGCGAATCGGCGGGATCATATACACAGAGAGCGCCGAAAAGACGGCTTATTTCATCGAGACCTGTGATCGCCACGGGACACCGCTGCTCTTCATTCAAGACGTTTCCGGTTTTATGGTCGGCGTCGAGGCCGAACAATCAGGCATCATTCGCGCGGGCGCGCGCTTTGTTGAGGCGATGGCGACCGCGACCGTTCCGAAGATCGTGTTGACAGTCAACCACGCCAGCGGCGCCGGATATTACGCGATGGCCGGACAGGGCTTCGATCCCGATTTTATTTTCACTCTGCCGACCGGGCGGATGGCTGTGATGGAAGGCGAATCGGCGGTGATGGCGCTCTTCTCGGCCCAGTTGGACAAGTTAAAAGAGCAGGGCAAAGGGCCTGACGAAAAATTGCGCGCCGAAATGGATCGCGTGCGCGCCGAATACGAGCGGCAACTCGACGCCCGATTCGCCGCCGCGCGCGGTTTCGTCGACGCGGTCATTGCGCCCGAAGACGCGCGGCCCGCGCTCGAATTAGCGCTACGGACGGCTTTGAATAACCCCGGCCCCCATCTCGGACAGTTTGTTTTCTAACCGTAGATTTTGAAGACAAAGAATATCCGCCACGAATGAACACGAATGGACGCGAACTGAAATCAAGCATTCGTAAATATTCGTGTTCATTCGTGGTGTGAATTTCGATTTTTTATAGAATAGGCCGGAACGGGTGAAATAGGCGGGACTGATCGGAGTTTTTGATTTAATCTATATATGTGGAAGCTTGAATGACTTTCGCTTTAGGAGGTAACACTTTGATTGAGCTTTATTTGATGCGTCATGGAATCGCAGCCGACCTCGGTGAGGCTGGCGTGGTCAAAGACGCCGACCGGCCTCTGACACCCGAAGGACGTGAGAAGATGAAGTTGGCCGCCCTTGGTTTACGCAAGACCGGGATGAAATTCAATCTGATCCTGACTAGCCCGCTGCTGCGTTCTCGTCAGACCGCCGAAGTGATTGCCGACGCTCTGGAACTGCAGCATAAAGTCAGGATTATCGAGTCGCTGTCGCCCGGCAAAGCCTTTATCGAAGGCGAGGGCCGCCACGCCGAAATCTTCCTCGAACTCGGCGCCTATCAGTTCGACCGCGCATTGCTCGTGGGCCACCTGCCCGATCTGGCCGAGCTTGCCTCATTCCTGCTCACCGGAAACCGCAATCTCAACATCGAATTCAAGAAGGGGTCGATCTGCGCGATTGAGATCTCGAGTCTGCCGCCGCGCGGCCCGGGATTGTTGCGGTGGATGCTGACGCCGAAGCATATGCGACTGTTCGGAAAGTGAGTTTTATGAACCCCTGGCACGACGTGGAGCTTGGCGATCAGGCCCCGGAAATCTTCAATTGCATTATCGAAATTCCCATCGGCTCGAAAGTCAAATACGAGCTGGATAAGAAGACCGGCCTGCTGCGCGTCGACCGCGTGTTATTCAGCGCCGTTCACTACCCGGCCAATTACGGTTTTTTGCCACAAACCTACTGCGACGACAACGACCCGCTTGACGTGCTCGTGCTCGGCCAGGTCGAGGTCACGCCACTCTGCATCATGCGAGCCAAGACCATCGGCGTCATGCAGATGATCGATCAGAACGAAGAGGACGATAAGATCATCGCCGTCCATTACGACGACCCCGAGTACCGCGACTACCGCGACATCTCCGAGCTGCCCGAATACCGGCTGAAAGCCGTCAAGCGATTTTTTGAAGATTACAAAGCGCTCGAAAACAAACAGGTCAAGGTCGAGAAGTTTATGGGGCGCTACGACGCGCTCAATATTATCGAGCAGAGCATCAAGCTGTACGCAGACCTGAAACCGCAATTGATCGGAACATGAGAGCGGAACAGCGATAAGAAACTTTTTCGACTTTGTATTTAATCCAAACGTCTAAATCCGCGGGGAAATCGCCATTATTAGCGATCTAAAGGCTGCGAACGTCTCCCGAGAATTAGGATTTTTCGCCGCAGCGGCCCAGACGACAACGACGAGTTGAAAGGGAGCGGATCTGACTCAATTATCGAGTTATGGAATTCAGCGACGATCAGATCATCGAGCGGACACTCGCTGGTGAGACCGACGCGTTTAGCCAGCTGGTGAGAAGATGGGAGAGGCCTATTTACGGACTGTCGCTGCGTATGCTCGGACGCGACGAGGACGCGCGCGACGTTTGCCAGGAGACATTTCTGGCCGCGTTTCGGAACCTGCGGAAGTTCCGCGGTGACGCCAAATTCTCTTCCTGGCTTTACCGGATTGCTCTGAACGCTTGCCATTCGAGGCTCCGGAAACAGAGCGCGATGGCCGAACAATCTATCGACCAGGAAGACGGCGATGGGCGCAGATTCGAGATCGCCGACGGCGGCCTGGAGGGTTTACCCGAGCGGTTGCAGCGCGATCAGCGCGCCGAGATGGTGAGAAAGGCTCTGCATGCGTTACCCGCCGAGATGCGGCAGGTGATCATAATGAAAGAGTACGAAGAGTTGACTTTCGCCGAGATCGCAGAAATCCTGCAGATTCCAGTGAGCACGGTGAAATCGCGCGTCTACACCGGACTGCAGCAGATGGGCGCACGGCTGCAAAAGATGCGGGGATTATTGTGAGGGGAGAGACTATGAATAGCGAAAAGAATGGATTCGATTCTCTGAATGATTGCGGGCGCAAGGAAGATTTGGTGACCTATCTCTACGGTGAATCGACTGTGATGGAGCGCGCTTCGTTCGAGCGTCACATGGGTGATTGCGACGGGTGCCGCAATGGACTGACAGACTTCGGGCGCGTGCGCGACGATCTTGGCGCGTGGCAGTTAGGTCAGATCGCCCGTCCGGAGATCACGCTGCGGCGGAGCAGGCTCGACCTTCTGCGCGAGTTGATCGGCGTGTTCCCAGTCTGGTCTCGCGGCGCGGCCTTCATCGGGGCCGCTGCGGCAATGCTACTGGTCTCGCTGTCTTTCGCCGGAACGAGGATCAGCTTGAAGGATGGCGATTTCGCCGTCAGTTTTGGCCGGCCGGGGAACTCCGCGCCCGCCGCTCCGGCGGTCTCGTCTGAAGAGATCAATCTGATGGTTCAAAACGCCGTCGCCGAAGAGCGCAAGAAGATGGAAGAACTGTACAGCGCCCGACTGGCGAGCTTCAAAGATCGGCTCGACGCCGACCATCAGGCGAAATTGCGGGCCGCCAAGGCCGAGCAGCAGGCGCAGCTCAAGGCCACGCAGGCGGCCTTGCAACAAGAGATGCGCAGGTTCAATCGGCAAAATACCTCTGCTGGGATCCGCGCGTTTTTCGCCAGGGATGATTCGAGCGACCCATGGGGAGACGGTAGATGAAAACAAAAGACGCCCCAACCAGACAATGGAAGAAGCCAAGCAGGCAAGGATGCCTGCGCTCCCAGGCAAGCAGGCAAGGATGCCTGCGCTCCCAGGGGAAATCGCAGGTGACGATTTCGGCCCTGGTCGCGACGCTGCTCTCAGTCGTTTGCGTGACGATTTTCTGCGCGAACACGGTTTCGTCTCAGAATTTGCGCAGGCAGATGCGGATTCAAAGGAAGATTGACAGGAAGGTCCCTCGCCCAGCGGGCAATCCCAATAAGCTGACGCCTTCTGACAACGAGAAGGAGGAACTGGACACGCCGGACCAGCCTGAAGCGGCGGCCCCTCGCGCATCGACTCAGCAAAACGGACACAACCTGGAGGGGATCAGACAACGTGGCTTTCCATCGCTCTTCGCGCAGGAGGAGGCGTCATTGTGGATCCCGGGCTTCGGCAATAGAGCGGCGCTTCTGATGATCTACCGGCAGCTCGACCTGACTCCCGAACAGAAGGGGAAGATCAGAGACCTCAAACGACAAATAGGGAACCGGCTGGCCGTTGCGCGCCGCGATCTGAATCAGCTCGAAGCGCAACACATAGAGGCGATTTACGGTAACCTTGATCCCGCCAGCCTCGACAATTATGATCCGGCCAAGGTCAAGGAGCTTACCGAACAGATTGTGACAAAGCGGGCTGATGTGTTTAGGCTGCAAACCGATATCGAATCACAATTTCGGCAGATCCTAACGCCCGACCAGTTCTATGTCTTCCGCGAATTGGTGCTCGATATGGTTCTGCCCGGACGGCGTAACCCCGCCCGCCGGCAGGAGCGGCAGCAGCAACGCCGGAATGGAATCCAGCCGAATCTGCAGAACAGACCCAACCAGCAAAACCAGCCCGACGGCAACTGAAGATACAGAGAGCGAGAGAGCTAGAGAGCGAGAGAAAAAGCATCCCTCGTTCTCTCACTCTCCCGCTCTCCCGCTCTCCCGCTCACTTCTTTGCGAACTGCGATTGCTGATATTTTTTCAGGAGCGCCAATCCGTGTCGTATCGGAACGCCGAAGCTGGCCGTTGATTGCGAGCTCATCAGGATGGCCTGGTTAATGCCGATCACCTTGCCGTTGGCGCCGAAGACGGGGCCGCCCGATCCTCCTTCGTCTGTGCGCGCGTCGTAAACCAGTTGCGGCGAAACGTCGCTGATGTGGCCCTGCGTTGATTGCGGGCGAATCTTCGAACTGGCGGCCAGTTCGTTGAGCTGAGTCCGATATGAGAGATTGCCATATAACCGGCGGTTCGCTTTGCTGATATTGTTGGTTCGCGCGATCAGCCCTTCGAGTCCCGCCGGATAGCCGAGCAACACAACCGATTGCCCGCTGGCGACGCCGTCGCTGGTCTCATCCAAAGGCAGCGGTAGCAATTCTGTGGCGCCCTGATCGAATGAACAGAGCGCGACGTCCTGATCGGACGAGACTTTGGCTGGAGTCAGCTTGAAAGGTTGAGGTGTCTGCGGAAAGTAGGCCAACAATTCTTTGAGTCTGGGGCGGAATCCGCGATTCATGATCAGGCTGGCTATGTCGTCTTCGTCCCACGCCTGAATGACGTGACGATTAGTGAGCACGAATCCCTTTGAGGCGAGGAAGCCTGTGCCCATGAACTCGACCTCGTAGACGCGACCATTGCCGTCGACGCTCAGGTTGATGGCGCCGTCGGGGCCGATCGGGTTTTCAGTCCCGCTCGGCTCTTTAAATTTGATCTCGTCGCCCCCGCCCACCCGCGGGTCGACGAAGACGTAAGTGCCATAAATCAGGCAGACGCCTTGCCCATAACTGTTGACGATCTTCTCGGGGAGGGAGAGTGAGCTGCGAATGTCGCTGGCCTCGTTGCGCGCCTCCCGCAAAGATTCGCGGAGCTTGTCTATCTCGCCGCGCGTGGCGACCATCGTTTGTTGGAGTTCGTTGATCGCCCTGTTGTTGCGACGCCCTTCGAAAAACCCGAGTGTGTTGAAGTAAATGATCGTGAGCAGAACGAATGCGATGACGCCGGCGATCGTGTAAAGCACGCGTCGCGGGATTTCGGCGACTAACTCGCGCAATAGCTGTTTGACGAAGACGAGCGCGACATCGGTTCGCGGCATAGAGCGCCGCCCCTTGGAGATGCCGGCTGCCCCAGCCGCCCCAGCCGCTATGGATGTCGTCAACCTGGACGGGCGCGCGTTGGCCAGGACGGTCACGCCCAGGCGCAGCGATTCGGTAATGTCGTCGGGTTCGGTCAATGCGAAGGCGCGTAGCCGTATGCCGGTCTCTCCGAAATAGAACGTGTCCCCGTCGCTCAGCGCCTCGCCAATGGCGACCGCTTCGCCGTCGCGCGTGACGCCGGCCATCGGATCGATGGTCGTGATTCGGTAAGCGTTCTCCTGGCGCCGCAGAGTCAGGATGACCGATTCCAGCGGCAGAGAAAGCTCTTCAGCTTCGATTACCATATCGCAATCGGGCGCCGTTCCGACGCTGATGACTTCCTGATGAAAGATGCGGGTTGTGGGCTGCTGGACTCCAGCCAGACGTATGACAACCCCGTTACCCATTGAAATACTCATCTAAATGTCTTTCTTATCCTTATCGAGACCGTAGCGCTCCGGAGAATTCGGAAGAAAGAAAATATCACATTCTGTTTGTATTCCAAGCGCCAATCCCCGAACGAAAATTTTTTTCGGATAATGGCTTTATTCTCAGGCCTTACCACGTCTGGGTAAGGGGCTCCGGTTATTCCCACTCGCCGAGTTTGATCTTCTTTTTGATCTTGCGTTTAAGCAGGTCGCGTTTGAGCGGACTGAGAAATTCGATAAAGAGTTTGCCATTGATGTGGTCAGTTTCATGCAGTACGCAACGCGCCGCCATGCCATTAACCTCAAAAGTGAATTCCTTACCGTCCAGATCGAATGCCGAGACGGTGACGAATTCCGGGCGTTCGACCTCAAAATAGATTCCCGGAAAGCTCAGGCAGCCTTCCTCGCTGACAACTTTGCCTTTGGTCTCGACGATTCGGGGGTTGATGCAGACGATGCGGTCTTTCGCCTCTTTGCCTGCGCTGACATCCATTACGAAGAGTTTCTTCGAGAGCGCGACTTGCGGCCCGGCCAGACCGACGCCCTTGGCCTCATACATCGTTTCGAACATATTGCCGATGAATTCGGCCAGTTGGCCATCGATGCCGGTGACCTCGTCCCCTTCCTTTTGCAGCACCGGGTCTCCGTATTTGACGATGGGTAGAATCATTGATCGTTAATCCTTGTCATTTCATTTTGAATCAGCGCCGCGGGCGGGTTTTCTCAAGATAGCCGCCGCTACCGCTCACGGTACTGATCCTGGTCTCAATATTCCGAAATTTGTTGTTGATAGCTTTCGAAATTGCGTCTCATTTCGCGCATCGAATCGCCGCCGAACTTTTCGCGCATCGCGCGCGCAAGCGTGATTGCCATCATTGCCTCGCCGATCACGCCGGCGGCCGGAACCGCCGTCACGTCCGAACGTTCGAAATCGGAGTCCATCGGCTCCTTGGTTTCAATGTTAACGCTGCGCAGTCGTTTTCGCAGCGTCGCGATCGGTTTTAAATACCCTCTCACGCGCAGCTCTTCGCCGTTGGTCATTCCGCCTTCGAGTCCGCCGGCGCGGTTCGATGTTCTGCCGAACGTTCGCAGATCCTGATTATAAACGATCTCGTCGTGAACTTGTGAACCCGGCTTCGACGCGTTCGCGACGCCTTCGCCGATCTCGACCGCCTTGACCGCGTGGATGGACATAATCGCCTGCGCCAACTGGCCGTCCAACTTCGCCGACCAACTCGTGTGAGAACCGAGACCCGGCGCGCATCCTTTCGCCACCACCTCAAAGACTCCGCCCAGCGTATCGCCTTCTTCCACGCCGGCGAGATCGATGCGTTCGATCATCTTCTGTTCGGCCGCCTTGTCGGCGCAGCGCAGCGCGTCGTCGTCGTAAATCGTCTTGATTCGCTCCCATCCGACTTCCTGATCTTCAATCGAAATCTCGCCGAGGCGGATGACGTGGCTGGCGATCTCGACGCCGAATTCGCGAAGCAACAACTTTGCAAAGGCCCCGACCGCGACGCGCATGGTGGTTTCGCGCGCGCTCGCGCGCTCCAGAATGTCGCGCAGATCGCGCCTGTCATATTTCATTCCGCCCACGAGATCGGCGTGTCCGGGCCGTGGTCTGATCACCTTGCGGTCGCGTTCGAGCGGTTGCTGTGGCGTCTCCGTCGCCATCACGTCGATCCAGTTTTTGAAATCTCTATTTTCGACCATTATCGCCACGGGCGAACCGAGCGTCTCGCCGTGTCGGACGCCCGCGAGGATTTGCGCGGCGTCGGTCTCGATCTTCATCCGCCCACCGCGCCCGTAGCCTTGCTGCCGCCGCCAGAGTTCGTGGTTGATGAAATCCTGGTCAATGGCCAGGCCGGAGGGCAAGCCCTCGATCATCGCGATCAACGCGCGTCCGTGCGATTCGCCGGCTGTCGTGAAATAGAAAGTCATGAGTCCTTACAAAGCCTCAGATGTATTGAACCAATCAAAAGTATAGATTTTGACGCCGATTCGGGCAACAAGGCCATTTCCAGTTATCATTTGCCATTTGATATTTGTCATTTGTCATTGCAGGAAATCGCCAATGGCAGACGGCAAATGAGCAGCTATTACGCCTCAGAATTTTTTCTGCGTGTTCAGGTTGTAGGACTTAGGTTTTAGTCTCCCACTGACGCTTTACAACAGTCATGTCTCATGCGCTGGCAATCTCAAGCCCAACCCGGTAAACTGCGCGTCTGCGCAATTTAAATTCATTGAACAATACCACCTATGGAAAACACCAATAAGATCAGTCGTCGCGCGTTCGTGTCGGCTTCGGCGGCCTCGATCGTTCTCACGGCTTCGAGCGCAAATAGAGTTCTCGGAGCCAATGATCGCCTTCGCGTCGGAATCATCGGTTGCGGCGGGTTGGCGCAGGGAGCGCATATACCTTCACTGATGAGGATGAAGGAGACGGACAATGTGGAAATCGTCGCGGTCTGTGACGTCTATCAGAAGCGGCTCGACCAGGCGGCCGCGACGACGGGCGCGGCGCCGATCAAAGACTATCGCGCGATACTCGACCGGAAGGATGTCGATTACGTGGCCATAGTCACGCCAGAACACTGGCACGCCAGGATGACGCTCGACGCCGCCGGCGCGGGCAAGAACATCTATTGCGAGAAGCCGATGACCTGGTCAATCGAGCAGGCGAAACAGG
>Ga0126377_10004169_pt1 | contig 10463 bp, 8 predicted proteins | sample PanSoiMetPlot_22_FD_92647 | JGI IMG/M metagenome (GOLD analysis project Ga0126377, IMG submission 92647) | Tropical forest soil microbial communities from Panama - MetaG Plot_22 | ecosystem: Environmental > Terrestrial > Soil > Tropical forest > Bulk soil | place: Panama | collected 2016-02-17 | reverse complement strand
GACGAATACGCGGCCGGCTGGCGCAGCTCTTTGGCTTACTCAATCGCAAGCGACGCGAGCATGAATTCGCCGAAGAGTTGGAAAGCCATCTGGCCATGCACATTGAAGACAACCTGCGCGCCGGGATGTCCCCGGAAGAAGCGCGGCGACAGGCGCGGATCAAACTCGGCGGCGTCACGTTAACCCAAGAGCTTTACCGTGAACAGGGAGGCTTACCAATGCTCGAAACCTTTTGGCAAGACTTGCGCTACAGCGCGCGGATGTTGCGGAAGACGCCCGTTTTCACATTGACCGCCGTGATGACGCTGGCGCTGGGTATAGGCGCGAACACGGCCGTGTTCAGCGTAATCAACGCGGCGCTGCTCAAACCATATTCGCATATCGATACGGACCGTTGGGTCTATCTGTCAGAGAAGAATGAAGCGAAAGGCTTGCAGTCGGCCGCGGTTTCGATTCCCAACTTCCTGGATTGGCGAAGACAAAATCAGACCTTTTCTGAAATGTTTTTCTGGTCGCAGCTCAACTTAAACCTCTCGGGCGCGGGCGCCGGAGAGCCGGAGAGAGTGCGAGTGACGATCATCACGGAAAATCTGTTCTCGGCGCTCAAGCTGGTTCCGGCGGCCGGGCGTTTTGTCAGCCCGGAAGATTACAAGGGCAATGGAAGGAACGCCATCCTTAGCTATGGGCTGTGGCGCCGGCGCTTCGGCGGCGATCTTAATTTGCCCGGGCGAACGATCACGCTGAACCTCAGGTCATACACCGTCCTCGGAGTGGCGCCGACTGGTTTTTCATTCCCCGTGCAGAGCCAGACCGATATCTGGGTTCCTAATTTCTGGCAAGATATTGAAAAGGACACGTACCGATCGGGGCGCGGATACGCCGCGGCAGCGATGCTCAAACCCGGCGTGAGTCTCAGCGCCGCGCAGGCTGATATGGATGTGATCGCCGGACGGCTGGCCAGCCAATACCCCGAAGATAAGGGTTTTGGCGTACGGATTGAGTCGATGCGTGAAAGCGTGGCCGGCGGTTTTCGTACACCGCTGCTGATCCTGCTCGGCGCGCTCGGATTCGTCTTACTGCTGGCCTGCGTCAACATTGCGAATTTGCAACTCGTGCGCATGGAAGCGCGCCGCAAAGAACTAGCCGTGCGCTCGGCGCTAGGCGCCTCCGCGCGGCGTTTGCTCAGCCAGATGGCGACCGAGAGCCTACTGTTAGTCGCGGTGGCTGGAGTTTTGGGAATCCTCCTCGCGCCCATCGGCGTCAAGCTCCTGCTCTGGCTGGTTCCGCCGGCTCAAATCCCCTGGCTGAAGGTCAAGACGGACGGCGTAGTATTGCTGGTCTCGTTCGGCGCCACGGCGCTGACCGCGTTGTTGGCGGGGCTGGCTCCGGCGTTCAAAGCGGCGCGCTTCGACGTGATAAGCGCGCTGGGCGCCGCCAGATCGACCGGCGCCGGCGTCAGCCGTCGCTGGCGCGTCGCGTTCGTGATCGCCCAGCTTGCCCTGGCCATGCTGCCGCTCTCCGCGGCCGCGTTGCTCGTGAACAGCTTCGCGCGCTTGAGCCATGTCGATCCCGGCTTCCAGGTCGACCAACGTCTGACGCTATCATATTTCGCGCCGATGCTTCGTTATAAAGACGCCGCGGCCATATCGCAACTGGCCGAAAGTATGGGCGAAGAACTGCGGCGCGTTCCGGGTATTAAGGCTGCGGGCGGGGTTCATTACCTGCCGTTTTCGCCAGCCGTAGGCTGGGGCCAGGCTGTCAGCCGGGAGCGGCCCCAGGGCAATCCGGCCGATTTGCCGCATGTCATTTATACCGTCGCCACGACAGGCTATATGGAAGCCCTCGGGGTTTCGCTGAAATCCGGCCGTCTTTTCTCGCCCGCCGACTCGGCCACATCGGCGCCTGTTGTAGTAATCAATGAAGCGTTGGCGAAGCGCTTTTTTCCGAACGAAGACCCGCTCGGCAAGCCCATGTGGATCGGGCACGCCCAGTTGCTGCCCAGTTCCCCGCCGCGCACGATTATCGGAGTCGTCGGTGACATGTTGCTAAGCAACCTGGACAGTACGCCGAACGCCGCCGCCTGGGTTCCGGTCTCCCAACAGGGTCACTCAGAGATGGTCTGGCGCAATCTTTATCTGGTCGCGCATACCACCAATGAGCCACAGAGCGCGCTGGCCGCGATCCGCAAACAGATCGCTAGCCTAGACGCCGATCTGGCGCTCTCGGACATCGCCACGATGGAGGAGCGTTTAGGCGTATCACTGTGGCGACAGCGCTTCACCGCCAGCGTCCTCAGCGCGTTCAGCCTTATCGCCCTGGCGATAGCGGCGCTGGGCGTGTTCGGCGTCACGAGTTATCTGGTCGGCCAGCGCACGCATGAAATCGGCCTGCGCATGGCGCTCGGCGCGCTGCCCGGCGACATTTTTCGGCTGGCGCTGAAAGAGGGAATCCTTTCCACGCTAATCGGCATAGCCTTCGGCGTGTCGGGCTCGATGGCTTTGACGCGATTTCTGGGGAACCTGCTCTACGGCGTCAGCGCGAAAGATCCGTTCACTTTGGCCGCAGCGGCGATTTTGCTGGCGCTGGTCGCGCTCGCCGCCTGCAGCATCCCGGCGCGACGGGCGACGAAGGTTGATCCGCTGGTCGCGCTCAGAACCGAATAGCAAACATAAGCGACAACGCGCCGAGCCTTCACTGAACTGTCAGGCGCTAACCTTTGCCTAACAGGAGCATACTGCATGAAATTCAACTGGTTTCGCCGCCAACAACGCGAAGAGGAGCTCGACGCCGAAATTCATAGCCATCCGGCCAGGCAGGCGCATCGGGACGAACGTTCGATAGGGTGATTATCAATTGAATGCCGGTGGCGCTGAATCAGCAAAGCCGGACGTCTCATTGCCAGTGACGCCCGGCTTCGCGGCGTGTACCTGTCGGGCTTCGTTTCCTCAGCCCGTCGGCGGCCCGATAGTCTGAATAAGCCGCCAGTTGCGCGCATTATGCGCCCGCCGGCTCGACGCGTCGAGGCTTTTCAGCCGCTCACAGCGTCAGGTACGGGCGGCGCGCACTTCTCCTGAAAACACCGACAGCCATTCGCGAGCGAAATCGCCCCTAGTACCCCCCTCCTCGAAGTCGCGGGCGCAGACGAGTGTATATTCTGCGAGCGCGAACGCCGCTAATTCCCGTGCGTCTTCCTCGTCTTCGACCAAAAGGATGTGCTTTTTTTCGCTGTTGGAGTTCGCCATACGTTTGTCCGCCCCCGTTCTGGCGTATTTTTCTTAAGATACCCCTCCCCCAATCGAAGTCAAGAAAATCAGCGCGAAAGTGGGGCGATTTTTATCATGAACAGGTCAAGACAAGGCGCCGAAAGCTCACTATCCATCATCAACTATATTCGTGAGGTGCGCAAATAGCGCGCGAAGAGAATCAGACATTGCAGCAACCCGGCGGCAGACAATGCCGCGAGAAATCCCAACGCCCCTATTTGAATTGGTTTCGGTCGCGTAATGCCCCTGGCTGTGAAACCAAACGATGATAAATGATCGAATAAAAAGGCGAGGATTCCAAGGGTCGTACACCAGTGGACCAGGCCACGCCACGTGATCTGCCGATAGAAATAGCTGACAATTACAAAAATGATGGGGATTGGCCAGAAGAAGTTCATTCCCTTAGGCTACAACCACCACAACGCGCTAGCGCCTGCTCCGGCGATCGCTGCGCCGAACAAATGCGACCTCAGTTGACGCAGAATCTGATCGATCGAGTAAAAGATTTGACGCGGGCCACCGCGCGCAAAGAACCTTTCTTCTCCGATATCTTCTCCGGCGGTCTCTTGCGCCAACAGTCCGGCGAAAGGGCAGAAGATATATTCGCCCAGGGTATGGACTGAAATCCACGGATCGTTGCTGTCGGCCAACATGCGACTTCTTTGCGCTGCAGGTTCCATCGTTATTCTCCATTTGCCTTTGATCGGTCTCAGTCCGCTTTTTCGCCGAAGACTTTTCGCCTAGCCTGCCGAAGCAGATAAGAGATTTCGTCAATTCCCATACGCGCTTTATCAACGATTTCATGCCAGGGACCTTTATCACCGGCTGCTTCGAACTCGCGCAGCCATTCCTCTGACGTGTCGAACCGGTTTTCTTTTCAACGGAGTTCAGGCGATCGTTCGGGGACTCAGTCGCCCCACCAACACCGGCGGGATCTCACTGAACCGGCCGTTCCATGAAAACGGAGTGCTGCCGCCGGAGTTCTCGGGAGGGAAAGCGCGTTCCTCGAGCGCGTCGAGCGTGAATCCGGCGTCGAACATTTCCCGAAGAAGTACGCCGAGCGGCCGGTGAAAATATGGATGCGCGACAGGCTGGCCGTGCATCGCCAGGCCAACTTGCGTAAATGGCGTCAAATAGCGCGAAACCTTGACGGAATACGTTGTAACGATTACACCTTCGCGATCCTCGAGCTCTCCCATCTGCACGACCGACGGATTATTGAAACACGGATGGAGTAGTGAAAACACGAAGCGGCCGCCAGGTCGGAGCAACGAAGCCACGGCGTTCATGAGCGGCCGAATGTCAGACATGTCCATCAAGGCCATGTTGCAGAGCGCTCCATCGAATGTTCTTAATCCAAGAGCGCGGAGGGCGTCCGCATCCGTCGCATCGACCACGCGGTAGTCAATTTGGCCGTCGATTGGACGAGTCCTGGCCGCACGGATCATCTCCTCGGAAAAGTCGAATGCGACAACACTGGCGCCAAGATGGGCGAGTCGGCGGGAAGTCAGTCCGTTTCCGCACGCAATGTCGAGGAGTTTCTCGCCGGGCAGCGGGCACAGAAGCTTCTCAACGCTTGGCCAGATCAAGGATACGAAGAAGTCGTTCCCGTCGGCCATTCGTTCATCCCAGAATCGGGCGTTCATGTCCCAGGCCTCACGCGCGCGAATGTTTTCACTTGAGCTATTCGTCATGCCTTTTTCATCCGATGAGCGTCAGAGTTCACCTGGCCGCCGTGTGGCCTCGGCTTACAGTAATACCCCGGCTCGGCGGCTCCTGCGCAACTATATATTAACCGGCGAGCGCGATGGAACAACGCTCACAGACCAACAAGTTTCCACCCTGCGGTCGCTCACCCTTGAACCTAACGTCAAGCGTGCCCGCGCACCGCGGACACATTGTTGCCGGTACCCAGTCATCCGCCCCCTCGTCTTGAAACCACCACAGGTAACAGCGACAAAACTTGCTGATTTTAGACGTCAGCTCAAGCCCTAGTGAGTTTACAACACTCAAGGGATCACTCAGATGCATCTTCGCCCACTCCTCGAAGTCCCTCGAATCAAGCCAGAGGAAATAGAAGCTGTTATGCAACTGCAGCCAATAGGCGAGTTCATCCGCAACTGCTTCGTCAAAGCCAATCCGTTCTGGATGCACTTCAAGATTGCAACGCGCACAAGAGAGTGGGTTTGGGGACAGGTGTGGTTGAAGCAAGACTGGGGTGACAGAAGCGCACGCGCAAATCTCATCGTTCGGCGTCGGTGGTGGAGGCATTCAGTTGTCGCTCTCAGCGAATGATCGCATCCTGCGTTCTCAAGCGCTATTTCGACTGCGTCGAACATGGATTCCAACTTCTCGTTGGGCAATGGGAACATAGATGGTCGGCATCCTTTTCTGCTTCCTTCCGGCGTTTTTTGAGCTCTTGCTTCTTGTCGTCTATAGCGCTTTGAGTTAATCCCAGTCTTGAGTTGAACTCAGAAGAGGCGGGAACCACGGGGAGCACGGGGAGCACGGGGACAAGCTTGGTTGTAAGACATGTTGAAGCTTTCTTCCATAAAGTCTTTTCCTCTTTTGTCCCCGTGCTCCCCGTGCTCCCAGTGGTTCTTTTTGCTCAACCCCGGACTGGAGTTGAGTTATTCACTGACAGCCCCTGTCGCTTTCGTCGAACTGGGCGTATCAGCCGCGAGATGCTGGCTAGTGATAGATCCCGGGGGGCTCCTGCGGAGCCGGCGCGGCCGCCGCGAGGATTTCCTGGCGATTCCCGGTCAACGGCGGATAAATCCGTTGGCAGTTGATGAGCTGCTTGGTCCTCTTCGCCGCTTCGCCTTTCGTGACGACAATGCGTTCCCAGCCCTCGGTATACACGGCCCCCCACGGCCCCAGGTCCAGCACGGTCACATACCAGGGAATGCGCAGCGGCAGCATCGGCAGGCCGAACAGGTCGCAGACGACATTGTGCCCGGCGAACCTCCCCATGGGCCGTCCGTGCTGACAGGACATGACCGACGCATGGCGGTCATCCATCATGGCCCAGGCTACGTCGCCGGCCGCGAACACGTTGGCCACGCCGTTGACCCGCATGAACGCATCGACTGGAAGCCGGCCGAAACGGTCGCGCTCGACCGGGAATAGTCGAGTCAGCGGATTGGCGCGCATGCCTGCGCACCAGACCACGGTGGCCGCGGGAATCTCCTCACCCGATCTGAGCGTCACACCGGAAGGCCCGATCGCGACTATTTCGATCCCCAACCGCGTCTCGATCCCCAGCGCTGCGAGGGCTTCCTCGATGACCGGCCGGGCGGAATCTCCCATGTCTGAGCCGACGTGCGGGTTATGGTCTGCCAGGATCACACGGAATGGCCGCATAGTGTTGGCCTGGGTAAGGATCGCCCGCAGCTTCCCCGGCATCTCCGTCGCCGCTTCGATGCCGGTCAGCCCGGCGCCCACGACGACGACCGTCAACTGCCCTGCGGATGCGGGCAAGCTGAGCAACGACTGGAGATGGCTGTTGAGCCGAGCCGCGCCGTTGTATGTATCTACGTCGAAGCCATGCTCGGCAAGGCCGGGCAAGTTCGGGCGGAGGAGCTGACTGCCCAGGGCGAAGACCAGCCGATCGTAAGGGAGAGTCCTTTGCCCATTAGCGACGGTCACCGTCACGGTTTGCCCGGCCAGATCGATGCCTGCAACTTCCCCCTCCAAGCGCCGGACGCCGATGGGTCCAAGCACGTCGTCTAGGGGGACCCGGACCGCGCTCAAATCCGCCTCATAGTTGCGAACGCGAATGCAGTGGTAACCATCGCGATTAACCAGGGTGACCTCCGCCTCTTCCGACCCGAGTCCGAGTTCATCCAGCTTGCGGGCTGCGCCGACTGCGCTCCAGAGTCCCGCAAACCCACCTCCCAACACTAAGATTTGCTTTGCGCTCAGATTGTGGCTTCTAGCCATGGCCTACACCCATCACCCATTGCGTCACGTGATAACGCCTGAATTCAACCGTCGCTACGCGACGCAACGCTCTTGCTAATACTTACCCGGCGTTGATGGTCTTTGAGTATTAGTTGCAACAACTCCAGCATAATCCCACCGACGGCAGTCGGTGGATGGTTAAAGTCCAACCTACTTGCAACGGCGAATCGGAGTAATCCCACCGACGGTAGTCGGTGGATGGTTAAAGTTCAACCTTCGGAGGCGGCGGAGGCTGGACCTTAACCATCCACCGACTACCGTCGGTGGGATTCTTGGAAAAGAAGGCCGCTATGTAGGCCGGACCTTAACCATCCACCGACTGCCGTCGGTGGGATTCGCCACGATCCATAGTTGTATTTATTTCTCAAAGACCATCACCCCACGGTGGGCGCGAATATTTTTCCACGTCGCGTCAGCGACGATTGAATTCAGCCGTCGCTGACGCGATGCGAGAAAACGCGCTAACCGTCCCGTGGGTTGATGGTCTTTGAATAAATAATGCTACAAGGCAGGCGTGGCGGTAGCCCAACCGTGAGGGAGGGCGGGACATCGAACGAACGCCCTCCCTCACGGTCGGGCTACCGCCACAGTGGTTGCGCTATTTATTCAAAGACCATAAACGCCGGGCTAAACTCAGGGCGCCGCTACGCGGCTGGAGGAGGTCTAAATCACGCCAAGAAACATTGGTACGCCGGTACAGTACCGATCTTGCGTGGCTCGATTTAGCCAATCATTGTAAAGATCATCAACTGAAGCTCAATAAAAGAACTACCCCTGTGGTTCTGTCCTCAGAAATGTTCCGCGCTCGAGGTCCTCGAAAGCCTGCCGGAGCTCTTCCTGCGTGTTCATTACTATCGGGCCGTACCAGGCCACAGGCTCTTCGAGCGGCTTTCCTGAAACCAGGAGGAACCTGATCCCCTCGTCCCCGGCGTGGATCGTGACCTCATCGCCGCGATCGAAGAGCACGAGCGAGCGGTTGTCGGCCTCACGCGGAGGCGTCGTGTCAGCCCATTTGATCCCTTCAGTCGGCACTGCGAGAGGGACTGAGGCGTTGCAGAACTTCCCTTCTCCCGCGAAAACGTAGGCGAAGGCGTTGTGAGTAGTCTCGACCGGGAGGGTCTTTCTCTGGCCTGGCGGAATCGCCACATCAAGGTAGATCGGGTCCGCCGCGATCCCGTTCACGGGGCCGGTCGTTCCCCAAAAGCTTCCGCAGACAATGCGAACCTGGGTTCCGTCGTCGTCAGTGACTACTGGGATGTCGGCCGCCTTAACCTCCTGATATCGTGGCGCCGTCATCTTGAGCGAAGACGGGAGATTGGCCCATAACTGGAATCCATGCATCCGGCCATCCTGATCGCCCTTCGGCATCTCCTGGTGAATGATCCCACTCCCGGCGGTCATCCATTGAACGTCGCCTGCGCCGATAACACCACTGTTCCCCATGCTATCGCCATGCTCCACCGTTCCCGCCAGGACGTACGTGATCGTCTCGATTCCGCGGTGAGGGTGCCACGGGAAGCCCGCCTGGTAATCCTCCGGAATGTCATTGCGGAAATCATCGAGGAGGAGGAAGGGGTCGAAGTCGGACGTATTGCCGAAACCGAACGCGCGGCGCAATCGCACGCCCGCGCCTTCAAGCGCCGGCTTAGATTTACTGAGTCGCTTAACCGGTCGAATAGACATATTTGGATCTCCAACGCGGAAGGGCGCCCCTCCGCATGAAACGATGATTATTTCAAAGCTCCTGGGCGGTATTTGTGCCCGGAAAAATGCCCTGATTATACATTCGAAAAAAAATTCTGGCGGAATGTCGATTCAGGCCTTCGTCGTTCGATTAACCGATGGAGGACGACAAATGAGATATATGCTGATGAACGCCGGGGAGATCGCCGAAGACATTGACCTCGAGCTCTCTTCCTCGGATTATCCGACAATGAACGGAATACTCAAACAACCCTGCGACGAAGGCGTCATCCTGGCCTCTCCCATAGCCGCGCCGTGCCGTCAGGTCGCCAAGCCGTGGATTCTGACGGCGACGATTCTGGCTTCGAGCATGGCGTTCATTGACGGCACGGTTGTGAATGTCGCGCTGGGCGCATTACAGCGGGAGTTCAACGCGACGCTGGTCGGCGTGCAGTGGGTGGTGGAAGCATACGCTCTTTTTCTGGCTTCGCTGGTGTTGGTTGGCGGGTCGTTGGGCGACCTTTACGGGCGGCGGCGCATCTTCGCGCTCGGCATCGCCATCTTCGCCGTCGCATCGGTCGCGTGCGGGCTGGCCCGTGACATCAATGAATTAATCTTGGCGCGTGCAATACAAGGAATCGGCGCGGCGCTACTGGTACCGGGAAGCCTTGCGATCATCGGCGCTTCGTTCCCGGAGAACGAGCGCGGGCGGGCAATAGGCACGTGGTCGGGAATGTCTGCGATCACCGGAGCCGCCGGGCCGGTCATCGGCGGCTGGTTGATCGAGCACGCTTCGTGGCGATGGGCTTTTTTCCTCAACCTGCCGCTGGCCGCAGTGACGCTTGCGATCACCTTCTGGCAGGTTCCTGAAAGTCGTGGAGAAATGCGAGCCAAGCGGCTGGATTGGCCTGGGGCGCTGCTGGTAACGGTCGGACTGGGTCTCATCGTTTTCGCCCTGCTTGAATCGTCGAGCTACGGCTGGCGTGGCGGGCGGGTCGTTGGCGGCTTGGGCGCCGGAGTGGCGGCCCTCGTCCTGTTCGTCGTCGTCGAATCGCGCAGCGCCGCCCCGATCCTGCCGCTTGAACTCTTCCGAATACGCAATTTTACCGGCGCGAATTTGCTGACACTCTTCTTGTATGCGGCGCTGGGAGGCGCGATGTTTTTCCTGCCGCTGAACTTGATTCAGGTACAGGGCTATTCCGCAACGGCTGCGGGCGCGGCCCTGCTCCCATTCATCTTGCTATTTTCTCTTCTTTCACGATGGGCCGGGGGATTGGTGGATCGGTGGGGGCCGAAGAAGCCGCTGGTCATCGGCCCCTTAATCGTGGGGGTCGCTTTCCTCCTGCTGGCGCTGCCCGGCCAGGGAGGAAGTTATTTGGCGACCTTCTTCCCAGGCATAGTTTTGCTCGGTCTGGGGATGGCGACGAGCGCCGCGCCTCTGACGACTGTCGTTATGACATCTGTCGGCGCCGACCGCGCCGGCGTCGCTTCCGGCGTCAACAACGCGGTGGCGCGCGTGGCGGCGTTACTGGCGATCGCCATCTTCGGCGTGCT
>Ga0126377_10004167_pt1 | contig 10464 bp, 9 predicted proteins | sample PanSoiMetPlot_22_FD_92647 | JGI IMG/M metagenome (GOLD analysis project Ga0126377, IMG submission 92647) | Tropical forest soil microbial communities from Panama - MetaG Plot_22 | ecosystem: Environmental > Terrestrial > Soil > Tropical forest > Bulk soil | place: Panama | collected 2016-02-17 | reverse complement strand
TCGCCGTGGCGGACGACGACCTTGTCGAAGTCCACGCCGAGGTGGTCGGCTATGATCTGCGCGAATGTCGTCTCGTGACCCTGGCCGTGCGACGACGTGCCGGTGAAGGCCGTGACGGTGCCGGCCGGTTCCACGCGCACCACGGCGCTCTCGAACGGGCCGAAGCCGCACATCTCGACGTAGACGGCCATCCCGATGCCGAGGAGCTTGGCGTCTCCACGGGCCAGCCGCGCCTGCTGCTCGGCGCGCAGCTTCGAATAGCCGGCGATCTCGAGGGCCTTGCCAAGGGCACGATCGTACTCACCGCTGTCGTAGTTCTGCCCGGTGGGCGTGGCGTAGGGAAACGCGCTGGGAGCGATGAAGTTCTTGCGCCGGATCTCCTCCGGCGGCTTGCCCAGCTCCTGCGCCACCACGTCCACGAGGCGCTCGAGGTAGTAGGCGGCCTCGGGCCGCCCGGCGCCGCGATAAGCCGCGACCGGTGTCGAGTTGGTGAAAACGCACGTGGACTTGAGGTCGACGTTGGCCACCTTGTACACGCCCACGCCCATGAAGAGGGTCAGGTCGGGAATGAACGTGAAGATGGGGTAGGCGCCGATGTCGGCGATCACATGCATGCGGAGTGCGGTGATGGTCCCGTCGGCCTCCACGGCCGCCTCGAGATCTGTCACCTGGGCGCGCCCGTGCGTGGTGGAGGTCATGTGCTCGACGCGCGTCTCCGTCCAGCGCACCGGCACCCGATAGATGGTAGCGATGGCGGCCAGGGTCACGTCCTCCGGATAGATGCCGAACTTCACGCCGAAACCACCACCCACCTCGGGAGCGATGACACGCACCAGGTTCTGCTCGAGGCTGAGACACGCGGCGATATCGTTCCGGAGCTGGTGCGGCGCCTGGTGCGTCGCCCACACCGTGAGGCCTCCGCCGGCGGGATCCGGCGCGGCGAGCACGGCACGCGGCTCCATCGGCACCCCGCAGAGACGCTGGCTCACCATCCGCTGCTTGACCACCCGGTGCGCTTTCGCGAAGGCGGCGTCCGGCTCACCGGCCTTGATGCTCGTCTCGTGCTCGATATTCTTCTGCGCATCGTCGAAGAGCTGCGGCGCACCCGGCGCCATGGCCGAGAGCTGATCGGCGACGGCCGGCAGAGGCTCCCACTCCACCTGGACCTCAGCCGCCGCGTCCACCGCCGCTGCCTCCGATGTCGCCACCACGGCAGCCACGGGCTCGCCGACGTATCGCACCCGCCCGATGGACAGTGGGAAGTGCGTGCGCCCAATGCTCGTCTCCCCCGCGCCGCCGCCTTCTGCGCTGGGCCCGCCCAGCGGCACCGGCTGGCAATGCGAGCGGATGTCCTGGCCAACGACGACTCTGCGCACACCGGGACGCTTCGCCGCAGCCGAGACATCGATCCTGCCGATCCTGGCGTGGGCGTGCGGGCTGCGCACGAAGGCCACGTAGTGGAGGCCAGGAACGTGAATGTCGCCGACGTAGGTCGACGTGCCGGTGATCAGGCGCGGATCTTCCTTGCGTTTGACCTCGGCGCCCATGAGTCGCGGGGTTGCAGTAGCCATGAAGGGGTCCTTTCGTGAGTCGGTCACGCGAAGGATAGAGGCCTCGCGGGAGCTTGACAAGCCGAGGGCCCCATATTGTATACAGTCTCGCCATGCCCAGATCAAAGGGGGGCAAATCAGAGGTGGGAGAGCGCGATATCCTCCCGGCTCTGAACAGGCATCAGACCCTCGAGGCGTCAGCCTACCGAGACCTCCGTCGCGCCATAGTCGAAGGGCGCTTCGCCCCCGGGGAGCGAATCGTAGCAGCCACGGTGGCCGCCGCGGCGGGCATCAGCCGCATCCCCGTCATGCAGGCGCTCCGCCGCCTCGAGGCCGACGGTTTCGTGCGCATCACCCCGCACAAGGACGTGGTGGTGCTGGGCTGGGCGCCCGGGGAGATTCACGAGCGCTTCCTCCTGATGGCGGCCCTCGAGGTGCTCTGCGTTCGCGAGTCGGCCGGCAAGATCACGCCGGAGATCCGCGCCCGGCTCCGGGCGCTGCAGAAGGAAATTGCGGCGGCGCGCCTCGAGCAGGACGTCTCGCGCGCCGCGCAGGCGGACGGCCGGTTCCATCATCTGCTCTGGGAGATCGCGGGGCTGCCGCAAGTGCTCCGCATCCTTGAGAACCTCTGGGATCGCGGCGAGTACTACCGTCTACTCATGCACGCGCGGCGGGGCGGCTTCGCGGGGGAGTCGCTCGGCGATCACGAGCTGATCCTGGAAGCCCTGGAGACGGGCGACGTCGATCGCGCGGCCCGGGCCGTCGAGTACCACCGGCTCGCCGCCATGGAGCGTCTCGAGCGGACGAGCTGACCTAGCGCGGGAGGTTGCGCCGGCGCCTCGACAGGCGCACGACCACCCTCGGAAGCGCGGCGAGACAACCCAGCGCGACAAGAGCGACGAGGACCGGCCACATCGTCTCAGAGACCGTGCCCTTGCCGGCCAAGGCTTCACCACCTGCCCAGCCGGCGTAGACGTAGACCGCCGTCGAGGGCGCCATGAAGACGAACGAGGCCAGCGCGTACGGCACGAGGCGAATGCGCGTGAGGCCGAGCGCGTAGTTGAGCAGGTTGAAGGGAACGACCGGCACCAGGCGCATGAAGGCCACGAACTCCCAGCCGCCCTTCTCCACACCCTCCTTCATCCGCTTGAGCGGACCGGAGAGCTTCTCCTCCGTCCAGTCCCGTCCCACCGTGCGCGCCGCGAGGAACGCGATCGCCGCGCCGAGCGTGGCGCCCACGAGGGCGTACACCGTGCCCCACAACGGACCGAAAAGAATGCCGGCGGCCAGATCGAACGGGAGACCCGGGACTAGGAAGGCCGGGCCTATCGCGTAGAGCAGCATGAACATCGCCGGCCCCCATGCGCCCATCCCCCGCACGAAGGCCTGGATCTCCGGCACCGTGATGCGGTCGTACCAATACAGCGTGGCGGCGATGCCGGTCAGCAGCACCGCCAGCAGGAGAAGCCGCCTCACCTTGACACCGCGCCCTCGAGGCATGCTCATCCAATTGTCGGGCCTCGGCGGACGCCAACGCAACAACTGAGACGGACCTTCCTTGACATCCCGCGCGGGGCGGCATAGGTTCGCGGAACCTCATGAGCTGGGACGAGCGGATGGAGGATTTCGAGGCCCGCCGCCGCCAAGCGCGCGGCATGGGCGGGCGCGAGCGTCTCGAGAAGCGGCGCGGGGAAGGGCGGCTCAACGCGCGCGAGCGCATCGACCGGCTCGCGGATGCGGGCTCGTTCCTGGAGCTCGGTACCTTCAACGTCTCCGACGTGCCGGGCGACGAGGCGAAGACGCCCGCCGATTCCAAGGTGGCTGGCCTCGCCACGATCGACGGTCGCGCCGTGGCCATCTCCTCGAATGACTTCACGGTGATGGCTGCCACGTCGAGCCGTGTGGCCTCGAACAAGGAAGCCCAGCTGAAAGCGCTCGCGGCGAAGCGCGGGCTGCCCATCATCTACCTCGCCGAAGCCGGCGGGGCCCGCATGCCCGACATCATGGGCGCCGCCGGCATCGCCTCCTTCGGCAACTCGACCTACTACGGCACGCGGCTCCGCCAGGTGCCCATGCTCACCGCTGTGCTCGGCCAGTCCTACGGCCTGCCCACGTGGAATGCATGTCTCTCGGACATCGTCGTCATGTGGACGGGCGCGTCGATGGCGGTCTCGGGGCCGCGCGTCCTCGAACTGGCCACGGGCGAGAGGGTCTCCGCGGAGGACCTCGGCGGGATCAAGGTGCATGCGGAGGAGACGGGCTTCGCAGACGTGGCTGGTGAGACCGACGAGGCATGCCTCACCCTCGTGAAGCGGGCGCTCTCCTATCTGCCCTCGCATGCCGGTCTGGCTCCGCCCCGCGCCGCCGTGCCCGAAGGCTCCGGTTCGCAGATGGCGACCATCGCCGACCTCGTGCCCGAGTCGCGCACCCGCGCGTACGACATGCGACGGGTCATTGAGCGGATGACCGACGGGGGAGAGATCTTCGAGCTCAAGCCGCGCTTCGGACGTGCCATCATCACTGCGCTCACGCGGATCGGCGGCCGAGTGGTGGGCGTGGTCGCCAACCAGCCCAGCTACAAGGCGGGCGCCTGCGACGCCGACGGCTGCGACAAGGTCATCTCGTTCCTGTGCCTCTGCGACTCCTTCAACATCCCCCTGCTCTTCCTGCACGACATCCCTGGCTTCTTCATCGGCCGGGACGCGGAGCGGCAGGGCGTGCCGGGCAAGATCATCAACTGGATGGAGGCGCTCGGGCAGGTCACGGTGCCGCGCATCTCCGTCATCGTGCGCAAGACCTACGGGCAGGCCTACTTCAACATGGGTGGCGGCGACTACTCCGACCTGCTCGTCGCCTGGCCCACCGCGGACATGTCCTTCATGGATCCCGACACGGGGGTCAACGTCGTGCACGGCGCCGGGCTGGCCGCCCTCGACCCGGCGGACCGCGCCTCGAAGCGGAAGGCGCTCCTCGAGCAATGGGAGTGGGACACGCTGCCCTACGGCGCGGCGGCTCGACACCTTATCCACGAGGTCATTGCGCCCGCCGACACCCGCCGCATCATCATCCAGTTTCTCGACGCGTGGGAAAGCCGCGGTGCCATCGGCCAGCATCGGCTGGCCAACTGGCCCACCAAGTTCTAGCGCCGGCCCATTGACAAGGCCGGGGCCGGCACGACACCATCCCGCCATGCGCATCGTGGACCTGTCCTTCACGCTCAAGCCGCATTTCCGCTGGAGGGTTGCCAGCGAGCGGCGCTCGACGCACGAATCGGGCGCCATCTTCCAGTCCACTGTCTTCACCTCGAGCTGCCACGCCTACACGCACGTGGACGCGCCCGTCCACTTCCTGCCCGGCGACCGGGACATCGCGCGCATGCCCGTGGACCAGTGGATGGGCCCCGCCGCGCTCGTGGATCTCACGCATCTGGGCGAGAACGGCGAGGTGACGGCGGCGGATCTCGAGCGGCGCGGCGCCCACGTCGAGCGCGGCGACATCGCGCTGCTCAGAACGGACTGGCCGCACAAGTGCGAGGTGGAAACCGAGCGCTTCTGGCGCGAGGCTCCCTACACGGGCCGGAGCGCCTGCGAGTGGCTGGTGAAGCGCGGGGTGAAGGCCGTGGGCTACGACTACCCGCCCGACTACGCGATCCGCACCATGCAGTTCGAGCCCGACAAGCCTGTGACGCGGTTCGACTGCACGACCCACGACGTGTTCTTCCCCGCGGGCATCACGGTGATCGAGTACCTGACCAACCTCGACCAGATCGGGACAGCGCGCTGCCGCTTCATCGCGCTCCCCCTGAAGCTCGAAGGCGGCGATGGCTCGCCCGTCCGCGCCATCGCGCTGGTGGACTAACCCGGAACCAGCACGAGGTCGAAGCGCGCGCTGAGCGCGCCCGCTTCCTCGCCGGGACGCAGCACCACCGAGAGGGCATCCCGCACACGCTGACCGCCGAAGGCCGCCGCGTCCTCCCGGCCCGGCTCTCCCACCACGTACATCTGGGTGACGAGCGTCCGGTGCTTCGCGTGCGTGATCTGGAAGTGGATGTGGGGCGGTCGCGACGCATAGGGCACGGGACGGATGGTGCGAAACGCGTAGGCGCCAGTCGCGTCCGTCTTCGCCTGCCCATAGCCCTGGAAGTTAGCATCGCGCCGGCCAGGGCCGCCGTCCTTCGGAAGCAAGTAGCGCCCGAAGTTGTCCGCCTGCCAGATCTCGACCAGCGCGTCGACGGCCGGGCGGCCGCTCGTGTCCAGCACCCGGCCGCTAAGATAGAGCACCGTGCCCTCGGCGCGAGCCCCGCGTCCCTTGATCACGACGAGGTCGGCGTCGCGGTCCTCCGGCAAGACGCTCGGATAGAAGGGTCCGGCGGTCTGCTCGGGCGTGGGTGCGAGGGTCGCGGCCCATACGCCTCCGGCCAGGGCAGTAGCCCCGAGCCCGAGGACGGCGGCGCGGCGCGTGATGCGCGGTTCGTTCATGAGCTCAACCGCTCTCGAAGATGCTCGCGCCGGCGGAGGCTGTCAAGCGGATGAGGCCCCTCAGCCGCGGCCGAGCACGCGCTCCACTCGCTCGAGCTGATCGCGTGTGCCCATGGCAAGGAGCCTGTCGCCGGCCGCGAGCGCCATGTCGCCCGGCGGATTCACCACGGGGTTGCCGTCCCGCATGATGGCGAGCACGGTGGCGCCCGTGGCCTGGCGCAGGGCGATCGCCTCGAGGGTGCGGCCGACCGCGGAGCTCTCGGCCCCCACCGCGAGCGCCTCGATGTTCAGGGCCTCGTTGCCCCGACGGAGCGCCGTCTCGAAGAAGTCCACCACCGTGGGGCTCAGGATGAGATGGGCCAGGCGGTGACCGCCGATCGCGTAGGGGCTGATGGCGCGATCGGCGCCGGCGCGCGTGAGCTTGGGCACGCTCGTCTCATCAACGGCGCGCGAGACGATAAGCAGCTTGGGGTTGAGCACGCGGGCCGAGAGGACGATGTACATGTTCGTGGCGTCGTTGGCCGTGGTGGCGATGAGCCCGCGCGCCCGCTTCACGCCGGCGCGGTCGAGCACGCCGTCGTCGGTGGCGTCGCCCTGCAGGCAGAGCCACCCCTGCTCCTCGGCGACGCGCACGTTGTGCTCGGCCGGATCGATCACGAGGAACGGCGTGCGGGCCTCGGCCAGCTCGCTCGCGGCCTGCCGGCCGACGCGGCCGAGCCCGGCCAGGATGATGTGCCCCTGGAGCGCCTCGATTCGCTTGTCCATCCTGCGTCTCCCCGTAGGGTCGGCCAGTCGCAGCGCGACGATGTATTCCATCACCACGCCGAAGGTGAAGAAGAGGCTGCCCACGCCGACGATCGCGACGATCATGGTGAAGACGCGCCCGGCCGCGTCGAGCGGCTTGACCTCTCCGTAGCCGACGGTCGTGATGGTGGTGACCGTCATGAAGAGTGCATCGAGCCACGTGCCGCCGATGGAGCGCCAGAGCCAGTAGTAGCCGCACGTGCCGCCCACCACGACGGCGGAAACCACGAACAGGGGCAGGATGAGGCGGGCCTTGAGCCCGCGAATGTCTGCGCTCTGATACCCCGGGACGCCGGCCGCCACCGTGCTCCTGCGGGACGCCGGAGCCGCTACTGGGGCAGCAAGACCAGAGCCTGGGCGATCTCGCGGCTCAGACCGGCGAGCGCCCGGCTCATGGCCGAGACCGTCTGGGTGTAGCCAGCGCCGCCGGCTGCCTCGGTGAGCCGCGTGGTCTTGCCCGCGAGCTCCTTGGCGGTGGCGCCGTCCAGGATGCGCCAGCGCGCCTCGAGCAGCGTGTCGCCGCCGGCGGGACCATCGAAGCGCGTGACGTCGACCACGACCTGATAGCGGACGCCCTCGAGCCCACGCCACGGGAAGATCGAAACCTTCGCCGCCGGCAGCTGGCGCGACAGATTCTCGGCGAGCACGCGCGGGACGCCATCCCGCAAGGGCTCTCCCCATTGATCGAAGTCGGCCAGGTCGATCTTGTCCGCGCTCGGCCGGGTGACTATCTGCGGACGGTCCAGGTAGGCGGCCACGTTGACGGGCCCGACGCCGATCGACATGGCCCGAGCGCCGGCCACTTCCGGCCCATCGATGGCCGCCAGCACGTAGAAGCGCGTGGGGGCGGAGCCGCCGAGACACCCGCTCACGCCCCAGGCGGTGACGAGAAGGAGCGGGAGCAGCGCCTGCCGTGTAAGCGTCTTCATTTGCTTTCTGGGCCTCCCTTGCCGCGAATGAGAGCCTCCGGATGCCGTTCGAGATAGTCGGCCAGCGCCTTCAGCGACCGGGCGGCATCCGCCACGTCGCGGAGAGCGCGGATCAGCTCGTAGCCGGTGCGCGAGTTGCCGTCCACGGCCCGCTCCACGGAGTTGAGCGTTTGCTGAGCGGAGTTGAGAGTTTGCTGCGCGGAGCTGCTCGTTCCCTGGATGGAGGTCGAAAGCGGCTCGATCTGCGCGTCGAGCCTCGTGAGAACCTTCCGGGAGTCTGCGATGAGGGCCCGCGCGTCGACCAGAGTGGCGTCAGCCTGCGCGGCCACGGCATCGAGCTTCCCGTCGACCCGCTTGACCACCCGCTCGGCCTCCTTGAGCGCGGAGTCGGCCGACTCCATGGCCGCGGTGGCCGCGAGAATCGCGTGCCTCACTTCGGGAGAGCGGAGCAGCGTCCGGGTGCTCTCGAGCGTCTGGGTGGCGGAGGCGATCAGCTCGTTGAGCGGAACCTTCTCGAGCTTGTCGATGAAGCTCTCGAGCCGTGCCTGGAGCCGCGCGAGCGTCGTGGGCACGGTCGGAATCTCCTTCACCGTGGGATCGAGGCCCGCCAGCACGATCGGCGTCCCGGGGAAGAGGTCCAGATAGACGAGCAACTGCCCGGTGAGCAAGCTCTGCGTCTGGAGCTGTGCGCGCAGGCCCTCCTGGATCAGTCTCTGGACCGCTCCCTCGCCCTGACCCACCTTGGTGCCCTTGGGAAGCAGAGAGGGGTCGATACTGACGTACACGCCGATCTTCGTATGGCCGGTGAAGAGCCGGATCTCCTTCACCGTCCCGATCTTCACACCGCGGATCTCGACGGAAGAGCCCACGTCGAGGCCGCCCACGCTCCCGTCGAAGAACATCACGTACGTGAGCTGCTTCTTGAAGAGCTGGAGGCCTCCCAGGGTCACGAGACCCACCACGACAAGCGCCAGGGCAACCACGACGAAGATGCCGACCGCGGCGGGGTTCGCTCGCTTGCTCATGCGGTGCCTCCCGCAGCCCCGGCCGGCGCGCGCTCACCTTCCTGTCCGCCGCGCGTCAGGAACGCGCGGATCTTGGGGTCCTTCGAGTCGCGCAGGAGGGTCTTCGGATTGCCGTGGGCGAGCATGGTCCGGGTCTCGGCGTCCAGGTACACGGAGTCGTCGGCAATCGTGAAGATGCTGGCGAGCTCATGGGTCACCGCGACCACGGTGCACTTGAGGCTGTCGCGCAGCTCCAGGATCAAATCGTCCAGAAGGCGCGAGCTGATGGGATCGAGCCCGGCCGACGGCTCGTCCAGGAACAGGATGTCGGGATCGAGGGCCATGGCGCGCGCGAGCCCCGCGCGCTTCTGCATGCCGCCGCTGATCTCCGAGGGATAGAAGTCCTCGAAGCCGCCCAGGCCCACGAGCGAGAGCTTGAGCGAGGCCACCTCGCGGATCTGGCTCGGGGTGAGTTCCGTGAACTCGCCCAGGGGCAGGCCGACGTTCTCCGCGAGCGTCATGGAGCTCCAGAGCGCGCCGCTCTGGTAGAGCACGCCGAAGCGGCGCACCATCAACTGCCGCTGCTCGTCGTCCACGCCCCAGAAGTTCGTGGCGTCGAAGAACACGTCGCCCTTGGCGGGGCGGATGAGCCCGATGAGGTGCCGCAGGAGCGTGCTCTTCCCGCAGCCGCTCCCTCCCATGATGATGAAAACCTCGCCGCGCGCCACGTCGAAGGTGAGGTTGCGCTGGATGACGAAGTCGCCGTAGGCCATGGTGAGGTCCACGACACGGATGCGCGGCGGAGTCCCGCTAGAATCCGATGGCGTCATAAACCACCGTGAGGATGGCGTCGGAGACGATGATGAAGACGATGCCGGTCACCACGGCCGAGGTGGCCGCGAGACCCACCGCGGCCGAGCTGCGTCCGCTCTGCATGCCGCGCAGACATCCGGCGATGGCGATGAGCACGCCGAAGACCACGCTCTTGATGAGGCCGGCCGCGAAGTCGTCGAGCCCGACCGCATTCCACGTGTGATTCCAGTAGGGAATGATGCCGACCTTGAACATCCCCACGCCCACCACGGCGCCTCCGAAGATGCCGACCAGGTTCGCATAGATCGTGAGGAGCGGCATCATGAGAATGAGACCGAGCATCCGCGGCACCACGAGGAACTCGAACGGCGAGATGCCCATGGTGGTGAGCGCGTCGATCTCCTCGTTGACCCGCATGGTGCCGAGCTGGGCCGCGAAGGCCGCTCCCGTGCGCCCGGCCATGATGATGGCCGCCATCATGGCCCCCATCTCGCGCGCCATGCCGATGGCCACCAGGTCCGCGATGTAGATCTGGGCTCCGAACTGACGGAGCTGGATGGAGCCGACGAAAGCGAGGATGAGGCCGATCAGGAAGCTGATGAGCGACACGATGCCGAGCGCATTCACTCCGGCTTCCTGGATGTTGAGCATGAGATCGACCCGGCGGAAGCGCGCGCGGCCGACGGCGGCGCGCCCAAGCGCAACCGTGGCCTCGCCGACGAAGGTGATCATCTCCCGGGCGCCCCCCAGCATCGACAGCGCGCCCTGGCCCACGCGGGCGAGGACGGCGGGCCGCGCGCCGCCACGCTTCGTGTCGCGCTCCGGCACCGCCGCCGCCAGGTCGAGGAGCTTGCGTACCCCTTCCGGCAGGCCTGAGCGATCGACG
>Ga0126377_10004166_pt1 | contig 10464 bp, 7 predicted proteins | sample PanSoiMetPlot_22_FD_92647 | JGI IMG/M metagenome (GOLD analysis project Ga0126377, IMG submission 92647) | Tropical forest soil microbial communities from Panama - MetaG Plot_22 | ecosystem: Environmental > Terrestrial > Soil > Tropical forest > Bulk soil | place: Panama | collected 2016-02-17 | reverse complement strand
TCTACCCGCGGAGTCCGTACGGCGTCTCGAAGGTCTTCGCGCACTACATTACGGTCAACTACCGCGAGAGCTACGATCTGTTCGCCGTCTCGGGCATGCTGTTCAATCACGAGTCGCCGCGCCGCGGCCTGGAGTTCGTCACGCGCAAGGTGACCGACGGCGTGGCGCGCATCAAGCTAGGGCTGGCCGACACGCTCTCGCTCGGCAACCTCGACGCCCATCGCGACTGGGGTTTTGCCGGCGACTACGTTCGAGCGATGTGGCTGATGCTGCAGCGCGAGCGCCCCGACGATTACGTGATCGCGACGGGCGTCAGTCATTCGGTGCGGGATCTCGTCGAGGTGGCGTTCACGCATGCGGGGCTCGACTGGCAGGCGCATGTCAAGCTGGATCCGAAGCTGCTTCGTCCGGCCGAAGTCGAGCATCTGATTGGCGACAGCACGAAAGCCCGCAGCGAGCTCGGCTGGCATCCCGAGATCAACTTCACGGCGCTCATCAAGATGATGGTGGATGCCGACATCGAGCGCATTGCGGCGACGCCGCGGGATGCGGATCGTCTGAGCCTGCTGTAACCCATGGACGCTGCCAGCATCACGACGCTTCTCGATCGGATCCGCTCGCGACAGGCCAAGGTCGGCGTCATCGGCCTCGGCTATGTCGGCCTGCCCCTGGCCGTCGAGTTCGCGCGGGCCGGCTTTTCGGTGACCGGCTTCGACGTCGACGCGCACAAGGCCGCGCTCATCAACGCCGGCACCAGCTACATTCCCGACGTGCCCGAGGCGGACCTGAAGGCGGTGGTGTCCGCTGGCGCACTTCGCGCGACGACCGACATGCATGCGCTCGGCGATATGGACGCGATCGACATCTGCGTGCCGACGCCGCTGCGCAAGACGAAGGATCCCGATCTGTCCTACGTGGTGCTCGCCGTCGAGGCGGTCGCGGCGACCATCCGGCCCGGACAGCTGATCATCCTGGAGTCGACGACCTATCCGGGCACGACCGAAGAAGTCGTGCAGCCGATGCTCGAAGAGAAGGGTCTCGAGGCGGATGTCGATTTCTTCCTCGCCTTTTCGCCCGAGCGGGTCGATCCCGGCAACCAGCGCTTCACCACGAAGAACATTCCGAAGATCGTCGGTGGCGTCGGACCTTCCAGCACGGAGGCCGCGTCGCTGCTCTACGGCGCCAGCGTGGAGACCGTGGTGCCGGTGAGCTCCACACGCGTCGCCGAGATGGTCAAGCTGCTCGAGAACACGTTTCGGGCGGTGAACATCGGGCTCGTCAACGAGATTGCGCTGATGTGCCACAAGATGGACATCGGCGTGTGGGAAGTGATCGACGCGGCGAAGACGAAGCCGTTCGGCTTCATGCCCTTCTATCCGGGCCCGGGGCTCGGCGGTCACTGCATTCCGATCGATCCGTTCTACCTCTCCTGGAAGGCGCGTCAGAACGGGTTCGAGTGCCGGTTCATCGAGCTGGCCGGCCACATCAATGGCTCGATGCCGCACTTCGTCGTCGAACGCGTGGCCGACGCGCTGAACTCGGCGCGCAAGCCGATCAACGGGTCGCGCGTCCACCTGGTCGGCGTCGCCTACAAGCGCGACGTCAACGACATGCGCGAGTCGCCGGCGCTGGACGTGCTGGAGCTCCTGACCAAGCGCGGGGCGGTGCTGTCCTATTCGGATCCGTTCGTCCCCGAACTGCAGCATGGAGGCCAGACGCTGAAGTCGGTAGACCTGCAGGCGGCGCTGGCCGGACGACCGGATTGCGCGGTCATCTGCACCGATCACTCCGCGTTCGACTACGAATCTCTCATCGCAAACGGCACGCTCATCGTCGACACCCGCAACGCGCTCAAAGGGCGGCAGGAGTCCACGATCTTCCGCCTGTAGTCACTGTAAGTCCTTCGGCTGAAGCCCGGCGACGTCGACCACCCGGTTCGTACCATCGGTCCACAACGTCACCGCGCCTGGCCATGCGCTCAACGTGCCAGCCGGATCAGAGGCAACCGCATATCGAATCCGGTACTCCGGCCACAACCGATCGAAGCGGCCGCTTTGGAGCAGCGCCGTCAGTTTGGTGTCGTTGCCGACGACGCTTCCTGGCAGCCGCGCGAGATATCCGAATGCGAGCGGCTTGTGATGGATCGTTTGAAACAGCAGTGCGTGGGTTGGCGGCGATACGGCGTCGACAACGCCGTCGTGTCCGGGCGCATCACGCAACACAGTTACATACTCCGGAGTCGCGATTGCGGTCGTCGGGATGGCCTTTGGCAAAGACTCGATGACGAGGAGACAGGCGAGAGCCACGGCGGCTCTTCGATCACGACCCGAGCCGCGCGTCAGCTGTCCAAATCCGTAGGCGGCGAGAATCGCGGCGCTCAGCATGACCATCACCATCATCCGGACCGGCGTGCCCGAGAGCGCAAGGGGCGGAAAGATCGTCAGCAGCCATGCGTACGGCATGACCGGAAGGTTCCCGAGGATGGCCTTTCCCGCGAGATAGGGCGTTGGCCCCAGCGCCAGCACGAGGAAGACGAGCGACAGAAATGCGAACAGGGCGATTTCTGGCGCACGGAGAACACGACGTTGGAGCCATGCATAGATTGCCAGGACGATCACCGCAAGGCCCAGATGCACGCTGCTCTCGTGGATGTTTCCGGGAAGGCGCTTCCAATAGGCGCTGGTGAGCTCGGCAAACCGCCAATGACCGCCGTAGATCGCCGGCGCCAGGAGATCCATTGAGAACTCAGCGGCGTCGTGCGCGCCCGCCAACGGATCCCGCAGGTTCGCCAAGAGCAGCGATCCGGCGAGCAGCCCGGAGGTCGCGAGCGACACGACCGCAAACGCTCCAAGCGCCGCGACCCGTTGCGGCAAGAGCAACGCCTTGACGCCTCCGTTCCGAGCCGCCCACCACGCCAGGATGATCGCGCCGGTCATCACGCAGTAGACGAAGTAGTAGTAATCGCACAGGATCACCAGCCACAGAACGAACGCCGCGCCAACTCCCAGCCCGATGCGCGGCTTCGTGAGGAGTTTCAGCCACAGGAGCACGAACAGCGGGATCCACTCCAGGGAGACGAGCTGCAGGTGACCTTCCGCGTGCGCGAAGTGAAAACTCGAGAACGTGAAAATGAAACCCGCCAGAAGGCTGGCCGAGACGCTTCGGGTCAGGTGGTGTGCCAACAGGAAGGCCGTCAGCCCCGCCACGACGAAGGCTGAGATCACCACGCTGTTGTGAACGGCTACCGGCTCCATGAATCGTGACAGGGCGATGCCGACAAAACCGTTGAACGGGTTCAGCGTGTGCCCAAGCAGGGTCGTGCCGTACGGGTAATGGAGGTAGCTCGTCTGCCAGGGACTCTGGTGCAGGACGCCGACCGCGTGCTCCACCCACCAGATGTTCCACACGTTCTGCAAGCCATCGCCCTCGTCGGCGAAGAAATGCGTCCGAAAGTGCAGCGCGGCGGGCCAGGTGAGCGCAAAGAACGCCAGCGCATAGAAAGCGGCTGCGGACAGAAGGGTCAGAAGGCTGGGAGGGGCGGGAAGGGCAGGAGAGGCAGGAGGGGAAGAAACGGCGGGACCGGTGGCAGGAAGGCCGGAAGGGGGAGCCGTCATGCGCGAAGCGTCCATTCGTTCGCCGCCGCGAGCTCGTCGAACGGCAGGTGGTTGGCATCGAGACGGGGAAGCAGGAGCAGCGTGTCCGGGGCGAGCGTCGCAATGCTCGGGCGGTTTGTCACGGCCAGCGTGCATCCACGGCTGTGCAGCAGAGCCAGGCTGTCCGCGTTGTGCGCCCCTTTCGCGTAGCTGAAGACGAACGGCGACCGCGGTTGTCCGATGACATCGAGCACGCGCAGTGCGCCGTCTATTTCTGCAGCCTGCCCGTCGCGAGACAGCGACGTCAGCGTGATGTGCCGATCGGCGTGGCAGCCGATCGTCATGCCGGCTTGTGCAAGCTCTCGAGCGTGGTCGGGCGTGAAGTAGAGCTCGTCGGCGAACGCCCGCTCGTCGGCTGACACGAACCTCGCAAACAACGAGTCGAGCACCGAGGCGCGAAGATCCGCCGGAAGCGCTGACTGCAGCATGTATTTCACGTACGACGCTGCTGGCGGATCGAAGCGGACCGGCTTCCAACCATCCGCGCGGTAGTCCGCCGGCGCTTTGACGTCATCGCGGTCGGCTTCACGCTCGATAGCCTCGTCGATCGCGTTCGCGACCAGATCCGCCGTCTCGGCCGCGGCGAGGGCGAACTGAATCTTGTTGACGTCCAGCACGCGGCGGTCGACCAGCGACGCTGCCGCTGGAAAGAAGACACCCGGAATGCGCGCTTCAGCGAGAAGCGGCATCACCTCCCGATAGTGTTCCGCGTACCCATCATCGAAGGTCAGCACGATCGGGCGCGGCGGCAACTCCGTCTCACCGCGCGCCGCGGAGACGATGTCGAGCGCCGACACCGGCGTGTAGTGCTTCGCGACGTAGGCGAGCTGGCCGCGGAAGGCGTCCAGATCGAGCCCGGTCAATCGCGGAAAGCGCGTCGCAGCCAGCCTGCGCACGTAGTGGTACATCACGATGGTCGCGCGCAGCGTCATGATTCAGGGCGCTGGTTGGGCCGGTCCTGATCGCCGTCGCCTTTGAAGAGCACGGCCGGCGCCGTCGACTTCAATGCAAATCGAATCGGCGCGTTGCGCCGTTCGAACGGTTCAAAGTGATTGGGGACGATGGCGGGGCCATGAGGGTCCACTTTCGAGAATCCCGCGGCTTCGAAAAGCGACCGGTCGATGCCCCAGTTGTGCACGTCGGCGTATTCGGCGCCGATCCTGCGGATCTCGGCGAGCGCCAACGGACCGAGTGCGGGCACCGCTTCCTCGGGCCCGACGAAATCGATCAGCCGGAGTGCCTGCTGTCCTCTGTGCGATGCCACGCGCGTCGCGAGCAGAGCTATCGGCCGATTGCGACGGCGGAGCACGAACGCCGAGTACCGATAGATCGGATGCTGGAGATACCGCGATCGAAAGTACTCCGGCGTTTTCCGCGGCGTCATCGCATCGCGGGCGCCCAGGTCGAGCCCTGCGACCTGTTCGCGGAACGTGGCCACCTGCACAGGCTCGGCAACGAGGTCCGTTTCAGGAACGGGCCGGCACGGCAGATGCTCGAACGACGCGAGCTCGAATGCCGATACGTCCGGGTTCGGGAGCACGTAGTGACGCAGTTCGCCAACCTGAAATTTCAGCGCCGTATAGATCGCCGCCACCGGCGGCTGAAACCCGATCACGCCGATGCTCGAGTGCGGTTCGTTTTCGGTAACGTCGTTGAGCAGCCTCAGACCGAGCGCACCGGTGGGGATGTCGTCGCGCACCTTCCAGAGTGCCAGCCAGATCGTGTTGCACGCGCTGAGAGCCGGGTCGAACCGCCGCGTCGGCAGAAAGCCCAACATGCCGACCACGGCGCCATCGGCATCGCGTCTGGCAATCGCGATGCAGTACTCGCCCGGCCGATCGGGGCGCGCGTACTGCCAGTCGAAGAGCGCGCGATCGAGCGTGAAGATATGCCTCGGTTTCCAGTAGGCCTCGAGGAAGGCCAGCACATCGGGCACGTCCGGCGTCAGGCATCGACGAATCGTGAACATGAAAACAGTCGTTCAGTCTGTCACAATCTGATTGCCGATGTCGCACCGCGTGGTGGGTGTCGTGACGGCTCGCGCCGGCTCGAAGGGGATTCCGGGGAAGAACACCAGGCCGCTCGCGGGAAAGCCGCTGATCCTGTACGTCGTCGAGGCCGCGCTGGCGTCGCGCGCGTTCGATCGCGTCATCCTGTCCACCGACGATGCCGTGGCCGCCGACATCGCGAAAGCGAACGGATGCGAGGTGCCGTTCATGCGTCCTGCCGAGCTCGCCACCGACGCGACGCCGCACCTGCCTGTCATGCAGCACGCGCTGGCGTGGCTCCGCGACCGTCAGGGCTACACGCCGGATGCGGTCATGACGCTGTTGCCGACGGCGCCGCTCTGCCAGCCGGCCCACTTCCGTGAGGCGATCGTGCTCCAGCAATCGACCGGCGCCGATTCGGTGATAGGCGTCGACGAACTGCCGGCGCATTTCAATCCGATGCGGGTCGTGACGATCGACGCAGACGGCTGGGCTCGCCTGTTCGTAGGCGGCGCGCCCGTCAAGCGGCGGCCGGGGCGCCGGCAGGACATGCCGCCTGCTTGGGTGATGAACGGCGCGATCTATCTCTTCAAGACCGACCTGCTTTTCGACCCGGTGGAACCAAATCTCTACGGCGATCGCGTGGCGGCCATGGTGATGCCGCAGCCGTACGGCCTGAACATCGACAATCCGGAGGACTTCGAGCACGCCGAACGGATCCTGCCGGAGCTGACTAGACTGCCGTAACGCCGCTCACCGTCGCGGCCTGAACGTCGAGTGGCCGCAGCCGCCAAAGCGCCGCCGTCAGGAACAGCAAGCCGAAGAGCGGGAAGCAGTAGAACTGGTAGGCCTCCGAGGCGGTGAGATGGGTGTAGCCGGTGAGCTGGTTCAAGGTGTCGACGAACGTGAGTCGATTCAGGACCTGCCGGGGGAGAAGCACGCCGAGGAGCAGCATGGCGGCGACGAAGTCCCAGGCGCCAACCCGGCGCGCCGGCGACTCCGAGCCCACAATTCGCACCACGGCGTAGCTCATCGCGCCGAGCGCCAGCGTGGCGTACTCGAACGTCGTGTTCGGCGACACGAGCAGCATGACGACGCTCACCAGTGACCATTCCCAGATCAGCACGTCCCTCGTTCGCGTGCCGCGGCGGAACCACGTCCACGTGAGCAGCGCCACCGTCAACGCGACGGCGGCGTCTCCCAGCATGGATGCGGCTCTGAGCTGCGTGTTGGTGATCCGGAGCGAATGGCCCCCGTCGAGCTGCGGCGTGCCGAGTCTTCCAAACAACTTGGCGATCGCGGCTTTCAAGGACAGGTTTTCGTGCCATAGCAAGCCGTACGACGCGCCAACGGCGCGGCGGGCCATATCCGGCAGATACCGGGCGCCCATCCCGGGACCGTAGATCGCGTGACCGATCGCGAGCATCAGCACCAATGCGGCGACGGCGCGCGTGAACGCGCGCCGGTTCGTGACGAGCAGGTAGTAGAAGAACATCAACGGCAACAGCTTGATAAGCGCCGCCGCAGCTAGCGCAAATCCCATCGACCAGAGCCGCCCGCGCACGTAGGCGTACAGCGCTATCGACAGCAGCAGCAGTTCCCAGCTCTCGACGCTCTTGATCGCGATCGTCATGTAGATCGGTGCGAAGTTCAGCCACAGGACCGCCAGCCAGGCCGCGATGAGCAGCCGGTCGCGCGGCGCCGTCAACTGGCGAAGCGTCGCCCACGTGAAGACGAACGCGAACGCGAGACATCCGATCTGGAGGCCGTAGAGCCACGCGGCAAGCTGGCGCTCGTCGCGCACGACCCGAATCAGCGGATGCATGACGAAGAAGAACGCGGCGCCATACTGAACGGAGTGTATCGAGGGGTCGACGCGGACCGGCTCACCGGTCTGCAGGAAGGTGCGGAGCGCGGGCGTTTCTTCGTCGAACTTGCCGAGATTGGGCTTGGCGAGCGGATAGGCGACGCCCGATTGAGCGAAATGGACGGCCGAATAGAGCAGCGCGACGACGGTCAGCGCCCAGGCGACGCGGCGCGTCGTGGACAAATGGGGCAGCCTGTCCTCCTGTGCTGTGGGAATGCGCGAGATTATAGGCCGGGCGCGGCGGCGCGACGCAGAGGGGCTCACGGTGTTCAAATACTGAACGCGCGAGATGACGAGCGCGACGTCCGACATCCATGGCTTGACACCGCTCGGTACTGACCAGATAATGGCTGTTCACTTCGTGAACGCTTCGGAGCGTTTCAACATCTTTTAGGCGTGCGCGCACCGGTCGCGCGGCCCTGTCGTATGGGCCGCGATGGGACTGACGGGGCGGTAGCCTGTCTCCATGGCCGCGCCAGAGCCGTTCTCACGTCTGTGTAGACCGGCATCTCGGTGTTGCCTATGTTTTCAAGAATTCGGAGCCCAGTGGACGCTACACGGGAGTGAGAACGGCTCCAGCTTCCACCGACAACTTGTTTCGCCTCGACGGACACGTGGCCATTGTCACCGGCGGCGCCGGCCGCCTGGGCAGCCAGTACGTCCGCGCACTCGCGTCCGCGGGTGCGGCAGTCGCAGCGTGCGACATGGTGGCCGCGGCGAGCGCCATGGTCCAACGCGCACAGGACGAAGGCGGCGCGGTGTCGTTCCATCGAGTAGACGTCGCCAACCGCCAGGCGGTCGACGAGGTCGTCGCCGAGGTTGTGCGAACGTTCGGTGCGCCGACGATCCTCGTCAACAACGCCGGGCTCGGTTCCTCGCCCGCCGATTCGGCCCTCGAGACCGGTCCCTTCGAGGACTACCCGGAACCGGCCTGGCGAGCCATGCTCGACTCGCATCTGACGACGGCGCTCGTGGCGTCGCAGGCTTTCATCGCGGCCTTCAAGCGGGCGCGCGAATCGCGCGCCGATCTCTCTGGCAGCATCATCAACGTTTCATCCACCTACGGCGTCGTGACGCCCGATCAGTCGGTCTACGCGTACCGCCGCCGCAACGGCGCGCAGTACTTCAAGCCCGTCGGCTACAGCGTCGCCAAATCAGGGGTCCTGAATCTGACGCGTTGGCTCGCCGAGTACTGTGCGCCGTTTGGCGTCCGCGTCAACACCCTCGTCCCGGGTGGCGTGCAGGAAGCCGATCACGCGCCCGAGTTCGTCGCTGAGTACACGCGGCGAACCCCGCTCGGTCGGATGGCGCGCGACGACGAGTACAACGGCGCGGTGGTGTTCCTCGCGTCGAAGGCATCGGCGTACATGACCGGAGCGACGCTCGTAATCGACGGCGGGTGGACCGCTCGATGAAACGCAAAGGCCGCAAAGAACGCACAGGCCGCCAAGAGCGCAAAGAGCATGACGCTTTGCGTTCTTGGCTGCCTGTGCGGACTTTGTGCCTGTGAAGCACCGTGGGCGAAAAAGATCATTCCGATAAGCAGCTCGGCGGCGACGCCGGGCTGTCGTTCGTTCCGCTCGACGAGATCCGACGGGTGCGCTCGAGCAGCCGCGACCGGTTTGCGCGCGCGGAGGTGCTGGCCGACGTCTGTCGCTTGAACACGCTCTACGCGATCATGAATGCCGGGTCTGGCCACATCGGCTCGAGCTTCAGCTCCACGGATCTCATCACCTGGCTATGGACCGAGGAGCTGACCGACACCAACAGCGGCACGCCTGGCGCCGACGTGTACTTCTCCTCGAAGGGACACGACGTGCCGGCGCTCTACGCGCTGCTCGTCGCGCTCGAAAAACTCGACTTCGATCTGCTCCATCGCCTGCGTCGCCTCGGCGGGCTGCCAGGGCATCCGGACGTTGAGACGCCGTTCATTGCCGCGAACACCGGGTCGCTCGGCATGGGCATTTCGAAGGCCTACGGCATGGCGCGGGCGCACCGCTACCAGCAGCGCACCGGCCGCATCGTCGTCCTCACCGGTGATGGCGAGCTGCAGGAAGGGCAGATTTGGGAATCGCTCCAGCCCGTAGCCAACGAGCGGCTGGGTGAAATCACCGTGATCGTCGATCACAACAAGTTCCAGTCGGATGCGGCCGTGGCGGCGGTCAGCGATCTCGGTCCGATCGAAGAGAAATTCCGCGCGTTCGGCTGGCACGTGCGTCGAGACGATGGTCACGATCCGCGTGTGCTCGACCGTGTGTTCGCAGAGTTCCGTGATGTGGTGGATCGGCCCAAGGTTTTCATTGCCGACACGATCAAAGGGAAAGGCGTGTCGTTCATGCACGGCGTCGCGCGCGGCGACGAGACGTACCGTTTCCACGCTGGCGCGCCGTCGCTGCCCGACTACCTGGCGGCGACTGAAGAACTGCGGACCCGAATCGACGGGCGGTTGAGCGCCCTCGGCCTCGAACCGTTGGCGTTGTCGACGGCGCCGCCGCCGGTCCGTGTCGGACCGAGCCGGCCAGAAACGCTGGTGCTTGCGTACGGCGACGAACTGCTTCAGATGGCGCGCAGCCGGCCAGACCTCGTCGTCATGGACGCGGATCTGCTGTCGGACTGCGGAATCGAGGCGTTCAAGGCCGATCTGCCGGCACGATTCATCGAGTGCGGGATCGCGGAGCAGCACATGGTGTCGGCGGCCGGCGGCATGGCACTTCGCGGCATGCTCCCCGGCGTCCATTCCTTCGCCTGCTTCCTCACGACGCGCGCGAACGAGCAGATTTACAACAACGCGACCGAGCGGACGAAGATCATCTATGTCGGTACGCTCGCCGGCGTCATTCCGGGAGGGCCGGGCCATTCCCATCAGTCGGTGCGCGACCTCTCGGCGATTGGCGCGGTGCCGGGACTCACGGCGATCGAACCGTGCAGCGAGCGCGAGGCTCGCCTGGCGATTCGC
>Ga0126377_10004165_pt1 | contig 10464 bp, 6 predicted proteins | sample PanSoiMetPlot_22_FD_92647 | JGI IMG/M metagenome (GOLD analysis project Ga0126377, IMG submission 92647) | Tropical forest soil microbial communities from Panama - MetaG Plot_22 | ecosystem: Environmental > Terrestrial > Soil > Tropical forest > Bulk soil | place: Panama | collected 2016-02-17 | reverse complement strand
TCTATGGCTGCGATCTGCTGCTGCTGCGGCCCGACCTGCACGTTGCATGGCGCGGCAACGCGCCGCCGGCCGAGCCCGAGCGCCTCGCGCGCATCGCCACCGGGCATTGAACGAAGCGCGAGGGCTGGCCGGACCTCACGGATCCCGCGGCCACAGCGACGGGAACCGGTCAAGCTCGTCGGGTGCGTCCGCCGGTCGGCAGCGGCGTCCCTGATCTTGGTCAGATACCGGCGTGACGACGTGACGGCGGCCTGCGCTTCGGCGAGGGAATTTCTGCGCTTCCTTGATCATCCGGTCGGGCTCCGTGACGTCGCTGGCGGCGGCGAGGAGCAGGCCCGGCAGATCATTGAGTCGAACCGCACCGCGCGCGGGCCAGCGCTGCGTAACATGGCTGTAGGCGCCAGCGCAGGCGCTGGGTCACTTCAGGCCCGAATGGCAACGCTGATTTTAGGCCGCGCGTACCGTATCGAGAAATTTGGCCACCTCGGTCTTGACCCCTGCTGCCCTGGTCGACAGCGCTTGGGCTGAGGACAGGACCGGGGTCGAAGCCTCGCCGGTCCGCACCGAGCCGCGGTTGAGGTCGCCGATGTTGGAGGCGACGCTATTCAGCCGGCTTGCTTCCGCCGATTTGCCGAAAGCGGAGCAGCCATTTAATCTTGTGGCCATCGATGTCGCCGGCAGCCCGACCGAGGTCTGTGGCGGGAATTGCCGCTGGCGTCTTTTCGTTGCTGCCGCCGAGGTGCCCGTCGGGGCCGCCGTGGCGATCGCGAGGGGCCACATGAAGCTCGGCACTGCTCTTCTTATCCTCGGGCTCACTCTTGCATCGGCAGTCATGCCTGCCCGGGCGGCAACCTTCCGCTTCGCCTTCCAGGGCGACCTGAGGTCGCTCGATCCGTATTCGCTCAACGAGACCTTCACGCATGGCCTGCTTGCCAACGTCTACGAAGGCCTGATCAAGCGCGGCCGCAATCTCGAAATCATCCCCGGGCTGGCCGAGCGCTGGGAGGTTCTCGAGCCGACGCGCTGGCGATTTCATCTGCGCCAAGGCGTCAAGTTCCAGAGCGGCGAGGAATTTACGGCGGATGATGTCCTGTTTTCCGCCGAGCGTGCGCGCGCGCAGGGGTCCGATATCAAGACGCGGCTGCCGGCCGATGCCAAGGTGGTCAAGGTCGACGACCACACGGTCGACTTCGTGCTCTCCGGCCCGAATCCTATTCTCCATTACGAATGGGACACCTGGTTCATCATCTCAAAGAAGTGGGCCGAGGCGAACAATTCGGTCATGCCGCAGCCGACGGCCGGGCAGCAGATGAGCTACGCGGCGCTGCACGCCAACGGCACCGGTCCGTTCATCATCACGGAGCACCAGGCCGGCGTCCGCACCATATTCCGCCCGAATCCCGGCTGGTGGGGGAAACCGGAGCACAATTTCGACGAGGTTGTCTTCACCACGATTGGCAATGACGCCACTCGCGTGGCGGCACTGCTCTCCGGCGAGGTCGACTGGATCGATCCCGTCCCCCTTCAGGACATACAGCGCGTCAATTCCAGCCCGGCCGCACACGTGATGTCCGGGCCAGAGCTGCGCACCATCTTTCTCGGCTTTGATGAATCGCGTGATGAGCTTAAGCGTTCCGACGTCAAGGGGAAAAATCCGTTCAAGGACGCGAGGGTGCGCAAGGCCTTCTATCAGGCCATCGATGTCGAGGCCATCAAGAGCCGGGTCATGCGCAACTTGGCGACGCCGTCGGCATTGCTCATCTCTCCGCTCCTGTTCTCGCGCGCGCCCGAGTTCAAGCGCTGGCCTTACGATCCCGAGGCAGCCCGGAAGCTCCTGGCCGATGCCGGCTACCCGCGCGGCTTCGAGGTCGAGATGGACTGTCCCAACGATCGCTACGTCAATGACGAGGTGATCTGTCAGGCGATCGCCGCCATGCTCGCCCGCATCGGAGTGAGGATCAGCGCCAACTTCCAGCCCAAGGCCAAGTACTTCGCCAAGGTGACGGCCAGCGGCGGATACGACACGTCGTTCTTCCTGCTGGGCTGGACCCCCAATTCGCTCGACTCCTGGAACGTGCTCGCCAACCTCGTCGCCTGCCGCGATGGCAGGGGCGCCGGCCAGTACAATCTCGGGGGCTATTGCAATCCGCAGGTCGAAAAGCTCGCCCGCAGCATCCTCGTGGAGATCGACGCCCAAAAGCGCGATGCGATGATCGCCGAAGCCTTCAAACTTATTCACGAGGACGTCTCGCACATCCCGCTTCACCAGCAGGCGCTGGTGTGGGGCGTGTCCAACAAGGTCAAGGTCGTGCAGCGGGCCGATAACCAGATCATGTTCTACTGGTTCAGGAAGGAATGACCCGACCGCGGCCACTGTCGTGATGCGACCGGCCTTGCGACGCTCGCCTTCTGGAGGCCGATCTTCGACCCATGCTCGCGTTCATCCTCCACCGCCTCCTGCAGGGCCTGCTCGTCATGCTGGTCGTGGCGCTGATCGCGTTTACCCTGTTCCGCTTCGTCGGTGATCCGATCAACCAGATGGTCGGCCTGGAGACCAGTCTGGAAGAGCGGGCGCGCCTGCGACAGCAGCTGGGGCTAGATGATGCCGTGGTCGTCCAGTTCGGCCGCTTCGTCTGGAACGCCTTGCATTTCGACTTCGGGAATTCGTTCCAGTTCAAGAAGCCCGTTCTCGATCTCATCGCCGAACGCTTTCCGGCGACCATCGAGCTCGCGCTGGTCTCGGCGCTGCTGTCGCTCGCGCTCGGCATCCCGATGGGCGTCTACGCCGCCCTGCACCGCCGCGTGTGGCTGTCCCAGGCGATCCTGGCCCTGTCGCTGGTCGGCATTTCGCTGCCGACGTTTCTCGTCGGCATCCTCCTCATCTTCATCTTCTCGGTCTCCCTCGGACTGTTGCCGTCGTTTGGCCGCGGCGAAGTCGTTCAGGTGGGATACTGGACGACCGGGCTCGTCACCAGGTCGGGCCTCAAGGCGATCATATTGCCGGCCACGACGCTCGGCCTGTTCCAGATGGCGCTGATCGTCCGGCTCGTCCGCTCCGAGATGCTCGAGGTGCTGCGCGCCGATTACATCAGGTTCGCCCGCGCGCGCGGGCTCGCCAGCCGCGCCGTGCATTTCGGCCATGCCCTGAAGAACACGCTGCTCCCGGTCATCACGGTCGCCGGCCTGCAGCTTGGGTCGATCATCGCCTTCGCCATCATCACCGAGACGGTGTTCCAATGGCCTGGAATGGGCCTCCTGTTCCTCAAGGCGGTGCAGAGCGCCGACATCCCCGTCATGTCGGCCTATCTGCTCCTCGTTGCCTTCATTTTCGTGAGCATCAACCTGATCGTCGACCTGCTCTATGCGGCGGTCGATCCGCGCATCCGCATCGATGCGCGGTCGGGGTGAGGCGGGGCCATGGCGGACAGGTCCGAAGCCGGACGGGCGATCGCCGGGCGCCTCGGCGTCATCCTGGAGAGCGACGTCGTCCATTCGTTTCGGCGCTCGGCGGTGACCGTCGCCGCCACCATCCTGTTTTTCGTCATCCTGTGCGCTGCCGCCTGCGCCCCCTGGATCGTTCCCCAGGATCCGTTCGACCTCAGCCAGTTGAACCTTTTGGATTCGCATGCCCCGCCGGCGTGGATGCAGGGCGGCGATTCACGTTTCCTGCTCGGCACCGATGACCAGGGTCGCGACGTGCTGTCGAGCATTCTGTATGGCTCGCGCATCTCGCTCGCGGTCGGCATCCTGTCGGTCGCCCTGGCGGCGGCACTCGGCGTCGTGCTCGGGCTGATCGCGGGCTATGCCGGCGGGGCGATCGACAGCGCGATCATGCGCATCGCCGACGTGCAGCTGACCTTCCCGGCGATTCTGCTGGCGCTCCTGATCGACGGGACGGTGCGCGCGATCGTCGGCGACCAGCGCAGCGGCCAGCAGATCTTCTGGGTGCTCGTGCTGTCGATCGGGCTGTCGTTCTGGGTGCAGTATGCGCGCACGGTGCGCAGCTCCACCCTGGTCGAGAAGAACAAGGACTACGTGCTCGCGGCGCGCGTCATCGGCATAAGCCCTGCGTTCATTCTTTTCCGTCACATATTGCCGAACGTGATGGGTCCGGTGCTGGTGATTGCAACCATCAATCTGGCCTTCGCGATCGTTCTCGAGGCAACGTTGTCGTTTCTCGGCGTCGGACTGCCGCCGACCCAGCCCTCGCTTGGCACCCTGATCCGCATCGGCAACAATTTCCTGTTCTCGGGCGAGTGGTGGATTACGCTGTTCCCGAGCATCGTGCTCGTGGCTCTGGTGCTCGCGGTCAACGTCGTCGGCGACTGGCTGCGCGACGCCCTCAACCCGAAGCTCAGATGACGGATGCAGTGCTCAGCGTGCACGATCTGCGGGTCGAGTTCCTGACCCGGCGCGGCGCGCTTGTCGCGGTCGACGGCGTGTCGTTCGACGTCGGGCAGGGCGAGGTGCTGGGCGTCGTCGGCGAATCGGGAGCGGGCAAATCGACGACGGCGAGCGCCATCATCGGCCTGATCGAGCCGCCCGGACGGATGGCCGCGGGCGAGATACGCCTGAACGGCGCCCGCATCGACAATCTTGCGCCGGAAGCTCTGCGGCGCATCCGCGGCAGGCACATCGGCACCGTGTTTCAGGACCCTTTGACGAGCCTCGATCCCCTGTATCGCATCGGCGCTCAATTGGTTGAAACCATCACTGCGCATACGGCGCTGAGCACCGCTGCGGCGCGCGCACGTGCCGTTTCCCTGCTCGCGGATTTGGGCATACCGGCGCCCGAGGCCCGCATCGACGATTATCCGCACCAGTTTTCCGGCGGCATGCGTCAGCGCGTGGTGCTGGCCCTGGCGCTCGCCGCCAGCCCGGAGCTTCTGATCGTCGACGAGCCGACGAGTGCCCTGGATGTTTCTGTGCAAGCGCAGATCATCGCCTTCCTGAAACGCCTGTGCCGGCAGCAGCGCGTCGCCGTCCTGCTGATCACGCATGACATGGGCGTCATCGCTGAGACCGCCGACCGCGTTGCGGTGATGTACGCCGGCCGGGTCGTCGAGCACGGCCCCGTCCGGGCCGTGCTCAAGACGCCGTTCCATCCCTATACGCGGGGGCTCATGGGCTCGATCCCGCGACCGGATGCCGATGTCCACCGCTTGGTGCAAATCCCTGGCGCGATGCCGCGACTGGCGGACGTGCCGAGCGGCTGCGCGTTCCACCCGCGGTGTCCGCATGCCTTTGCGCGTTGTCTGTCCGAACGTCCGAACGCTGCGTCGCGAGGAGAGTCCGAGGTCGCCTGCTGGCTTGAGGACGTGCCGTCCGCCGCAACGGAGGCCTGATGACGGCTGCGGCGTTCGTCGAGATCGATAATCTGGGCCGGACGTTCGACATCTCCAGGCCCTGGCTCGACCGCGTCGTGCGCGGGCTGCCGCGACAGATATTGATGGCCGTCGCCGGGGTCTCCTTCACGATCGGCCGGCGGGAGACATTCGCCCTGGTCGGAGAATCCGGCTCGGGCAAATCCACCATCGCCAAGATGGTTGTCGGCCTCCTGCCGCCGACCACGGGCGACGTTCTGATCGATGGCGTGTCGATGAGTGCTCCCGGCGACGCGGCTCGGCGGCGACTGGTCCGGCGGCGCATCCAGATGGTGTTCCAGGATCCCTATTCCAGTCTCAATCCGCGCTGGCGCGCGCGCGACATCGTCGCCGAGCCGGTCCGCGCCTTCAGGCTCGCCGCGAAGCCGGCGGCCATGAGGGCCCGGGTCGACGAGGTGCTGAGCCTCGTCGGGCTCGATGCCGCCGACGGTCAAAAATATCCGCACGAGTTCTCCGGCGGCCAGCGTCAGCGCGTCGCGATCGCCCGCGCCATTGCGGCGCGACCGGATTTCATCGTCTGCGACGAGCCGACATCCGCGCTCGACGTTTCCATTCAGGCGCAGGTGCTCAACCTCATGCGCGACCTGCAGGACCAGTTCGACCTGACTTATTTGTTGATCAGCCACAACCTGGCGGTGGTGCGCCACATGGCGAGCCGGATCGGCATCATGTATCTGGGGCGGCTGGTCGAGGTGGCGCCGACCACGGAGCTTTTCGGTCGACCACGTCACCCCTACACCCGCATGCTGCTGGATGCGATCCCGGACCTGGACATGACCGGACGTCCGCGTCGGGTCGGGGAGGGCGAGGTTCCAAACCCGCTGATGCCGCCGGACGGCTGTGCCTTCCATCCGCGCTGCCCTTTTGCGACCGATCGCTGCCGCCGCCAGCGGCCGCAGCTGCGACTGGCCGGATCCGCGCTGGTGGCCTGCCACGCAATCGAGGAAGGCCGGATCTGAGCCGCCTCATGTCCGGCGGAAACACCATGGTTCCGGCATCGGTCTGGCGGTAGAGTTCGGAGCTGGGCGGAGCAAGGGCGAAATCGGTTCTGCTCGGAGCCGCGCGGTCGATTTGAGGAGCATGGCCAATGGCGAGACGACCCCGCAGCGGCAGCGGCGATCAACCGCCGTGGAATCCCGGCAGATTTGCGCTCTGGAGCCAGCGCTGGGAGGACGCGGACGGGCCGATTTCCGTGCTGCTGCAGCATCCGACCGCCCCGTTCGTGCGGCACGTCACCGCGATCGACGACGCCGCACTGCAACGCGCGGCGTCCGACTATCTCGAGCAGGCCAACAACCCCGACGTTGTGGATCCGCCGCTTGGCCTGCCGCTGAACTGGCTTGCGGCGCTCAGACCGCCGCCTCCGATCGAAACGGACGAATTGATGGCGATCCGGTCGGCCTTCGGCTGGCTACCTGTCGGCTGGCCACCGCCGAGCTTCGACGACAGCACCTCGGCCGACCCGATCCAGTCGTTCGTGGTGGAACGGCGGTCCGCCGCCGGCGATACGCGTGATCGCGCCGTCGTTCTGCTGGCCACCGAGTGGCTCAATGGCTGGGTCCTGAATTCCGAATTCGCTCTGCGCATCATCGCCCACGTCCGCCCGCGCAACAACGGCACATTCGACGTCCACATCACCGGCCTCTCGGCTTCGCTTCCGTTCGGCCCCTACGAGGCCGGGAACGGGGTCTTCAGCGAAAATTGGGCACGCGACGACCGAGCGTCCACGTTCAGGAGTGCCCTGCTGGAGTCCGGGGCCAGAGCCAATGTCGAACGCATCGCCGGCCTGCAGAACGTCGCGTTTCGCGGATTCCGGCTGGCGCGGACCGCCGACAAAAAAAATTGGCAGGTGGAGCGCCGCGGCACCGGCTTGGTACCGGCCCCGGACGCCTCCGGCACCATGACGCCCCATGCATTCGTGTACATGGACAAGGTGTCGGAGGCGGGGTTCCCGATCGAGAAGGGCGTTTTGATCAGCAAGGTCGAGCTGGTTGCCGACATGGCTGACGGCGACGCACGGGTGTTTCCGATCGATCCCGCTTCGCAGGGGCCGGCACAGAGCTGGCGTATGCGGCGGCTGACGCGTACCGAGGAGATGCTCGACAATTATCGGGTCGACGCAGAAATCACTGCAGGGCTCCACGACCCACTGGAATATCCGCGGGCAACCGGCGGCGACATGAGGGTCGTGGTCTGTCCGCGCTTCGTGCGGGACGATGCTGGAACCAATCCCGGGAGCGCCAAGGCGGTCGATCTGCCCGGCGGCGGGCCCGCGATCCGATCGGACGATTTCTCCGCCGTCATGGCGTATTGGAACGTGACTGATCTGTTCCAGCGGTTCGACGCCTATGGCATCGACGCCAATGCATACTTCCGGCTCGCCACGCTGCCGCTCAAGGTGGCGTATCGGTCGGGCATTCGTCCCGGGCCGGGCAAGGACGGCCAGACCGTCAACGCGCGCGTGCTGCCCGAGGGGTGGCCGGTCGATCTGGTCGGGCCGGCACCGCTCGGCCAGCGTCCGGCCATCGAGATGCACCTGGCGCTGGCCAACCTGTCACACCGCGCCCGCCGCCGCGGCTATGCGGAGCCGCTGGGCATTGCGTCCGATCTCAGATGGATCTGGCACGAGATCGGCCACGTGCTGCTGGTAGCGTCGGTCAGCGAGTTGGAATTCCGCTTCGCCCACAGCGCCGGCGATGCCCTCGCCGCGATCGTCACCGATCCGCGGTCACAGCTCGCAAGCGATCGCAATTGGCGCGGTGCGACGTTCCCGTGGGTATTCGTGCCGCGCCGGCACGACCGCGACGTGTCCCTCGGCTGGAGCTGGGGCGGCTCGCTGCATCATGCCATGGCGCAGGTGCCCGACAGCACCAAGCCGCGGCTCAAGGGCTACTGGAGCGAGCAGATTCTCTCGTCGTCGTTGTTCCGCCTCTACCGCTGCCTGGGCGGCGATACGGTGCAAGCGCAATTGCTCAATCAACCACCTGACCCGCTGATGCGCGAGTCGGCCTCGCATTATTCGGTCTACCTCATCATGACGGGCATTCAGATGCTGGGCATGGCGGCCCTCGTCAACAAGCCCGAACAATTCGTGTCTGCGCTGTTCGACGCCGATCGCTTCACGACAACGTGGACCGTCACCTATCCTCCCAACACGCGTCAGACCGTCCCGCCGGAACCGACTTACACGTTCGAACGGATCGGCGGCTGCGTGCACAAGGTTGTGCGCTGGGCATTCGAGGCGCAGGGCCTCTATGCGCCGGTCGGGACGATTACCAATGGCCCCGGGCGTCCGCCGCGGGTCGACGTGTATATCGAGGACCTGCGGCCGACGATCGAGCCCACGCCGTATGGCAGCATCGATTTTGGCCGCGGCACCTATGCGCCGGTCTCGCTGCATTGGAATCCGCCGCAAGGTCCGGCACCGTTGTGGCAGGCGAAGCCCGCCGCGATCGACGTGCAGGGCCCTGACATCATCGTGACGGTCGGCAACCGCGGCCGCGATGCGGCGCGGAATGTGTATGTCAGCGCCTGGTGGTGCGCATGGCCGGCGAATTCCGCTCCGCCACAGTGGAACGGCGCAATAAATTGGACGCGATGCAACCCGGCGAGCGTCAAAATCGCGAATATCCCGCCGGGCGGCTCGAGAACGGTCTCGCTGACGCATGCTCCGCAGGCGGGGCGATATCTCGTGTTCGCCCAGGCGACCTGCGACGACGATCGTGCCAACACCGACACCGCAACCGGCCTGCCGTGCAGCGCCCTCCCCACACCGCTCGTGGATCTGGTGGCCAACGACAACAATCTTGGCCTACGCGTGCTCAACCCGTGACGCGCATCGCGCTGGTCACGGCGGCCACGGCGTCGGCCATTCGGCGGTGGCGTGGTTGAGCACGGATTGCAGAGTCGGACAGACGATGCGCCGGTTGGCAACGGTCTCGTGCAGGAGCGTCCGCCAGATCGCTGCGGCCAGGTGCCGGCTTCCGCTCGAATCCGACGCATAGTGGACGCCGAGCCGCTCGCGATTCTTCGCCAGGCGCTGGGCGAGCCACAACAGGGGCGAGTTGATCTCGCCGGTACCGGTCAAGGGATTGATGAGCTGTCCGCCGACCATCGGATTCGGATCGATCGCCAGCCCGCGCATTCCGCCGAACTGGTTGGGATCGAAAATACCGTAGCGGTGCCGCAGCCCTGGGACCTCGAGCAGCAGCAGGGCAATCAGGTGACCGAGGAACGAGTGGCCGCTCGGGAATGCCGGATGCGCCGGTGGCCCGAACGGCGGCGTCAGTCCGGGACATAGGAACGAGGGACGAACCCGCCTGAACTCCTGTTTGTAGTGAAAATACACGATGTTGCCGATGGCGAGGCCGCAGTTGATAAGCTCAATGGTCCAGGGATGGCGCGCTCCGCTCGCGCCGATGAAGGCGATGACGTAATCGGCGAGTCCATCGGCTTGCGCGTCGATCTCCGCCAGATAACGCTCGCGATCGTCCTGCATCAGCATCTGCAGTTCCTGGATCTCGCCGAGCACGATGCCCCAGGCGCGGTTCTTCTCGTTCGCCCAGTTGGGAGTGTTCCACAGCGCCGGGTCGGGCTGCCACAAGAGATCGCCATCCTCAAGCCAGTGCCTGGCCAGCAGATCGGCGCGGTTGAGATCCCAGCGACCGTACTGCGTGCCGGAACCGTACTGTGCGCCGAATTCGCGCGCCGCCATGATCGATGGCCGCGTGCGATCGACGACCGTCAGCCATTGGGTGAGGGATCGGTCGTACGGCAGCGTCCAGAACCGCAGGGCAGGGTCCCAGTCGTCGGTCGTCCATTCGAGGAACGCGTCATTGCCGTTCTGGTCGGTCTGGTAGGGATTGACGATTTCGATGAACGGGAAGGGCGGCGTCCCGCTGTTGTCCGGCGTGAAGTCGGCCGCCCAGGGGCGAAAGCGCAGCTCCCACGGCGTGGCGTAATAGCTGCGGCCGGTGCCCGGACCCGCGTCGGCGCTCCATCCGGTTCCCGAGCCGGTGCCGGTCCCTGTTCCAGTCCCGGTCCCTGTCCCTGTTCCGGTGCCAGTGCCTGTTCCGGTGCC
>Ga0126377_10004164_pt1 | contig 10464 bp, 8 predicted proteins | sample PanSoiMetPlot_22_FD_92647 | JGI IMG/M metagenome (GOLD analysis project Ga0126377, IMG submission 92647) | Tropical forest soil microbial communities from Panama - MetaG Plot_22 | ecosystem: Environmental > Terrestrial > Soil > Tropical forest > Bulk soil | place: Panama | collected 2016-02-17 | reverse complement strand
GCCTGGCCGGCGAAGGTCTTCCAGCCACCCGGCAGGCTGGTGACTGCCTGGTTGCGCAGCTTCCCGTAGGTCGGCATGGATGCCGGTCCGACGCGGGACGGGGCGACCGGGGCGCCCGCCACCCGGGTCTGGAAGGGTCCGCCATTGAAAGATGCCTGCAGTGTGTAGGTCTGGCGGAACAGCAGGTTCGGGTCAGTGAGCGAAGTGACCTGACCATTGTTGTACAGGAAGGTGCTGCCGCCCCGCTTGTCGATGTTGTGGAACTTCCAGCGGAACACGGCGTCGGGCTTGGCGTCCCCGTTGTTGTCGATCTTGATGTTGTAGACCGCGTCCGTCGCGAACGGATAGAAGTTCGGTCCACCGTTCGGTTCCTCAAACGGGATGAAGTTCGCGATGAGGTTGACGTAGCCCGGGCGGTCCTTGCTCACGAACGCATATACGTCGGTGTTGTCGACCGCAGGGTCGGCCGCGATCAGCGGGGCCTCGCGGTGGCTGGATGCACGTGCGCCGCCGGGGCCGAGGACCGTGGCCCCGGCGGCCACGGCGAGCCCGAGCGCGGCGAGTGCAGCGCTTCGGCGGCGTGTTTTGGTGATGGGCATTGTTCCTCCCTTGGTCGGATTTCGCTGGCCTGGGTTCGGCCTGGCTGCATCGGCGGATGGGTGGCTGTGAGATTTCACTCACTGGCCCATCCGCGGCGCCGCCTGCTCCGAATACGCCGACGGTGAGTATTACGCTCGGTGATCGTGCCGGACGGCAGGGCGCTAGACGCTCAGGTCGGCGAGAACGGCGAGGTGTCGTTCCTGCTGCAGCCCCAGGCCTGAGCTGATCCGGCAGCCGCATCCCGGCGGTCGCTGCTGACCGCCGGGCCAGTTTCAGGCGGGCCGGGCCAGCGTCTTACTCAGCATCAAGCCCGTCCCACCCGGGCGCGGGCCCGCGGGCCGGCCTGGGCGAGATGCCCCGCCGGGCCGCCAAGGCCCCGACGGGCCGGCACCGGGCAATAATGACCGCCCTCCCACACGACCTTGGGCCCGTAGGAGGACGGGCGGGCACCCGGGCGGCGGTCACCGGATCAGAGGGTCCGGGGCTGCTGCTGTGTCCGGCGGAGAGTTCCGCTGGGCGCCGTGCGGTGCTTGCCGGGAATTCAAGACCTGTGCTCATAATTGCCGGATGCTGACACGGCGAACATTTCTCCAGCTCATGGGCGCCTCCACTGGAGCGGCCCTCACCGGTGCGGAGTTCCTGTCTCAGACAGCGGCCCGTGCTGCCCCGGCACTATCTCCGCAAGGCTCGAACGGCATCGAGCACGTGGTCGTGCTGATGATGGAGAACCGGTCATTCGATCATTTCCTCAGCTGGCTGCCCGGTGCCAATGGCCGCCACGACATGACCTACCTGGCGACCGACGGCAACGTCTACCCGAACTACTCGCTGGCCCCTGACTTCCAGGGCTGCGGGTACAGCGACCCCGACCACAGCTGGGAAGGCTGGCTCATCGAGTTCAACCACGGCAGGATGAATGGGTTCTTGCAGCGCCCCACCCCAGTGGACCTTAACCCGGGGGTGACCGCGGCCGCCGCCAACACCTTCCCGATCGGCTACTACACCAACCTCAACCCCGACGGCACCCCCAAGGCCGTCCCCGACCTGCCGGTACTCGGCGCCCTGGCGCGGCACTACACCACCCTGGACCACTACTTCTGCTCGTTCGCCGGGGAAACCTTCCCCAACCGCTTCTACCAGCACGCCGGCCGGACCGACCGGGACCACAACCTCACCACGATCTCCACGCTGCCGACCATCTGGGACCAGCTATCCCCGATCCCAAACACCCAGGGCATCCCCACCGGCGGCTACTTCTTCCGGGACCTGCCATTCCTGGCGCTCTGGGGCCTGAAGTACCTGCCGTTCTGGCACCTGTTCGCGGCCGGCGACACCGACGTCCTGGGCATCCCCGTCAACACCTTGTCGTTCCTGGACACCGTGGCCCAGGGGCTGCTGCCCAACGTCGCCTTCGTCGACCCCCAGTTCGCCCTTGCCGACGATGGCACCGGGAGCGACGACCACCCCAAGGCCGACATCAGGCGCGGTGAACGGTTCATCGCCGACACCTACCACGCCCTCGCCAGAGCGGGCTACCTGGACAACACCGTGCTCGTCATCACCTTCGACGAGTGGGGCGGGTTCTTCGACCACGTCCGGCCGCCGCAGGTGATCGACCGCACCGACCCGGCGACCGTGGACCACACCGGCAACAGCACCACGCCCACCGCCGGACGACTGGTGCCGAGTTACCGGCAACTCGGGTTCCGGGTGCCGACCATCGTGGTGTCCAACCTGGCAGCCGCAACGGTCGCCCACGCCGGCCCGTTCGAGCACACCTCCACGCTGAAGCTGATCGAATCCACCTTCGGGCTCCGGTCGCTCACCGCGCGAGACGCCAACGCCATGAACCTGGGCCAGATCCTGCACCGCCGCGTCCGCCGGCCCGTCCCCGAAGGGGCCATCCCGACCAGCAGCCAGGTACCCGGTCCCGCCGACGACGCCGCCGCATTCTGCAGCGCCACCAGCGTCCAGTCGACCTCGCCCGCTCCGGTCTCCAGGGGCAAACCGGGCATCGCGGCACACCATCTGTCCCGGTCGGAGTACGCGTCCGGGGACGGGATGGCCGGATTGGCACGCCGTTACTCGAAGGTCCCTACCCGCTAGCACCTCCGCCCCGGCCGGGCCGCCGGGCCCCGCCACCGCGCGCCTGGGAGCAGTTCGCCGAACCGCTCCCAGGCGCCCAGTGCGGACCGTAAGAGCGCCAGGAAGCGGCCCCGCAGGTGGGCCGAGAGTGTCAGTAAGCGCGCGCTACCACAGCCACGAGGTCCGGCTCGCCTTCCGAGTCGGGCAGCGAGCCGTCTGCCCGCACGAGACAGCGCACGGTGATGCCCCGAGCATTCAGCGTGGCCTCACCTTCGGCGCCGGCTGCCGCCCATGGCAGCCTGGCCCAGCCGGTGCCAGCGGCTTCGATGGCCTCCGTCACCGAGGCCACCTCGGCCGTACGTGACTCCTGCCGCACGAGCGCTTCGTCGTAAAGCACGTGCTGGTCAGCCGCTAGGGCGGCCGCCACCGAGCGCACCACCGCGTCGATCATGACTTCCGTCTTCTCTCCCGTCGCCCGGCGCACCAGCACCGCTCGGCCCTCGGCGACGTCACGCGGTCCGACTTCGATGCGCACCGGGTAACCCTTGATCTCGGCATCGATGGCTCGGCGGCCGAACGGTATGTCCACCCGATCGTCGAGTGTTGTCCGGAAGCCGGCCTCGCGCAGCGCGCCGGCGAGCTTGCTCACCACCTCGGCGACGCCACTACCCGCTTTCACCGCGAGGATGTGTGCCTGCACCGGTGCCACCCGGGGCGGAAGGCGTAGCCCGAGGTCGTCACCGTGCACCATGACCAGGCCGCCGATGAGGCGGGTGGTAATGCCCCATGACGTGGTCCAGGCCAATTCCCGGCGCCCGGCGGGCGTGAGGTAGTCAATCCCGAAGGCGCGCGCGAAGTTCTGGCCCAATTCGTGGCTGGTGCCCATCTGAAGCGCCTTGCCATCGCCCATCATCGCTTCCAGCGTGTAGGTCGACGTGGCGCCGGCGAACCGCTCCCGCACCGTTTTCCGCCCCAGGACAACGGGGATGCCCAGGACGTTAACGAGGACATCCTCGTAGACCTCGCGCAGAATCCGGCGAGCGTACTCGCGTGCCTCCATTTCGCTGGAATGCGCTGTGTGGCCCTCTTGCCAGAGAAACTCGGTAGTACGCAGGAACAAGCGGGGCCGCAACTCCCAGCGGATGACGTTAGCCCACTGATTGAGCAGCAACGGCAGGTCGCGGTAACTCTCTATCCACCTGGCCATGGACTCACCGATGACTGTCTCGCTGGTAGGCCGGATGACCAGCGGCTCCTCCAGCTGCTTGCCCCCGCCAATGGTGACAACCGCCAGCTCGGGGCTGAACCCCTCGACATGCTCGGCTTCGCGGCGCAGGTACGACTCGGGGATGAGCAGCGGGAAGTACGCGTTGGCCGCGCCCGCCGCCTTGATCCGGTCATCGAGCTCGCGCTGCATCCGCTCCCACAGCGCGTAGCCCCAAGGCCGGATCACCATCGAACCGCGGGCGGGCCCGTTCTCGGCCAGCTCGGCCTTCGCGATCACATCCTGGTACCAGCGCGGGAAGTCCGCCGCCCGGGGTGTGAGCACCGCCTTTGCCACTCGTAGTCAGGGGAGCGGGACCCGGGCCGCCTGTTCCCCGTCCTCCTCTCGTCCCGTATGCGCAGTCAGCATCGTATGACCGGACCTATCACCCATTTGACGCCACTGGTCCCGTTGATTCCACCCGGAGATCGCACCGGGATCCCTGCAGGAGCGGCTGTGGACTGCCGGCTGGCGCGGCCCGCGACCGCGGCCCGTTCCAGCGCTGCGTCAGCGGCGTTTCAGCGGCTGCCCGCACAGTGTGGTGCGGAGATCTTGTCCGCACTGCGACACGTACACAGCAAGGTGAATGAAATGATCATGGAATTCTGGCGAGCCGGCCCGGGCCGGGCCGGCTTAGAACGCGAGCGTGAAATATCCGGCCCTGCCCGCGGGGGTCCGGTAATACCCGCAGCTGCTCGACAGGCTGGCCAGCAGCCCGCGCCCGGCCTCCGCGCCGGGCGGCGCGTCCGCCCGTGACGCCGAGGCGGGCGAGGCGTCGTAGACATCGACCTGTAACTGGCCGTAGGCACAGCTGATGACAAGCTCGATGGTCCTGCCCGCCTCGTGCCCGAGGGCATTGGTCACCAGCTCGCCGGTCAGCAGGACCGCGACGGCGGGGTTGACGGGGAGTTTCCAGGCGCGGATGGCCGCGCGAACCTCGCCGCGGGCGGCCGCCGCCGCGGCCGGCCCCGCGGTCAGCGTGATCCGCAGCTTGCGCGGCGCGGCCTGACGGGTGAGTGCCCTCGTGTCCATCTGGGCTCCCTTACCGGGCTGGTGGAGCCGGTCCGGGCGGCGCGACACGCTGCGCGGCAAGCCTGGGAGATCCGGTCAGCTCCTGTTGCACCACAAATACTGATGCAACTTGCAGTGAGAGACATCGGTCAGCTGACGGATCTTTGGAGGTGCCACCACGACCAGCAGGTCCCGCCCCGGCCGGCGCGGGTGCCCGCTGTGTACTGCTCACCCCGCCGTCATGGCAGCGCTACGGCCTGGCCCGGTGTCTCGGCCCCCCGTTGGCTTCGGCGTCAATCAGGGCCGTGACGGCCGGATGGCGGCGCAGCCTTTGCAGGCAGCTGTGGCAGCTTTGCCGGATGCTCCGGGCCGGGATGCCCAGCTTGGCGCCGATCTGAGCGTCTGGCGCCGGCGGGTCCTGGATGAGCAGGGCGATCAGCCGCTGGCAGTGCGGCGGCAGTAGCGCGAATGCCTCGCGCAGCACCGCGTGGCGCTCGGCCATGAGCAGCTCTCGCTCCGCCATCGGGGTCCGCTCACCCAGGGTGTTCGCGGCTTCCGGCATCCCCCCCGGGCCGGGCGGCCTGCGCGCGGCGCGCCGGATAAGATCGCATTCCCGCTGGGTGGTGGTGGCGAGCCAGCCGGCCAGCGCCGTTAGGTCGCGGAGTGTGCCGAGCCGGCCGGCCAGTTGCCGCCATACGGTCTGGCTGACCTCGCGGGCATCGGCGTTGTCCAGCCGGTGCCGGCGGCAGATCGACCAGACCAGCGGGATGTACCGCTCGACGAGTGCGTCCCATGCCTGCTTGTCGCCCCCTGCCGCGCGTGACACCAGATCAGTGGCCGGTGGGCCATCGCGCATCCGGGCTGCCTCAATCGCCATGACCTTGCTCTCCTTCCCCCGTGCGGGCCGAGTGCCTTACTGGCCGCCGTTCCAGCCGGCACCGGCCCCAAGAACAATTCTTGGACGCGGCAGGCACCTCACGGGTTCCGCGGATGTCGACGTCAGCCACCGCGCACACCCGGTTCGCCTGCCAGCAAGCCCGGCTCGCGGCCGGGCATCGCCACAAACTGAGCCAGGGGCCCGGACCCGATCGCCCCGCGGGATGCGCCGGAGTCATCTTCCGGCGGGTGTCGATTCCGGCGGCACCGGTTCGTGACCGGAGTGAGCCTCCCGCCACCCCGGTGCCACGGAACCCGGCACGGCCCGGGCGGGCTCACCGAGGAACCGCCCGCGCGCCCGCCCGGCCAGGCAGGCCGTCCAGAACAGGAGAGCACCATGGGCAAGCTGGTCGTCACCGAGTTCATCACGCTTGACGGGATCATCGAGGACCCGGGCGGCAGCGAGGGCACCGAGCACGGCGGCTGGAGCTTCCGCCACCCGGCCCCCGAGGGCCAGCAGTTCAAGGGGGAGGAACTGGAGCGCGCCGACGCCCAGCTGCTTGGCCGACGTGCTGCTGCTCATCTACCGCCCGGCGCAGAGTGCGGCAGGCTGACCTGGTGACCCGCGCGAACACCGGCAGGCTCGTCCTCGCGACCGGCACGGGCTGGCGCCGGCCGGGCTCACTTGGCCTTCCGCGCGGCTCCGTCCGGGCGCGGGGCGCCGGCCTTGGCCAGCAGGTCCAGCTCGTCGACCAGGTAACTGGCCAGCGTGTCGATGTCCGGGACCAGTTCGCGGCAGCTCGTCAGCCCGAGGTGCAGCCGGCCCAGGTAGCCCACCAGCGTGATGTTCAGGCCCTGCCCGTCGGTGACCACCGACAGCGGGTAGTGCGCCAGGAGCTTGGCGCCGCACAGGTAGACCGGCACGTTCGGGCCGGGGACGTTGGAGATCGTCAGGTTGAACGGCGGCAGCCGGTGCAGCAGCCCGGTGGCGAACACGACGCGCGCCGCCCGGGCGGCCAGCGCCGGCACGGCGAACTCGGAGATCTGATCGACCAGCCCCTGCGGGATGGCCGCCTGCTGCGCCTTGGCGATCTGCGTCGCGGCGTGCGCGGTCTCCAGCCGCTTCTCCGGGTCGTGGAGGTTAGTGGGCAACATCGCCAGCATCGCCGAAACCTTGTTGCCCAGCGCGCCCTTGCTCGCCGGATCCCGGACCGACACCGGGATCATCGCGATCAGCGGCGCCTCCGGCAGCGCGTCGTGGTCGGTGAGCCAGCGCCGCAGCGCGCCCGCGCACATGGCCAGGACCACGTCGTTGACCGAGACACCGTAGGCGTTCTTGACGGCCTTCACCACGCCCAGGTCCACGCTGCGGAACGCGACCCGCCGGTGTGGCGTGATCGGCCGGTTGAACGGCGTGGCCGGGGCGCGGCCCGCCGTGGTCGGGATGACCCCGCCGTCGCCGCGGTTCAGGCCAAGCACCCCGCCGACCAGCGTCCCGACGCTCGGCGCCAGGGTGGGCAGCACCCGCACCATTTCATTTGCGATACGGACAGTCTGCACCGGCCGTATCGCCAGCCGCGCAGCGGCGAGCGTGGCGATCGTGACCAGGCCTGGCGGCCGGGCGGGCGCGAACGGCTCGCTGGGCGGCAGTTCGCGGCCGTCCGGGGACAGGTCCAGCAGGACGGTCAGGAGCTCTGCGCCGGACACGCCGTCGATCGCCGAATGGTGGATCTTCGTGTACACCGCGCAGCGGTGCTTGGCCAGCCCGGTGATCAGGTAGATCTCCCACAGCGGGCGGCTGTGGTCCAGCGGGCGGGCGTGCAGCCGGGCGACCTGCTCGGTGAGCTGGGCTTCCGAGCCGGGCCGCGGCAGCGCGATCTCACGGATGTGGTACTCGATGTCGAAGTCCGGATCGTCGATCCAGTAGGGCTGATCCAGGCCCAGCGGCACGTTCAGCAGCTTGCGCCGCAGCACCGGGACCAGCGCTAGCCGCTCCCCCAGCACCTCGGTGAGCCGGGCCAGGTCCAGCGGCTGCGGCGCCTCCCTGGGGTCAAGCACGCACACGCCGCCGACGTGGCCGGTGGTGCTGGCCGTCTCCAGGGCGAGGAAGGCCGCGTCAAGCCCGGACAGTTGCTGCATCACGGCCCTCCTTCGCGCGGCCCCGGTTCCGCCCGCCTGAGGTCAACCCTGGCACCGGAACGATCACCCCGGCAATCTCACGACGCCGCTTTCCGGGGCGCCATCGGGCGTGATCATGACTTTGGGGGGCCAATGGCAACCCTAAAGTCATGATCACGATGGCAGGTTGCGCGGCGACGTTCATGATCATGAAGGTTAGAGGTCGTCCTCGATCTTGCCGGGGCCGTCCTGGCGGAAGTACTTGCGGTCCTCCGCCTCCATCCGCTCCACGTCCGCTTCGGCCGCCCGCTTGATCTCGTCGAGCTTCGGGTCCGGCCGGTGGCCGCGGGGCATGACCAGGCGCTGGAACAAGCCCGGCTCCGCGGGGTCCCGGGGAGCTCTCTTCCGGGAGAAAAGGCGCATCGTCGGCTCCTCGGTCGCTACCTTGGGCGTTCCCCCGCGTCAGCCGTTTCATTCGGCCGGGCGGACCCCGCCCTCCGGTTACCCCCGCCCGGTCGCGGTGAGGTACAGCAGATAGACGTTCAGGGAGACGACCAGCACGGTCACGCAGGCGGCCGCCACGGTGGTCAGCCGGTGGTTGACCAGCGGGCCCATGATGTCGGTGCGCCGGGTCAGCAACACCAGGGGCACCAGGGCGAACGGGATGCCGAAGGAGAGCACCACCTGCGAGATCACCAGGCTGGCCGTGGGGGGGAATCCGGCGCCGAGCACCACCAGGGCGGGCAGCATGGTCAGCCCGCGGCGCAGGAAGAGCGGGATGCGCTGGCCCAGGAACCCCTGCATTACCACCTGGCCCGCATAGGTGCCGACGCTGGAGGAGGACAGCCCGGAGGCCAGCAGCGCGACGGCGAAGGCCAGCGCGGCCCCGCCACCGGCCAGCCGGCCGAGCATCTCGTGTGCGGCCGGGATCGAATCGCCACCGCCCAGGCCGCCGGACCGGTGGGCCAGCGAGGCGGCGACGAACAGCATTGCCAGGTTGACCAGCCCCGCGGCACCAAGCGCGATCACCACGTCGAGCCGCTGGAAGCGCACGAGCCGGCGGCGCTCGGCGTCGTCCCGGCAGGCCGTACGCGACTTGGTCAGCGCGGAATGCAGGTAGACCACGTGCGGCATCACCGTGGCCCCGATGATGCCCACGATCAGCAGCAGGCGGCTGCCGCCGCCCAGCTCGGGGACCAGGCCGGCGGCGATGCCCGCCGGGCTCGCCCCGGCGGCGGCCAGGTCGTAGACGAAGCCGAGAAACACCAGGCCGAGCAGGGCGGCGATGGCCAGCTCGAAACGCCGGTAGCCGCGCTGTTCCATGGCCAGGACGCCGAACGCCACCACGGCGGTGATCAGCCCGGCCGGCAGCAGCGGCAGCCCGAACAGCAGGTTCAGCCCGATCGCCGCGCCGACGAACTCGGCCAGGTCGGTGGCCATGGCGACCAGCTCGGCCTGGGCCCACAGCCCCAGCGACACCGGCCTGGGCAGGTGATCACGGCACAACTCGGGCAGGTCACGGCCGGTCGCCACGCCTGCCTTCGCGGACAGGTACTGCACCAGCATGGCCATCACGTTGGCCAGCACGACCACCCAGGCCAGCGAGTAACCGAACTCGGCACCGGCCGAGAAGTTCGTGGCGAAGTTGCCCGGGTCCACGTACGCGACCGCGGCCACGAACGCCGGGCCCAGCAAGGCGACCACGCCTCGCAGCCGGCCCCGCGCCCGCAGCGAGCGGAGGCTGTTCTGGGCAACCGCGGTCTGTGCAGCCATGGCATGAGCGCCTGGAGCTGCGCCGGCCGAGCCGGAGCGAGGAGGTCCCAGCCCGGCCGGCAGCTCCAGTGCTGGCTCTGCCGCCACCGGTTGGGCGCCTAGCCGACCGACGGGCCGAGACCGAGCGATTGCGGCGTGCTGGCGTCAGGCGAGGGCTGGTTCAGCCCCTCATCCAGGGGACCGTACTCGGTCATCAGCGCGCGGCTGCCACCCCACGGCGTCTGTTCCTCGGCCACCAGGGTGTTGGTGGTGAGCAGCAGGCCGGCCACGGACGCCCCGTTCTGCAGCGCGGAGCGGGCCACCCGCAGCGGGTCGACGATGCCCATCTCGATCATGTTCCCGAAGCGGCCCTGCAGCGCGTCGAAGCCCTCGTCCGGGCCCAGCTTCGCAAGCCTGGCCACCACCTCCTCACCGGAGTACCCGGCGTTCGCGGCGATGAGGTAGGCGGGCGCGGACAGCACCCGGCGCACGGTCTCCACACCGGCCGCGTAGTCGTCCTTGACCTCCAGATCTTCCAGCGCGGGCTCGGCGTGCAACAGCGCGGCACCGCCGCCCGCGACGATGCCCTCGGCCATCGCCGCCCTGGTCGCGGCCAGCGCGTCCTCGACCCGGTGCTGGAGTTCCTTCAGCTCGGCCGGCGTGGGCGCGCCCACCCTGATCACGGCGACCTTGCCGGACAGGGCGCCGATCCGCTCGGTCAGCACGTCCTCGTCCACGCCGAACGTGGCCCGCTCCAG
>Ga0126377_10004163_pt1 | contig 10466 bp, 8 predicted proteins | sample PanSoiMetPlot_22_FD_92647 | JGI IMG/M metagenome (GOLD analysis project Ga0126377, IMG submission 92647) | Tropical forest soil microbial communities from Panama - MetaG Plot_22 | ecosystem: Environmental > Terrestrial > Soil > Tropical forest > Bulk soil | place: Panama | collected 2016-02-17 | reverse complement strand
GGCCAGGGTGGCCCGGCCGCATCACCAGCGCCGCGGGCCCGGGGGAAAAAGCGCGCGTGGCGGCCGCCTAGTCGGGCCTTGCGCGGCAACTGGGTTCGGGTTGCGTGGCCGGTCCATGCTTGCCATCGGCGGCGGCGTTCGAACCCATCATTCGGCCGCGCTGGCATGAGCGGGCTCCTGCCACTCGAGGCCGGTTCGGCGCATATAGTCGGTGAACCATTGCGGGTCGCTGCGGAACTCGGCGCGGCCATCGGGGTAGACGCGGGCGGTGGCGCGACGCGAGGACAGGCAGAACATGTGCACGCTCATCGGCATGCCGCCGGTGTGGCAATAGCCGACCTCAATGTGGCAATCGACCACCATGGACGAACCCATGAAACCCATGGCACCCATGCCGATGGTGTTGCCAAGCTCTTTGAGCTCATCTTCGAGCGCGGCGATCCTTGCATCGGGGTTGCGCGAGCCGACGCTGCGCAGGCACGCGGCCTGCTTGCCGAGCACCATGGAGATGTCCTTTGAGCCGCCGAGGCCGACGCCAACGATGGCAGGCTGGCAGGCGAGCCCGCGCCGGCCGAATGCGATCAAGGTATCAAGGTAGAAGCGCTTGATGCCCTCGATGCCATCGCCGGGAAAGAGCATGCGGTAGTCGGAGCCGAACAGACCACCCTTATGCACGGTGGTGAGGTCGAGCCAGTCGCCATCGGGATGGAAGGAGTATTCGATTTCCGGTGCGCCAATCCCGCAGTTGTTATTGTGATCGGTGCGCCAAAGCGGGTGCACGCGATTGGGTCTGAGCGGTACCTCGTGCGTCGCCTTGGCGGTGGCCCGGCGCAGCGCCGCCTCCAGGGCCACCGGGCCACCCTCAATGCGCGCTTCGTTGCCGAATTTGACATACCAGCGGGGCACGCCGGTGTCGCCACACATGGCGCGACGGTCTTCCTTGGCGGCCTCGTAGTTTTCCAGCATGGCCTGAATGACGAAGGCGGAGAGCTCGCCCTTCTCAGTGTCGGCGCAGCGGCGCAGTCCGGCCAGATAGTCCTCGGGAATCTCGATGGCGGCCTTTGCCATCAAGGCCTCAGCCGTTCTTTGCAAGGGAGCAATGGGGATCATCGGCAGACCTCGCGAGGCGCATTGCGAACGATATGTCCCTTCCCCGGACGAGGAAGCAAGAAAAAAGGCACCCTCGCGCCGGGCGGCGCGGCAGTCGGCACCTCATGCCGCCGCGGGCTAGCGCGAACGTGCCATCACTTCCTCACGGCGGCGCCTGCCCCAACAAGCTCTCGCCCGGCCTGACGATCGTGAACTCTACCGGCTCCGCCGCGATGCAAAGGCCGGCGTCGTGCTGGCGCACCACGGTGAAGGTTGAGCTCGCGAGATCGCCCTCTCGGGGGAAGTCTTCGCGGAAATGCGCGCCGCGGCTGTTCTCGCGCTTGAGTGCGGCCGCCACGATCGCTTTCGACACCTCGATCAGGGAACGCAGGTTTAGCCAATCGTGCCAGGTCAGATTGAAAGGGCGCTCGCCGTCGGCCAGGCCGCTTGCCAGGAGTTCGCGCTCCAGCTCATCGATCGTCGACATGCCCCGCTGCAACCCTGCGGCGTCGCGGATGACGCCCACGTTGTCCCACATGACGTCGAGCAGCCGTTCACGGAGCTGATTGAGATCGGCGCGGGGGCGGGTGAAGGGATGCTGGGCGCGCGCCAATTCAAATCGCAATACCCCTGCATCGGGCGATCGCCCGGCCGGGTTGCGCGCGATCCATTTGGCCATGGTGTCTCCGGCAATGGCGCCGAACACCGTCGAGTTGGCCACACCATTGCCGCCCAGGCGATTGGCACCGTGCGCGCCGCCTGCGTCCTCGCCGGCCACGAACAAACCCGCCAACTCGGTGGCGGTGTCGACCTCGCATACCACGCCTCCCATCAGGTAATGTGCGGTCGGTACGACTTCGACCAGCCCGGCTGCCAGGTCGAAGCCACAATCGGCGCAGCGCTCGACCATGCCCTTGAACTGCTTGGCGACCTGGTCCGGACCGAGGTGTCCCATCTTGATGTAGACGCCGCCGTGCGGAGTGGTGCGTCCGGCACGCATCTCCTCGTAGATGCAGCGCGATACGAAATCCCGCGTGGCCCGTTCGGCGCGCGGGTCGCGCGCCTGCATGAAGCGTTCACCTACACCGTTGATGAGATGCCCACCGGCGCCGCGGAGGCCTTCCTCGAGCACGGTTCCAGTCATGCGCGTGTCGGGACCCGCAAGCAGACCGGTCGGATGGAACTGTACCATCTCCATATCGCGCAGCGGCAGACCTAGGCGCAGCGCCATGGCAAGACCGTCCATGCTCTTGTCGCCGGAGGGCGTGTGGTAGCGATACATGGTTGGGCCGCCGCCGGTTGCCAGCAACACGGCCTTGGCGGCCACATAGCGAAAGGCGCCCGAACGCATATCGATCAGCAAGACGCCGGCCAGGGCCTGCCGGTCGACCGTTGGAATCAGTGCTACCGCGCGGTGCTCTTCGAGACGCTGGATTGGCCGCGCCCATACCTGTTCCATCAACCTGTTGATGATCTCGATCCCGGTAAGATCACCCTTGTGCACGGTGCGATCAAAGGTCTGACCGGCGAAGGCCTTGCCATGCAGCGTTCCGTCGGGGTTGCGATCGAAGAAACAGCCAACCTCGTTTTCCAGCTCCTGCACGCGCTCGACGGCCTTGCTTACGAGCGTCCAGGCCATGTTCTGGTTGGGCAACCACTTACCACCCTCGATAGTATCCATGAAGTGACGCTCGATGGAGTCGCCTGGATTGAGCGCGACGTTGTAGCCGCCTTGGACCATGCGCGTGCAGCCGCATTTGCCGAGGAGGCCCTTACTGGCGATGGTAATGCTGAGGTCTGGGTTGGCTTGATGGGCGTGCAAAGCCGCAAAGAGACCGGCACCGCCGGAACCCAGGATTAAAACGTCCGTCGTGGTTCGTTCGAGCATGATCTCTTCGCCGCCGTCAGGCGGCGCGCACAAGAAAGACGAGCGCCAGCATGCAGGCGGTTAGCAGCGCTCCCGCCACCAGCTGCTTGTGGCCGGCAAACCAGGGCAGGTTCTCAAGCAGCAGGATGCGGATGCCTCCGAGCAAATGCAGCGTAAGCAGGAACACCAGACCCGTCTCGGCGACCTTGACCGCGGGGTTGGCCGTCCAGCGCAGAAAGCCGTCCAGCGCCGCCTCGCCGTTGAGAACCAGGGCGAAAACCAGGAAGTGGAGGGGCAGAAAGGCGGCTAGCGCCAGGCCCGAGAGGCGATGCAGCAAAGCGGCAAGCCACAAGGGATCGCGGCGGTGGCCGCCGGTGTTGGGGGCACGCCGCGGCTTGCCGCGATTGCCGTTCATGTCAGCACCACCGCTGCGACCGCGGTCACACCGAGGGCGGCCAGCAGCAGGCCGCAAGCCCACATCAGCGCCCCGAGGCTGCGGCCGCGCCAGCGCGTCCATTCGCTGGCAATGACGCGCACGCCGATAGCGGCATGGGTGGCGGCGGCCGCGACGAAAGCTGCATAAAAACCACCCCAAAAGAGGCTGCCGCGCGTTCGGGCCAGGATATCGGCGGCGCTGAAACCGCGGCTGCTGGCGTAGAAGATGACGCCAAGATGAATCAACAGCAGCGGCGCCATGAACGCGGCGCTGGCGCGCTGGAGGACATACAGGCGCACGTTCACTCGAGCTCTCCCTTGAGGTAGGCCTGCATGGTGTGGCGCTTGAGGCCGGCGATGGAGGCGGTCGGGTTCAATGCGTTTGGGCAGTGCTGTTGGCAACTTTGATGCGAATGGCAGGCATGGCAGCCCCCGGCGGCGGCAACCGCGGCCAGCCGCTGTGGATTGGCCGTGTCGCGCACGTCGTTTACCAACGTCCACGCCCGGTTGAGCGCTGCCGGCCCCAGGTAGTCGGCGTTCCAGCGCACCGTATCGCAAGCGGCGTAGCACACGGCGCAGTTGATGCATTCGATGGCGGCGTCCGCGGCCAGGCGCGCCGCCGTCGTCGGCATGATGCGCTCGATTGCGTCCTTTCGCGTCAGGCCCGGTGAGAACACGGCCCTGGCTTTCTGCCACTTCTCGAAGAACGGCCGCAGGTCGCACGCCAAGTCTTTGATGATCGGGAGATTGGCCAGAGGCCCGATCTCGAGGTTGCCATTTTTGACAACCTTCGCCGTATGCGTCCGACAGGTCCAACGTGGGCGACCGTTCACCGTCATGGCGCAGCTGCCGCACATGCCTACGCGGCAGGCAAACCGGTAGGCAAGCGTGGGGTCGACGTTGCGTTGCACCCACGTGACAACGTCGAGCACGGTCTGATTGTCACGCTGCGGCACGCGGTACACCTGGTAGCTGCCGTCCGCCTTGCCGCGCCACAGCGATACTGCGATTTCACCCATTGCTATGATCTTACCCAAACCCGCACGCGTTGTACGGCATTGTTGCCGAATCCGCCCGCATCCCAGCGTGGCTCGAGCGGTTGGGTTTCACCGTTGGCGTCGGTAGCCCGGCAGGCCAACTCGTAGTCGCCCGCTTGGGCTTGCCACAGATACCGCCAGGCTTGCCAGGCAAATTTGCCTTGCGGCGGATCGAGGCTGGCCTGCTGCCAGCGCCCGTTGATGGCAACTTCCACATGCGCGATCGGGATGCCGCCGCCCGACCAGGCTCGACCGAAAACCTCGGTGGCGCCCGCATCGAGCAAACGATGGCGGGAATACCAGTCGGGAATCCCGGGTGGGACCAGCAGCGCTTTGACGCGCATGTGCGTGACGGGCGTGCCCGGCAGGCCGGGTGCGGAACGGTAGTGGTAGCCGGCGGCTTGCTGGAATCCCTGGTAGGGCCGAGGCAGAGCTTCAATGCGGGAGAGCCATTTAACGTTACCCATGCCGTACCAACCCGGCACGATCAGGCGTAAAGGAAAACCGTGCTGGGGTAGCAGCGGGCGTCCGTTCATCGCCCAAGCCAGCAGCACGTCCTCGCCGAGCGCCAGCTCACGCTTGAGACTGCGGCCGAAATTGTGCTCGACTCCCCGATCGAAACCGCGGTCGGCGCCAATAAAGGCGATCTCGACCACATCATCCCCCAGTTGCGCGCGCTCAAGCACATGCTTGAGGCCAGCGCCGGTCCATTCGGCGGTTCCCACCGCCTCGTGCAGCCAGGGCATGCTCGGGTAGCGCGGCGTCAGTAGCCCACGGCCGTTGCCGGCGCATTCCATGGTCACGCGCAGCGTGCGTGTCGGCAGCGCCTTCAGGTCGGCGAGCGACCACGACATCGGTCTTGAGACGTGCCCTTGAAGGGCGAGCTGCCAGCTATCGTCCGCAACATAGGGAACGTCGAAGTGATTAAGCAGATAATGCAAGCCCACGGGGGTCACGTCGTGGCGGAGGGCTTCCAGCAGAATGCCCGCATTGCGATTGGCGAGGCGCACCTCATCGACGGCAAAAGCCGCCTCAACATGCTCGCGTCGCTTGGCTTCGGTGAATGGATTGGGCTCGGCCATTGCCGCCATTATAGCCGCGATTCTTGCTATCGCGATTCTTCCTGTCAGATGCCTTTGGTAATGGCGCGCAGAAGCGGCCGTCGCCAGGCAGGCCGCCCTGCAGGTTCACTGCAATTCGGCGAGCTCCCCAAGGCTCAGGGCAAAGACCTCGCCCTCGCTGTTGGCCGTATCGAGCCACAGGAATGGTAGCCGAGGGAATTGCTGCTCCAGCAGCGCGCGAGAGCTGCCGACCTCGACCACTAGGATGCCTGCGGGCGAAAGATGAGCGGCAGCCACGGCAAGAATACGACGCACGAACTCCAAGCCGTCGACGCCGCCCGCGTGTGCCAGCCTTGGCTCGGCCGCATGCTCCGGCGGGAAGGCGGCGATGGCCTCTTCGCGCACGTAGGGGGGATTGGCCAAAATGAGGTCATAGCGCCGGCCCGAGAGCGCCGCGAACAGGTCGGATTGCAGCAGGCTGATGCGCTCCTCCAGCCCATACTCGTGCACATTGCGCCGGGCCACGTCCAGGGCGGCGGCGGAGACGTCGCTGGCATCGATGCTGGCGTTGGGAAAGGCGATCGCTGCCAAGATCGCCAAGCAACCGGATCCGGTACACAGGTCGAGCGCACGCGCGATCGCATCGGGGTTCCCGACAACCTCGGCGAGGCGTCCCGCCAACAGTTCACCGATATAGGAGCGCGGCACGATAACGCGCTCGTCCACGTAGAAGGAATGTCCCTGAATCCAGGCCTCGTTGGTCAGGTAGGACGCGGGCTTGCGTGTGCTAACTCGGGTTTCAATGATCTTCGCGAGAGCCTGGCGCTCAGATGGCAGCAATTGCGCGTCGAGCCACGGTTCAAGTTGATCGATCGGTAGATGCAAACGATGCAAAATCAGATAAGCGGCTTCGTCCACCGCATTGCTCGTGCCATGACCATAACTAAGATTGGCCGCACGAAAACGGCTGACCGCATAACGCAGCCAGTCGCGTACGGTCTTAAACTGCTGATCTGGACCGATCTCCACCCTAACCGCCAACGATAATCCGCTCTTTGCGCGTTTTTGCCATCGTCAATGCCCTTTTTCTAATGAGTAGTTTCCGCGCGCAATCTTTCTTTAAGGCGCTGTCGGGGCGCCGCCGGGAGTTTGGTGGCGACGCGCCGCCTCCGTGCCGTGGGATCAAATACCAGAGGCCCAACTTAAGGTCTTGTATGAAATATGCAATTCATGCCCGTCCAGCCGACGCATGGCGCTTGTCTACAGGGCGCGCCGACGGGCGAGCCTGCCGCCTTTTGGCCATTGGCGGGGCGCCGGCGCGACCAAAAGAAAGTTCCAACATTCCGTTAGCGGCGGTAGCTAGGAATCAATCGCAACTACAAATGGCGAACGGGCATCACTTATTTTCCAGCGGAACTGCCGTGTGAGAAAACGGTTGAGATTTGGAATATTTTAAGCCATTCAATCTAAGTGGTGCGATAGCGACGGGCTTCAAGGGAATATACAATTATGGCCAAAGACCTGGACAAAATGTCCTTCAAAGAGCTGCAGGAACTCGAGTTGAAGTTGAAGAAGGCCAAAGCGAGCGCGGAGGATCGGACGCGCGCTGACGTTCGCAGCAAGGTGGAAGCGCTGATCGCCAGTGCAGGTTTTAAAGTGAGCGATATCTTCGGTGGGCGCGGTGGAAAAGGGCGCACGGTGGCTGCCAAGTATGCCAACCCCGACGATCCGTCTGAAACCTGGACCGGGCGTGGTCGCAAACCCAGGTGGCTTGCCGCCAAATTAAAGGGCGGCGATCGTATCGAGAAGTTTTTGATCAAATAAATGCCGCGACAGTTGTCAATCGTGGCGGTCGTTGGCGGAAGCCGCCGCGATCTGCCACCCCCAGGCGAGGCCCACGCGAGGTGAGGGGGCAAGCAAGAGGCGGCGCCGGTTCCTAGTGCGCGGCTTCCCAGTTGTCGGCCGCTTTTGCGTCAACGTGGATCGGCACACGCAGGCGAACCGCCGGTTCAGCCGCCTTTTCCATGACGCGGGCAATCGTTTGCAGGGCCCGGTCGATCTCGGCCTCTTTCGCCTCGAACACCAGCTCGTCGTGGACCTGTAGCAGCATTCGCACGGAGGCGAGTTGCGCGGCCTCGAGCGCCTGCGGCATGCGGATCATGGCGCGCCGGATGATATCGGCGGCCGAACCTTGAATTGGGGCATTGATGGCCGCCCGTTCCAGAAAGCCGCGCATCGAAGGGTTCTTGGTATTGATCTCGGGGTAGTGCACCCGCCGACCAAAAATAGTTTCAACAAAGCCGCGCTGGCGCGCAAGCGATTTCATACTGTCCATGTAGTCGCGAATCCCGGGAAATCGCTTGAAATAGGTCGCTATATATTCGCCGGCCTCCTGCTTGGAAATGCCAAGCTGGGCGGCGAGGCCGAACGACGAAATGCCGTATATTATTCCGAAATTGATCGCCTTGGCGCGGCGCCGCACGTCGGCGGGCATGCCTTGGACGGGGACACCGAACATTTCCGACGCCGTCATGGCGTGGATATCGAGGCCGTCGCTGAACGCGCGCGTCAGCTGCGGAATATCGGCGATATGGGCAAGCACGCGCAACTCGATCTGACTGTAGTCGGCCGAGATAAGCTTGTGACCGCGCTCGGCGATGAACGCTGTACGGATTTCCCGCCCTTCCTTGGTGCGAATGGGAATATTCTGCAGATTGGGATCGGTGGAGGCCAAGCGGCCGGTCGTCGTCGAAGCTAGTGCATAACTGGTGTGGATGCGGTTGGTGTCGGGATTGATGTGCTGAGGCAGCGAGTCGGTATAGGTCGACATCAACTTGGTGAGTTGCCGCCACTCCAGCATGACATTGATGAGCTTGCGCGCATGCTCCGGCAAGTCTTCCCTAGCGGCGAGATCGTCGAGTAGGCCGGCGCGCGTTTCCCATTGCCCAGTCTTGGTCTTGCGGCCACCTGGTAACTTGAGATTGTCGAATAGGAATTCACCCAACTGCCGCGCCGACGCCAAATTGAACTTGTGACCCGCCAGGGTATAGATCTCCTCTTCGAGGCGGGCGACGCGTTGTGCGAAGGTAGAGCTCAGGCGCGACAGGATGCTTCGGTCGACCTTGACGCCGGCTCGCTCCATCTCGCCAAGGACGCGCACCATCGGTCGCTCCAGCGTTTCGTAGACAGCGGACATATGCTCTGCGACCAGCCGAGGCTTGAGCACCATCCATAGGCGCAAGGTGACGTCGGCATCCTCGCCGGCATATTCGGTGGCCTTGTCGAGGGGCACCTGGGCGAAGGTCTTGTCGGACTTTTTGGCACCGGGCGCGTGCTGCAGCACATCGCTGAAGGGAATGCAGGTATGGCCGAGGTGGCGCTCGGCCAATTCATCCATGCCGTGGTTACCGCGACCGCCGTCGAGGGCGTAGGAGACAAGCAGCGTATCGTCCAGGGGAGCGAGCGCAATGCCATGCTGGGCCAGCACGACGCAATCGTACTTGAGATTCTGGCCGATCTTGAGGACAGAGGCATCCTCCAGCAGCGGGCGCAAAACGCTCAGAGCATCGCCGACGTGGACCTGCTTCAGCGCTCCTTCCCCGAAATCGAAGGTACCGCTCGCTGGTCGATGTCCAAGCGGGACGTAACAGGCCCTGCCGGGTGCCACTGCCATCGCGAAACCAACAAATTCCGCCCGCATCGGATCGAGACTGGTTGTTTCGATATCGAAGGCGAGCCGGCCAGCGGCACGCGCTTCGGCGATCCAGCCCTCGAGGACGGCAAGATCGGTCACGGTTTCGTAGGTGCTGCGCTCGATTTTGGCGCTTGCCGCTCGACGGGCGACCGCGGCCTTGGCGCTCGGCGTCCAGGCGCCGGGCGCGGCGGGCTTTGCCGCGAGCTTGCCGCGGTCTTGCACCTCCAGCTCGCCGGCGCGGTTGGGGCTCGCGGCGGGCGCGCGTTGCGCCGGCGGTGGGGCTGCCGTACCGAGGCCCTCGGCAATGCGCTTGGTCAGCGTCGCGAATTCCATTTCCCGCAAAAACCCCAGCAAGTGCTGAGCGTCGGGAGCACGGACACCCAGCTGCTGAGGTGCGACCTCGAGCGCGACATCGTCCTTTAGCTTTACCAAATCGTACGAGAGGCGGGCCTGGATGGCGAACTCCGTCAGGCGCTCGCGGCGCTTGGGTTGTTTGATTTCGGCCGCGCGGCGCAGCAATGTCTCGAGGTCGCCGTATTCATTGATCAGCTCGGCCGCGGTCTTGACTCCAATGCCGGGCACACCGGGGACGTTATCAATCGAATCGCCTGCCAGCGCCTGCACGTCGATGACACGCTCGGGCGGCACCCCGAAGCGCTCGCGTACCTCATCGGGACCGATGCTGCGATTTTTCATGGTGTCCAGCATCGAAACGCCCGGGCCCACCAACTGCATGAGATCCTTGTCGGAGGACACGATCGTTACATCGCCGCCACTCTCGATCGCGCGTTTGGCGTAGGTGGCGATCAAATCGTCCGCTTCGAAGCCGTACTGTTCGACGCAGGCTATATTGAACGCCTTGACGGCGTCGCGGATCAGCGAAAATTGCGGCACAAGCTCTTCCGGCGCCGGCGGGCGGTGTGCCTTGTAGTCCTTGTAAATCTCGTTACGGAAGGTTTTTTCGCTCGCGTCGAATATGACCGCTATATGCGTCGGGCCGCTCGACTTGCGCGCATCCTGCAGCAATTTCCACAACATGCCGCAGAAACCATGCACGGCCCCGACGGGCAGCCCGTCCGATGGCCGCGTGAGCGGAGGCAGGGCGTGGAAAGCCCGGAAAATGTAGCCCGAGCCGTCGATCAAGTAGACTTGACTGCCCTTGATGATGGGCACGGGTTCGCCGGCCGGGACCGAGCAGAGGCCGGCGCCGCGGTCGGACTTGTCATGCCTGGTGGATTGGGTGGCCATGCCGCGCACTATAGTTGGACGGGACGGATTGTCAG
>Ga0126377_10004161_pt1 | contig 10467 bp, 8 predicted proteins | sample PanSoiMetPlot_22_FD_92647 | JGI IMG/M metagenome (GOLD analysis project Ga0126377, IMG submission 92647) | Tropical forest soil microbial communities from Panama - MetaG Plot_22 | ecosystem: Environmental > Terrestrial > Soil > Tropical forest > Bulk soil | place: Panama | collected 2016-02-17 | reverse complement strand
TTATGCGGTTTTTCAGCATTTCTACCTAGCGTTTCCCGCAAAATCAGAACTGAATTTCGCATTCAGGAAAATGCATTGGACGGTGTGCTTTTGCGAATCCTCTATTGCGGCACCGAGCGCGACTGCGCCGCCGTGCGCGCGGCCGCGGCGCCGGGCCTGGCCATCGTGACCTGGAGCGAAAGCCGCGCTCCGACCGAGTTCATCCGCACCGCCGAGAGTGGCGCGCAGATCGAAGCCGTCATCGTCGGCCAGGGGTGGGTCTCGTCGCTCGGTACTCCCGTTCTTTCCGATATCCTGAGCGCCGATGACGCGCTCTCGGTCGTCATCGAGGCCGGCAAGCTCGATGGCATTTCGGAGCGCATCATGTCCGGCCGCATCATGGCGGTGCCGGACGACCGCGCGCGCACACTGCAGCTCGCTGCCGCCCTTGCGCAGAGATGCCGGGCCGAGCGCTCGTTAGCGGCCGCGCGCCGCGAGTTCGACGCGGCGCAGCGCGCCGCCAAGCTCGTCTCGACCGAGCACCAGCGCCAGCGCCGCGAACAGGACCGCCTGTTCGAGACCGCACTTCACAACATGTCGCAGGGCCTGTGCATGTTCGACGCGGACGCGAATCTGGTCGTCTGCAACGACCGCTACGTCGAGATGTACGGCATCTCGCGCGAGGTTGTCGGGCCCGGCATCCCGTTGCGCAGCATCCTCCTGCACCGCAAGCAGCACGGAAATTTCCCTGGCGATGCCGACGTCTACATCAAGGATCTGATGGCCGCGGTCGCCAAGGACAAGTTCTGCACCATGCTGGTCCAGTCGGGCGACGGCCGCACGATCTCGATCGTCAATCGCGCCATGGACAATGGCGGCTGGGTCGCGACCCACGAGGACATCACCGAGCGGACGCGGGCCGAGGCGAAAATCCGGCACATGGCGCGGCACGACAGCCTGACCGGACTCGCGAACCGCGTCGCGTTCCAGGATGAGATGGAGCAGGCGCTGAGGCGCGTGCGCCGGGGCCAGAAGGTCGGGGTGCTCTGCCTCGATCTCGATCACTTCAAGAACGTCAACGACACGCTCGGACATCTGGTCGGCGACAGGCTGCTGGTCGCCGCCGCCAAACGGCTCATGGAGACGGTGCGCGAGACCGACACCATCGCACGGCTCGGTGGCGACGAGTTCGCCATCCTGCAGACCGATCTCGACAAGGTGGACTGCGCCGGCTCGTCCGCCCAGCGCATCATCGACGCGATCAACCTGCCCTACGATCTCAACGGCCATCAGGTCGTGGTGAGCACCAGCATCGGCATCGCGATCGCGCCCAACGACGGCGAGTCGACCGAACAGCTCCTGCGCAACGCCGACATGGCGCTCTATCGCGCCAAATCGGACGGGCGCTCGACCTTCCGCTTCTTCGAGCCCGAGATGGACGAGCAGCTCCAGGCCCGCCGCCTGCTCGAGATCGATCTGCGCAATGCCGTCGCCAACAACGAATTCGAGCTGTTCTACCAGCCGCAGGTCGACGCCGCGACCGAGGAGATCACCGGCTGCGAGGCGCTGCTGCGCTGGAAGTCGCCGACCCGCGGCATGGTCCGGCCGGCCGAGTTCGTGCCACTCGCCGAAGAGATCGGCCTGATCGTGCCGATCGGCGAATGGGTGCTCATCCAGGCATGCTGCGAGGCCGCCTCGTGGGAGAAGCCGGTACGGATCGCCGTCAACCTGTCGTCCGCCCAGTTCAAGAGCCGCCGCGTGGTGCAGAGCGTCCTCAATGCGCTCGCGGTCTCGGGGCTCGACGCCCGTCGCCTCGAGCTCGAGATCACCGAATCTGTGCTCTCGCACGACAACGCGGGGACGTTGCGGACCCTGCACGAGCTGCGCGGGTTCGGGATCAAGATCTCGATGGACGATTTCGGGACCGGCTACTCGTCGCTGAGCTATCTGCGCAGCTTTCCGTTCGACAAGATCAAGATCGACCGTTCCTTCATCAAGGACATCTCGGCCAAGGGCGACTGCTCCGCCATCGTCAAGGCGGTGGTCAGTCTCGGCCGCGGGCTCGGCATTACGACCACCGCCGAAGGGGTCGAGACCGCCGAACAGCTCGACCATGTGCGCTCGGAAGGCTGCACGGAGGTGCAGGGATATCTGTTCAGCGCGCCGCGGCGGGCCGAGGACGTCCGCGCCTATTTCGCCCGCAACAAGGTGCGCACCGCCGCCGCCTAACAGAGTGTGGTCGACCGGAGCAGAGTGAGTGATGCATGAATGCAACACCGAACCGGTATCGCGCATGGTACCCGATGGCGCTTGCCAGTTTTGCCCATCAACCCATTGATATGTGTGAACAACTTCTTTGTGCCGCAAAGCTGAAAAATACGCTTCGCCGCCTACTGTTGTGGGCGCGCTACAGTCGCGCCGGCCACGGCGTGGTAGCAATGCCACACATTAACGAAGAGCGATCTGAGGATCACATGCTTGCCTATTTGACCGCCGAGGGCCGGCTTCTTGGTTGCACCAGGGGCGACTGGGCTCTGTTGCTGGGCGGCTTTGCGTTGGTTGGTTTCGTGACGTTGCTCACCGCGTAACCGACGGCGCATTTGCCGTTGCCTGCTCCATTGCCTGCTCCTGCGACCTTGATCTCACCGACCCCCGTCGATTTCAGAACCTTGGCGGCTCGCCCGTAAACGCCTGCCGAATGACGTTCTCGACGTCCACTGCCGTGACCGGCCGCGGATTGGGAAACGTGCGCTTGCCGACGATGTCGGCCGCACGCGGAATGTCGGCCTCGCGCAGGCCCAGGTCCTTGAGCCCGGTCGCGAGCCCGCACGCCACGTCGATGTCGTAGAGCGCGCGCGCGGGATCATGCGCCCCGAGCGCGCGCGCCAGCCGCTCCATGGCGTCAGGCGCCGCCGACGCGTTGAACGCCGCCGCATAGGGCAGGACCGCCGCGTGTGTGGGCGCGTGCTCGGTGCCGAAGTTCTGCCGGATCCGCTGGGCGATCGTGTGCGACAGGCCGACGGTCGCGCGGAACGCCGCCGCGAGCCAGGCGCCGTAGAGCGCGTCGGTGCGCGCCGCGACGTCCTTCGGATCGGGCTTGAGGCGCGGCAGCGCCGCCGCAATCCGACGCGCTGCCTCCTCGGCGAGCGCCAGCACGATCGGGTTGGCGTCCGGCCCGTAGAGCGATTCGACCGCGTGCGCCATCGCGTTCATGCAGCTTGCCGCCGTGATGGGAAACGGCAGGTCGAGCGTGAGATCGGGATCGTAGATCGCGCTCGCCGGCAGCGCATGCTCCGATTCGCCCCTGCGCTCGTCGGCGCCCGTGCCGATGTACCAGCGCGGCGCCATCTCGGAGCCCGAATAGGTGGTCACCACGGCGATGTATGGCAACTTCGTCGCCGCCGCGACCGCCTTGGCAAGCCCGATCGGCGAGCCGCCACCCACGCAGACGAAGCCGTCAGCCGAGCGCCGCTCGAGCTCGGCGACGATCTCGTCGAACGCCGCGGCCGGCATGCCGGGCCGCGCCGCATTGCTCACCCCGACGAGGCGGCCGCCCAACCGCGCGCCGACGCTCCGCGCAAGCTCGCCGCGCCCCTGCGAGCACAGCACCAGCGCGCGCGTCATCTTCAGGCGCTCGGCCTCCTCGCCGATGCGCGCGACGACCCCGCGTCCGAACAGGACGCGCAGGCGGTCGGACGTGTAGACGAACGGATCGGGCATGTAGCGGCTCCGCAACTCGGGGTCGGTGATGTGGGATGAAAGGCGATTGACGGCGGCAATATGAACCACCGCGATTTTACCGGCAATGGAATGGTCCGATGTCGTACGTGTGCGCGCAGGCTGGCAACTCTATGATTCCAGTGCCGCTTTTGAAGCCGACGTTGGCATCGCCGCCGCCGAGAAATCGTGCGAAGTTCGCGGTTCGCGGCAGTGGTGCCAAAAGGGAAACATTGCCTGCCAATTCGTGTTATCATTGCGAGAGCCCGATGTACGCGGATCCGGGATACCTGCCATGATGCCTTTTGCTGCCCTCACCCTCGCCGGCAACCTGCTCACGGTCGCAGCCGACAAGGTCCCGACCCTGAAGGTCGAGCCGAGTTGCAAGGCGGCCGGCGTCGAAGGCGTGATCACCGGACGCACCGCTGAGTCCTGTCTCAACGACGAGCACTCCGCCCGCGATGAGCTGAACAAGAACTGGTCGAGCTTCTCGAGCGACGACAAGAACCACTGCCTCTCGATGGTTTCGACCGGCGGGGGACCAAGCTACGTCGAACTGCTGTCCTGTCTCGAGATGTCGCGCGACGCCAAGAAGATCGCCGAGGGTCGCAAGCCCGACGAGCAGCCGACGAAGCCGGCGACCGCGACGCGCCGCAAACGCTGAACAGCACAGACCTGGAGTTGCGTCACAGCGGCTCGACCTGTGCGGTCGCGTCGGCTTGACTCGGTCGACCGCTTCGCCAACAACCCTGTGGAAGGATCTGACGCATCGGCGCGCGCATGTGCGCGCCGGCGTCGCAGGGAGCGAACGATGGGGCCCGTGGAGGCGGATCAGGCGGCCGCGCAGGCCACTGTGCAAGCCACTGTGCAGGACGCCGCGATCTCGGCCCGCAACGCCAGCAAACTCTTTCTCGACGGTACGGTGGTCGCATTCCGCCAGCTCACATTGGCGGTGCGTCCCCAGGAGATCCTCTGCATTGTCGGCCCGAGCGGCTGCGGCAAAACGACCTTCCTGCGCGCCATCGCCGGGCTGATCGATCTCAGCGCCGGCGAGCTGGTGGTCCGCGGCAAGATCGTCGCCGGCCCGCCCGACGGCGTCGCGATGGTGTTTCAGCATTTCGGCCTGCTGCCGTGGAAGACCGTGTTCGCCAATGCGGGCTTCGGGCTCAAGATCGCGGGGGCATCCGCCGCCGTCATCGCCGAGCGGGTGCGGCATTATCTCGACCTCGTCGGCCTCACCGGCTTCGAGAATCACTATCCCTATCAGCTCTCCGGCGGGATGCAGCAGCGCGTGGGACTCGTGCGCGCGCTCGCGATCAATCCCTCGATCCTGCTGATGGACGAGCCGTTCGCGGCGCTCGACGCGCAGACGCGAGAGGTGCTGCAGGACGAATTGCTCCAGCTGATGCAGCGCCCGGACGAGCGCAAGACCATGGTGTTCATCACCCACTCGATCGACGAGGCGATCCTGCTCGGCGACCGCATCGCCGTGATGACGGCGCGCCCCGGCCGCATCAAGGAGGTGATCGAGCTTCCGTTCGGCCGCCCGCGCGACGTCGAGGCGGTGCGTGCCGATCCGCGCTTCGCCGAGCTGCGCGCCCACATCTGGCGCCAGCTCCACACCGCGCGGCCGCGACGCGCCGTCAAGGCGGCCTGACGATGACGGTCGAAGCCGACAATGCGGCGCTCGCCGGCCTCGCGGACGAGAGCGAGGACCGCGCGCGCGCCCAACAGGCGGCCGCGCAGCGCCGGCGGATGAAGCAGCTCCAGACCGTCGCGATCCGCGCCGCCTCGCTCGCGGTCGTGCTCGGCCTGTGGCAGATCTTCGGCGCGCAGGTCGATCCGGTGCTGTTCACCACGCCCAGCAAGGTGATGTCTGCCGCCGTCGTGATGATCGGCAGCGGCGAGCTGTGGACCTATCTCGCGCCGAGCCTGGGCGTGCTGCTGTGTGGGCTCACCCTCGCCGCACTGATCGGCATCGCGACCGGCCTCTTGCTCGCGCGCTTCTGGGTGCTCGACGTCGCGCTCGGGGTCTACATCACGTTCCTCTATTCGACACCGAGCGTCGCGCTGGTGCCGCTGATCGTGCTGTGGGCGGGCTTCGAGTTCCCCGCTAAGGTCGTGATCCTGTTCCTGTTCGCGTTCTTCCCGATGGCGATCAACACCTATCAGGGGGTCAAGAACGTCGACCCCAAGCTGATTGAGGTCGGCCGCGCGTTTCGCTGCAGCGAGCGCCAGCTCTGGGTCAACATCGTGCTTCCGGGCGCGCTGCCCTTCATCGTCACCGGCCTGCGGCTCGCGGTCGGGCGCGGGTTGATCGGCATGGTGCTCGCCGACCTCTACACCGCGATCTCCGGCATCGGCTACCTGATCGTGCGCACGGCCGCGACCTACCAGGTCGACAAGATGTTCGTTCCGATCGTCACGCTCGGCATCCTCGGCGTCACGCTGACGGCGCTGCTGCGCGTGCTGGAGATCTGGGTCGCGCCCTGGACCGCGGCGCGAGACCAGGATTGATGATTCACTCCGTCATGGCCGGGCTTGTCCCGGCCATCCACGTCTTGCTTCGGGTCACGCCGTGAAGACGTGGATGCCCGCGACAAGCGCGGGCATGACGCAATGAGACGTGGGAGGAATTTCAAAAATGCCCAGCTTGTATCGCCTCTGCTCCCTCCTGGTTCTGGCTGGTTTGTCGTTCTCAGGCGCCTCACCCGCTTCCGCGCAGACCTGCCCGACCATGCGCAAGATCAATGTCGGCGTCTCGGTCTCGCCGCCGAACGTCGTGCATACGGCCGCCTATGTGGCGAAGGAGCTCGGCATCTTCGCCAAGCACTGCATCGACGCCACCATCATCCAGTTCGATGGCGGCTCCTCGCCGGCCGCCTCGGTGGCGCTGACCCAGGGCAGCACCTTCACGTCGGTCAACGACGTGCAGGTCGGCCGCGGCATGAAGGTCAAACAGGTGTGGGGCCTCGCGCCAAAGACGCCGCAGGCCTATGTGGTCGCGGAAAACATCAAGACCTTCGCGGACCTCAAGGGCAAGCGCCTGTCCGCCGCCGGCGGCGGCGTCGGCAGCTTCAACTGGCGCATCGGCCGCGAGGCGCTCGCCAAGGCCGGCCTCACCGTCGACGACGCCCAGTTCATCTCGCAGGGCACCGCCGGCCGGCTCGCCGGGCTGGTCGCCGGGCAGATCGACGGCGTGTCGCTGCATCCCGAGGACGCGATGCTCGCCATGAAGCAGAAGCCCGGCCTGCACATCCTCGCCCAAGTCGTTGATCTCGTTCCGAACTACATGTTCAACGGTTACGGCGCCTCGACCGACCTGATCGCCAAGGATCCCGCCCTCATCCGCGACCTCACCGCCTCGATGATCGAGGCCAACCGCACGATCTACCGCGAGAAGGACAAGGTCCTGCCGATCATCACGGCGGCGACGCAGAAGCCGCCCGAGGCGGTCGCCTATGCGTGGGAGCAGCTCACCAAGAGCTGCATCTGGTCGGTCAACACCGGGTTCGATCGCGCCCGCACGCAATGGACCATCGACAACGACGTCATGCATGGCGACATCGACGCCGCGAAGAAACCTTCGGTCGACGACGTCATCGACGAGAAGCTCGCCGCCGAGGCGGTCGCCGCGGTCGGCGGTCCGGTCACCATCGGGGGCTGCAAGGATTGACGGATCTTCCCCTCTCCCCTGCGGAGAGAGGGAGCAGAAAGGAACACCGCTCATGAACATCAACGTCCCACCGCCCGACGGCGCCGTGCCGTGGGAGCAGGTGCGTACCCGGCTCGACCAGAACGGCCCGTTCGCCAACATGTACGACACGCCGCTCTACCGCGACGCCGTGTGGGAGCAGTTCTCCGCGAAGGAATATGCGCGCCGCTACGCGGCGCTGCGCGACAAGATGCGCGAGCACGGGCTCGACGCCGTGATCGTGCCCGGCGGCCCGAGCCACTGGAGCTTCGGCGGCGGCATGACCTGGCTCACCGGCCACTGGGAGTGGCACGCGCTCGCATCCTACGTGCTGGTCCCGCTCGACGCCGAGCCGACGCTGGTGTTCTCGATGGGCGGCACCCATTGCGAGGCGGTTCGCCGACAGGTGGCGCCGGCGCTCACCGACGTGCGCCAGAGCCGCGGCGGCCGCTATGCCGAAGTGATGGTGGAGCGCTGCAAGGAGATCGGGCTCACCAAGGGCCGCATCGGCCTGGTCGAGATCGACCCGCGGCACAAGGACTACCTGCCGGTCAACCAGTACAACGACCTCAAGGCCGGCCTGCCCGACGTCGAGCTGGTGTTCACCCGCAGCTTCATCCACGAGCTGGTGATCATCAAGAGCGCGGAGGAGCTCGACTGCGTGCGCAAGGCGGGCGTGCTGTGCCAGCGCGCCATGGAGGCGATGGTGGCGGCTGCCAAGCCCGGCGCGACCGAGTCGGATCTGCGCGGCGCCGCCGGCGCCGCGATGCTGCAGGGCGGCGGCGACATCGATTTCCTGATCATCGGCTCGACCCCGATGGCCAACCCGGCGCTGTTCTTCGGCAATCCGCGTCCTTCCGAGCGCAAGCTTGCCAAGGGCGACATCGTCATCATGGAGCTCGCCGCCGGCTATCGCGGCTACACGGCGCAGATCGGTTCGCCGATCTGCCTCGGGCCGCCCACCGACATGGTGCGGAAATTCTGGGAGGAAATAACCTTGCCCGGGTACCGGAAGATCGTCGCCGAGATCAAGCCCGGCAACCCGATCGACAATGTGCGCATTGCGGCGCAGTTCTTCCGTCAGCAGGGCGTGCAGTCGCGCCCGACGCAGATCCACGGCATCGACATCGTCACGGCGACGCCACACGTCTTCGCCGAGCGCACCGAGGCGCGCGACGCCGACAAGGTGTTTCTCCCCGGCATGGTCACCATGGCGGAGCCCAACCCGATCACCGCCGACGGCATGTTCGGCATCTTCTTGGGTCACACTTTCATCGTGACGAACGATGGCCACGAGGTGGTGGACAATTTCCCGCTCGAGCTCGCGATCGCATAGTCTTACTGCGTCACTGCCGCGTCATGCTCCAGAATCAACGAATGAGTGCGCGCTACCTCGCGTCGGCCGCGCCCGCCGCCGCCCGGTCCCATGCCGCGAAGGCGTCGCCGAAGGCGCGCTCGCCCGCGGCGCCCTTCTCGATCGCCAGGATGGCGCGTCGGCCGTCGTCGTAGACGACCGCGAGGTCGAACCAGGGACGCTCGCGCAGGAGCTGCAGATTGGCGGCTCGATCGGCCTCGGCGACCGCCAGGGCAGCGACGAAATACCCGGACGTGACCTTGACGGTGAGCGCGTGGAGCGGAACGCCGCGGGCATTTTCCTCGCTCTTCATCAGGATGCCGACGACACTGAGCACCGACCCGTGCGGGCTGTGGGCCGGCAGCGCGAACATGAGATCGATCGTGTGACTCGCCGGCAGCCATCGATCTCGATTGCGGCGCAGAACGCACCGCAATGTCATGCCGCGCCCGGGGATCGTGATCTCGCCGCCCACCACCATGTCGGGCGACCGATCGGAGCCGATCGACTCCATGGTGGCGCTCCACAATGCGCTGCCAGCGAGACGCGTGACGCGTGGACCAGCCGGATCCTCGTCGTAAAGGAATGCGCGCGCATCGCCGTTTTCGCCGTCCCGCGCACCGACATTTGCCTCCGCGGCGCGCAAGCTGCGTGACCCGGGCCAGGCGATACCGGCAGCGGTCGCGGCGGCGCCGATCAGCAGCGCACGCCGCGTCGGCCGGACCAGCGGTTGCACGCTCCGGCGCCGCCCGCTCCAGTCCGCCGAGTGGTTGCGCATAGGCTGAGATAGGGAGGAGAAAAGCGGCGAAAACGGGCCGGGACACCGAGGTCGAGTCACGGCCGCTGCCGGTATTGCGGCGCGGGCGGATTGTCCCTATCAAACGTCGCAATCAGCAAAACGCGCATCGGGAGGACGCCATGTGGATCGTATCAAGCTGCGGACGGTCCTGTGCACCGCACGGGCTCGTCGCCGCCCTCGTCGGGCTTGCGGCTGCCGCGCTCGCCGGCTCGTCCTGCCTCGCGCAGAGCGCGCCGACCTGCCCGAACGGCCTGCGCAAGATCAACATCGGGACCGCGGTCGCGCCACCCAACGTGGTGCACACCGCGCCCTACGTCGCGAAAGCGCTCGGCTTTTTCGCCAAGCGCTGCATCGACGCCAACATCATCCAGTTCGACGGCGGCGCCGCCGGAACCTCGGTGACCGCGGTCGGCCAGGGTACCGCCATCTCCAACCTGCCCGACGCTGCGATCGCGCAGGGGCTCAAGGCGCGCCAGATCTGGGGCCTCGCGCCACGCCCGCCGCAGGCCTACGTGGTGTCGGCCGAGATCAAGACGCCGGCCGACCTCAAAGGCAAGCGGCTTTCCGCCGCCGGTGGCATTGGCGGCTTCAACTGGCTGGTCGGCCGCGCCGCGTTGCGCGCCGGCGGGCTCACGGTCGACGACGCCCAGTTCATCTCGCAAGGCACCGCCGGGCGGCTGCCCGGATTCGTCGCCGGCCAGATCGACGGCGTCGCGCTGCATCCGGAGGATCTCTATCTCGTGCGCCAGAAGAAGCCGGGCGCGCATGTGCTCGCCATGGTGTCCGATCTCTGGCCGAAATACTCATTCAACGCCTATGGTGCGGCCGAGTCGATGATCGCCAGGGACCACGACCTGCTGCGCGACACCATTGCGGCGATGATCGAGGCCAACCGCGCGATCTACGGCGAGCCGGAGAAGGCCA
>Ga0126377_10004160_pt1 | contig 10468 bp, 6 predicted proteins | sample PanSoiMetPlot_22_FD_92647 | JGI IMG/M metagenome (GOLD analysis project Ga0126377, IMG submission 92647) | Tropical forest soil microbial communities from Panama - MetaG Plot_22 | ecosystem: Environmental > Terrestrial > Soil > Tropical forest > Bulk soil | place: Panama | collected 2016-02-17 | reverse complement strand
CACGGCCTGCGATTCGACATGCCACTCCACATCCACGTGGACGGCACTCACCCACTCCAGGGAACCCAGATGTTTGCGCACGGCGTCAGCAAGCTCCGCCGCATAGTTGCGGGCGGGGAATCCCAGCCGCAGCGTCAGCCGGACGCTCGTTCCCGACACGTCCACCTGCTGCACCGCCCCGGCGCTGCCCAGATCCAGGCCCAGATACGGCTCGCGAAAGGATTCGACAAGACCGCGTACCGCAGTCTCACGCTCAGTGGTCATGAATGGTCCTGTGCGGGGAAACCCGCAATCGCCGCGAAATCTTCAGCAGGCGGGTTCCGTGCAAAACGTGCGGCGGCGATGTGCTTCGGTGGTGGCGGATTGTAGCGGAATGTCGCCCGCTGCTGCCGATCCACGGGCCGGGTAACCTGCCCTCCCTGCATTACGGGGAAATTTCTCATGCGGCATAGGCAGTTGCCGCGCAGCAAGCATGGCATAATGGGTCCAACGCTCGAATGCACCGGGACGAAGGTTCGTGTCGTCCCATGGCAGAGACAGATACTCTTCCGGGAATCCGGTCAATAAACTCCGGGGCGAAGCCAAGACCTTCGCACTCAAAGGCCGGGACCGACGCGATGGATACCGAGACGATTCGATGAGTTTTTTTTCCGACCTCAGAGCCGAACGCGTGATCGCGGAGATCAGGGGCATCGGCGATCCGAGCAACCCGGAAGCGCAGAAGGCGTTTCAGAAGCTCGCCAAGCTCGGGCCGAGCGCGATTCCCAAGATCCTTGACGCCACCGCGGTGGCGGACAAGAAGGAAACGGCTGCGTATGTGGACATCCTCGCGCAGCTCGTCGACAACAAGACTTTCCCGCTGCTGGCACAGGGCCTGGTGGACGGCAGCCCCCGGACGCTGGCGGCCGTCGGCTGGGCACTCACCAACAGCACCAACTACAGCCCGGCGTTGCTGATCGACCTGCTCGGACGCGAGGACATCTCCAAGCCGACGGTGATCGAAATCATCGCAGCCCAGAAGAATCGCTTCACGGTCCGCGAGCTGCTGCAGCATGCCTACAACCAGGAGGCCAATGAGAAAGCGGCGTTGTTCCGCATCATCGGCGACCTGGCTGACGCGTCGAGCATTTCCGAGCTGATCAGCCGCATCGAGGGCAAGGATTCGGCCGCGCGGATGCACATCATCAACATCCTGTCGCGCTTCAACCGGCCGGAAGTCTCCGCGGCGCTGCAGACCCAGCTGAAGGATCCGAACAAGCTCATCCGGCAGGCAGCCCTGAATGCACTGTCCAGGATGGACGGCCCCATCAACATCGCCGCGGTCTGCCAGATGCTGCGCGATCCGGACCTGGAAGTGCAGAGCCGCGCCGTCGATGTGGTGGTGCGCGCGAAAGATCCGGACACGATGAAGTACCTCGTGGACGTGCTCAAGGATGAAAACGAGTACGCCCGCCGCGCCGGCGTCGAAGTTCTGAATCACCTCGGCACTGCGCGCGACATCAAGCACCTGCTGCAGGTCATCAAGGACGACGACTGGTGGGTACGCACGCGCGCCGCTGACGCGCTCGGCAAGATCGGCGGTCCGCGGGTCGTCGACGCTGTCATCGAACTCATCAAGGACGAAGACGAGGACGTCCGGCGTGCTGCCATCGAGATCCTCAACCAGACCAAGGACGAGCGTGCCGTCAACTTCCTGCTCGAAGCCACGAAGGACAAGGACTGGTGGGTCAGCGAGCGTGCCATCGACGCGCTGGGCGAGATCGGCAGCCGCAAGGCGGTGCCGGTGCTGGTCGGTTTGCTGAACACTGACAATGTCCGGTCCATCCCCGCGCTGATCCGCGCGCTCGGCAAGATCGGCGAGCCGAAGGTCATCGAGCACCTGCTGAAGCTGCTCGACCGGCCCGAGAAGGAAATCAAGGTCGAAGCGATCAATGCGCTCGGACGTCTCGCCGACGACAAGCGTGCGGACAGCGTGCGCGGTTTCATCCAGTCGGTGGGCTCGACCGCCACCGACGAAACCATCGTTCACGCTGCCCAGCGCGCCATCGAAGAGCTGGACAGCCGTTACTCCAGCACCGCCATCGCCGCGCAGGCCAAGGCGGCAAAGATGGTCGAGCCGGCACGCACGCTGCTGATCGAGAAAGGCGATGTGGACGCGGTCATCAAGAAGGTCGAGGAGTCGAACGTCGCATCCAACCGGCTGGATATCGCAGCACTCAAGCCGGGCGAAATCCTCGAGGGCCGCTACAAGTACATCGAGAAGATCGGCAAGGGTGCGTTCGGTACCGTGCTGCTGGTGGAAGACACGGTCGTCGAAGAACGGCTGATCCTGAAATTCCTCAACCCGAACGTCTCGCAGGACGAGGAGATGATGAAGCGCTTCGTGCACGAGCTGCGCTACTCGCGCAAGATCACGCACCGCAACGTCATCCGCATCTACGATTTCCTCTACATGCGGGGCAATTACGCCATCTCCATGGAGTACTTTCCCTCTCACACGCTGGGCGCCGAGATCGTCAACGAAAAGCCGCTGCCATTGGCCCGCGCCATTCAGTACGGCAGCGACATTGCAACGGGCATGTCGGTAGCGCACCAGGCGGGCATCGTGCACCGCGATCTGAAACCCGCGAACGTCCTGATCAACAACGAGGGGCTGCTGAAGATCGTGGACTTCGGCGTTGCCGCCGCACACAAGGAAGGCGATACGCAGCTGACCAAGACCGGCTATGTGATCGGTTCGCCGAAATACATGGCGCCGGAGCAGATCCTGGGCAAGAAGGTGGACGAACGCGCGGACATCTACAGCCTGGGCGTCATCCTCTATGAAATGGTGACGGGCCAGCCGCCGTACAGCCGCGGCGACCACATGTCCGTCATGTACCAGCACGTTCAGGGAAAAGCCAAGTCGCCGATTGAGGTAAACCCCGCACTGCCCCAGGCGCTGTCGGAAATCGTCGTGAAAGCCATGGCCGTCGACAAACTCAAGCGCTTCCAGACCATGGACGAAATGCGGGCGGCAATGGAAAAGGCCCTGTAGAACGGGCCAATGGCTTCCGGGCCCTGCGGCGGCCCGGCCAGAAAGTCAGAAGAAGCCGCAACTTGAGAGACATACCCCACAGTCTGGCGAGGTACGACGGATACACTGTAGGCTGTAGGTGAAAAGTCTGCCCGGGGGGCCTGCAGCTCATGTCGTTACCCAGTCCTTTGTCGCCGTCGCGGCCGTCCGGCCAGTGGCCCGCCGCCAGCTGCCGGTAGCCTTGCCATGGCCCGCATTGACGCCTTTCTCAAGCTCGGCACCGACCAGGGGTGCTCCGACATCCATTTCGCCGTCGGCCTGCCGCCGATGCTGCGCATGTACGGCGACCTGATGCCGATCAAGTTCCGCGACCTGAGTCATTCGGAGCTCGAGGGCTACGTCGCCGAAATCATGAGCAAGCCGAACCAGGACGCGCTGCGCAAGGGTCTGGACGTGGACTTCTCCTACGTGTCAGCCAACGGCGGGCGCTTTCGCGTCAATGTGTTCCGCAAGGACACCGGCGTCGGCGCGACGTTCCGCGCCATTCCTACGGAAGTACCGACACTGGACCGGCTCGGGTTGCCGCCGACCATCAAGAAGCTCTGCGACAACCACCAGGGCATGATCCTCGTGACGGGTTCGACCGGCACGGGCAAGTCCACCACGCTGGCCGCGATGATCGATCATCTGAACCAGACACGGCGCGTGAACATCATCAGCCTCGAGGACCCGATCGAGTTCGTCCACAAGAGCAAGCAGAGCCAGGTCATTCAGCGAGAACTGAATACGCACCTGCCCTCGTTTGCCGAAGGCGTGCGTGCTGCCATGCGCGAAGACCCGGATGTCATCCTGGTCGGCGAGTTGCGCGATGCCGACACCATCCGCTGGGCCATGACAGCAGCAGAAACAGGCCACCTCGTGCTCGGTACGCTGCACACCACCGGCGCGGTCAAGACCATCGACCGTGTCGTCGACGCCCTGCCTGCGGACGAACGCGAACAGACCAAGGGCTTCCTGTCGCAGAGCCTGCTCGCGGTGGTGACGCAGGTACTGGTCAAGACTCCCGACCAGCGCGGTCGCAAGGCGATCTGCGAAATCATGGTCGTCACGCGCGCCATCGCCAAGCTGATCATGACGGATCAGACCCACCAGATTCCCACGCAGCTGCAGACCGGCAAGGACCTGGGCATGCAGATGCTGGACCAGGCCCTGCTGGCCAACGTGCAGGCGAAGGAAATCGACGCCGACGATGCCTACGTGTACGCCTCCGACAAGCGGCTGTTTTCGCGCTACGTCACCGATACCAGCGTGCTGCCGAAGCTGGACCTGGCGCCGGGATGAACCTGAGTGATGCGTGACGAGTGATGAGTGACCAGCAAGAAAACAGAGGCCCGCCTTGCTGCTCCGGTCAGACTGCTCTCAGCAGCGTCTTCGCGTCTCCGGTAGTTCTCTCCGACTTCCTGCCCGTCACTGGTCACCCGTCACCCGTCACCTTCCTCCCATGAGCACCGAAGCCACCTCGGGAACGTCCCCGGTCGCCACCGGCAACAGTTACGTTCCGCGCAAGATCGACGAGTTCCTCAAGGAAGTGCTGAGCCGCAACGGATCGGACCTGCACTTCATCGCCGGCGATCCGCCGCGGGTTCGCCTGTATGGCGAACTGCACACGCTGCGCCCCGAACCGCTGAAGCCCGAGTTCGTCCAGGAAGTCCTGCTGGAAATCATGCCGCGCGCCGCGGTGGCGCGGCTCGAAGAGAAACACGGCGCCGACTTCGCCTACATCATCCCGGGGGTATCCCGTTTCCGCGTCAATGTCATGCGACACCTCTATGGTCTCGGCTGCGTGTGCCGGGCCATTCCGTCCAAGGCGCTGACTCTCGATCAGCTCAACATGCCGGATGCAGTACGCAACCTGTGCAAGGTCAACAGCGGCCTGATCCTGGTGACCGGCAAGACCGGTTCCGGCAAGTCGACCACGCTGGCGGCGATGATCGATGACATGAACTCCCGCATGAAAGGTCACATCCTCACCATCGAGGACCCGATCGAATTCGTGCACCCGCGCAAGAACTGCCTGATCAGCCAGCGCGAGATCGGCAATCACAGCCCGTCATTCGCGCACGCGCTGCACTCGGCCCTGCGCGAAGATCCGGATGTCATCCTGGTCGGCGAGTTGCGCGACTACGAAACCATGAGCATTGCCGTGACCGCGGCGGAAATGGGCATCCTGGTGATGGGCACGCTGCACACCAACGGCGCAGCCCCGACGGTCGACCGCATGGTCAATGCCTTCCCGTCGGACAAGCAGTCCCACGTCCGCGCCATGCTGTCCACGTCGCTGCGCGGCGTGATTTCGCAGCAGCTCATTCCGCGCGCCGGCAAGCCCGGGCGCGTCGCAGCGCTGGAAATCCTGGTGAACACGCCGGCCGTCGCCAACCTGATCCGCCAGGGAAAGCTGGATCAGCTCGAAAACACGATGCAGAGCGGCGCCGCGCTGGGGATGCGCACCATGGACTCCGCCATCCAGGAACTGCTCGACAAGGCCATCATCGTGGGCAAGGAGGCCTACAAGAAAGCCATCAACAAGGCGAAGTTCGAGCACCTGAAAGATGTAGGGTGACGCGCCGAACGTTGACCGTCGTGCGTTTGGCCGTTGGCCATCGCTAACGGTGACGGCTTCCCTCTGGCGGTCAGCGGTTCGCGGTCAACGCCTGACGCCGCCATGGCATAATTCCGGCCCGCTTTTCGCCGGATTTCACCTACGTTTGCCATGCCTGCCCAACGCCACCTCTTCGTCACCACCGCCCTGCCGTACGCCAATGGGCCGTTTCACATCGGCCACATCATGGAGTACATCCAGGCCGATATCTGGGTGCGGTTCCAGCGCATGCTCGGCAGCAAGGTGCATTTCATCGGCGCCGATGACGCACACGGCGCGCCCATCATGCTCAAGGCCGAGAGCGAGGGCATCACGCCGGAGCAGCTGGTCGCGCGTATCGCTGCTGACCGGCCGAAGTACCTCGACGGTTTCCATATCTCCTTCGACAACTGGCACTCGACACACTCGCCCGAGAACACGGAGCTGTCGCAGAGCATCTATCGCGCACTGCAGGGCGCGAATCTGATCGACGTGCGGCCCGTCGAGCAGTTCTTCGATCCGGTGAAAGGCATGTTCCTCGCCGATCGCTACATCAAGGGCGAGTGCCCGAATTGCCATGAGAAGGATCAATACGCCGACGCATGCGAGCGGTGCAGCATCGTCAACACGCCGACGGACCTGATCAATCCGGTCTCGACACTCACGGGCGTGACACCGGTGCGCAAGACCTCGGATCACTTCTTTTTCAAGCTGTCCGATCCGGCCTGCGTGAAATTCATGACCGAATGGGTCGGGACACCCGGCCGCCTGCAGTCAGCCGTCGCCAACAAGGCCAGCGAGTGGCTGACCGGCAAGGGCGACCGACCGCTGAGCGACTGGGACATCTCGCGCGATGCGCCCTACTTCGGCATTCCGATTCCCGATGCGCCGGGCAAGTATTTCTATGTCTGGCTGGATGCGCCGATCGGCTATCTGGCCTCGCTGCTGAATTACTTCGACAGCGGCAAGGCGGCAAAAAACGGCGAGACGCGCACTTTCACGGAGTTCCTCGCCGCACCGGAAGTGGAGCAGATCCATTTCATCGGCAAGGACATCATCTATTTCCACACGCTGTTCTGGCCGGCCATGCTGAAGTTCGCCGGCCGCAAAGTGCCGGATCGCGTGTACGTGCATGGCTTCATCACGCTGTCAGGCTCCAAGATGTCGAAGTCGCGCGGCACGGGCATCAGCCCGCTGCGCTACCTCGAAGTGGGGATGAACCCGGAATGGCTGCGCTACTACATTGCAGCCAAGCTGAACGCGAACGTCGAAGACATCGACTTCAACCCGGAAGACTTCCTGGCTCGCGTCAACAGCGACCTGGTCGGCAAGTACGTCAACATTGCCAGCCGCATGGCGCCCTTCGTGGCGAAGTTCTTCGACAACCGGATGCCTGCCACGCCGACGCACGCTGCCGGCCTGCGCGCGGCGTTCGAACAGAGCGAAGCGATCCGCACTGCGTTCGAGGAACGTGAATTCGGCCGCGCCATTCGCCTGACCATGGAAGTGGCCGACAAGGTCAACGCCGAAGTCGACCAGTACAAGCCCTGGATCCTGGCAAAGGACGCCGCTGACAACGCGGCCAGCCGCGAGAAGCTGGCGGAAATCTGCGCGGCATCCCTCGCTACGTTCAAGGCGCTGACGCTGTTCCTGAAGCCCATCCTGCCCGCGCTGACCGAACAGGCGGAAACGTATCTGAACAGCGGTCAGCTGACGTGGGAACTGTTCGGCCCGGGATCGGCGCCGGAGTTGTTCCTGCCGCCGGGACATGAACTCGGCACGTTCAAGCCGCTGATCACCCGCGTCGATCCGAAACAGCTCGACGCATTGTTCGAACCCGCGAAGGAAGCGCAGCCCGCTCCGCAGTCAGCAGTCCAGCAGCCCAGTCCCCAGCAGCCCGCCCTCGGCGAAATCACTGTCGACGACTTCGCGAAGATCGACATCCGGATCGCGAAGATCCTCGCCGCCGAGAATGTCGAGGGCGCGGACAAGCTGCTCAAGCTGACGCTCGACATCGGTGATGCACAGCGCACCGTGTTCGCCGGCATCCGCTCGGCCTACACGCCTGAACAGATCACCGGCCGCATGACCGTCGTGCTCGCCAACCTGAAACCCCGCAAGATGAAGTTCGGCACGTCCGAAGGCATGGTGCTGGCAGCAGGACCGGGCGGTAAGGACATCTTCCTGTTGTCCCCGGATTCGGGAGCCACTGCGGGAATGAAAGTGAAATAAGCGGGCTGCTGGGGTCTGGGCTGCTGGCCAGACGCTCGGTGTTGTACGCTTGCGCGCTGAACCGTTCGTCGTGAAGTGTTCTCCGCGTCCGTTCCTGCCAGTAGCCCAGAGCCCAGTACCCCAAAGCCCATCGGCATGTCTTCCCTCCTCCTCATCCTGCTCAGCGCCGTACTGGTCTGCCACTACGGGCCGGTGCTGCTCGGGGGACGCGTGTTCCAGGAGACGGATCCGTTCTCGAATGCCGTCGGCGTTGCACTGGCCTCATCGATCCTGCTCGCGCTCATAGCGCCGCTCAGCTTCGTGCTCGAACACGCGGTGCTGCGGCATTTCGAGATCGGCTATCTGCACACGTTCGTACTCGTCATCCTCATCATGACTCTCGTGCAGCTCATTGCGATGCTGATGCCCGGCTGGGGCTGGACGCCGATACGACCGGCGTTCGTGATGCTGATGACCGCGCACGCGGGCATCCTCGGCAGCGCGCTGCTGATCGTCCAGACCGACACCTTCAGCGAAGCTGTGCTGCTGGGACTGGCGACTGGCCTGGCGTTCGGCCTCATGCTGCTCGCGTTTACGACGCTGCATCGCCGTGTTCTGCAGGCCAATGTACCTCGCGCCTTTCGTGATGCGCCCATCGCGCTCATCAGTACGGGATTGATGGCCCTGGCCTTCATGGGACTGATCGGACTGGTTCGCGACTGACCGTCATGCTTGCCGCCATTCTCGTCGTCGCTGCACTGGGCACCCTGCTGTCCATGGTGACGATGCTGTCGGACGCAAGACGTGAGTCGCGACAGGCTCGGCTCATCGAACGCATCAACGATCTGCTGCCCCAGACCCAGTGCCGGCGCTGCACCTTCGATGGCTGCAAGCCTTACGCAACCGCCATTGCGCGCGGCGAAGCGGGCATCGACCAATGTCCCCCGGGTGGCGTCGCAACGGCACATGCGCTGGCAACGCTGCTGATGCGTGAAGCGGTACCGGTGGACCCGAAATTCGGTGCCATGCCTGCACAGCCCGCGGTCGCGTGGATCGATGAAACGGTCTGTATTGGCTGCACCAAGTGCATCCAGGCCTGCCCCGTCGACGCCATCGTGGGTGCGTCGAAATTCATGCACACCGTCATCGCTGCGGAGTGCACGGGCTGCGAACTCTGCATTCCGCCCTGCCCCGTCGACTGCATCCTGATGCAGCCGGCGCGCCCCGGGATGCTCAAGAGTGTCGCGGGCGCATAGCCATGACGCGCGTGGCCCGCGGCGGTCTCTGGCTCGATGCTCACAAGGAGCGCTCGGCCGGTCAACCGGTGCGCAGCGCGAGTATTCCAGAGGAGATCGTCCTGCCGCTGGATCAGCATGCAGGTGCGGCAGCGACGCCGATGGTCGCGGCCGGTGACAGCCTCCTGCTGGGTCAGCCGGTCGCGCAGCCGCAATCCGATATCAGTGCCTGGATCCACTCGCCGGTGTCGGGAACGGTGATCGCTGTCGAACCGCGCGCCGTTGCGGCTCATGCCGAGCCTGTGACGTGCGTCGTCATCCGCAACGACAGGCAGGACCGCTCGCATCCGGGCAACGCGCCGCTCGATTTCGCCTCGCTGCAACCCGCGGCCCTGTGCGAGCACATTGCGCGCGGCGGCATCGTCGGACTGGGCGGAGCGACATTTCCAACAGCCCTCAAACTGCTGCAGGCCGGACACTCCGCCGGCACGCACCTGCTGCTGAACGGCGCGGAATGCGAACCCTGGATCAGTTGCGATGATGCCCTGATGCGCGAGCGCGCGGGCGAAGTGATCCTCGGCGCGCAGATCCTGCGTCACGCGCTCGGCGCAGCCAGATGCACGATTGCTGTCGAGGACGATGTTCCGGAGGCCGTGCAGGCGTTGCAGGCCGCCGTTGCGGGCAGCGACATCCGCGTCGCCGTCGTACCTAGCATCTATCCCGCTGGCGGCGAGCGACAACTGATTCTTGCCGTCTTCGGCGTCGAAGTTCCCACTGACGGATTGCCTTCGGATGTCGGCATCGTGTGTCAGAACGTGGGCACGGCTGCAGCCGTCGCTCGCTGGCTGCGCGACGGACAACCGCTGATCAGTCGTATCGTGACCGTCACGGGCAGTGGCGTTCGCGAACCGGCGAACCTCGAAGTCCGGCTGGGAACGCCGATCGCGAGCCTCGTTGCCGACTGCGGCGGGTATGTCGCTGATCCGCAGCGACTCATCATGGGAGGCTCGATGATGGGCACGGCCCTGCGCAGCGATGCATTGCCCGTGGTCAAAGCCATGAACTGCGTCATCGTGGCGACGGGCGACGATCTGTCTCCCCGCAGCAGCGAAATGCCCTGCATCCGCTGCGGCAATTGCTCCCAGGTATGCCCGGCGTCGTTGCTGCCGCAGCAACTGCACTGGCACGCACTGTCCGACGACCTGCCGGCACTCGAAACGCTGGGACTCATGGACTGTATCGAGTGCGGCTGCTGCGACCACGTGTGCCCCAGCCAGATCCCGCTGACGCAGCGCTTTCGCGAAGCCAAGCCGCGGCTGCAGGCCCGGATCGCAGCTCGCGGAGACGCAGCGGCGGCCCGCGAACGTT